>Ga0247841_10003453_pt1 | contig 29237 bp, 22 predicted proteins | sample LaCruzMarch2015__2_FD_192410 | JGI IMG/M metagenome (GOLD analysis project Ga0247841, IMG submission 192410) | Freshwater microbial communities from meromictic Lake La Cruz, Castile-La Mancha, Spain - LaCruzMarch2015_18m | ecosystem: Environmental > Aquatic > Freshwater > Lake | place: Spain... | reverse complement strand
AACTACTACCTCCAACAGAATATATTTACTCATCTGAAGTAGAAAAGGCAAAACAAGTTATGAAAGAACATCAATGGTGGTCAAAACATCAAGGTAAAACTTTCATGTTACCATACACAAGGAGCGATAGTTTTGTAGCAAAATTCAATGATAAACTACGCAATGGTTGTAAAACGAAAACAACTCTAAACCCAAATTGTGTTTACACGAAACAAACCAATATGAATAATTATACTATTCCGGAAACAGTTGAATTAGATTATAATTTTGGATATTTATTAGGTGCATATTCAGCAGAAGGATGTATGACAAATACGCAAATATCTATTGCAAATAATGATCCAGATTATTTCCAACCTATTCTAGAATTATGTGAAAAATGGAACATTACTACAAAAATATACAAAAATGAAAATAAAAATAATGAAGGATGGACAAGTCAAGATTTGAGAATATATAATACACTTTTGTGTCGTATTATTGAGCAACTTTGCGGTAAATTAAGTCATAATAAGTTTGTAAGTAGCAAAATAATATTTTCCAACAAAGAATGTTTATTGGGTTTCTTGGATGCCTATATTGGTGGAGATGGATCAGTAAAAACAAAAGAAAAAATAATAACCATGTCATCTGTGTCTAAGGAGTTATTAACAGACGTACAACAAATGTTGAATATTTTGGATATTTATAGTTACATTACAAAATACAAAAAACCTGAAACTAATAATAGAGGCAGTAAAAATATTAGACAATGTTATAACTTGTTCGTAACAGGTTCCCAGTTACACGATTTGTCTAATATGTTAAATATAAGAATTAAAGACAAACAAGAAAATCTACAAATAATTTTACAACATAAATACAAATATGAAATACATAGAAATGCTAATATTATTCCAAATGAAATAGATGGAAAAATAGTAATTCAAGAAAGAAATAATGATTATGAAGGTGTCATTTTTGATAGAATTAAAAGTATTGAAGAAGTATCCAATACAACAAATTATGCATACGATTTAACAGTAGAAGACACAAGAAACTTTAATATATATAATGGTCTTGCGATCAGGGATACATTTCATTTTGCCGGAGTGGCATCAAAATCCAACGTGACACGTGGTGTGCCAAGAATTGAAGAAATTCTATCGTTGTCATCTGAACCAAAAAATCCATCACTTACCATTTATTTGAAAGAAGAAGATGAAACTCAAAAAGACAAAGCGCAATCCATTATGTATATGATAGAACACACTAAATTAGTAGAAGTCGTAAAATCGATTGAAATCTGTTTTGACCCAGATGATTTAAATACAATGATCGCGGAAGATAAAGATACTATACAACAATATAGAGCGTTTGAAAATATGGTTGCTAGTTGTGCAGAAGTCAATTTATCGAATGATGAAAATGAAAAATCAAAATGGATTATTCGCATGGAAATGAACCCAGAAGTTATGCTTGAGAAAAATATTACAATGGATGATATTAACTTCACTTTGAATAATTGTTATGAAAATCAGATAAATTGTATTTACTCGGATTACAATGCGGACAAACTAGTATTTAGAATTCGAATGAACGAAGTAATTAAAAATAATTCAGGAAAATCTGGAGGTGCTAAGACGAAATTACCATTGGATCAATCAGATCAAATATATATATTGAAAAATTTCCAAGACCAGTTATTGCAAAATGTCGTACTTCGTGGAATTAAAGGGATCAACAAAGTTATTCTTCGAAAAATAAAAGACAATGTTGTAGAAAATAATGGTATATACAAAAGAGAAGATATATGGGTGTTAGATACAATAGGAACTAACTTACTAGAAATTTTAGGTATAGACTATATTGATAATACTCGAACATTTAGTAATGATATTGTTGAAATTTATGAAACTCTTGGTATAGAAGCTGCGCGTCAAGCCATTTATAATGAACTGGTAGATGTGATTGAGTTTGATGGAGCATACATTAATTACCATAACTATAGTGTTTTGGTAGACAGAATGACTTATACGAGTAAGATGATTTCTATATTCAGACATGGTATTAATAATGATAATATTGGACCTATTGCAAAAGCGTCTTTCGAAGAAACACCTGAAATGTTTCTGAAAGCTGCTCGTCACGCAGAATTAGATACACTTAAAGGTATTTCAGCGAATGTAATGTGTGGACAAGAAGGTTTCTTTGGTACAAGTGCATTCCAAGTAGTTTTAGATATTGACGAAATGATTAAAATGGAAGCAGCTGTAGAATATAAAAATGTAGACATTGTCGAAGAAATAGATAAATTCTTCGGAGACATTGATAATCCAAATGATAAATGTTCTGTAAATAAAATTACTATACAAAATAATGTAATTAGTATTAAACCAAAAGATATGGGAGGCGATAATGAATACAATCCAGGATTTTAGAACCAAGTAAATATGGTAAATAAATTGAATAGAAAATATAAATATATAAATATAAAATATAAAATATAATAACTAATATATTTTATATGCATGCATTTCATTTAATAAACAAAAAAGTAATAGGTATACAAAGTGAAAATATATTTGACAATATACATAAAATAAATTTTTTTATTTTTAATCAAAAAGAATATTCTATACAAAATAAGTTTATTTTTTTAAGTGAAACATTAAATAATATATTTATTAATGAAGAAATTCGCGAAGAAATACTTGATTATTTTAACAAAATCCAAAGAATATATTACGCATTTTCTAGAATGGCATATATTTATAAATATAAAAAAGCAAAAATTATAATAGAAACAGATTTAATTATGAACCCACTAGATATAAATAATAAATATACATTTTGCCTGTACCAAAATAATTGTAAATATCTTTTTAATATTCATGAGTTGATTAAAATAATTAATAATTCTATTGCAAACTCAACCCATTTTTTCTATAACCCTATTCCTGTAAAAAACCCTTATAACAATATAATTTTTAATAAGTCAACCCTATATAACATATATTTTTTTATAAAAATAAATACATTGTTGACCCCTGAAATTTTTTATTATTTTTTTAAAACAAATTTTAACATGAATAAATTTGTAAAGGAGTATCAGCATTTACTAAGAGATTTTTCTATACAAACATATTTAAACAATAGTAGTAATGAAACATTACGTGATGATATTAACTATATGTTAGATGAATTTAACTGTATATTTTTAAAAATTGAAAAACAAATTATTGTACATCATGAATTTCCTGATGATAAACTAATTAAAATCATGAAACCTTATTTAAGACTGTACTTATTATCACATTATTCTTTGATTTATGTAATTCGTGAAAAATCAAAAAAAGACTTGATAAAAGAATTAAGTAATTTTAAAAAATTTAACCCTTTATTTGGTAGAAAAATGATGAAAATCAATAACAATAATTCAAGTACTATTTCATTTAATATGGTTCATAGTTTATTTTATATAAATGAAACTAATAAAGAGAATAGAGAATTTATGATCAATCACACTGGTAAAGTTACAGATGAAGATAATGATGACTTTAATAGTTTTATGTATTTTGTATCTGAGGATGAAGGTGAAGAAGATGTTCATGATCATGTCGAAGAAGATGACAGTAATGATGATGATAATAGTTATGACGATTAATAATGATATAAATTAATTATGATACAATAAATTAAAAGTCATTTTATTTTATATAGAATATATATATTATAATTTCATGAGTGAACGTGTTTTGGTAGACAATAGCAAAATTTTAAGTGAAATAACCGACGATTATCTTAACGAAAAAATCTTGAATGTTTTATTAAATTTATTAATGAAAACAAAAAAAGAACTTAGTTTAGAAAAATCTATTCATTCTATTAACAAAAGTCTTGTAAGTGAAACTGACGCAGAGCTTCTTATTAAAGAGACTAATATAGAAAAAGAACCAGAACAACAAGAAGAACCACCACAGCAACAAGAACAAAATATTGATGAAAAAAGAAACATAGATACTGATGCAGTAGATTATTTTCTTGAAAAAAACAACATTACAGATTTAGGAACACATTCGCGTCGTCATCCAAAAGAACTTGAATTTATAAAACAATTTACTTCTAAAAAAAATATAAAAACTGTACTCGAAATTGGTTTTGGCGCGGGTCATTTAGCAGATGCGATTTTGAATTCAAATGAAAATGTAACGATTGTATCATTCGATATTGCAACTAACCTTTATACAACGTTGGGAAAGGAATACATTGATAAAAAATATCCAGGACGTCACACAATGATAGAAGGTGATTCGCGTAAAACTATACTCAATTATTTTCAACAAAATCCAGAACAAAAGTTTGATATAATATTTATTCACGGTGGTCATTATGGAAATATACCAAAAATGGATTTAACAAATTGTAGACTATTGGCAAAAAAAAATACAATTGTGATAATGAACGATGTTAATTATAAAAATATTGAGATGTGGAATATAAAACCAAATGAAGCATGGGATGCATTTATTGAAAACAACTATATTGATGAAATAAAAAAAAAAGAATTTTCTCCATTTAATGGTTTAGTATATGGTAAATATAATTTATGTGAAGTTTTTATTTGTTCACTATTGCGACCTGATAGAATGAAATACATTGAAGAAAATATAAAAATGTTTCCATTTATAAAAACATTTAAATCTGTAAACGGGTATAATCCAAATGTACCATTGAAGGAAATAATAAACTTAAAGTTAAAGTATAAAGATTTAGACAATCACTTTAGAACATATGGAACTCTGGCAAATTGGATTACTAAGTATAAAATGTTAAAACATCAGGTAGAGCATGAAATACCTTATATGTGCTTTTTAGAAGATGATTTAATATTAGAAAGTAATTTTTACACTTTTATTTGCGATTCTTTAAAACATTTTAAAACAAATGTAAATATGTTAAGATTGATGACATGGGGAGAAGGATATATAACAAGTTATGAAAGTGCAAAAAGAATATTAGAACATCTTGACAGAGACGGTATTACAAGAAATATAGATAATCAATTGAGAGAAAATTGTGGATATGAAATTGCACTAGAAAAAACACCAATGAAGCTTATGGTTATAGGAAACAATGGAGATTGTTTAAAAACGGGTAAATTTGAAAATGCGGAAATTTATAGTAAATTACAAAAAATGAATTCAAAAAAATGAATTTAAAAATAAATGTGATTTTATTATTTATTTTTTATAACTATTATATAGTATGAAATATTTAACCATAAATACTTTTAACAAAGTACCTATAACTAAAAATAATTTAGTTTTATGCGATATTGATGATACACTTCTTACGAATAAAACAATTTATTTAAAACATAAGCAGACAAATAGTGACAAACCAGATATTAAATTAAAGTTACCATCGTATATAGATAAAAGTGGATTTAATAATTTACTACAAAGATTAAAAATTACAGAGTCAAAATTATACTTTATAACATCGCGCAATGAAAAGTCATCTGATTTTACCAACAATCAATTCAAGTTATTGGATATTGATATTAACAACTACCCTATTTTATACTGCGGTGAAAATCATAAATCAAATATTGTAAAAAAATTTATAGATATAAATAGTTATGATAATGTAATTTTTATAGATGACTTGACACACAATCTGCGTAAAATGAAAAAAGAATTTGGCGATAAAGTAAAATGTTTTCTATTTAAAAAAAATGACTGTGACAATAAATAAATACATAAATATGAATTTATAATTAAATTTATATTTATTTGCAAATACACACACACACACACACGTACACACACATCCGCGTAATAAACTAACGAACTTTTTTAGTTCTTCTGAGTTTATTTTGATAATTCTTTTTAGTGCCACCTTTTTTAGGTATTTCTACATCCACAACTTTATCTTCGTTCACTGGCGAATTATCTTGTTCAATAATAATTTTTTGTTTAATTGTTTGTTTTTTAACACTTGTAACACTTTTTTCAAATTTTTTAAAATATTCTTCAATAGAAATTTTTTCAATAATAGCATTATTAATTTTAGAAACACAATTACTATTTTTAATTTGTTCGATAGAAATAAATAGTTCATTTTCATTGGTTTGAATAGTTTTATAACTCGGAATATTTTCAACTCGAAACCCAGGAATTACTATAAAACAAAAAAAATCATTAGCATCACCATATCCTAAAAATATATTTTTTTCGTAGTTTGTTTGTAATAAATATTTGGAAGATATAAATATTGTAGGTATTTTATATTTATCTACCAACAACCAAAAATCCAACGTTGTTAAAAAATAATTTTCGGAATATATTAAATTTTCGAAAGATAAAAGTCCAGCCTTGACCTGATCACACAAATATTTTTTACCTTCTATTATTAAAACATCTATTATTTTTTCAGAATATTGTGATAAATATTTTTTGTATTCATCGTACAGTACATTTTTAATTCTGTTTATTTCAATTCTCTCATTTGTCTTCTTCTCAATTATATCAGTTATACAATCAAACGTGCAAATTTTCGACTTATTATATTCGATCTCTTTAAAATTTTGAGGAAAACAATCATTCCATAAAGCAGATGTTATTTTCTTATTAGTTTTTTTATTACATTGACCAACCGTTTCTTTATTAACATTCGCTTTCATTATATCAAATTGATTGTCATAAGTTTGACTGCTAACTGGTTCGGTTTCGTCATATGAGTTATATTTAACAAATCGATTGATTATAGCTGGTTCCAATGTTTCAAAATAATCTTGTGTTAGTAGTGACTGCAACATTATTATTTCATTGTCTCGTAGATTATATCCAATGCTATCAAAAGTTAAAACAGACTGTGGCTGTAAAATAAATGTTCGTATTCTACTGTATCTTATTAATTCATCTGCCATTTTCCCAAAATACTTTTCTTTGTTATCCTTCAATGTAAGCAGATTTTTTTGAGGTAATATAAGATTACAAGTGGCATTTTCTGTATACATGCATAGATTGGGAGATTTATCACATGTTTCTTTATCTTTAACAATGCAAGTAGTAAATTCATCGATTAACTTGTAATATTTTTCATCTCCAATAAATTGTATTTTATCCTTTACCAGTTCTTTCAATAACTCTGTAACCTTTACTAATTTTTGAGAGTAAATAATGTAGTCTTTTAATAATTCATTTTCTATTTTCTCTCTCACTTTGACATTTTTATAATCATTTAACAATAGTTTAATTGTGTTTCTAAAAGTATTATAGAACTTGGTTTCATAAGTAATTTTTTTTATATAATCAACGCGTTCTGCATCTTCTTTATTTGATGTAGTTATAATAGAATCACTCGCCAAAAATTTACCTGTTGTTTCATCCTTAACAACATAATCTGTGTTTTTTAGTGAAGGTAGGTCATGTTCTTTTTTAATATCCATCTCAGGTATGGGTTGTGAAATTTGTACAAATTGGTTTGTGCTAGTAAGTATTCCAACAACTATTTCATCTTCGACTACTTTTAACATTGGATTACATTGTATTTCAAAATCATTTGTAGCTTTACTTTTACTTTTCTTGGCCAGTTTTGTTAAAAATTCAAATGTTTCTTCATAAGTTTTCCACAATGATAAATCGTTCATAAAAACAACTGATAGTTCGTTATTTGTATTTTCATTAAAAGAAGACGGATAGCAAGGTACAAATCCTGTTAGTTTTGCTGCAGTTGGACTTTCAGCAACAACACCTATTATTTTGTTATTAAAATTCATAACCAGGTTTAAAACTTTATAATTATAATCATTCAATTTTTCCATTAAAGCGGACAGTAAAAGAGGTCGTTTTGCTTTATAAACATTTGGCATACTATTCAATGGTCTACAAAATTTGTTGTAAGCTGGTTTGATTAATTCTCTAAAAACAACTCTCATTGTTATTGATAAGTGAGGATCATATTCCTTGAACTCCTTTATAACTTGTATTTTTTTAGCAGTGTTTGTATATGAATAAATGGGTTCATAATAACTGTCTTCTTTTATTAAAATAATTGTAGGTTTTCTTGATTCGTAAAACTCATGTGAATAATGATTACTAGGGCATACTAATTCTACGTTGTTAGTAATATCATCATTTGGTATTTTTAATATTATAATATTTACACCGCTAGAAAATAAATCTTTATTTGGTTTTGAAATAATATCCCATAAATATGTGTGATCTATGATAGTGTCGTCATCTTTTAAATAACTCACAAAATTTTCAAATGCGCTTAATACGTTCTTATAATATGTACTTTCTTGTTCATTCGATAAATTAATTTTAGAAAATAATTTTGATGATTTATGAGTAATAAATAGTTCACTGTTTTCATCTATTTGATAGTTTGTATTAGTGTTTTTAAAATCATTGACTAGATTACCATTTTGATAAGTAATAAAATTATCAATAGTTAATGAATTAATTATCAGCTGTTTCATTTCTTTAATAGATAAAACCTTGGAATTTTTTTTACCATAAAACATAACATCTGAAATACATCCTACAAATGACTGCTTATCATTTACCTCAACACCGTGCCTTAGTAAACAAGGATGATCGGGTTTAACATTTGTATTTGTTTTACTAATCTGACAATCAGCATTAATTTCACGCAATACTTGTTGTATTTGAATAGGCAAATACCCCCAACGACCAAAAGGCAGTGGAAATTTATCCGGTCCTATTACATACTCATCTTCTTTTTGTTTTACTTTATTGGAAACATCTTCTTTAGTTATTTCTTTTATATTGTCTTCATTCACATTCTGCAAACATTGTTTTTTTGCATTATTACGACCAACAGTATTATATTTTTCAAAACAACATGGTAAACAAAAACCTTGTGGGTGCTTATCTACTTGAAATCCTGGAAACCGTTTATTATCTTTACTACCTGTTTTAGGTTTATAAAATTCATAAACATAATAGCCAGGTTTCACTTCTTTTGCATCTTGTGGTAAAACATAACCGCAATTTTTACTTTTCAATTCTGTTTTACCATTTACAACAACTTCTGTTAGCTCATTTGGATCAACAACAGTATTATTTTTAAGACACCAATAACGTGGACAAATATAATTGTATTGTTTTTTTGGGTTGGAACCATAACGAATAACATCTTCATCGCGTAAAAACCCTGGATGTTCTTTATTTATATTTTCTAGTTCTTTATCAGTTAAAATAACAGGATGTCGTTTCATTGTACTACTACATGTTCTTACATAAGAGTTGAATTCTTTCGTATCTTCTTTTATAATTAAAGCGGGGTCTAATCTTTCAATTCTTGTTTGAAAGTAAGGTTCTTTCTTTTTCAAAACTAAATTATCAATGTTTATTACGTTATTTTTATCTTCTTCATTATCGTCGTCATCGTCGTCATCGTCACTTTCTTCACCTTCTTCTTGCCCAACTTTCTCAAAGTTGGTTGGCTCAGGTTGCCCAACTTTCTCAAAGTTGGTATTTTCATTTTGCCCAACTTTCTCAAAGTTGGTTGGCTCAGGTTGCCCTCCTTTAATATTAAAACCATCTTTTTCACTATTTATACTTTTTTCACTTGTTTTGTTTTCACTGTCATTACTCTCTTCTTCATCGTCATCATCATCAAAAAATAAATCAAACGCATTTTTTGGTCGTTGTTCATTATCATCGTTTTTGTCATTTGACTTGGAACTTTCCGAAAATTTGGAATATTCTACGTTTTCACTATTCTCATCAATCGAAGGTATTTCTAGTTCTGATAATTGACTTTCAACGGGTGAAATAATATCATTCATTTTGATTTCCTCTTTCTCTCCACTTGAACAAATATCGTTTATTTTTTTAGTTGAAAAACCTGTACTCTTTTTATCTTGTGTAATACGCACAATGCTATCTAAATATATGGGAATAGTAGATAAATAATAAATGTCATTAATATTTTCCACTTGAATTGTGATGACCCCAGTTTTTTTGTCCAAATGAAGAACAGTCTTGAAACCTGGATTATCTTTTACTTTAATTTCTATATTTTTAACTCCTCGTTCTACTTCAATTTCATTAGCAACTTTTTTCACTAAATCTTCAGCATCTTTTCTGTTCAAGTCGTCATGGAAATTTTCTAATAGTGCTTCAATAATTTCACTTCCTCGTAATCCCTGTGAGCTTTTTTCTAATATAAATGCTTCTTGACTTGTTACTTTATTAAAATTAGAAACCCTTTTAAATCGTAAATGTATATCTTGTTTAAATGAACTTGATTCGTTAATAAATACACTAGATGTACAACCTTTATATGCGTCTAAGTTAATTGTATTTTTAATTTTAATATTACATTCATAAGTAAGCTGTTTTATCTCAATATTTTGATGATAAATGTTTTCAAACAGTGACATTTTATATCCACTTTGTTCTAACACATTACTAATCTCCTGAATTATAGGGTTAATATTTTGAAGTAACAATTCATTCATCTCTTTTTCATCTAGTGCTGTTTCTAGTTCACATGTAATTGTTGTGAACCCATTTTCATCAAAATCACAAACGAGTTGACTTATGTTTGGATTTAAAATATTATCAATATAGACTGAAACAGATTTCATTTTCCCAATATTTTTAATTAGTTTAAAAATCATTGCTTTTTTAAGGTAAGGTATTTTACGTCCATCTGTTGCAACTTTATCTGTAAATAGTCTATACACATTTTCTTGTCTAGATGATGGATTGTACTTAATAAGTGGACTATTTTGACTAGCATGTAAAATTTTAAAAATAGTTTCTAAAGGTATATTTACTTTATATACAGGCTTCAATATTGCTTTGATATATTTAATACCCTTATTCACATAGTTCAACTCGTTCTTTCTTAAATCATACACATCATAAAACATGTTAATAGTCTTAAAGTAATCAAACGTTTTATCGTTTAAATATTTTTGTTTCGTATTTTCAAAAAGTTCATTCATTTTTACTTTCAGGTCATCTAGGTTATTTATATTTTTTTCATACAAAAATGGAAAATAAATTTTCATAGTCAAAGCCTCAGGAATAGTATTCACTTCATTGAATTTTAATACATCTTCTGCTAAACAAAAATAAATGTTATTATTGACAACTTCTCCACTATTTAATAATAAATGACTGTTCAATGTAGTCAAAGACTTCCTGGAATTTCTTTCTAAAAACGTATCGTAACCTTTTACTTCATATGGATTAACCACAAACGGATATTCATTTTCGACTATAAAAAATTTTTGCCCTAAAACTTTATTAACAATAAATTTTTTATTATCGAGTTTCATTTCTACTATGTCGTCATAGTCATAAGCATCTTTACTCGATGACAAATTTATATGTTCATATTTTTTTCCATTTTCTTCACTGACTATATTAGATAAAAACTGGTTCAATCTAATATTTGTCAAATTAATATGTTTATTTTGTGTTAATACTTGATAAAGTGAAACAGGGTTGAACGTTTCTATTTTTTGACAATACAAGTAAATTTCTTCTAATGCTACTTTTTTTTTGATTTGGTTTAAAATTTTAATTTTAACTGTACCAATAGTATCATCTAGATGAATTGCTTCATTTAAATAAATTACTTTTGTTTTGTTTGCACTGATTTGTTCTAGTTCTTCTTGCGTAAAAAAGTTATTAATATCTTTATTCTTTTCTTTTTTGAATACATAAATACTATCTATAATTCCATTTTTAACATAGTTTACTTTATAAATTGGTTCTACGTATGTATTACTAATTTTATCTGTCATATATTATGTATTTAAATTATTTTTATATGTAAATAATCTAAATACTTATGGAAGAAAATATTATAACATCAATCAAAAAACTTACACTAAATCATAATACGGGTTATCGTTGATTGTCATCCCACAATACTCCTTAGGATTTTTTTTATAGTCAACTGGTTGATAAATATTGGCTTCTTTTGCATTAGTAAGTAAAAATTTAAAATTTTGCCAAAATTCTTGTTTGTGTCCAATTGTTTCAGTCATGATATGCGATAATTCATGAAGTGCAACAAATGTTAAAGTGTTAATATCAATCAATTTGTTTCCATCTTTTTTTGTATTCAAACAAAACGCCAATTTCTCTCCTTTATTTTCACTGTATGCAGTTAATTCACTTGTAGGCAGCGTTTCACTGATTTTTTTTGGGTTAAACCCTTCGACTAAACGTACAACACGAGGGTCATTTGGATGAGTTTCTTTCATATATGCAACCATTTTTTTACATTTTTCAGTAACAGTTGCTAGTAAGTCTGCAGCTAGTTCAAGCTTCTCTCGTTCCCTTACGCAATAACGATTGCCGTCTTTTGAAGCAATAATACATTTTAAGTTAAATGCATCTGAATCATAATATATTCTTAAACAAAATAATAATATGAAAAACAAAAATATATAAAAAAATATACTGTATTTTTCCATATAAAATGTATATATTTTATTATTAAAAAATATAAATATAGCACCACTAATAAAATATAGTTTTTAACCTGAAATTATGAAAAAAGTATTTTATATTATATTTTTCTTACTAACAACAAAAACTGCACAAGGATTTATTACTAAAGGAATAAAAGGGATAAAGTGCAATGGTTACAAATACAGTAGTATAACCCAATGTAAAGAAATTAAATATTATGCTACTAATGGAGATAGTTATATTGTTGAAAAAATGAAAAATTATAATCAGTTATTACGTACAGTAAACATAATACCAACATTTTTATTAAATTTTCTTGGAGGATGGCTAGTAATTCCATCTTATAAACTTTTTTTGAATAAAACTTTCTGGTTATTTTCTATAATAACTCAATTAACTATGATGAATTCAATGATTATTAACGACTTATTTGACTTAAAAGTAGATTTAATAAGTAATAAAGATCGACCATTAGTAACTAAAAAAGTGAAAGTTAAAGAGGCACTGTGTTTGTATACAGCTGTAAATCTGATCACTGTTTATCTTACAAACATGTACTTTCATAAAACTAATTTGAGCTTATGTATATATGGTGTAAATCTGATTGTTTTTTTATATACCCCATTATTAAAAAAAATATTATTTATCAAAAATATAACATGTGCTTCCGTTGTATCTTCAACAATATTTTTGACATACAAAAGTGTATTATATAGTTCAAATTTAAATCCAAATCTAAATCCAAATCTAAGTTCGCTAGTTAACATATATGATTATAATAACAATGCAAACCTAGTTCATATTCTATCCAAGTTTTTATTTATATCTTCGCTTTACATTGAACTATTACTTGATATTAAGGATATGGATGGTGACAAGAAAAACAATATAATGACACTACCCAATTATTTTGGAGTGAAAAAAACATTGCATTTTTTAACGGTTATTTTTATAGGAAATCTAATTTACTATAGTAACTTTTTATACAAAAACAACAAATATACATTACTTGCCGGATTTTTATTATCAAATATAAATTTTATTAAAAATTTACTATTTTTACAACTGTACTCTCATTCAGACGATTTCATTGTTAGATCCGTAAAAGAGACGACTGCTTCTTTGGCGGTTTTTTCGTTTTTTCTCTGTTCTTCAAGATATTTATTCTTATAATAAAACTCCTGGCCCAATGTTCCTATTTTTTGACAGTCAGGATTTGGACAGAGTGTATATTCCATACCATGTGAATGTTTTTCATAACAGTAATCATGTAATTTTATATGACAACGATGACACTGTACTAAATTATGTAGTTCCGTTTTCATATTGCATAGTGAACAATTTTTATTATTGTATTTTTTATTATACATATTATGTATTGAATTTAAGTTTCCCATTGCTTATAGATAGTATGATACGACATATTATTTATAACTAATTAATTTATTAAATCAATTTTATTTTTTATTGTGGCCCAGAACCAATTTCAAGTGGTGGTCTCATGAAGTCTGGTTCCATTGTACTTTGGTTCCATGGACCAACATACAACTGTGGATTAGGTGGCTCTGATCGAATTTGAAGGTTTGCGTTTCTCAATGACTGTCCTATACTGTCAATACCAATGTGGTAACCAGCTTTTAACAAATTAACATTTGCTAATTCACCCTTACCAGATGGATTTAATTGAGCCCATTGACTGTTTGTGTCTTTTGGTAAAAGTTCTACAGGGTTTTGAATATTTGGATGTGAACATGATGAAGGCATACCAGGCATACTTGTTTGTACACCATTAGCAGAGGCAAAAACTTCATTTTGTCCTAAAGGCTCAGAAGGTCTCACTGCACCAGAGGATGAACTAGAAGGATTTTTGTAATGCTGAGGCATTGCAGCGTTTGACTCGTAACTAGACATTCCCTTAGATGATAAATAATTTGCAAATAAACTTACAATGTATGCTAGAATTAATAATATTAATATTGCACCAATACCATAATCGTTCCATAGCTTTTTTAAAGATACGCTCATTATATAAAATTAATGATAAAATAATTTTTTAGAATACACATTTAATTAATTCTAAACATTAATAATTAATTTATGAATAAATGATTTTTACAAATCATCTAATTCACTTTCTGAAACTTCATCAATTTCAGCATCAATATCACTTTCATTTTCATCTAAATTATCGATCATGTATGTTTTTTTAATATTTTTTGCTTCTAAATAAGCGATTATAGCATTTTTTTTTGCTGCTTTTGCCCTTTCTCTCGCTTCTTTATATAAATCATAATATACCTGACTGGGTTTTTTTAATTGTAAAGTTTCATCTCCATTGTTTTCTAAACTATCTTCTAAATTAACAGATATGTCAATTTCTTTTAGTTCATCAGTTTCTTTTAAGTCATTGATTTCTTTTAACTCTTCAATATCATCTTTTTGTAAAATATCTTCATTATTTTGTGCATTGATAACTGCATTGTTATTGTCTATATTATCTATATTATCTACAACAACGTCATTAATATTAGGTAAGTCGACAAGTGTATCTATTTCTAAAATGTTTGTTTTAGTACTATTGGTATTATCAATTGTTTTATATGCGTTTCTATTAAATACACTATTTTCTAAAGGTTCATGAAATTTTGTTTCAGTTTCTTCTAGATTTTTCATATTTTTTGAATTAAATGTTGTTTTTATTAAACAATTATCAAATAATGGTTCGTTGTCTAATACCATTACCTGACGTAACTCAATTTCAATTTGAAAGTTACGTGATGTAAATTTAATTCCTTGTATTTCTAAAATAGAAATTATGTTAGTATCTTCCTTAATGTCATTCATTGAAAGAGGTACTTCATTTTCATCATATAACTTAATATATGGTTCATTATTAACTCCGACTTTTATGTTGGTTCTTACTAAATAATATTTACCTGATTTATAAATACGTATTACAGGATTGAATGCTGTTTCTACATCATTTTTATCCAAAGAGTTTTGAAACCATGCTTCACTTTTTTCAAAAATTAGATTTTGACAAGTTTCTTCTAAATTTTCAAACCAATGAATTAAAGTTTCTGAGTTATTATCTAACATGAGGTCACAGTAGTATTTTTTCCCACTTTTTACAAACCCTTGTCTAGTTAAACTTTTAGTAGTTTGAATATATAGTGGTTTACTATTATACAATATTTTAGTAAAATATGCTCCACCTTGAATACCAGTTGGATGTGCCAAAGATAATTTACTGAAATCAAAATTTTTACTTGGCTCAATAATATTATTCATTATTATTATTGAATGTATATTTTTTAAATTTTAATAACACGCAAAAATATAATTAAAATTATCAAACATATTTATAATAATCAACTACAAATATGAAAGATACGATTGTACAACAATGTTTAGATATTTTAAAACGTGATGACGTTAAGAATGAATTTAAAATTTTATTAAAACCAGTAATTGATTTTATTTTATATGAAATTAATCCATATATTTATATGACAGTTTTATTAGTATTTATGATTTTTATTATGATTTTAGCAATATTATTAATATTACTTTATATATTGCGTAATAAATCATTATTCAATAAATTAATTTAGTTATGAATTATTTAGACACTTTTATATTATTTATTTTCACATAATATATATATATTAAATGCCACGTAAAAGTTATAGAAAACACAAAAGAGGTGGAAATAGTCTTTATGTTAGTGAAACAAAAATGGGTAATCCAAACCTCCCTTATGCTGCACCAATTAAATATGGCGGTCGTAGACACAGAAAAAGAAGTATGAGAGGTGGTGCTTCCTATCCATATAGTTCAGCTGCAACATATGGCGAGTATGTTAATGGTTCTGAAAATTCTCAATACGATAGAACTTTTTCACAAACTGGACCATATGGAAACGTACCTGGTAATTTATTAATTGGTAAAGAAGGACAATGGTCTCAGGAAGTAGGAGCTCCAACTACTTCACAACTGAAATTGATACAAAGTGCTGGATCGAAACGCAGAAGACACCGAAAAGGTGCTAAACACACAAAAAAACGTCGAGGAGGATTTATTGGTCAAGTAGTTAATCAAGCAGTAGTTCCTTTTGGACTTTTAGCAATGCAACAAAGTTATAGAAGAAAACATCGTCATGGTAAAAGCAAAAGTCGCCGCAGATACAAATAGATATTGGAGATAGATATTGGAGAATTACAAATACTAAAACATTTTGATATTTGTAATTAGTTATATAAAGATATGCAAACATATGTAAACATATGTAAATAGTTATATATAAAATATGAAAGAATTTATACAGAAATTACCGTTAGACATTGTTTTACAAATTATTCCATACACATATAATTTACAAAATAAAAACTTATTGAATGATATTATAAATTATAAAGAAACAAAAACCATGTTACTTGAATTATATCATAATTTTTGGATTATAGAAATGCAAAGTCAAGAAGAAGAAGATAAAAACTGGTTAATAAATGATATTATTGCATATACGAATGGTTATAATGCTACTATGTTTGGATATGTTGATAATTTTTATAATATTTTTAAGAGAAATATTTTTTTACAAACAAATGAAGATATAGATAAATATATTTATAATCTTTATAACAAAGAAGTAACAACTCAAATAAACATAGTTTTAGCATTATTAACTATAAAAGAACGTCAAGATCTTATTAGTGCATTTTTAGTAGTCAATGAAAGTATTACTATATTTTTAACACCAAATGAAACTGAACCAGCTTTTGAAGTATGAAAATATATGACTTATATAAAATACTAGAAAGTAACTTAATAATCGTGACCATACTGAGTTAAAAATGTTTTGATTTTTTCTACATATTGATTTTTAGGATATTCATTTTCTTGTGAATTATGAAGTCCGTGAATAAATTTAATATCATTAAAGTGTCTACGTTCGCCACTATCATCTCTGGGTAAATGTATTTTTCTTTTTAAAAATGCTTCTTCAGATTGATAAATATGATGGGCTATGTATACTGGAACTTTGTAATATTCCAAATGACAAATATTACTATGATATGGTTTTATCATTAATCTGTTATTAACATCAAAATAGCGATAAGCATCTTTCATATTATAATAATGCGGATTTGTTGCATTTAATATTTTACTAGGTCGTACAAAAGACTTTACGTGTTCATGTAATAATAAATCTGACTTTGTATAATTTTCTAGAATTAATCCATTAGGATCTTTTCTTAAATTATTAGAACCAAACATTAACCAATTAAGCGCCAATGAATCTGCGTGATTATAAACTGATAATAAATGTTTAATACCAGAGTACTTATTATCATTCAGTATGATAAATTCATCAGCATCTAAATATATCATCCAGTCTACTTTCATCAAGTTTGCAATTTCAGCTGCTTTATTCATCAACATCATTTTTATAGGGTTTTCTAAATGAGATACATTAATAATTTTAACACGTTTATCAAAGTTGTCAAATTCTTCTTTTAGTGGTTTTTCTGACTTATGATCAAATATTACGATTTTACTAAATCCCAATAGTAAATGATGCGCCGCCCATTCTTTAATATGTTTTTCATTTCTTACATTGGTAAATAAACATACTTTTTTACAAATTGCATTAACTTTATTTAGGTCAGTGTGTTTAACTGATTTCATTGTTCTTGTCGGTTTATTTAATAAAAATATGTTTTTTTGTTCTTCCATAATATTTTAATTTATAATATTATTTTATTTTATAAATGAATTTTGAACAAACATTACAACAATGGTTATTATTAGATAATCAAATTAAAAATTATAATGAAAAAGTAAAAGAAATACGGACAAAACAAAAAACTACAGAAGAAATACTTACGAAATATGCAGGTAATAATAATTTATTAAATTCGCCAATCAGAATATCAAATGACAGATTAAAATTTGTTAATACCAAAGTAACAGCTCCGCTGACATTCAAATATTTAGAAAAATCTTTACGTGAAATTATTAAAAATGAGGATCAAGTCAACACTATCATAAATCACATTAAAAATAGTAGAGAAAGTAAAATCGTTCCAGAGCTAAAGCGATTTTATAACAATTAATTAATATTAGATTATTTTATAATGAACCCTAGTTATATTGGACCTAATGAACTAATTTATAATAATGACAAAGACAATCATATTCATAGTGGTGGATTTAATATCAACTCTATTATGATGAAAAACGGGTTGTCTCCTATCATGACATTAAACGGCAACGATAATTTGTATCAAAACGGTGGCGGGAATAACATTAATAAAGTTTCTGATCTATTTGATAATTTAGTAATACCTAACTGGAACTTATCTTATAATTATAAACATGGTGGATCGTTTGTAGAGAGAAAAACTAGTAATGAAGAAGACGATGTTATTGAAGAAGAGTTACATGATAAATTATTAAATCTAGTAAAAGTGCATGAAAATGAAATGAAAGAAATTATGAGCAAAAAGAAAAGCCGAAAAAATTTTAAACATGCTAACAAATTTACAAGAAAACATAAACAAAACAAATAGAACAAATAGAATAAACAATAAATATAATTATATTTATACAGTAATAATATAATTATAAAAATGTATTTTTCAAGATGTGACCATTATATATGCGACGCAGAGGACCTAGATAATACAGACGACACCGATACATTAGAAAATATGAATGAAGCAAATCATATTATTGAATGTAATATTTGCTTTGTATGTTTAGAAGTTAAAGACCCATGTCAAAATGAATACTGTATAACTTTAGACAATAATTTATACATAAAAGTATGTAAATGCAATGGATGGATACATAAAAGATGTTTGAATATTTGGTATAACAAAAACAAACAATGTCCGGTTTGTTTATGTAAAATGATGAAAAAACCGGAAACTAGAGATGTTACATGTATTAGTATTTATAGTAAAATTAATAAAATATTTAAAATTGTAAGTTTCAATATTGTATATATAAGATTAGGGTTTTATTTCCTATTTTTAGTTTGGTTTTATTATAATTTTATTTTTTTTTTAGCTTTTTTAATAAAAAAAACATTACAACTCACCCCACATATTGTAGTTAAAAGGTGAAACTAATACTTCATTGATTTTATTTTTCCAATAGTCTACTTTTTTTTGGAATTCGACATCTTGCATTGTTTGTGGATAAGGGGATGATGTTTTCATTAATTCTTCTTCCTCTTGTGTAATCTTCGGTTTATTACCATAACAATTTACACCAAATTTAACATTTGAATTTGCAATATATCCACCGTTTATACCTGGTCTACCACAATCATGTTCGTGACCTGGTATAGTTTGTAAATTATTAAAAGTTTGTTGTTGTGTAGGAAATAACGCCATTTGGCCATCAGACCAACCATAGTTACACCATTCTGCGCCATTTTTATAAGCATTTTCAACTTGTTGGTATGTTGCTAAATCAGCCCCATATGCTGTACATAGTGCTTTCGCATCATCATAACCATAGTAGTTTCCAGGTATATTAAAAACTTGTTTTCTAAATTTAATTTCAGGCACAGAAGGTGTTTCTTGGATATTTTCCTGATCCACAACAATATCAATTTCCGGTTTGCTTGTAAATAAGTTATTTAATGATGCAGTTATATTTATATTAAAAAAGTATTGAAATGCATTAATTGCAACTAAAACAATTAATAAAGCTATTACAATAACACCTAAAATTCCTAAACCGAATTTGTTGTTTGGAGAACTATCTTGACCAACACTTGTTTCTTGTTTATTTCCTAAAGAAGAGAAAATGACTAAATATAAAATTACAACTATAAAAATAATAAAAAATACTATTGGATTTAAAAAGAAATTATTTACAGAATTATACATATTTACAGGGTCTATTGTTGATGTTGTATTTACTTCCATTATATTATACTATATATATATTCAGTGATTTTGTTTTTTTCTATAAAAAAGAACATATGCTTTTGGTGAAATTATTGCATTGATTAGTGATACTTCTGTTACGCTAGTATCGTTAAAATGATACCATTTACCATTTGCATTTTTTACGTAAGATGTATAATGACCGCCAAAAACAGATCCAGAATGGTTACAAATACCATATAACTCATAAATATATGATTTTTTTTTATATCCTATAACATATTCAGACAAGTCTAAATTATCCAATGGAAAATCGATTAATATTTGATTTTTTTGATTACGCGAATTGAACCTTTTGAAGTCAATTACTAAAATATTTGGGAGAGACCAAAATAATATTTTTTTTCTAATATCCATTTTTTCTTTTGTAGTTTCATCATACCAAGCATTTTCATTTTTTAATTCTTCGCCTTCAATGTATAGATTAAAACAATCAATCAAAGTCGGGCTTTTGTTATTTTGCGGGATTGGTAAATCAATCATAAAATATGGCTCAGGTGTTTGTTGTAATATTTTACCATTTTCTAAAGAAATTATTTGTGAAACATGAACACCATAAAATAAGTTCCATATTTCCGAATATTCTTTTGTATACATTTGTTTTATCATATTAAAGCACTTTATGGCCAACTCATCTCTATCATTCTCAGGTTTACCGGAAATATTCATCTTTATTTCTCTCGACAATGAATTATGAAAACAATCAATTAAAAATAAAAGAAATTCGGAAACATCGTTTTGAGAATAACCTGTAAAAATTTCTAAATTTTTAATCCCTGCTATTTTTTGTATTGTTTTAATAAATTTATTAGGCGATACAATACAATTATTTTCCCATAATATTTTCCTTAAATTATCCCATTCAATTAACAATGCTGAGTCGTATTTATTTTTAATTTTTTTTTTTGTGTTTTCATCGTCTAGAATATTATTTAGTTCATAAGTATGAGATATGATTTGAACGCATGAATTAATAAAACAAGTATTTCCCAAGTTTGCTAGTCCACTAAGTCCTTTATTTTTATATGTTTCTTTGTATGTTTCTTTGTATGTTTCTTTGTATATTTCCATGCTCATAAATTAATTGTGTTATTATTATTACTAATATACATTTAAACAGATTTAATATAAATATATATTATATACAATGTCAAACGGAAACAATAGAAACAACAATGGTAATAACGTATTTAATGATTTGAATAGTACCGATTTACTTTTTATCAATATATTAAATACAATATACAATGATAATTTAAGAATTATTCATCAGTTACTTGAACAAAATAGTGAACTTACCAACAATTTACTATCTTTTTTGAGTAATAGAAGGAGAGAAACTTTTGCAAATAATAATTTGAACCAAGAAAATACAAATACAAATGTAAACATAAATCCAAATCCAAATGATAGGCGTATTTTTATCGATAGTATTCCATATTATATTGTAGATGAGTTACAATTCTTCACTATTCCAAATGTTAATAACACCAATACCAACACCAGTCCAAATACTGCGAACTTAAGAAGACGTGGGAATACAAATAGAAGTCGTTCCCATCGTAGATTTAATCTTGGAAACAACAACATAAATACAGATAATTTGGAGCCAACGCCATTTGGAAGAATGACAGGGTTAATGAATTCATTTTTTCAACCTATTAATATTGTCCCTACCCAAAGACAAATTGAAAATTCTACCTTAAATATTACTTATGGAGAGATTGTAGAACCCATCAATACGAGTTGTCCTATTTCTTTAGAAACATTTACAGAAACATCAGAGGTTGTCATGATAAAACATTGTAAACATCTTTTCAATAGACAGAGTTTAATGTCTTGGTTCAACTCTAGTTGTAGATGTCCAGTATGTAGATATGATATTCGAGATTATGTTGACGTAGAAAACAATGAAACAACAAATGAAAATGGGAATGAGACTACGAATGAGAATGCGACCGCAGACACGACAGCAGACACAAATAGTAATGAAAATGTAGATACTAACCCTAATATACTTGCACAAGAACGTATTAGAACTATTAGAGAACTTACAGATCATACAGCTAATATCTTAGAAACATTATTTCAAGATGCATTGTATGATTTGTCTTACAACAGAATTCAATTTTCGTTTCCATAAAAGGCTAAAAAGATAATAAAATAGCTTAAAGATAATATTCAAATAAAAATAAATAGTAATGAATTCTAAAAGACATTATTTAAAATGGAATATTAATGAGCTTATTGCACTTCAGCGTGAATACGAATTATTAGAGTTGCCAATTCAAGAAATAGCAAATAGACACCAAAGAAGCATAAATGCAATTTTGTGTAAATTAGAAAAAGAAGATTTTATTCGTAGTTGGTGTGATGCAAAGGGTTTTGACAACTATGTTACACATAGACCAGAGTTAAATTATTATGTTTGTGATGATCTTTGCGGTTATATGTGTGATGATATGTGTGATGATATGTGTGATGATATGTGTGATGATATGTGTGATGATATGTGTGATGATATGTGTGATGATATGTGTCATGATGAATTCAGTGATAGTAGTAGCAGTAGAAGTAGTGCTACTAGTGACTATTATGATTTAGATGATTTAGATGACGATAGTGAATTTGAAACAGAAATATCAAATGACTACGATATTATAAGCCAGTTAAAAAATTTAGGTTTAGTATTTAGTATGAAACAGATAATAGAAGATATATCTTATTTAATAAAACAATTTTATTATAATACCAAAAGTAAAACAGCTGAAATATAAACTGTAAATTTTAAATTATAATAGGTAGGTTACATTATTGAAAATAGTTTAATAATTATTTTCAATAAATCATATTTTCATAAAGAAACTTGTAATACTTTTTACACCTTGTTTTTCGTTATTTGTTTCTCTCAAATATTTGTCGAACAACAATATTTTGACTTCTTTATTTCGTAAGTCGTCTACCTTTTCTCCAAATTTTTCATTATCACCATCATATTTCTTTTTTAATGATTCAACTTCTCTTTTGTATTTTTGCAATGTTGTCAATTTTTTACCTTGTAATTCCCATATTTTTTCCAATACAAGTGCAAATACTTGTTGAACAGGTTTCATTATCTGATTTGTAATATAAAATGAATAATCAATTTTCAAACCTTGTTCTTTAATAAAGTTAGGTGTTTCAATTTTCTCACCTTGCAAAGCCTTTTTGTTTTTAGTATTTATGTATACAAAAGGTATTCTATCTCCTGAACTCGGTTTATTACCAGGATCTCTAGCTGTTATTCTATCAGCCAACACTTTATGGGCAATGGATTGTGGGTTTTTATAACCCGACCGTAATGACTTTGTTATAATCAATTTTTCCATAGGATAGTTTTCATCCACTATATTTTGTAGTGAATTCTGTAAAAACTCTATTGCTCGATTGATATTTTGCTCTTTCATTAAAATATCTATTATACCGCCATATATATCTTTTACAATAGGCGCATTATCACGTCGTTTTAATACAATACCCATTTCTTTTCGTTTACATTTATTAGGATCTGTTTCATAAAGCATACCAACATATCTTTTTTTTGATAATAAACAAAATGGCATAAAAGTTTTTTCGTATTCCAAGTCATGTGGTCCTTTTAATAAACTCGATGCTAAATGTCCTGCTTCTTGTGCTAGTTCAATCGTAATTTCAAGCGCTTCTTTTCCGCGAATTGGTTTGCCTTCAGGCGTTTGTAAATTGAATGTGAAGAATACAGAATCCGTGTTGTGAACAATCATGTTTCCTATACCTGCTGCAAAATGATTATTTTCTGTTGTTAAATCATATACATAACCTTGATATTCTATTTCTTGAATATTATTAACAGCTTTTAAATGTGCAGTTTCATTAAGTAAATATTTATTTTGTAGTTCTACTTTATACAAATTTGGTGTATCTGAACCATTTATTTTAATTATTTTTGTAGCTACATCTATCGATTGATAATATGCAATAAATTTCGCCATTTCAATTTGTTTTTCTGGAATTGAAATATCGAATATATTAATAATATTGTTTGCAACTACTGAAATATTAGGAAGGCTGTGATGTAATAATTCAGTTCCGATTTCAATATTTTTTGGTGATATTTCTTTTCCATTTTTTAACAACAATGAATGATCATCTGTCACATCAACTATAGCTGTCGGAGTTACAACTCGCATCATTTTTTTATGAGGATCTAAAGTATGACGAATTATTCTATGTAATTTTGTCCATCCTTTTTCTGTCCATGTTTCAATATCATTCAATTCACAAAATTCTTTTTCTTGTTTACCTTCTTCACTACAAATAATCCATTTATTATTACCATATTTTTCGGCAAGATTTTCAATTGTAACAATATCAATTATATCATTATTTTTAATATAAACAGGAGTATAGTTGGCTACACTATCGCCATATATATACTCCGCTTTTGTCAAGACAGGCCCGTGATCCTTTGTATTACAAACTGCGTCTCCATAACATTCCTCAATAATTTTTTTAGCATACGTCAATAAAAGTCTTCCAGTAGCAGTAGTACAAGCAGCAATATCTTTTTCATAAAATGTACTTGTTTTTGCGCCACATTGCCCATATAACGAATTGGCAGTTACTTTGTATCCAAGTTGCCTTTTATCCAAAACATTTTTCATAAATTCGTCACTTTCTTGTGGGATTAGTTTACGTGTCGTTTTTCTGGCTACTAAAAGCTCCTCTAAAATAGAAGGCATGATTCCTTTTCCTTCGGGGAACTGAGCAAACCGACATGTTTTAGTACCGGATTTCACTTTTTCCGCTGCGGATTTTGGCGTTTTACGTACATATTTGAATGTGTCATAAGTAATATTTACATATTCATAACAAGGTAAATTGTCATATATAAAACCACCGTTTTCGTCTTTTTCACCCCATTCATCAACTAAGTTTCCCGCTAAGTCATATTCTCTTGTCCATACTTTACTATCATGAGATAGATTTTCACTAATCATTGAACTTGGATACAGTGAAGCATAATCTACACATGCAACTGGATTATCCAAATACAAATCACATTTTGGATCCAATACAATAGCTCCTTCATAACCTTCTTCTAAGTCTCCTTTTTCCATTACAGGAATTAATGTCCGTTTTTCACGGCATTTTTTAGCAACATAACTTGTGAGTTTGATCCCTTGTCCCCTCATTACCAAGAAATTAATAGGAACACTACAAATTTTTGCCATTTCGATAAAACCAGTCAATACATCTGCTTTGTTGAACAAATAGTGAACCAAGTTACAATCTTGAATACAGTATTTGGCAATAACAGATCGATCATCCGCAGTACCGTTCGTCATTCTAAAAATATCTTTTGGTGTTACGTCATCCTTTGCTAAACACCAACGGACCTTCTTTTTCATATCTGGATTAACAATTCCATCAATTTTGAATTTACCTTCTTCTTTGTTTATAGAAGTCACCTTGAATTTCGCACCATCATCATAATAGTCAACCGAATGACCAATTTCTTCTAAATGAATAAAACTACCTTCCAAAAGACCTGTCAGGTTTGTTGTTTTAATTTCAGTCTTGAATGAATAATGTTGAAAACTTTTGATATAGTCTCCAATAAAATGACCAGCAACATAATCTAATTTGTAAGATGTCAAATTTTCTTCGCGACGAAAGAAGTTATACAAATCAACTTGTAATCTTCCATTCATTTTGATAAATTTTAAGTCATGTTGACCACTTGCAATTTGAATACTTGTTTCTTCTATTTTTATTTTTTGTGTATCCTTGTCTTTTGTACCGCATATTTCATCATTGTTTCGTGATAGTTTCAAAAATTCACTTACACAACCCGTTTCTTCAGCACGTCTGAACATGAACTCATAATCAAAACCAAATATGTTATATCCAATCACAATATCAGGATTTTCTCGTTCAACCAGTTGTTGCCAAGCTAATAATACTTCACGTTCTGTTTGATAACTTTCAACTATACTGTTTTGAATAGGCATGTCACTGCAACTATTTAAAACAATACAATGATTTTTGTAGGGTTCTTGTTCTCCATAATTCATAAAAGTTGAACCTATAAAGGTTACTTTATCTCCCTCTAAATTTGGAAAACATGAACTCAATGCTAAATTCAGTTCATGTAATTTATTATCTCGTTCAAAAGTTTTGTCACACAATATATCGACAATGGTCGCCTGTTTATCATTGTATTTTTTTACATAGTTGGGTTTTTTATAATATCCAACTGCATCGTCGTCTTCTTCATCTTGTGCCATTTTTTCAAACAAACTTTCTATTGTCGTAACATCGGATACACCAGCTACATTGTTTGCAGTGCGAACCTTGGTTTCTAACCATTTTTCACACATGGTCACTACATCTTCTTGCGATTTTGGTACTATTTTTGGATAAACCAAATCTATGGTCGGCATATTTTCGTAGCCGAACGCAGCTAGTATGATACGCCGTAAAATATTTTTGCACAACTCTTTTGTCATTTCCATTTTCAAATTTTCAAAATATTCTACAATGTTGGTGGCTAATTTCTTGTAGGATTTGATTGGAACAGGAAAATCACCGTGACTACTACTTGCTTCGATATCAAAACTCATAATTTTGTAAGGAACACGGGTTTCTTTGTCATTCAAAGGAATTATATTTTTATAATTTATGATGAACTCGTAGTCACAAGTCGTTTTTTTACTATTTTTGTCAACAATTTCAACTGTTTTCTTTTTTGGTAAAGCAATCCAACCTGAAGGACTAATATCTTTAATATGAAATAAACGCAACAATGGTGGAATATTTGCTTCATATAATTTTATGTTTGTATTTTCAAATTCATAACCATCTTTTAATAGTTCGTGTCCACTAACGTAATCAGTATACCATAAATTTTTAACTTTGTTGTAAGCAGCAATACTTTTAAATTCAAACTTGATAAATTTGTGTTCTTTTCCTCCGTCAAAACCATATAACTTTTTACGTTTAATAATAATACATTCTGTAATTGAGTCCTGATAATATTTTCCTATTTTTGTTTTAATATGATTTAAAAAGCATTCTTTTGTATAAGTGTTCCATTTATCGTTTACCATGACATAAAAGAATGGTTTAAACTCTTCGACTTGAATGGAACAAGTTTCGCCCTTTTCATTTAAACCAAACATTTGGATCATAAATATTGATTTATCTTTTTTTACATTTGATTTTTTTTCTTTTAAATCATCTTCGCTACTGTCATCTTGATTTGTATTTGTATCATTGTATACGTTAAAATCAAAAATTCTAAAGAGATGTTCCATTTCTAATTTTAGAATATATTTATAGTAATTATTAATATATGTTTATTATGTTTTGTAGTATTCATTTTTATTTTATATTAGTAATCAAACAATATTAAAAATTATATTATGTTGTTTTATATAATATAATATAACATATGAGTAAAACCCCTATTATGGCAGTTGCTGTATTTGATACAGGCAAAATTAAAGGAGTTGTGCGTTTTATAGAGGACTTGAAACATTCCAATGTCATCATTGAAATCAACGTTGTTGGTCTCAAGAAAAACGCACTTCATGGATTTCATGTTCATGAAGCAGGAGATTTAACAGATCAATGTACAAGTATGTGTGCACATTTTAATCCGTATCATAAAAATCATGGTTGTCCTGGAATGAAAGAGAGACATGTTGGAGATTTAGGTAATTTGAAAACCAATGCAAATGGTGAAGCTGTATACAACATGGTTGATGATGTAATCAAGTTAAGAGGAACCAAATGTAATATAATTGGCCGCGGTTTAATTATTCATGCTGATCCAGACGATTGCGGGCAAGGCGGTCAGCCTGATAGTTTGACAACAGGACATGCTGGAAAAAGAATAGCATGTGCTGTTATTGGATATGCGAAGGAAAATTTCGATTAGCGCTTAAGTTATTATCACAGTTCTTTTTTTATCTGGACCATTATCAAAAATTATTTTAACATTTGTGTATCCAGCATATATACCCGAAGCAGCCGTAACAGGATAGTTAACGTAGTCAGAAAGTGTTACACTATCTTTTCCAGGATTTACATAATTTGATATTGCAGTAATCATGTTGGACGTTTCTACTGTTTGGTAGGGTTGACTTATAATAAATAATTCTACATTAAACATTGGAGGTATTCCTAAATTGTCGTCTGCCGCGCAACGTTTTACTACAAAACTAATTAAATCAGTAGTGGGAGTAATGAAATCTGATTCACACATATATGCGGTTTTATATTGTGATAAAGGTCCATACGATGGAATTGTTTGATATATCACTTGAGAAGCATTTGAGTCAACGGTTGTTTGACCTGGTAAGGTCAATCTATAGTATAATACAATAGGTTTAAGAGGTTTCTTTTCTAAGTACTTCATAACTGGTAGTACTTTTTTACCTAATGTAAAACTTATTGCGAAAGTTTTTTCATTACAAAATGACTTTTCTTCCACATTGTAACTATCCGTATATTCATCAACTAGAAATGGTAAATCATTTGCTTTTAGGTTTCCAGTATTTACTTCATTTATATATTGTTTATCTAATGCTAGTTCAATCAAGTTTTCAGCATTATTCCATTTTACGTCGATTGTATCAATACTTATGCTTTTATCAAATTTTGTTTGTAATAAATCATCTACACTTGAAAGTTCGGGTTCGGTTGTTTGAATAATAAACCCTCCTTCAGTTAATGTTTTGACCCAATTACTAAAGTGTTCGTCCAAAAATTTACGCAGTTCGGCCTTCATTAT
>Ga0247841_10003451_pt1 | contig 29254 bp, 22 predicted proteins | sample LaCruzMarch2015__2_FD_192410 | JGI IMG/M metagenome (GOLD analysis project Ga0247841, IMG submission 192410) | Freshwater microbial communities from meromictic Lake La Cruz, Castile-La Mancha, Spain - LaCruzMarch2015_18m | ecosystem: Environmental > Aquatic > Freshwater > Lake | place: Spain... | reverse complement strand
CCAGTATCACCAGTAGGTCCTGGAAGTCCAGTATCACCAGTAGGTCCTGGAAGTCCAGTATCACCAGTAGGTCCTGGAAGTCCAGTATCACCAGTAGGTCCTGGAAGTCCAGTATCACCAGTAGGTCCAGAAACTCCAGTAGGTCCTGGAAGTCCAGTATCACCAGTAGGTCCTGGAAGTCCAGTAGGTCCTGGAAGTCCAGTATCACCAGTAGGTCCTGGAAGTCCAGTATCACCAGGAAGTCCAGTATCACCAGTAGGTCCAGGAAGTCCAGTATCACCAGTAGGTCCAGGAAGCCCAGTATCACCAGTAGGTCCTGGAAGCCCAGTATCACCAGTAGGTCCTGGAAGCCCAGTATCACCAGTAGGTCCTGGAAGCCCAGTATCACCAGTAGGTCCTGGAAGTCCAGTATCACCAGTAGGTCCTGGAAGTCCAGTATCACCAGTAGGTCCTGGAAGTCCAGTATCACCAGTAGGTCCTGGAAGTCCAGTATCACCAGTAGGTCCAGAAACTCCAGTAGGTCCTGGAAGTCCAGTATCACCAGTAGGACCTTGAGGACCAGTATTTCCAGTAGATCCTGAAACTCCAGGTGGTGGAGGGAAATTGGTATAAAGTGCATTGATGGTCTCATAAGATGCATTTCCAGAATCAGTTGCAACCGTTTCTGCAATGGCGATTGCTTGAGCAGTTACATCTGATAAATTTTCTCCAGATGAAGTTGCTGTTCCATTAAAAGTTGTTGCAGGTAGATCGAGATTTCCAAATGTAGCATTGAAAATTGTGGTACTTGGAAAATCAACTTGAGCAAATGCTTTCACGATATATCCAGGGTTTGTAAATGTATTAGTAGAAGTGGATGACATTATTATATATATATCTTATATTTTATTTTTGTATGATTTTATAAATGGTAGGAAAAAATCCTAAATCACTCAATATTTTTTTCTTCTCTTCACGAATAATAGATATTCGTTTTGACCACCAATCTTCTTTTATCGATTGTTTTATGATTTCATAGGATTTATCAAAATCATGGATGTCTAATTGAACGTAAGCCAAAGGATTAATATAATTAGAAACGTTTGGACATCCATAATAAAATACCAAAGTTTCACACAATATAGGTTCCCATAACTTCTCGGTAATAAAATTCTCTTCAAAATTATTTTCCGCCATAAAGTAATATTTATAAGGGAGAATTCCTTTACTTTTATTTATATAAGGGTCTAATCTTCCGCGATAATTTTCAAAATCATGATTATTGTCTAAATTATAAATATCCAATTCAAAATCTGGATTTTTATTTTCCCTAAATCTTTTCTCTATATATTTCAAAAAATCAATACGTAATATATGTCCTTCATCAAAATATTTTGAACTACAAATTGTACTTAATTTATCTACTTTGTTCTCAGTAATAGCTAAACCAAAATTTTCAATTTCTTTTAAGGTCAATTCCAATTGCCAAAAAGCATTATTCCAACAATTATTTTTTCTTCCTCGAACCGCTAAAAATTTTTTTTCATCAGGAATTGCCCAGTCTCCCCATGTTTTTACTCCCCAATTTTTACTTAAATCATTTACCCAAGGTTCCATTTGAAATACAATTGTTTTGGAAGGCTCATAAAAATCACCATGTTGAGGACGATTAATAATCACATAATAATCAATGTTTTCATTTTCCCATGTCATTTGTAAATTTTTCCATGTAAAAGAAGAAGGATCTTCACACATATTTGACCATTCTTTACATAATGTTTCACTAGAACACCAATTACATAACATTTTTATACGTATTTTTTTATCTTGATTTTCGAATTTTATAGTATTATTGTCATTCGACGTATCTAAATTTTCAACTGCATATAATTCTCTAGGATATTCCACTTCATAATGGTTTGTATTCGAATGATATAAATTTAAAAATCGAACATTTGGATTAGATAATACAAAAAATTCTGCATCATGTTTTTCTTTTACGTTCATTATGTTTAACGTATTCATATAATGACTTTTTACCCACCAAAAATTACCTGAAAAATGTGGCTTATTATTCCCGTAATGATCTTTTTCAAGGTAATTACATCCTACTACATCATAATGATCTGTTTCTAATTTTTGTAAACAATCCTCATATCTTTCAACTAAAAAGTATAACATTAAATTTGTCCAATCATCAATTTTCTTTTTAATATTATTTCTTGATATACCTTTTGTATGTAAATATAATACATTACAATCTTTGTCTTTTTTACAAAATTCATGTAATAATTTAAGGGTAGGTACTTCAAATAAATCCGTTTTATTTGAAAAATGTAGAATTTTTATTTTTTCATGACTAAAAATACGATGATCATCGTTTTCCAAAATTTCTTCACCAGTATTAACAATAAATAATTTTTCAATGTGATAAAATAATCCTGAATTGATGAGTAAAGAAACAATCTTTTTTAATGTATCCAATCCAAACTCTAAAATATGACAACTATGAATAAAACAGAAATTTTTACTTGACGTTTTTTCAATTTTATATTGATCAATATATTCAAAACAAGATTTTTTCATTTTTGTTTCTTGTAAAAATATCTTTTCATAATAATCTTTTTTTACCCATAATCCATCCTTTGAACCAAAGTATATAGACACCGTTAATTCGTCGATTTTGTCTTTAAAGAACCCAAGAGTATTAAAAGCAACGCATTTTTCATTGTTCATTGCTCTTTCCATAGATTCATCCATTGAACATTTATGATAAAAAATATCATTTCCAGTTTGATCTAATCCTGGAATAAATACAAAACCATCACTTATCTCGGCAATAGAAGAAAAATCAAGTGCCTCATAATTATGTTGAATATTACTGTCATTTTTTTTCCCATATTCATTCCATTCAGAAAAAACAATTTGTGGTTGTAATTCATAACAATCCAAATCTTTATACTTTGATAACAACCAATCAATACCGTGTCTAATGCCATTTTTCTCGATATAGTCAATCATTTTTTTAGCACCTATTTTATTCAAAGAATATGCGAAAAATCCACCGATGTAATAAGAATAATTCAATTTATTTATATGGAAATCGTTTTGTAAATCATCGATATTAAAATCACGATTTCCATAGATTTTGATGTCTTTATTTCGTTCTTTTTCATACATATGATAACCAAGAAACAAAGTATCTTTTACTTTCATCACTTTTTTTAATGTTTCGATTTTTTCTTTTACTTTTTCATTATTCCCTCCTTTTATAAAATCAAAATCATCTTCCATAATTAAATAAAAATCATTATTTTCATCCTTTAATAATTGTTTCCATAATGAATAATGACTTAATGCACAACCGATCACTCCTTTACGATTTCCAAAATCATTTCCTTTAAATAATTTTTTCAATTCTAAAGTAGGGCTCAGTACATATCCATCAACTGCTTTGTTAAATTGATAATCTATATTCTCTTTAAAACCTTGTTCTTTCAGACTTTTCTCTGTTTTTTCTTTACGATCTACTCTTTTTTCTAGATTTATAATTTGAATAAATGTTTTCTTTTCTGTTTCTGTTTCTGTTTCTGTTTTAGAATTCGTCTTTCCATTCATATTAAATTGTTCTTCTTCATTTAATTGATAAGCATTCTTTTTCGTTGGGTCCTTTCTTTCACTTGTTAAACGACCAATATGTCGACAAGTTATTTTATTAAAAAATCCCGTTTTATAACCTTGATTTGTCCATCGAACTGCATAATCCATCTCAAAAAAATCATTTTCAGAATTAAAATTACCTAATTTTAAAATGGTACTTACATCGGTAATTCCTGGACGAAAACTAAAGTGTTGCCAATAATGACAGTTTTGATATTCAAAATTACCTTTTTTATAGTCATGAACCGAAAATCCATTATTTTTATTAATATGACTTTTACAATGATAATTCTCAATGGTTTCGCCATAATTCAAATTAAAAATAACCTGTTTCACGTTATCTGTTTTTAATGCTTCTAATCCTCGAACTCCTTCTTCAATATAATCCATCTTATTATGAAATAAAAAGTCATCTTCAATATTAATCCAATAGGTTGGCTGAATTTCATGTAATTTATTCCAAATAATGTTCATACTTTTTCGATGTCCCTTTTCTTCCTTGCTTTTCATATAATAATCGATCCAACTATAATTTTTTCTCATAAAAATACGATCTTCCTCAGAAGAATTATCATCAATACAAAACCAATAATCCACTTTATCTAAATTGGTCCAATGATTTAAAATAGATTGTATTGTTTGTTTAAATAAATCTAAACGTTTACAAGTAGTAAAAGAAACAAATACTTTTACCTTTTTTTCTAGAGCCATTTTGTCTATTATATTTTTTTTTAGTAGGGTCGATGTATTTTCATTATAATTGTCTCGAAATTTCATACAAAGAGAAACAATTTGCTTTTTACATGTATCATAGTTTATTAATAAATCCTTATTTTTTTTAAACAACATATTCCATATTTCTATATGATTTCCTTGAATATTTTCATTCTTATTTATCATTTCATTCAATAATTTATCAACCCCGTAAAAAAAAGAAAGAGTATCATTATCATTTTCTATATAATTTTTATAAAAATGCAAATTATTAATCGTAGTTCTCAAAAAATTTGGATTTGCGATATAATTACATATGATTTTTTTACAACATAAATATCCAGAATTCATATCTTTTGAATAAAAAGCAGCAACTGAATTCTCAAACTCCATTTCATCTTGATACAAATAATCATATAAAAAAAGTTTCGATTGAAGATTTTTCTTATAATTATTATATTTATGATATAGACCGTTTGATAAGACAAACATTTTGTCACTATTAAATTTTTTCATCGCAAGAACGATCCCTTCAATTCTCTCCTCATCATATTCAATCGCTTTTAATAAATATTTAACTGAATTGTAGTCATCCTTCTTTTTTACATATAGTTCTCCTAACATTAAACATGAATGATATTTTTCCTGCACCCATACATTTAATTCAAGACATTTTAAATACCACTCAATAGCATCATCAATATGATTACAATCTTTATAACTTTGTGCGCAATAAAAAGCATATCTACCAGATAATCCATCTTTCTTCAGAATTTCTTTCTCAAATGCGTTTTTTAAAACAATCGCATCTTTCAGATATTTATCTGGATCTTTGTTTCTAGCTCCACCTCTTCCAGAATTAATATGATAATTTCCATGAAATACTTGATCTGATTTAATAGGATCAATATTGGAGAGAAATTCATGTAATACTCCTCGAAATTCCCATTTTAAACGATTATTGAATAATAGTGGTCGATTATATACGAAACCTTTTCCAAAAGTAAAATCGTATCGATCAATAGTTAATAATGGAGGCATGGTAATATCACCTTCAATAGAATCATCTGCATCAAAAATAAAGATATAATCGGTTTTATTATATGCATGTTGTAATGCCTTGGTTCTATTGTATCCAAAATCTTTCCACTCATCTTGATATAATTCTCCTAGAATATTTCTTTCTTTAAAAAAGGTTCGAATTAATTCTTGAGTTCCATCGGTAGAACCGGTATCTGAAATCACCCAATAACTAATTGGTATTTTAGATAAAATATTAATTAATGTATTTAAAAGTATATGTGCTTCATTTTTTACAATCATATTTAAACAAATGGATTGTGGATAATTTGTTTTATAAATCGAATGATCAATCTCTTTAATCGTTAACTCCATTTTAATTATATAAAATATATATTTAAGTATTTTTTAACGTAAATTATTTTTTCAATCGAAATTTATATATAAATATATTTATATTAGTATATTATTATGGCAAATACTAGATTTAATTATGATGAATGTCGAACCTTGAAAAAAATACAACAACAAACCGATCCAGGAAGATGGATATTAAATGTCCCAGGAAATGGTTCTCATCCTTGTTATATTGAAGATCCACAAATAATTATTCAAAAATGGGGAGCAAATTTAAGAACCAATACCATCGATTTAGAAAGTAGTCTTTTAGGAGTAAATCGTGATTTATCGCGTGATTGTTTCCAAAATAATTATAAAAATTACAATGTTCCGAATGAACCAATTAGTTACCCGAAATGTCGCCAATTATATACAGAACAATCTAGAAGTATTGCGCCAGCATGGATGGTAAGAGATTTAGAACAAGTAGATTGGTATTATCCGCCGTTAAATCCACAAGAAAATACTTGTTATCCTTTTGAAAACAATTTGAATACCCGTATTTTAGAAAAAGACTACTTTACAGCGAAACGACCTTGCTTAAATACTTCTTCCAATGATCAATTAAGTACAAATTATATGACAGTAAATAGAAATCAAGTATTGTGTAATAATACAAATTCTTGTAGTTTTTAGATGCTTCTTCAATGTTTCAACGAATAAGAATAAAAATAATAATATAATATAATAATATCAATATGGAATTAGCTATACCTTTATTAGCATTAGGTGGTATGTATGTAATATCGAACCAAAATACTACATCTTCCAATAGTCAAAATCAAAATCAAAATAGAACAAATAATAATTATAGACCCAAAGAACCAATTCGAGAGAATTTTGAAACAGCTGGTCGCGAACGTAATTACTTACCAAATGTAGACATTCCTACTCAAAATTTTCCAGTTACCAATCGTAAAGAACTAGTAAATACCGTTCAAGAATATGTAAATCCTAACACGGCGACGGATCGTTATTTTGATCAAAATTCATATCAAAATCGAGTAAATGCAGGAAAATCAGTAAGTAATAATCCTCAACAAATTCATTCATTAACCGGAAATTATCTGGACTCCGAGAAATTTAAGCATAATAATATGGTTCCTTTTTATGGTGGAAAAATCAAAGGATATACTTATGATACAAACATCGCCGAAACCGTATTAGATAATATGGCAGGATCTGGTTCTCAAGTAATTAAAAAAATTGAACAGGCTCCGCTTTTCAAACCCGAAGAAAATATTCAATGGGCATATGGTGCCCCAAATCAAAGTGATTTTTTTCAATCACGTGTAAATCCTGGTATGAAAAACAATAATGTCAAACCTTTTGAAACGGTGAATGTTGGTCCAGGTTTAGGAAAAGGATTTACGACAAGTGGTTCTGGGGGATTTAATTCAGGAATGGAAGATCGTAATGCATGGCTTCCGAAAACAGTCGATGAATTACGTGTAGATACCAATCCAAAATTAGAATACAGTTTAGCAGGTCATCAAGGTCCTGCCGAAGGGATTGTGAAAAATGTAGGAATACAAGGTTTAGTAGAAAAGCAACGACCAGATACTTTTTTTATCAATACCCAAGATCGTTGGCTTACTACAACGGGAGCTGAAAAGGGTGAGACTTTACGTCCAATTCAAGAACTCGGAGTAATTCGTCGTGACGATTGTATGAGTAATTATGTAGGTCCTGCTGCAAATGATCGTCAGGTTGGACGCGCTCCAAGTGAATTTGAACCATCCAAACGTCATCAATTACCTGCAAAAGATGTTCCACATTCGAGTGCGATGGGACGTGGTCCGACTACCGATGGGGACAAAAGAATTCAAAGTTTTACAAATTATAACAATAATCGTATGTCTGTAAAACAACCAGACACCATGCGAAGTGGTTTTAGTGGTGCGATTGGAGCAGCAATTGCACCCATATTAGATGTTTTTCGTCCTACACGAAAAGAAGAAATCTCTCATAATGTACGTATTTATGGGGACGCAACTTCAAATGTAAAAGGTAATTATGTGATTAATATGAATGATACTACACCTACAACGGTAAAAGAAACAACTCTTTATTCCCCTGAATTTTTCATTAATAATCAAAAAGAAGGAATTTATGTGAATAACTACACTCCGATGGATTTAACACAGAGAGATACAACAAGTTGCCCGGTGATGGGTAATGTCGGTGGAGTATCTAATCAATATGGTGATATGTCTTATGCAGCGGATTATCGTCAAACAAATAATGATATTAAATCTTCGACGATTTATAATCAACCAAATCCAGGTGGAATGCAAATTTTCAATCAACAAATGAATGTAAATATTGCTCGTAACGACATATCAATGGATGACGGAAGATGGTTTACTCCAAATTCGATTACTCCTATGCCTCCTTCCAAAGAAAATTACGGGAAAATCAATATGCCCCAATATTATAATGAATGTATTGGATGTGAGAGAATTGATCCTGGATTATTAGATGCATTCCGTGCGAACCCATATACACACAGTTTGACGACTTCCGTTTAATTTTGCAAAGACAGATACGTTAAAAAAATCATTTAAAAATATGTTTCTCATTATAATAAAATCAATTTTTATTGTTATTATAATGAATATACAAAATACATCATGCATAAATATACCCGATAAAAATATATTACCTATTCATCAGCATATCAAAGAAAAACTCGATTATTTTCTCTCCATTCAAAAAATTCCAAATATTATTTTTCATGGACCACCTGGAAGTGGCAAAAAAACGTTATTAATTGATTTTATTCAAAAAATATATCAAAATGACAAGAATAAAATGAAGCAATATACGATGTATGTCAATTGTTCTTATGGAAAAGGGATTAAATTTATACGAGAAGAATTGAAATTTTTTGCCAAAACAAATATTCATGAGAATACATTTAAAATTATTATATTGCTAAATGCTGATAAATTGACGGTAGATGCGCAATCTGCCTTACGAAGATGTATCGAACTTTTTAATCATAACACAAGATTTTTTATTGTGATTGAAGATAAATATAAATTGTTAAAACCGATTTTATCGCGTTTTTGTGAAATATATATTTCTCAACCTATTTGGAATAATACCGAAATCAATTTACATCAATATCATTTGAATTATAAAATAAAAAATGGGGAAAATGGGGAAAAAGAGGGAAAAGAGGAAAAAGAGGAAAAAGAGGGAAAAGGGGAAAATTGTGTAACTACTAAAAACATAATAGAAAAAAAAGCAAAAACATGTTCTTCTTTTTCTCTCGAAAATTTGAAAAAACAACTTAAAAAACTTTCGGTTAAAAAAAAGGATCAAAAATTACATATAAAAGATTTAGTATTGATTTCCGGTGAATTTTATGAAAAAGGGTATTGTGGTTTAGATCTACTAACTTTATTAGAGAACCATAAATTTATGGAGAAAGAAATTTCTTTGGAAAAAAGATACGAATTGTTGATTTGTTTTAATAAAGTGATCAAAGAAATACGTAATGAAAAACTGATCCTTTTTTTTATATTGAATTTTATATTTTTAAGTTTAAATTCTTCTTTGGAAAATATTTTCTTTATGTAACAATAAATCAAAAATGGATGATTTTAATATCAATTCACTGAACGAATCGAAAAATGAATGGTCAGCACGACTGATTAATATTCTTACTCCTTTAATTATCGATGGGTATAAATCCATTTTAGAAGAAGCGGTTAAATTATGCAAAGAAAACGGTGAATACGATAAGTATTTAATGACCTTTCAAAATTTTATTAGTCGTGTTCCAAAATGGAACCCTGATATTATTGAAAAAGAGAGACTTCGTATTTGTGAAAAAAGTGGTTGTGGTTATTTAGAAGATTTAGTGGTTTGTATTCATATTATTCAACTGAAAATTTTGACTGCGATACGTGTAGGACAAAAACAGAAAAAAATCGAAATAAATATTCCAAAATTAGATGATTTTATTCATAAAGTGTATATTAATGTAGCACGTAAAACATATAAAAATGTATATCTTTTTGAATTAGGTATCCAACCCTTACAAATTCAGAAAAATCATCGGGAATTAGAAATCATGGTTCAAGAATGTATTTTGAATACGGTGAGAGAAAGTATTCCTGTAGAAGCGATTTTGAAGGCTTATATGGATGAAACCGTAGAAGAAGATGTAACAGAACATGTAACAGAACAGATGATTGAGGAACCTATTCCAATAAATCAAAATCAAAATCAAAATTCAAATTTAGATGGTGGAAATACAATTGTAACAAGTCAACCAATCGCACATACATCTTCATTATCTTTTGATAATATTGATTATACGATGGATGAATCTGGAAATAATCATCAAGTAGACGCTCCAAAAACGATCGAACGTTTAGAAGAAATTAGTGAACAAAGAAATCAACAACGAAAATTAGAAACAGATGACGATGAGGATGATTATCAAAATGAACGATTAAAAATTACCAATGAAAATGTAGATCTAACGAATTTAGATATACATCATATTGAACCGGCGGAATTGAACTTGATACCCGATTTATTAATCGATGACATTGAAATATTAGAATAGATCATGTTGATTTTCAGAAGTTATGGATAAATACAAATGCGTAAAATAAAAAAGATCATTCTCCTTTCTTATTTTATATTTCCAGTTCATTTTGAAAGAGAAGGTATGGAAAATATTTTTTTTATTGCTTGTATTATTTCTCTCGTTTTTCTAGTTTTTAAATTCATTGAAATGCGGTTTGTAGATAAAGAAAGCAAACCATTAAAATTCCTTATTCGAGATACTTTATTAGTATATACGAGTGTTGTTTTAGGATATTTTATATTAGAACAATTAAAACCTGTTTTAATTGAAGTGGAAGGGGGATCTCATCAACCAGCAGTTTTTATTGATAATCCAAGTTTTTAGATGATTAAATGGAATGATAAAATGATAAAATGATAATCATTTTATTATTTGTATAAAAATTATATGTAATAAAACCAAATATTAACGTCCAGTCCATACTTTTACAACAGGTCTTATTACTTTTTTATTTTTTAAATGTTGCTGATATTCTTCAAATGTATATCCCCAATTCATGTATCGAGTAATATTTCCAAAGATTGATTTTATTCCAGATAGTTTTTTAAAATGCTCGCAAAATAATAATCCCATTATTCTCTCTAAACAACACCGATCTGGTCTACAAGTTACATGATTTAACATGCTAAAAATGTTATGGTGTTTTTGTAAATTATGTAAAAAATGATAATTAATAAAACTTTGAACTCCAAAACAACCAAACCATTTTTTATTTTTAAATCCCAAAACAATATCATCCGTCATATTTATTTTTTTTACAATTTCATAATTATTTTTCATGTTATAAATAATTCGATTTGTATTTTGAATATTTTCTTTATCTGCTTCAAAATGCCATAAAGGTAATACAGGGGTTCCTATAAAATTTTCAAAATTTACTCTTTTATGAAAAAATATACTATCATGAATAATGACTGCATTTTCAAAAAAACGACGTTTATAAAAATAATAATAAGGAAGCAATTCGCCCCTTCCCGGATATTCACTTTGAATAATTTCTATGTTTTTATAAGGATACTCTTCTTTCACTAATTTTTTATCACTATTATCATCAATAATAATTATTTTTTTGTAAGGATATAATTTTCGAATACATCTGACACATTCATTCCAATATTTATTTGTTTTCTCGGAATTTACATGTCTTGTTACAATAAATCCATAGTTTGATACAGATTTGTTATTTTCATTTGTGTCATTCATTATAATTATAGTTATATATATAATTATATATAATTTTTACCAAATTTTTACATTTTACACCTTTTAACATTAGAAACGGTATTTTTATTTTATTTTTATATTAATACATACAAACATTCATACAAACAATAATTGTGTAAAATCAAGGATATTTTATCTAAATTTCTAAAGCTATTTTTTGTTTTTATTTTACTAAAAGTGTGTAAATAAATCAATATTCATGATAACTGTTTTAGAGGAGACTTGATTTTTGGACACCATAAAATTCTTAAAGATATCTCTTTCTAATTGTAACTGTGGAGTATGATGATGTACACATCGTGCAATCATTTTATATAATTTGAATTCAGGATATCTCTCTTCTCCATTATTTTTATATAAAACATTTATTCCTTTATCATCTAAACACCATTCTATGATTAATCTCGCAACTTTACTACAATTCTCTAAATTTTTAATTTCTTGAAAATCGTCTACTACATAATCAAAGATCGAACATGCTAAACGACACAAGTCAAAACTATAATTCGGTTCAATACGTGCTTTTTTATTATTAAAATAAGGTTCCGTATTATATTGAGTAGATGCATCTCCACCTTCTTCAAAACTATCACTACAAAACACTTTTCCATCATAATGATAAATACTTCTTCCGAAATCAATAATTTTGAAAATTCTTCCAAACGTTGGTACCTTATAGTAAATTCCTTCGTAGCAATAATAAAGAAACTTCTTTTCTGTTTCAATATACATTACATTATTCGTATGTAAATCATTATGCGTAAAAGAAAATGTCTTTTGTAAAGTAATGAGTATCATAATAATTTGCATGAATGCAGAAAACCATTGCTCTTCCGTTAATTCATCTTGGATAATTAAATCATCTAATGTACTAGAACAATTCTCCATACAAATAACTTGAACTGGAAAATGAGGAAAAACGACATTTATCTTTTCTTCAACTAAATCTTCATCCTCTTCTTCATCCCCCTCTTCGTCCTCAATTATTGTTTCATAATCATCCTCTTCTTGATTTATATCTTCACTATGATCATCATTTTCTTCTTGTATTTCTTTTTCATCAAAAGAACAAAATTCATTCTCAGTCTCACTATCTGTATGAGAAGTTCTCGAAGAACAAGATGAATGCGATTTTAAAGTAGTAATTTTATCATTTGTCGTTATATTTAGATCATTATAAAAATCAGTATCATATTCTATGATATTTTCATCGAAAAATTCAGAAGAAGATTTATCTTCTAATAGTTCCATTTCTAACATTTCATCGACCAACATTTCATCAACCAACATTTCATCAACCAATATCTCTAGGTTGGAACCAAAGTCTGTATCTTCTATTTTAATTTTCGATTTTTTTATTTGACTACGATTATCTTCCTCACTTTCATCTTCTAATAAATGTTCATATTCATCGATTTGAAATAAAATGTTTTTATTTTTAATGAAAAAATCAGACTGAACCAAATATTCTAAATCATCCACCACATTTAATTGATAATTATTTTTGATCGAGAGAAAAGTACCGTAAAAATCCACTCCATGTATAAAGTTATAATTATGTATCAAAATGCTATTTAAATAAAGAAAAAAACTATCTATATAGGCAGCATTATTTACATTCATTATTTTTTTCATAGTGTTTTCTTCCGTCGATTGTAAATTTGGTAAAGAAAATAGCCTTTCATCTTTTAAATCATATTTGCCGATTAGATATTTAAATGGGTCTAATAAAGGCGCCAATTTAAAAAAAACTTCTCTTACTTCTTTGTTATTTTTATTTCCGTGATTTGTATCGTTTTCCTCTTCTCCTGTCTTTTCTAAAAAACATTCATAAATATTTTCTTCTTTTTTCCTTTTTAAATCGGAAAGATACCAAGGATGGTTCAAATTAATATGGTTGTAGTTTTTTTCGTTTAAATTAAAAAAACGATTATAAATTGGAATATAATTTTGTGTTTTAGAGAGAAAAAAATAGTCCTTATTTTCTAAACTTTTGAAAAGTTTCTGGTTTTTTCTTTTTTGATAATTAATATTTATCATTAATATTTACAAAATATATAAATTTAAATGATTTTTAACGATTGTAATTGGACTTTTACAGTTTTCTTTGTTACATTATGAAAATTTATAATTCGTATTAATAAGACGTTTCTTTTTCTTTCTTGAATATAGAAATCATACATAGAATGACTTTAGAACTGAAAAAATTTGACATGAAAAATATTAGTTTCAAGGCAAATGAAGCAAAAGGTCCAGTAGTTGTATTAATTGGACGTCGTGACACTGGTAAAAGTTTTTTAGTACGTGATCTTCTTTATTATCATCAGGATATACCGATTGGTACGGTTATTTCTGGTACAGAAGAAGGGAATGGATTTTATAATAAAATGGTTCCGAAACTATTTATTCATAATGAGTATAATACCGCGATTATTGAAAATATATTAAAACGGCAACGTTCGGTATTAAAACAAATTAAAAAGGAAATGGAAACTTATAAGCGTTCTACGATTGACGGACGTGCTTTTGTTATTTTAGATGATTGTTTATATGATGCGACATGGACACGAGATAAGATGATGCGGCTTCTTTTTATGAATGGAAGACACTGGAAGATAATGTTAATCATTACCATGCAATATCCATTGGGAGTACCTCCGACGTTAAGAACCAACATTGATTACGTATTTATTTTGAGAGAACCTTATATTGCAAATCGAAAGCGTATTTATGATAATTATGCAGGAATGTTTCCTACTTTTGAATCTTTCTGTCAAGTTATGGATCAGTGTACAGAGAATTATGAGTGTTTGGTGATTAATAATAACGCAAAGTCGAATAAATTACAAGACCAAGTTTTCTGGTACAAAGCAGAAGCACATAATGATTTCCGTCTTGGCTCCAAAGAATTCTGGGAACTGTCGAAAGGTATGAATAGTGACGACGAAGACGAAAAATATGATCCTGGGAGTGTGAAAAAAAGGGGTCAAGGACAAAAAATCAGTGTCAAAAAGACGACTAAATGGTGAGTAGTTAGATAGCATAATAAGTAACAAATAAATTTAATATTTTTTGCAAAGGGTATCGGTTATGTTGATACCCTTTCGATTTTTTGGACAAAGGGTGTGAGTAAAATGCACACCCTTTCGATTTTTTGGACAAAGGGTGTGAGTAAAATGCACACCCTTTCGATTTTTTGGACAAAGGGTGTGAGTAAGATTAATATTATTCAATAAAAACAATTTAAAGACAAAGGATGTGATAAAGTATAATCACTACCTATGGAAGTTGTAAAACAATTTACGTCCAATGACCTTCACACAGAAATAAATATTAAGGGAACTTATGAAAAACCATTATTTCGTGCAAGTGATATTGCATTAATATTAGATATAAAATCTATGAATAAGATAATACAGAATTTCAATGAAACAGAAAAAACACATATTTTTTTATCAACAATAGGAGGCGAACAAGTAATTAATTTTCTTACTGTAAAAGGATTATATAAATTACTTTTTCGTTCAAAAAAGCCCATTGCAGAAAAATTTCAAAATTGGGTTTGTGAAGTTGTAGAAGAAATAAGGTTGAATGGAAAATATGAACTTGAGAAACAACTTCAAGAAAAAAATAAAGAATTGGAAGAAAAAGAAAACGAAAAAAAGGAATTGGAAGTAAAACTTATGGAAGAAAAACAAAAAAAGAAATCGTTGAGTGTTCCTAGTATTTATATTTACAATACCGATGTTCAATGTCATCCTCCAGAATTAAAAATAGGTATTTCCAACGATTATATTAAACGGATCCAACCTTATAAACAAATCTGTAAAAATGGAAAATTAGAATTAGTTATTGAATTATTCGATGTCAATATGAAAAGTCTAGAATATCATATTCATAGTTTACTTTCCATACATCGTGTAAAAGACGAAGTATTCAAAATGGATGTCGAAGAAGCCAAACTGATTATTTTGGATGTAGTTGATTTACTGAAAACTTGTCAAATCCTTGACCCAGTTGAGAGACAATTAAAAATTAAAAAACGATTTGAAACTACAACTGAACAAAGAGAAGCGAGAGAAAAAAAAATATCTCAAAATACCATTTCTACACAAACAGAATATGACACTGAAGTATTTTTATCAACACCTCTTATACAAAAAGATACGGAATTGAAAAATAAATTTAAAGAATTCATACAAACACATTGTATTGTTCGTGAAGACGTAGAAGTATCCACTAAAAAAATAATAGGTCAATATCGTTTATGGAGTAAGAACGATAAAAAAGAAATTACTACTGCGTTCAAAGATTATTTAGACCGAAAATTCAAGTATACAAGATTAAATACACAAAATCAAAATCAGGTTGTCAACGGTTATCAAGGAATTTGTTTGAAAGAAATCGTGTATGACAAAAATGTTTTATCAAGTGATGCTCAAACTTTTTTATTTGAAAAATGTATTTTTTCGCCAGATAAAACGGTTTTATATAAAGATTTAGTGGAAGAATACCTTTTATGGAAAAAAAATGTTTCAAAAGAAGAAACCAAAAATGAAGCGAATGAAATTCGCGAATACTTAAAAAATTGTGATTATGTTTTTTATAGTACGGTTTGGTCACTTAAGGGTGGAGGACAAGGATATTATGGAATAGGTTTAAAAACTGAAGAAACCAATTATAAAAAGACTTCTTCTACTGGAAAACAAGTAGAAAAAAGAAAAATAAATACGAATGAATTGTTGGGAATGTGGGAAACCATTGCCAAAGCAGCAACAGTCGAATGCATTTCAGCGGCTAAAATGAGTTTAAGTATTCGAAACAAAAGAGTTTTCAATAATGATTACTACTTCAACTTTTTAGAAAAAAATGGATTAAAAAACTCTCTTGAAAATGATAATAAATAAAATGTATTGTTTAAATAAATATAAATATAAAAATATGTAAACCATCATATTTTTATACTCGTAAAAATACTGCCCAGACGGCTAGGAAAGTGAGGATGAATATCACCGTTCCTCCAAAAAAAACTGCCCCGAAGGGCTTTGGTAACACCTTTCCCAAAGGTGTTGTGTTATTCATCCTCATTTCTCTCCAAAAAATACTGGTAGATATCTTTTACTAATTGTTCAGGAATTTCATTTGTAGGTATCAAAATACCTTTTTTGTCCTTCGTAATATGTACTGTTGGTTGATAATTATGTTCCACTAATATTTTCCATCGTTCCGTATATTTTCTGTTTTTTTTACTACCATGAAAATAATGACGAATTAGTCCAGGCACATATCCAAACCGTAAAGTAGATATATTTTTTTGAAAATCGAGAATTGTTTTTTTATAATCTTCACTATTATTGGAATTGACGGAAACTTCTCCTTTATTTAATAAAGACATTAACATAATAAAATCACCTGATCCTAAAATACCTAATTCATATAATCCACCTATTTTTTCATAAGCTCTACGTGTGATTGCCCATGCGTAACCCGGATGCCAATAGTCATTCCCAGATGAATAATATTTACTACCTTTTGAATATTGATAACCAGCACAACTTCTCATATTCATTGTTTGTTCTTTGGCATTCATATCTAAACTATGACTAAATAACTGAATAATATCTTTGGAACCATTTAAAATTTTTAAAGCATCCGTAGCCCAGGTAACACTTTCAAATTCAATATCTGCATCAATCCAAGCAAAAGCTTTATAGTCAGAAGGAAGTAAATATTTCACTCCTAAATTAATCATATTTTCTTTATGCCAAAGAGGAACTTCGGTTCTTATTTGTAGGTGTCTTGGATTATTTTTTTCCGTTATATGATAATCTTGATTATCATAAGCCAATTCGACAATATACAAAAGAACATTTGTTTCTTCCATTTCGATACGTTTTACAAATTCTTTTAATAAAATATATCTTTTAGCAAACAAACAAGGATTGGATAATACTAAAATAACATGTAATTTATCCTCGATTGGATGATTATTTTTGATGGCTAGTTTAATATCATTTGGTTTATAAACAATATGATCAATTTCTATTCCGTTAATAATTGTCATTCTTTAAAGTATATATTTGTATTTATATATTTATATTTGTATTTATACTTATAAATACTTTTAAAATACTTTGTTTATTTATTTATATATAAATTAAATTTATAGATACATATATAATGATCAAGACCATTTTTATTCTTTGGTTTCAGGGATTTGATAATTCGCCAGATATCGTTAAAAAATGTGTCAAATCTTGGAAATATTATAATCCTGATTGGGAAATCATTTTACTAAATAATCATAATTTGAATAAATATATCAATTTAGACGACTATCTTGATATTTCTAAAAAAAAGATTGAAAAATGTCATTTGTCCGATCTTATTCGGGTTATGTTACTTAAAAAATATGGAGGTTTATGGGTTGATGCTACCACATTCTGTAATCAATCATTAAATGACTGGTTACCGAATTATATCAATGAAGGATTTTTTGCTTTTGACAAACCTGGACCTGATCGGCTAATTAGCAATTGGTTTCTCTATTCTGAAAAAGATCATTATATAATTACAGAATGGTCAAATTCAACTTTACAATATTATAAAATAAATGATAAAGCACATACTTATTTTATTCATCATTATTTATTTGGTGATTTGTATAATTCGGACTCTCAATTTAAAGAAATATGGAATAAAGTTCCTAAATTATCAGCAAATGGATACGGACCCCATTATTTACAAGAAAAAGGATTATTTAATTCTCTTACACCTCAAATAAAAAAAGAAATTGATGCTAAAACAACACCACTTTATAAACTCAGTCACAAATGTAGATTTCAAGAATATAATGAAACAAAAAACATCTATTATCTTTATTCTACCATAGACCTTTAGTTAACTCACATGTTTTGAAAATGATTATTTAAATGTATATGATAGAATAAAGATCGTAATTAAATCATTCAATTTAGACCAACTATTTTATTCATCCTTCTTTTTTGTAACAAATGGTCCACTTACCAATTGACTTTGTCCATAATCTGATTTTCCAGTAATAATATTATCACCCTCAAATAATTCTGCACGAATATCCGCAGTAGAAATCTCATCATTCGTTGTATCTTTACTAAAGGTATGATCATTTGAATTGGATAAATTGTTAATACCAACTAAATTTCCTTGTTCGTCAATTGTTTGGGTTAAAACGTTTCCACTTTTCTCGGCATTTTGAATATTTTCCTCAATCGCTTTTTGTCTTGTTTCTTTCAAACGTTTTTCAAATTCCATCTTGGCATTCATTTCGTTTTTCGTTTTTTCATGCATTAGTTGATTTAATTCTTCTTCCATATATTCTACATTTCCAGTTTTATATGGCTCCGGATCCCAAGGAAGCCATAGTCCAACTTCTCCAACAAAAATATTATGATTTGGATCTAATTCACGTAACATTTTACAACGAAGATCCGCCTCTTCTTTCGTAGGATAACTACCTCGTACTTTAAGCCCACGTATACTTGTTTGAAAATGATGTTTTAGACTAAAATTCTTTTCTAATTCTTCTTCATTCGTATCTAAAAAGTTTTTGTAATCATCTTCTAAACAAGAACTGATAATATTCTCTTTTTCTTCATCTATAAAACCTTTGAAATCATTTATTACATCATCGAATTTCAACTTGTATTTATAGGAAATAAAATTCAAAAATTGATGGAATTTTTCCATTGATTTATTCATATCCCATTTCTTTAGGAATTGTTCAAAGAAATACAATTCTTTTTGTTTTAATATATTTTCTGGAGAAACAAAAGAAATACATACAAATTTTTGTCCTGCAATTGGTTTATCTTCTTCTAAAATATCTACATATTTTGAATTCGGAATACCATTTTTATCTGTTTTTTTCTCACAAGAATTTGTGGTTGATTTGTTCGTTTTTACCTTATTCATTTTATCTAATTTAGAGTGTTTCTTTTAAGTATTTATTATCATTAATATTATTCTTGTGAAATACATTTTTTTTCTTTGGTTTTATTATAAATGAACGGATTAGTTAACTTGAGTGAATTAATTAAAAGAATTATCAAGTATTTAGTAGAAGGTTTAATGGTTGCCATCGCCGCCTTTGCGATCCCTAAAAGATCTTTAAATATGGAAGAAATTGTTCTTATTGCTCTTACCGCTGCCGCAACTTTTAGTATTTTAGATACTTATATTCCATCCATGGGAATGAGTGCACGCACAGGTACAGGCTTTGGTATTGGGGCAAATTTAGTTCACTGGCCCGGGGGATTTTAATCAAACGCTGGATTTTAATCAAACGTAAACGTAAACGTAACCATAATCATACCCATTTATTTTTAAGTATTTTTATTTAATACTTAAATATAATTCGTATACTATTAATAATGCGTTACAATAAAGATTGTTTAGAAAATTATTGTCAAGAAAATAATATTTTATTGATAACTGATTATACAAAAAATAATATAAATCGAGAAAGTTGTCTGGAAGGAAATTGTAAAAGTGACAATTGTATTTATACATTTCAGAAATCCTTTCGACAACTGGTAAAAATAGGACCTTATTGCGGAGATTGTTCTATAAAAAGAGGAAATGAAAAAATCAGAGAACAAAAATGTAAATATGATTTAAAAATGTTACTCGAATTCTGTGAAGAAAATAAAATTATTCTTACGGAAGACTATTCTTCTATTTTTGTAAATCGAGATACAATTATCAAAGGAAAATGTAAAACGGAAGATTGTAATCATATATTTGTAAAGTCTTTTCGAATGCTATTGAAGTTAAAAGATTATTGTTCGGAATGTTGTAAAGAAATAGGAAAGGAAAAGATCAAAAATACCAATATAGAAAAATATGGTTGTGAAAATGTGATGCAAAATAAAGAAATACAAGAAAAATTAACAAGTTCTATCATTGAAAAATATGGAGTTTCTCATATTTCCAAATTAGATAGAATTAAAAATCAAAAAAAGGAAAAAAGTCTTGAAAAATATGGTGTAGAATATCCACTTCAATGTCCAAAAGTAAGAGAACAAATTAAAGAAACAAATATTAAAAAATACGGCTGTGAAAATGCGATGCAAAATAAAGAAATATTAGAAAAAACTCAAAATACAGTAAATGAAAAATTTGGGACAAAAAATGTATTTCAAGTACCCTATATAAAACAAAAAATTATTGAAACGACGATGAAAAAATATGGTACTCCACATCATTTGCAAAACGCAGAATGTTCAGAGAACCATTTTAAATCATCGTATAATATCAAAAAATATACGTTACCTTCTGGAAAAATAATTGATTATCAAGGTTATGAGAATTTTGCATTTGATGAATTATTTCAAAAAGAGAAAATAAATGAAAAGGAATTAATCACAAGTCGTAAAGATGTACCTGAAATATGGTATACAGATAAAAACGGTAAAGTGAGACGACATTTTGTAGATATGTATTTGCCATTACAAAATAGATGTATTGAAGTAAAATCTACTTGGACAAATCAAGAAAAAAATAATGTATTAGAGAAAAAACTGGCAGCCGAAAATTTGGGTTATATTTATGAAATATGGATTTATGATAAAAAAGGGATCAAGTCCACTTTTTAGAAAAAAGTGGAGCAAAAAATAAGAATAATAATATTTTATTTCACTAAAATATTATTATTTTGTTATGTAATACCGAGATACAATAAACAGATTAAGTCACCTTTTGTTTCTTTTTGCATCCCCTTTTATGTGCAGCCATGCCTTTTAATGTATTCGAAGTATAAAAATTACATAAATTGCATTTATACATACCTATTTTTTCATTCGTCGTTATTTTACTCGACAAATAATTATTTAATTTATTGAATTTAATATCTTGTAATTGGTTCAATAGATTATTTTCACGATCTTTAATATAAATTTTCAATTCTTCTTTTTGTTTAATGAAAAACTGATACTCTTCATTAATTTCCGTTAATAAATCTTTCGTAATGAAAAAATCACCGGACATGTTGATATAATTCAGTCTTTCAGATATACTATCGATCATATCAAAGGCAATTTTTATTTTATCCTGATCATAATTGGCGAAATGAATATAAACAATTACATTTTTAGAAATAATGTCAATTTGATAATTATATTTATTTATGATACCTGAGTTTTGTGAGATAAAAATACCGTTACATTTTACTTCTTTACATGTATTCAAAAATAATTCGGCTTGTTCACTATTAATATTCGTATTTATTTCTTTGCTTTCTACAATTATTTTTTGTTTTTTTTCTCTCGTGATCATAAAATCGTAAAAATGATCCGTTTTCATATTTCTTACGATATTGGAGCTAGGATTAATTTTATTCAAAACAATTTCCAAGTTATCTTCTCCTTTAACACAATTATTTAATGAAGAAAGGGATCCACTTGTATAATCTGTTTGTAAAAAAGATGGACCATTACTATTACCATTCGCAGTACCATTATTCATTTTAATTCCATTACACATTTTAAGTATATTTATCATAAGAAGATTATTCTCTTCGAAATTAATATGTTGATTTTCATGATAAAAAGAAGTGATCATTTTATTTTTGGTTGAAAGAAATGCGTCAGTTGATGAATTCATTAATTTATATATAATTCTTATTTTTATATTGATTATTAAATGCATTTATCTAAAATAAATTCAGATTTGTATTTGTAATTACAGTTGTAATTTGTAATTACAAATCTATTCAGTAAATTCTTGTTTTTTATTTACGCAGAATGAAAATTTGTATTTGTATTTTTATGTGGTTGAACGCATCTTTTGTTAGTTCAAAAAATTAGAGTGGTGGTAAATCTGCTATTTTAAAAATAGAAAATGCACTAGTCGTTTGTCCAGCATTAGGATTAGATCCACTTCCTAATGGGAATAAGGTGATTGCTCCACCTTGGGAACTTTGATTTCGAACCTCTATGGTGTCTCCTGCTCGTAAACGAATGATCCCTGAGCCTACATCTTGTGCGGTAGCATTTGCGCCAAACCATGTTCCAGGATCTATTACTCCATTTATGTATAAGGCACAACTATTTGGTTCTAAGGTATCAATCGTTTTCAATTCGAAATAGATCCCGTCTACTTCTGCACGTATTAATGAAGGAGATAATATAGTAAAATTTAGTATTTCTTTCACAACTTCAAAATCAATAGCATGACCTAATGGAGCAACTTGTATCAACACACTATAAACATTCACATAAGCCGGTATAAATCTTTCACCAGTAGGTCCTGTAAATCCGGTTGGTCCTTGAGATCCAGTATCTCCTTTTAATCCAGTTGGTCCTTGTAACCCTGTATCACCTTTAGGTCCTGTGTCACCTTTAGCACCAGTATCACCTTTAGGTCCTGTTTCTCCAGTTGGTCCTTGTAACCCGGTATCACCTTTAGGTCCTTCTGGTCCTTCAGGTCCTTCTGGTCCTTCAGGTCCTTCTGGTCCTTCAGGTCCTTCTGGTCCTTCAGGTCCTTCTGGTCCTTGAGATCCGGTGTCACCTTTAGGTCCTTCTGGTCCTTCAGGTCCTTGACGTCCTTCTGGTCCTTGAGGTCCTGTGTCACCTTTAGGTCCTTCTGGTCCTTGAGGTCCTGTGTCACCTTTAGGTCCTTCTGGTCCTTCAGGTCCTTGAGGTCCTTCTGGTCCTTGAGATCCGGTGTCACCTTTAGCTCCTTCTGGTCCTTCTGGTCCTTGACGTCCTTCTGGTCCTTGAGGTCCTGTGTCACCTTTAGGTCCTTCTGGTCCTTCTGGTCCTTGACGTCCTTCTGGTCCTTGAGATCCGGTGTCACCTTTAGGTCCTTCTGGTCCTTCTGGTCCTTGACGTCCTTCTGGTCCTTGAGGTCCTGTGTCACCTTTAGGTCCTTCTGGTCCTTCAGGTCCTTGACGTCCTTCTGGTCCTTGAGGTCCTGTGTCACCTTTAGGTCCTTCAGGTCCTTGAGGTCCTTCTGGTCCTTGAGGTCCTGTGTCACCTTTAGGTCCTTCAGGTCCTTCAGGTCCTTGAGGTCCGGTAGCTCCAGTATGTCCACGGCATCCACGACATCCATCTCGTCCATCTTTTCCATCTTTTCCATCTTTTCCATCTTTTCCATCTTTTCCATCTTTCCCATCTTTTCCGTCTTGTCCATCTTGTCCGTCTTGCCCATCTTGTCCATTTTGCCCGTCTTGTCCATCTTTACAACAATTGCCACAATCACCGCAGTCATCGCAATCATCGCAATCATTTCCAGACGCATCAGAAATCTCTACGGCTTTCAAAGGATAACTTGTTTGCATGAGGTAGTAGTCGTCGTTCGCTTCCATTTATACATAACTGTTATAATATTATTTTTACAAATATTTTAATTATTCGCTAAAATATTGTTATCATTTATGCTCTAATTACAAATGTATTTATTCAAATAAATTTGTAATTATAATGTTTTTTCTTTTTCTTTTTATTTATTCTCACGTTCAAAACCTAGTCTCTCACATCCTGCAAACCTAAACACAAAATATAATATTTTTGTTGATTAACGAATACAAATATCTTGTTTGTTATAAAAACTAACTTCAAATAAGTTTTTTAATTTTATTACATCTTTTTTTATTTCATTCTCATGAATAAAATCATTTATTTTATTTATGAAACTCATTATTTTCAATGAATTTTGATAAGAAACTTTATTCTCATGTAAATTTAAAACATTGATAAAATAATAAATCGCAGATAATTCTAATTTATCTAATAAATCTACATTTTTTTTTAATATTTCTATTAAAAAGCCCTTTTTATTCGTATGATCGAATAATAATAATTTACTTTGATTTTTTTCAAAATCATGTAAGAAGTCCAAGAAATATAGTTTTTGATAATTTTGATCAACACTGCAATATTTAATATAGTCGATAACTGTTTCTAATATAGTAATAAGTATTTCATCTAATTTTTTATAAGACGAATAAAAAGATAATTTATTTGGGTCATTAGACAAATTCATGCAAACTCCCATGAAAAGATATATTCTATTGTATTATAATTATGAAATATATCAAATAGTATTTATATCATAATTAATATTGATATTATAATATAATAAATGCATAAAAATCATCATTCAAGTAAATCAAATCGTAGGAATAAATTCCCAATCTAATTCTTTACATATTTTCTTCCAAATAACATCCTGTTCCACAATTTTATCACGATCTTTTAACATCGGAAAATGTTGCAAATAATATTTTTCATCCAACAATTCGCATAATTTATATGCCGTATAATAATAATTCAAAAAATTAACTCGATCATCTGGACAAAATTTCGAATAAGGTGCTTGTAAATCAATAAACAAATTACATAAGGTCTCTTCTAATTCTTGTGACATGACCGGCGGTTTAATACCTAATTTATCTTTGATAAAAGGAATGTGTTCATAATATTTATTATATCCCAATTTCTTCAATATTTCTTTTGTTTTCACATTCGTAATTTGATCCAATTGAATTCTCTCTTTTTTAATTTGTAGTTTTATATTTTCGATTATTTCGGACGGAATTTGGGTCGTTTCTTTTCCTTGAAATTGGGCGAGAATTTCTTTGAAATGATTAATACGTTTATAAGCATAAAAACAAATTTCTTTAGGTGGTTCTTTGTAAGAAGGTTTTTCGTTTTCAATCAAATATGGAATGGTACGAGAACATAAATTACATATTAAAAGCCCATCGTCTTCTAATGGAATGAGTTCTCCTTTAAAACAATATTGACAAATATCGGTCGGATAAACAAAAGAATTCATATCAATAAAATTCTCATCTACATTATTTAAATATTTCTGAACGATATTATTAATCCCCCCATTATTTCCATTATTATAAAAAGAGGTAAATATATTTTCTTGTTCACTTTTATTTTCACAATCGTTTGCATCTTCCCTTTTAATTTTAAATAATTTATCTAATGCTTTATTTTTACTTGTCAACGTATTGACTTGTTCTTTTCCATTCGAAATATCCTTTTTATTTTCAAAATAATCAAAAATATATTTTGAATTGTCCAAAAAATATTCTTTTTTTTTATTTTTTATCTCTCGAATTGTTTGACTAATATGTTTAATTGTGTCAATCATATCTAATTTTTCTTCTAACGTAAAAATCGATTTTTCCAAATCCTTTTTTAATTTTTCTTTTTTTTCGATAAGTTTAGGTATTTCTTCTTTTTCATCTTTATCAAATTCATTCAAATAATCACTATGTTTTCCATCGATCGTAATTGTATTTTTTTTGGTTATTTTTATTTTTTTCATGTTTTTTGGTTTAAAAGATGGCATTCTATTCTAGAGTTCAAAGTAATACAATAATATATTTTTAGTATTTAACTCATTATTTGTTTAACTTTGTTTATTTAACTTTGTTTATAAAAAAAGTTTTTAATTAGTATATATTTTTTTTCTTTTATATTTCCATTTATTAAGAATAATTTATAAAATGGACAATCATACTATAAAAGAAAAAATAAATAATGATAAAATGGATGTCGATCATATTAAATTTCAGAAAATGTTGTTAATATTTAATGCATTAAATGAAGGATGGACCATTAAAAAAAGAAAAGACTCTTATATTTTTGTAAAACCCCATCAAGGGAAAAAGGAAATATTATTAGATAGTTATTTAACCAAATTTATGAAAACGAACTTGGATTTATCGACGTTAATCTAATTATCTTTAGTTTTTATCACAATTACATTATGACAAAGATATCCTATCAAATACATGTTTTATATAATTTTTAACTATATTTTTAACTATATAAAACAACATTAACGATCGATCCAAAAGATTGTTATGCATTTCCAAGGGATTTTTTTCAAAAAGAAATGGACAAACCAGTTACATTGTTATAACATTATTCTTTTACATCATATAATTATAATTTTTGCAATAATTCAAACCATACATCATTATATAATTATTTGATAAGTATACAGATTTTTTGAACCAGATTATTTAAGGTAAAGTGTATCTATTTCTAAATAATTAATTTAAAATTCTAAATTTTTTTTCTTTAGTGATATTATAAAAAAAATATGGGAGGTGGTTTAATGCAACTCGTGGCCTATGGAGCTCAAGATGTTTATCTTACTGGCAATCCTCAAATTACATTTTGGAAAGTAACCTATCGTAGATACACCAACTTTGCTATTGAATCCATTGAACAAACATTCAATGGACAAGCTGATTTTGGACGTCGTGTCCAATGTGTGATTAGTCGTAACGGTGATTTAGCTTACCGTACTTATCTTCAAATCACACTTCCAGAAATTAACCAACTTATGGGTGTTGGTGCCTATGTTGCTGGTCAAGCAACAGGTGTTTATGCCCGTTGGTTAGATTATCCTGGAGAACAACTTATTGCCCAAGTTGAAGTTGAAATTGGAGGTCAACGTATTGACCGTCAATATGGTGACTGGATGCACATCTGGAACCAACTTACCATGACTGCTGAACAGCAACGTGGATACTTCAAGATGGTTGGAAATACTACTCAACTTACTTTCATCACAGATCCTTCTTTCGCTGAAGTCGATGGACCTTGTGACTCTTTAGCACCACGTCAAGTTTGTGCTCCAAGAAATGCTCTTCCTGAAACCACACTTTATGTTCCTCTTCAATTCTGGTTTTGTGGTAACCCAGGACTTGCCTTACCTTTAATCGCTTTACAGTATCACGAAGTTAAAATCAATCTTGATATCCGCCCTATTGATGAATGTTTATGGGCAGTTACTACATTAAACTGTAATACCAATCCTTATTCTGGTGTTTCAGGACAAAGTGCTCCTGGACGTCCTGTACCAGCAACCATCGCTTACAACCAATCTTTAGTTGCTGCTTCTCTTTATGTTGATTATGTCTTTTTAGATACTGATGAACGTAGAAGAATGGCACAAAATCCTCATGAATATTTAATCACTCAACTTCAATTCACTGGAGATGAATCTGTCGGTTCATCCAGTAACAAAATTAAGTTGAACTTCAATCATCCATGTAAGGAATTAATCTGGGTTATTCAACCTGATCAAAACGTTGATTACTGTTCTTCCCTTGTATGCGACTCCCTTCTTTTCAAAGTTCTTGGTGCCCAGCCATTCAACTATACTGATGCAATTGATGCTCTTCCTAACGCAATCCATGCTTTCGGAGGTCCTAATGGAGTTGCCGATGATGCAGTTGCTCGTGCTAACGGTGGATACATCAATGCTGAAGGTCTTTTCCAAGATGCTGGTGCATTAGATGCTTATATCCCATCTGATTATACCGGATACTGGAACGGTCCTTCTGATCCTTACAATGAGCCAGGTTTCGGAGGACCAGCTGTTCCTCAAGTTTCTGGAGGTGATTATAAACCAAACGGTGCTTATCTTGTTGATACTGGATCACATAACGTCAACTCAAGTGTTTCTGATGCAGGAACATTTGTTCTTACCGAAACATCTCTTGATATGCACTGTTGGGGACAGAACCCAGTTGTAACTGCCAAATTACAGCTTAACGGACAAGATCGTTTCTCAGAGCGTGAAGGTTCATACTTCTCCTGGGTTCAACCTTTCCAATCCCATACACGTAATCCTGATGAAGGTATCAACGTGTATAGTTTTGCATTGAGACCTGAAGAACATCAACCAAGTGGCACGTGCAACTTTTCTAGAATTGATAACGCAACTTTACAGCTTGTTCTGTCTAACGCCACCGTTGAAGGAACCAAAACTGCCAAAGTACGTGTCTACGCTACCAATTATAACGTAAAAAATCTTAGTGCGTTGAAAAGCTACCCAAAAAGACTATGTGAGCAATGGTCTTTTGAAAAAATGGTTAAGCACTCACAAAATATGCTAGTAGCTAGTGAAATTTTCTGTTTTTGACTAAACATAATTTTGCAAAACACCTTGTTGTTCGGGAAACCCCTTAGAGCCTTTTACACCAAGCACATACCCGAAAGGATTGTGTGGCGGAGATTTAACTCCGGTATGGTAATAGTTAAAAGGATTGGGCAATCCGCATGCTTACTACCTAAATCCATTATGATAGGATATGGTAGGGCGTCAGAGACTGAACGGGTGTTGGTTGTTGATGAAAGATTAATCATCTGGAGACGGCTTAAGATACAGTCCATCTATTAGGGAAACTTAATAGGAAACATTATGGCTAAGAATAATGTCGGGAATGGGTGGGTTAGCATACTCAAATTAAAGAGCATACATCATCTCATTCTTGTTTATTTTATTTTATAAATAACATTGTTATAAAAATTATAATAAAATAAAAAATTGATAATAAAATAAAAAATTGATAATAAAATAAAAAATTGATAATAAAATAAAAAATTGATAATAAAATAAAAAATTGATAATAAAATAAAAATTTATTATTAATAAACTATTTAAAGACAATATAATAGTGTATATTAAACTAATAACAATGAATATCAAAGAAGATAATTTAGTACATTTAAATCGTTATAAAATAGAACCTCCTCACCCTTCTTATATAGCCGGATTTATAGATGGCGATGGTTGTATATTTATACGTAAAATTAAAGATGGTTATCAATCTGGTATTACATTAACACA
>Ga0247841_10003450_pt1 | contig 29291 bp, 22 predicted proteins | sample LaCruzMarch2015__2_FD_192410 | JGI IMG/M metagenome (GOLD analysis project Ga0247841, IMG submission 192410) | Freshwater microbial communities from meromictic Lake La Cruz, Castile-La Mancha, Spain - LaCruzMarch2015_18m | ecosystem: Environmental > Aquatic > Freshwater > Lake | place: Spain... | reverse complement strand
TTTTGAAAAAAGGCATAGAAGCAGGTGCGCAAATTAAGAATGGATTAGAAATGTTAAAGCTGCAAGCCGAACTGAGCTGGGAGATTTGGAATCAATAGGTTCCAGGGTTCCAGGGTTCCAAAGTTCCAGGGTTCCAGGGTTCCAGGGTTCCAAAGTTCCAGGGTTCCAAAGTTCCAGGGTTCCAGGGTTCCAGGGTTACTGGATTTAATTTTCAAATTTTCAAATTTCCAAATTATCTAATTTCCAAATTATCTAATTTCCAAATTTTCAAATTTCTTCCTCTTTCCGCTCAACCACGATGGTAAAATCAGCGGCAAGGGCTGCCAGGGCAGCGATGGCAGCAAAAACAGGAGCTAAAATGGCACCTATAAGCCCAATAGTGACAGGTATCTCCAGGTATGTCTCTCCCTTTTCATTTTTGATAATGATTTTCCTGACATTACCTTCATGAATCAATTCCTTGATTTTTGCCAATAATTCTTCGCCGGTAACCTGAAATTCCGATTTATGTTGTGTTGTCATAATAAATATATTTAACCAGTTTTGTGTGAGGTCAAAATTAAGCAATAAACTGCGGTTAACTCGGGTTTTTAATGTAAATTTGATCCTGATCTGCTAAATTTGTTCCGAAATGAAAAGGATACTTGTACCTGTTGATTTTTCTCCACACACAGGCATTTCCTGCCAGTATGCCTTGACTATTGCTGAAGCCACCGGTGCTGAATTGATCCTCTTTCATTCCTTTTTCGATCAGCTTTACTTTTCTGACGGGGGATTTACCACCGGTTTTGAATCCGGGATCATGATGAGTGATGAGATCATCCTGGATTTTTACAAACAAAAGGAATCGAAGTTGAAAGGGATTGCTGCAGACTTACAAGCCAGTATTGCACAGCCTGATAAATCAGGCATGAAGATCAGCTTTCACATGGAAAGCGGCGACCCCGAAGTGCAGATATTGAATGCTATCAATAAGTTTAAGCCTGATCTGATCATCATGGGCTCAAGCGGTATGGGAAAGAAGGGTTTGTTGTCAGGGTCGGTTTCGCGCCGGATCATTGATCATACGGAAATCCCTGTTATCGCTGTTCCTGTTATGGAAAACGTGCGGGCTATTAACAAGGTAGTTTATATGACCACTTTCGACCCTGCCGATTGTGACACAATTCTTAAAATAGACACCATTCTTTCGCCTTTTCATGTAAAAATTTTCTGCTTGCATTTATTGAAGGATGATGATCAAGCCAGGGCAAAGCAGGAAATTGATAATCTCGCTAATAACCATATACTTAATAAGGTGGAAGGAAGGATATCCTTTCATATTCTGGATAATCATCACCCGCAGGAGACGCTACGGAATTTTGTGGAAGAGCAAAAAATTGATCTGATCGCCTTTATACCACATAAGCGAAATATCCTTAAAAACATATTCTATCAGGGCATTACAAAAGAAGATCTTTTTCTTACCCGAATCCCTATCATGGCCATAAAGCCAAATTAATAGAACGATTAGCAAGCAGATGGGCGATTCAATCAAATCCGACATTACTATAATTGGCGCCGGACCGGCTGGAATAACTGCAGCTTTAACACTCGGTAAAAAGGGTATACCCTGCCTGCTTATCGATAAATATCAATTTCCCCGTGAGAAAATTTGTGGTGATGGCCTGAGCGGCAAAGTGATCAGCAGCCTGAACAAGATAAACCCATTATATGTTTCCGGGTTAAGAGATTCGGGCATTGCTGCGGGTTCACAAGCCGTCCGTTTTTATTCACCCGGCTTGAAAATGATGGAGCTGTCGTTTAAACCAGATGACCTCTCGCTTCCTTCCGGCCTTATCTGTAAAAGGATAGATTTTGACAATTATTTACTTACCAAAGCCCTGACTTTCCCTGAAATCCAATTTGAAGGTGGTGTTCAGATAAATAAAATGACAAGGAATAACGGCAACATTTTACTTCACGACAAATCTAACAAAATAATAGCAGAAACCCGCCTTGTCCTATTTGCTGCCGGCGCCGACCTGACACTGATCCGGCAATTAGATCCCTCTTGCCCCGTTTCTGCTGAAGAAGGTCTTGGCGTAAGAGGCTATTTTGAGAATGTGATCGGGTCAGATCATAAACATGCTATTGAAATTCACTTTTTAAAGGAACTTCTCCCTTGGTATCTGTGGATTTTCCCATTTTCTGATGGTTCAGCCAATGTTGGATTAGCTTTACCTTCGTCACTGGCCAAAAAAAAACCGTTAAGCCTGAAAGAACTGCTGTATTTTCTCATTGAAAAATATCCTCACCTTAAAAATCGGTTCATCAACGCAAAACTGACCGGTAAAATAGAAGCAAACCGATTACCCTACTATACCGGTCCAATTCAAATTGCCGGAGACAATTACCTGCTGCTCGGCGATGCTGCCCGCCTTATAGATCCTTTTACAGGGGAAGGAATTGGAAATGCCATGGTAAGCGGTTTTCTGGCAGCTGAAAATGCTGAAGAGTGCCTTAAAAAGAGTGATTTTAGTTTTTCAGGTACTCAAAATTATCAATATAAGATATATGAAAAACTGGACCCTGAATTGGCATTAGGTTTAAAATTACAAAGCCTGGCGCGCAGAAAAAGACTACTGAATCTGGTTATTGGAAAAGCATCACGTAATGAAAAGACCAGGAACTTTATTTCGGAAATGCTTTATAAGGCTAACACTAAAAGAAATCTGAACAAACCTTTGTTTTACATTAAATTAATACTTGGATTATAATACCTGTTCATGATAGCCTCATGATTTGTACTTTTGCTATGAATAATCAACCTTATTCTGATGAAACTATCCGTTGTTATTGTCAATTACAACGTTAAATACTTTCTGGAGCAATGCCTCTATTCAGTTCGTCGTGCAAGCGAAGGTCTTCAGACGGAAGTCTTTGTCGTTGATAATAACTCCGTTGATGGTTCTGTTAAAATGGTCAGGGAAAAGTTTCCGGAAGTTATCCTCATAGATAATAAAGAAAATACAGGCTTCTCAAAGGCTAACAACCAGGCCATCTGCAAATCTAAAGGGGAATATGTCCTCCTTTTAAATCCTGATACGGTCGTCGAAGACGATACCTTTATAAAAATCATTTCGTTCATGGACAGCCACCCTGATGCCGGCGGCCTTGGTGTGAAAATGATTGACGGAAAAGGCAATTTCCTGCCTGAATCCAAGCGCGGGCTTCCCACACCTTCCGTCGCATTTTACAAGATATTCGGACTATCGAAATTTTTCCCGAAATCCAAAGTTTTCGGAAAATATCACCTTGGATACCTTGATGAAGACCAGGTTAATCCTGTTGAAATCCTTTCGGGTGCATTTATGTTGCTCCGAAAATCGGTACTGGATAAAACAGGTTTGCTCGACGAGACATTTTTTATGTATGGCGAGGATATCGATCTGTCGTACAGGATACTGAAAGCAGGCTATCAGAATTATTATTATCCTGATACACGCATCATCCATTATAAAGGTGAAAGCACTAAAAAGGGCAGCATCAATTATGTTGTTCTTTTTTATAACGCGATGATCATTTTTGCCAGGAAGCACTTCACTTCCAGGAGGGTCAGGATGCTATCCTTCCTGATACACATGGCGATTTACTTCAGGGCATTTCTGGCTATTATCAGCAGTTTTTTAACAAGGGCATTGCTTCCCATAACAGATGCTATTTTCATTTATGGCGGAATGTTTTTTATTATTAATTATTGGGAAAACCAGGTGATTTTTCCCCAGGGAGGAGGCTATCCTCCGGGTTTCTTTACAATGGCGGTTCCGGGCTATATCCTGGTATGGCTGCTTTCAGGCTATTTTAACGGCACTTACGATAAGCCGGTCAAGTTCTCAAGAATATTCAGAGGTGTAGCCATGGGAACAATAATAATCCTGGTAGCTTATGCCCTGTTACCCGAGAATCTCAGATTTTCGAGGGCTATCATCCTCCTTGGCTCTGTCTGGGCAATCATGGTGATGTCAGGCACCCGCGCCATTGCCCATCTGGCGAAGTTCCGCAATATTGATTTCGGGCCTTTGAAAAACAGGCGGTTTGTTATCGTTGGTGACCGTGACGAAGCAAAAAGAGTCTGGGAACTGCTTCATAGTTCTTATGGCAATCCGGGCTTTATAGGATTGATCTCCGTCGCGTTACGGGAACAGAAAAACGACGGTTTTATAGGATCATTAACACAGATCAAAGAAATCATAAGGGTGTATAGAATAGATGAGGTCATTTTTTGTTCCAAGAGTATGACCCATCAGGCGATCATCGACCAGATGTCGGCCTTGCAGGATCTGCACGTTGATTATAAAATAGCTCCGGAAGACAGCCTGTCGATCATCGGAAGCAATTCGATCAACACAGCCGGCGACCTTTACACGGTGAATATCAATGCTATCACGAATGTTGAAAACAGAAGGAATAAACGCCTGATTGATCTGGCATCCTGCCTTATCTTTATAATACTGCTTCCCTTATTGATTTTCCTTGTCAGTAAGCCATTAGGACTGATCAGGAATATTTTCCTGGTATTGGTTTCCTGTCGTTCCTGGGTAAGTTATATCCGGGATGAACATTATGAAGTGGAGAGGTTGCCAAACATACGCAAAGGGATATTGAACCCGCTGGATGCCTTTGGTAAGGATAAAATGTCTGAAGAGATCAAACAAAGGCTAAACTTTATCTATGCGCGTGATTACAGCACAAAGACTGATCTGAACATTATTATGAAAGGATACAGGCATCTTGGCCGGAGAAGCTGATCAGACGGCGAACAATTCATAACGATTCTTTGTTAAAATAAATGATTACTTTTGCAGGAGCTTTCCTGCTAGCCAAAATAACTGCGTATTCACAAAATAAATCTTAATGGCCAGATTTGAAATAATAATGCCCAAGTTGGGCGAAAGTATCATAGAGGCTACCATTACCAAATGGCTGAAAAACATTGGCGACCAGGTCAACGAAGATGACGCCATAGCTGAAATCGCGACAGATAAAGTTGATTCAGAGATTCCTTCACCTGTTGAAGGAATCCTGGAAGAAATCCTGTTCAAGGAAGGCGATGTTATTCCTGTCGGGAAAGTCATTGCTGTTATCAATATAGGCGGTGTTTCTGTCAGCAATAACACATCTGCTGATTTAATTGCCAGTGATAAATTCTATTCTCCCCTGGTTAAGAGTATTGCCAGGAATGAAAATATTTCTATAGCCGAAATGGACAAGATCGCGGGAACCGGCAAAAAGGGCAGGGTTACCAAACAGGATATCCTGGACTTCATTAAGAATAAAGATATTTCCGGAGTTGCTAAGCAGCCTGAAGTATCATCTTCAAAACCAGGAACTGTTTCCGAAGCTCAAAAAGTTGTAATGGAAAACGGGGACGAATTGTTTGAGATGGATCGCATGCGGCGGCTGATAGCTGACCATATGGTAATGTCGGTGCATGTTTCACCGCATGTTACTTCATTTATCGATGTAGATGTCAGCAACATCGTCGCCTGGAGGGAGAAAATCAAAGACAGCATTCTCGCTCGCGAGAAAGAAAAACTGACTTATACGCATATCTTCATCGAGGCATCCGCGACAGCACTCAAAGAATTCCCCAGGGTGAACGCCTCAATCGACGGCTATAATATTATTCACCGGAAGAAAGTAAACATAGGTATGGCCACGGCTTTACCAAACGGAAACCTGATTGTTCCGGTAATTAAAAATGCCGATCAGAAGAGCCTTCTCGGTATTATAAAGGATGTGAATGACTTAGCTGACAGAGCGCGGAAGAACAGTTTGCTCCCTGATGAAATCCAGGGCGGTACTTTCACGGTGACTAATTTTGGCACCTTCGACAGTTTATCCGGTACCCCGATCATTAACCAGCCCCAGGTGGCTATCCTCGGCATCGGCGCTATCAGAAAAAAGCCCGTTGTTATTGAAACACTGCAAGGCGACCTGATAGGCATCCGTCACATCATGATCCTTTCCCTGGCTTATGATCACCGCGTTGTCGACGGCGCTCTCGGCGGCATGTTCCTGAAAAAGATGAAGGAAATTCTTGAGAATTGGGACATAAAGAGAATAATCTAAATTTTGAATTCTAAATTTTAAATTCTTAATTCCAAACAACCAAATGACTACATAATGACTACTTAATGACTACTTAATGATTACATAATGACTACTTAATGACTACTTAATGACTACTTAATGACCACCAATGACTAATAACCAATAACCACTAACCAATAACCACTAACCAATAACCACTAACATGGAATTATCCCTCACCCGCCCTCTTGCCATTTTCGATCTCGAAACAACCGGACTGAATGTAGCAACAGACCGTATTGTTGAAATTAGTGTTGCTAAAATCATGCCGGATGGGAAAGAGGAAGTTCTTACCCAGCGATTGAATCCCGGGATACCGATTTCCAATGAATCGACAATGATACATGGGATCACAGACCTCGATGTCAGGGACTGTCCATCTTTTACTGACATTGCTCCTGATCTGGAAAAGTTTCTTGATCAAACCGATCTTGCCGGATATAATGCTATCAAGTTTGACATCCCGTTGCTAGTTGAAGAGTTTCTGCGTGTGGGTATCGATTTTTCATTAATGGACCGTCATATTATTGACGTGCAGAACATTTTCCATAAAATGGAGCCTCGCACGCTCAAGGCTGCCTATAAGTTCTACTGTCATAAAAACCTTGAAATGGCACACTCTGCAGAAGCTGATACACTGGCAACCTACGAAGTATTAAAAGCACAGCTCGATATATATGAAGGCCAGGAATATACTGATCCTGACGGGACAACAAGCAATCCGGTGAAGAATAATGTCAAAGCTTTGCATGACTTTTCATTTTATACCAGAAATGTAGATTTAGTAGGTCATATCGTCTTTAATGAAAAGCAGGAGGAAGTACTCAATTTCGGAAAATACAAAGGCCGCTCAATTGAGGATGTTTTCAGGAAAGAGCCGTCCTATTATGATTGGATGATGAAAAGCCAGTTCCCGCTTTCTACGAAAAGGGTTATACAGGCGATAAAGAAGAGAATGGGGAAATAATAATTTAAAACTTAAAATTCCAAGCACCATCCCGAGTACTCGGGACCAAACAAATTCCAAAATCCAAATTCAAAACCAACACCCAATAAACATCTACCATTGGCCATTGACCATTGACCATTGACCAATAACCAATAACCAATAACCAATACCCAATAACCAACACCCAATAACCAATACCCAATAACCAATAACTAATGACCTTTCCAACTATTGATCAGGTTCCTGAAAGGTTCCGGCTTGATGAGCCCGTTCTTCAGCGCGATTATCTTATTAACGGAGAGTTGCTGAGTTGGAACGGAGCATACCAGGAAGTATATTCGCCGGTTTGTATTGAGGATAATTCAGGAAACTCCTCTCCATTCATGATAGGAAAATACCCTCTGTTGACAGCCAATGAGTCGCTTTTGGCACTGGAATCAGCCGTTAAAGCATATGATCACGGGAGGGGAAAATGGCCGACTTTAACTGTGGAAGGCAGAATAGAACACCTTGAAGATTTCACTTTCCGGATGAAAGAACAAAGGGAAACCGTCATAAACCTTTTAATGTGGGAGATTGGCAAGTCTTACCATGATTCAATAAAAGAATTTGATCGTACGGTTGAATATATCCGTGATACGATTGAGGCAGTGAAAGAACTTGACCGGAATTCTTCCCGCTTCCAGATTGAACAGGGAATTATAGGGCAGGTCAGGAGGTCGCCGCTGGGCGTGGTACTATGCATGGGTCCTTATAATTATCCGTTAAATGAAACTTTCACGACGCTCATCCCGGCACTATTGATGGGCAACACGGTCATTTTTAAACCACCAAAGTACGGTGTGCTGCTTCACCACCCACTCCTGAAAGCATTCCGTGACGCCTTTCCTCCCGGGGTGGTTAATACGGTATATGGTCATGGATCTGCAGTAGTTGGACCATTGATGGAATCAGGCCGGATTGATGTCCTGGCATTCATCGGTACCAGCCGGGTTGCCAGTATCCTTAAAAAACAGCATCCCAAACCACACCGGCTCCGCAGTGTACTGGGGCTGGAAGCCAAGAACCCGGCTATTATTCTTCCAAATGCCGACCTTGACCTGGCCGTCAGCGAATGTCTGCTGGGCAGCCTGTCATATAACGGCCAGCGTTGCACGGCATTGAAAATCATTTTCGTACATGAATCCATCGCTGATGATTTTAACAAGCGGATGGTAGAAGGTTTAAACAAAATGAAAAGCGGCATGCCCTGGGAAGATCAGGTGCAGATCACTCCCCTGCCGGAAAAAGGCAAAACAGACTTCCTCACAGAACTGGTCAATGATGCGGTTTCCAAAGGTGCTGAAGTGCTAAATTCAACCGGTGGCCAGGTAATTCATACTTTCTTTTCACCTGCTCTTTTGTATCCGGTTAAAAATGATATGAGAATATGGTCTGAAGAGCAGTTTGGTCCTGTTGTGCCCATAGTTCCTTTTAATGATATAGAAGAGCCCCTGGAATACGTCACTTCATCAAATTACGGTCAGCAGATCAGTATTTTCGGAGAGGATGCAGATGACATATCAAAACTTATCGATCCGCTGGTAAACCAGGTGTGCCGGTTAAATATCAACAGCCAGTGCCAGCGTGGTCCCGACTCCTTCCCTTTTACCGGAAGGAAAGATTCAGCAGAAGGAACACTCTCGGTTTCAGATGCATTAAGGGTTTTTTCCATCCGCAGCCTGGTCGCAGCCAAAAGCACTCAGATCAACAAGCAGATCATCACCACAATCTTAAAAGAAGACAAGTCGAATTTTTTGTCAACTGATTTTATTTTCTAAATAAACCCCTAGAAAAACTCCAAATTCCAAGCACCAAATTCCAAACAAATACAAAATTCAAAATTCAAAATAAAATCTAAAACAACCAAATGACTACTTAATAACTACTTAATAACCACCAATACCCAATACCCAATAACCAATACCCAATAACCAATACCCAATAACCAATACCCAATAACCAATACCCAATAACCAATACCCAATAACCAATACCCAATACCCAATACCCAATAACCAATACCCAATAACCAATACCCAATAACCAATACCCAATACCCAATACCCAATAACCAATAACCAACAACCTTGAAAATCATCTGCATTGGCCGAAACTATGTGGAGCATGCCCGTGAGCTCAGCAATCCAATTCCTGAACAACCGGTATTCTTTCTTAAACCAGATACGGCATTGGTGATCCGGAACCGGCCGTTTTATTATCCGGATTTCTCTGCTGACATTCATTATGAAACTGAACTGGTTCTGAAAATTTGCAAAGTCGGCAAATCGATACCGGAAAAATTTGCACAGGATTACTACGACCGGATCGGTCTTGGCTTCGATTTCACCGCCCGCGACCTGCAGCAAAAATGTAAAGAAAAAGGGCTCCCCTGGGAAATTGCCAAGGGATTCGATTACTCTGCACCTGTCAGCCAGGAGTTTATCCCGAAAGCAAGCATACCGGACCTGAAAAACATCAGCTTTCACCTCGAATTGAACGGCCACAAGGTTCAGGAAGGTCATTCCGGTGAAATGATCTTTTCGTTTGAAAAGATCATTGCATATATTTCAAAATTTATGACCCTCAGAACCGGAGATCTGATTTTCACCGGAACACCGGCGGGCGTGGGATCGGTTAAAATAGGAGATAAACTGGAAGCTTTCCTGGAAGATAAACTGCTGCTAACCTGCTGTATCAAATAAACAAAAGGTTCTTCTGCTGATAATTAAGCATTCAACCTTCAACCTTCAACCTTCAACATTAAACAAAAATAATCTCCTCAACGACCTTACTTCCTGCTTCAAGATTGAGGTTTTCGACAATAGTGGAAGATGAATAGGTCAATTCATTTTTTAAAGCCGGGGAGTCTATTTTTACAAAAAGCTTTCCTTTTCTGATATAAAGGTCTTTCGTATGGCGTGCGATCATTTCTCCGACAACTTTTTCCCATGAACGGATGACCTTCATCTCATTCAATTTTCCTTCAAGACGGTAAGTCTCAATAAGTTCTTTTAATACTTCCCCTAACGGCCTGTCACTGCTAATCTTCATAATGGCACAACCTTTCCTTCCCTGATCTCAAATATCCTGTGGTCAATATCGACCTCTTCAAACAGTTTTTCGATCCTTGATCTTTGTGTATCGGTGATGATAACCTGTCCGAAGCTGTTTTCGCTGACCAATCGGATGATCTGGTGCACCCGCTTATCATCGAGCTTGTCAAAGATATCATCAAATAATAAAACAGGCTTAAAGCCTTTGATGTCGCGTGTATAGTCAAATTGCGCCAGCTTGACCGCTATGACGAAAGATTTTTGCTGTCCCTGAGACCCGAATTTCTTTAACGGGTATCCTGAAATCATCAATTCCAGGTCATCCTTATGGATGCCGTGGGTTGTAAACCTTGCGGCCCGGTCTTTTTCGACTGAAACAGCCAGCAATTGATCGAGATCACGTTCAAAGAGCTGTGAAATGTATTGAATGGCAACTGTTTCCTTTCCTTCTGAAATAAAATCAAAATAATGCTGAAATATGGGGACAAAGTCTTTTAAAAATTCTGCTCGTTTTTCATGGATCTTATGACCGTATTCCGTGAGCTGACGATCCCATATTTCAAGCATGTCGGGGTTAAAAGAACGGGTATCCGAGAAGTGCTTCAACAGCGCATTCCGCTGGGCCAGGGCTTTGTTATAATAGATAAGGTTGTCGAGATAAGTCTTATCGAACTGGGAGATGACCCCATCGAGATACCGGCGCCTGACCTCACTGCCTTCATTGATCAGGTCGCGATCGTATGGAGAAACCATAACTAATGGAAAAAGGCCGATATGATCGGCTAACCTGTCGTATTCCTTCTGGTTGATCTTAAAAAGTTTCCGGTGATCTGTCTTTTGGATGCAGGAAATGATATCAGGGCTGTCCCCATTTTTCAGATAAGTGCCATGAATACTAAAAAAGGTTTCATGATGCCGTATATTCTGGGTATCAACCGGGTTAAAATAGCTCTTGCAAAAAGAAAGGTAATATATGGCATCCAGCAGGTTTGTCTTTCCAGCCCCGTTATCCCCGATAAAACAATTGATCTTGTCTGACAATAGCAAAGTTGCCTCGACATAATTTTTAAAATTGGTGACCGATAGTTTTTGGAGATACATTCAGTTCAAAACATCAAGGTTTTTTTTATTCCAAAGTTCCTGCCCCCTCCCCTTTGTCCCCTCCCCCAGTTGGGGGAGGGGATTTAGGGGTAGGGGCACCGTCCGACTGTCATAATTTCTTCCCAAACCCATCGAGGTCGACCATTATCGTAACGAAATTGGGAGATCCAACCAGATGATAGGCAGAACGGGCATAGCTAAACTGAAACTGTTTTATGCGAATGCCAAAGCCCCAGGAGAAACCTATAGTGGATACTTTATCCGGGACTTTCATCTCCTGTCTTCTCTGGTAATTATAAGCTCCCCGCAGGCTCAATACTTTTGCAATGGTAACCTCACCACCAACAATGATATGCCGCATAAGATTATCGGCAAATTCATCGATACCATTAATCTTGTTAGGTTCACCGGTAACCGGGTCGATGCCGCCGGAAGGATTGACCGGATTTTCGTACCGCACATCCCATTTTTCAAGATGTGTCAGAAGTAAAGACATTCTGAAAGGGATATGTTTAAACTTTTTGGATAAACCGGCCTGGATTTCAAATGGCAAAGGTTCATGGTTCCCGGCACGGTATGCTACAATCTGGTAACCAATATTCCGGAAAATAAGGGAAGCATCGAACAGTTCATCTTTACTAAAATAAGACCCGGCAACATCTACTGCCATTCCAAAGGAGTTATAGTCTTCAAACGATGAATAGATAAATTTCAGATTAGATCCAATGGACCAGCGGGGTGTAAGTTTCCTGCCCCAGCCGATATTCAGCGCATATTCACCAGCGTGAAAATAGCCGTATTGTACGCCGGCTTCATCCGCCTCCTGGAATTTACCATAATCGATGAACTGCATCGTCCCGACAAAACTGCCGGCTTTTTTGAATGTCCTTGAATATTGTGCAAAACCGTAATTGATGTCGGTATAATAATCCACAAAGCTTAACCCCAGCTGGTTATTCATTTTCTCATTGATGAGCGAAGGGTTGGCAAGGGTAAGGGTGATGTCATCGTCATTGATTGACAACGAATTTCCTCCAAGAGCAGCGATCCTGGCCGAGTTCGGAAGGTTCAAAAACTGGTAGGTACCCTTTCCGCCCACCTGTGCGTTTACCCTCACTGAAAAAAACAGGGCAAAAAGAATCAAAGAAAGTATATATGTCTTTTTCAACCGGTGATTTTTTTAAGGTTCAATTTAAAGCTAACGATGAAGGAAAGAAAATAGTATTTAGTTAGAAAATTGTTCAAGCCCCCTCCCCTTGGTCCCCTCCCCCAATTGGGGGAGGGGATTTAGGGGTAGGGGCTTTGGGTGCTCTCACTCCCTGAACAAATTCAGCGCCGCACCTGCTTTAAACCATTCAATCTGGTTTTTATTGTAAGTATGATTTACCGGGAATGTTTCTATAGTTCCATCAAGATGATGCAGCACAATTGTAAGCTGTTTTCCCGGAGTCATTTCTTTTAAACCAATGATATCGATCCGGTCGTCTTCTTTGAATTTATCATAGTCTTTCGCATCTGAAAATGTTATCGCCAGCATCCCCTGTTTTTTCAGGTTGGTTTCATGAATACGGGCAAATGAACGCACCAGGATTGCCTTCACACCAAGATGGCGCGGTTCCATAGCGGCATGTTCACGTGAAGAACCTTCTCCGTAATTCTCATCTCCGACCACAACAGAACCCTGGCCTGCAGCTTTGTAACTCCGCGCAGTAGCCGGCACTTCTCCGTATTCATTTGTAATCTGGTTCTTTACCAGGTTTGTCTTGCCATTAAAATCGTTTACTGCTCCAATCAACAGGTTATTTGAAATGCTATCCAGGTGACCGCGGTATTTGAGCCATGGCCCGGCCATGCTGATGTGGTCGGTGGTGCATTTTCCCCTCGCCTTGATCAATAGCATTAATCCTTTAATATCCTTGCCATCCCATGCCTGGAATGGATCCAGGAGTTGCAGGCGGTCTGATTCAGGAGAAATGATCACATCCACCCCACTACCGTCTACAGAAGGTGCCTGGTATCCGTTATCTTTCACTTCAAATCCTTTCAAAGGGAAATCCAATCCCCGGGGATCATCCAGTCTTACGGTCTTACCGTCTTCATTTACCAGGTTGTCAGTCAGCGGGTTAAACTTCAATGTTCCGGCAATAGCAAAAGCCGTCACAATTTCGGGCGATGCTACAAAGCCGTATGTGTTTGGGTTTCCGTCGTTTCTTTTGGCAAAATTCCGGTTGAAAGAGGTCATGATCGAGTTCTTCTCCTGCTTGCCGGCATTATGTCTGGCCCATTGACCGATACAAGGACCGCAGGCATTTGCAAGCACGACCCCACCGATCTTTTCAAAAACTTCCAGGTATCCATCCCTTTCGGCAGTGTATCTCACCTGCTCTGATCCCGGGGTAATGGTAAATCCCGCTTTGGCTTTCAGGTTCTTGTCCAAAGCTTGCTGAGCGATGGAAGCCGCACGGGTAATGTCTTCAAAAGATGAATTGGTACAGGAGCCGATAAGACCGACTTCCAGTTTTTCCGGCCATCCATTCTTTTCCACTGCTTCGGCAAACTTCGAAACCGGGGTGGCCAGATCAGGAGTGAATGGTCCGTTGATATGCGGCTCCAATTCTGAGAGATTGATTTCGATAACCTGGTCGAAATACTGGTCAGGATTTTCAATGATTTCAGGATCGGCGGTCAGATAGCTGGCAACCTGGTTAGCAGCGTCGGCAACAGCATCCCGGCCCGTACCGCGAAGGTAGGCCTCCATTTTGGCGTCATAGCCAAACACTGAGGTGGTAGCGCCGATCTCAGCGCCCATATTACAAATAGTCCCTTTGCCGGTACAGGAGATTTCCTGTGCACCTTCTCCGAAATACTCCACGATACAGCCTGTGCCGCCTTTCACGGTAAGTATTCCGGCTACTTTCAGGATGACATCCTTGGGAGAGGTCCAACCGCTCAGTTTGCCGGTCAGCTTAACACCGATCAGTTTTGGAAACTTCAGTTCCCAGGGCATACCGGCCATAACATCAACAGCATCAGCGCCTCCGACACCGATTGCGATCATACCGAGGCCGCCGGCGTTAACCGTATGCGAGTCGGTGCCGATCATCATGCCGCCGGGAAAAGCATAATTTTCAAGTACCACCTGGTGTATGATGCCCGCACCAGGCCTCCAGAATCCGATACCATATTTATTACTGACAGATGACAGGAAATCATATACTTCTTTGTTGGAATCGAGAGCAACACGCAGATCTTCTTTTGCGCCGACTTTCGCCTGAATGAGGTGGTCGCAGTGAACCGTACTGGGCACGGAAACCTTTTTCTTTCCTGCCTGCATGAACTGAAGCAAGGCCATTTGCGCCGTGGCATCCTGCATGGCAACTCTATCGGGGTTGAAGTTTACATAAGATTTGCCTCTGTCGTAAGGTCCCGATTCATTTTCGTCAGAAAGATGAGTATAGAGGATTTTTTCGGTGAGAGTCAGCGGTTTGCCGGTTAATTGCCGTGCTTTTCCTACTTTCTGAGCTATTCCGGCGTAAACACCTTTGATCATATCGATATCAAAAACCATTAGATTATTGTTTTGAAGTGTATTATCAAGGAATTAATTGTCCTCAGCGTAACTCTGCGTGGTCTCAGCGTAACTCTGCGAAACTTATAAATAGCTATTACGCAGAGTTTCGCAGAGAAATCGCAAAGTTTCGCAGAGGGAATTATTTCACTACAGATACTTTTTAAAACCCTGAAATAATCCAGGATATTGGTGCAAAAATAAGCAATTTTCCGCAAAAGAAAAGTCCCCGCATGAAACACATCTCAAGCGGGGACTGATAACGCCTAACTAAAGTTAAGGTTATGGATAAGTTTCTGATTTATTACGATCTCCTTCTGATCATAATGAAAGCATAGGTTCCGATCAGCAATCCGGCCAGCACAAGCGCCCAGTTCGACAGGGGAACACCCGGAGCAAGCGGGTAGGTAATGCAGGCCTCATTGGAAGGCATGGAATATGATCCATCTTCATAAACTGCATAAACCTTGTAGCAATATTCGCCGGATTCCGTTAAGATATCGTCAAAGGAACTAACAGGGGATGTTCCGTACCACAGGCCATTCCGGTAGATTTCGAAATGATCCAGCGGCGAGGCCTTGGCAGTAAAGTATTTCCATTTCAGCATAAATACCCCGGCAGAAACATCCTTCATGTAGATAGCCAGTTCTGTAGGGCCTTTAATGCTGGGATCCCCGACAATCAGGGTGACCGGTACAATGACCGATTCGATTCCTGATGGTGATGTGAAAACGATATCTGCGGTGTATGTTTCACCGGGTGCTTTAGCTGGAGGGGTTTTTGAGGCATAAAGCGTAGCTATTATCGTTTGCGTACCGTCGAAGGGATCAACCGTGCCATTGTAACTATCCAGTTTAAGCCAGTCGAGATCTACAATATTCACGGTGTAGTCTTCCACTTCACCGTATGAAGTAGTGCCGCATGGATCCATCACACCGGTATAATTGCACCGTATCCTTAACCTGGTTGGTCCTTCCAGAGCGCTGACCGGAACAGTGAATGACCCGGAGAACAAATTGGTACCAGGACTGGTCAAAATTATCACCGGTTCGTCAAATATTCCATTCTGGTCATAATCGATCCAGACACTAACCTGATCGCCACTGTATGCCGGAGGCCCAACGAGGACATATATTGAATAAGTCTCGTTCATAGTCAGGCTTGTCGAAATGGAAGTAAAATCCTCATATTCATTGCATGCTGAAGAATTGTCGATTGTTGCAAATACCACTCTCGAGATAAATTCATCGCAACCACCGCTTGCGGCGCAGTATTCCAACGGATCGGCAGCAGGACCGTTAGCCGGATTCAGGGGAACGTTATATACAACAGAGGCAGTCCACCCAAGAGGTCCGTTGCCTGCATTGGTGATTACCAGGTCGTCAGATTCTGTTTCTGTAGGCCCCAGGATGGTAAAAATTGATTCAGGTGTAACTGCCATCTGTGGCTGCAGAAGAACAAAATCATGCAATGCTGCTGCATTGACGGGAATATCAATGGTAGCCAGAACATCGTTATATCCAACTTTTGAACACTTAAATTGTTGCAGCCCGCTTGGTAACGGAACGAGTTCATAAAACCCACCGGAACCGCTAATGGTCGATAATCCCGCAACTTTTTCTACAGTAGCACCTAACACCGGGTTGCCATTATAATCATAAACATATCCCTTTAGGCTGGAAGGTGGGAAAACTTCAAAATCATCCACGAACATATTGTTTCCATAAGAACTGACCCCCTCAAGGATTATATAGCGGTTATTTCCGGTTGAGCCGGCTGGCAAGCCAAATGAATATTCATACCAGCCTGTAGAAGGAACAACAGGTTTAAAACCAGTATACCTGTAAATTGTATCCAGAAGGGTAGCTCCTGTCAGGTTATTCTGCGTATTATAATATACAACGACAGCGTCACGATTTGTTGTAAAACCTATATCCCTGTACATCCAGAATTTAACACTGTAATTCTCCCCGGGCAGGTTCATGGGCGGGGTGACAAGTATTCCTTTTGTCCCTGCGGAATAATTAAAACTAGCATATCTTGCCATGGCTGCCCCCGAATGTGGTGTGCAGGTGGGAAAAGTCCCGGTTTCCTGGCGGTCCCATACACCAAGGGCGGTACCTGCTGTTTTCACATTAGTCCAGCCATATGGAGCAAAGGTGGTACCATTAAAACTTTCGACAAACGGGAAAGTTGTCACCGTGGGATCCGGCCCTGTTGTAAATGACCACACCGGGCATCCTGTCGCATCACCATTAGCATTATAAGGAACAATTTTCCAAAAATAAGGAGTTCCATAACTCATGTCCGGATTAGGGTCATAGGTAGTCACATTTCCTAAATCCGTTCCGTTAACTATATTTATTGGTGGGTTATCGGTACCAAAGTACAACTTGTAACCGGTTGGCGCTCCACCACCTGATGCCCAATTAAGTGTTGCATCACGCAAAATATAAGTTCCTGCATCTGGAGGTGACACAAGGTTAGCGCAATTAGGCGGCAAAGTTGGAACATAAGCTGCCATATCAAATTGAACCTGTGAAAGGGTGGCATTCGGGCCGTAATTTGCTGCTGGCGGTGTAGCGGGATTTGGATTGGTGGCATCGCTGTAATATAAGATTCCACGGTTTGAACCCGAGGCAAATGATCGCCATGTTGCGGTGCAACTATAACTTGATGAATTTTCATCGACAGCCACTACAAGATTGCCTCCCGTGTAATTAAAGGAGGATGGAAGGTTTATTACCAGCCATGTACCTGCGACAGGTGTAGGAATGTTTCCTATGAAAACCTGGGTCAGCGAAGCCAGCGGGATCCAGTCTGTTGTGCTTGTAAAGGTCGATTTAGCCGTATTCCCAAGATAAACTGTCCAGTTACTCCAGTTAGCATAGGTAGTTCCACTAGCATTATAATAGAACCTTATTTGGGTAATCGGACCAGCACCACCGCCTGCATTTTGAATCTCACTGGCCAGGTAGATCTGCTGACTGTAATTATAGCCGTAACAAGTATATAACGGGAAATAGGAGGTAGTTGTCGTACCCGACCCTATCTGCACAGTAACAGCCCATGAGCTTGCAGCCCAAAGGGACAGCAGAATTAGTAAAGTAAAAAATTTTTTCATAATGTAAGTTTTTAATGATTAATTTGATTATTTTATAAATATTTCAATATCATACAATTAAAACAAGACAAACCATTAAATTGAATTGATTAAAGACAATCGTGGATATTAAAAATTTTGGGGAGATAGGTTTCATGACTTTGGCTTACGGATAATGATTCAAATATAAGGAAGATTTTAGTTAGGTTAAACATTAGAGGGATTTGGAATTGTAATTTATATATATTCTAAATTAAATTCTAGAGGTTGTCTGATGTAACAATCTAATCAATGTGATATTTCATATGTTTTCCTGTCGTGCCTATGGCACTCTTGATCTTACTTAGTTTATCTGGTTCTACCATACTATCGCAGCTCTGCTGCTTTCAAAAGTCTGGCTGAGAGTTTAATCGGTAATTTCTACTATTATATTGCAATTCGTGGCTTTTGATAGTCTCATGGAGACGAAAGTATGGTAGAAAAATCTGATGGCATAATAACCTGAGTTCCATCGGAACGACAGTATGACAGAAAAGAACAATCCGCTATCTTTACATCCATTTTAAAAGCAAGAAATTCTGGGCCTGAAAATCAAAAATAGCTTCAAATCTGTCTGGGCCAACATTCGTGAATCCATTGCCGGCACGGAGCGCGATTTCACCAGTGAAAGACTGGGCAGGGCCATCTTCCTGCTCTCCGTTCCCATGGTGCTCGAAATGGCTATGGAATCGGTATTTGCCATAGTCGACATTTTCTTTGTATCGAAGCTTGGCGCTGAAACGGTCGCAGTGGTCGGGATTACCGAGTCACTGATGACCCTCATCTATTCACTGGGCATCGGGATTAGTATAGCCGCTACTGCGATCATATCACGCCGTATCGGGGAAAAAGATCCGCAACAAGCCTCACGAACAGCCGGGCAGGCCATCATCACCGGCTCGCTGATCTCACTGGCGCTGGCCATCCCATCGATGTTCTTATACAGGAAAATATTGATCCTGATGGGCATAGATGAAACCGCGGCGGACCAATACGGCAGTTATACACTGATCATCATGGGAAGCAACCTGGTGATCATGCTGCTCTTCATCAATAATGCAATCTTTCGCAGTTCAGGGGATGCGGCCATCTCCATGAAAGTGCTCTGGTTCGCCAACATCCTGAACATCATCCTGGATCCATTGCTGATATTCGGCTTCGGGCCAATACCAGCAATGGGAATAATGGGTGCTGCAATCGCCACTTCGATTGGAAGAGGCCTGGCCGTGATTTACCAGTTTTACCTGCTATTCAGGGGGAACCACCGGATAGGGCTCCGGCTAAAATATTTAAAACCCGACCTGGCTATTATCCTTAACCTGTTACGTTTGTCTGCCGGGGCAACAGGGCAATATTTGATCGCCACATCGAGCTGGATATTTTTGGTCAGGATCATTTCCCTTTTCGGAAGCCAGGTGGTGGCAGGTTATACCATTGCGATACGGGTGATGTTCTTCATGCTGCTGCCATCCTGGGGGATCAGCAATGCTGCTGCTACCCTTGTCGGGCAGAACCTGGGGGCTGACAAACCGGACCGTGCGGAAAGATCAGCCTGGATTACCGGGTATGTGAACATCATCTTCCTGGGGATCATCGGTTTAATTCTTGCCCTCACCCCCTCTTCCTTTATCCGGATTTTTATTGATGATCTGGAAGTCATTAAATACGGGGCCTCCTGCCTCAGGATAATGAGTTACGGATTTGTGGCTTACGGATTGGGGATGGTTATGGTGAATTCCTTAAATGGCGCCGGAGACACTGTAACTCCGACATGGATCAATTTCTTCTGCTACTGGCTGCTGGAGATCCCGCTGGCATATATCCTGGCAGTCACCTTAAACCTGAAGGAAAAAGGTGTTTTCATTTCCATCCTGGTGGCAGAAACGGCTATGACAATGAGCGCCTTATATTTTTTCCGACGGGGGAAATGGAAGCTGAAAAAGGTTTAGAGGGAGTCTGACCTGTCAGGTCGTAAAGACCTGACAGGTCACCAACCAGGTCATGCCCTACTCACAAGCACTTCTTTATCCGCTGATAAGTCTGCTCAATGTCGTGATCCAGCCCCACGGAGAAACGGACAAGGCCTGCTGAAAGCCCCATTTCACGCTGGATATGCTCAGGAACCTCGGAGGAAGTGCTTTTCCCGGGGTTGCTGAACAGCGTCTTGAAATAGCCCAGGCTGACAGCCAGGTACCCTACGCCTTCATTCTGCATCTTTTCCATCAAAGAATAAGCTTTATCCGCCGTACCTATATCCATGGCCATCATTCCGCCAAAACCGAAGTCAGGATTCATAAGCTTTTTCATCAGTTCGTGATCCTTATGGGATTTAAGTCCAGGGTAAATGACTTTCAAGCCGTCTTTTTCCATCTGTGTTGCCAGATACAAGGCATTTTCGCTATGCTTTTTCATCCGGATATGAAGAGTATGGAGATTTTTCAGAATGCTGGATGAGCGCAGCGGGTCGAGCACTGGTCCCAGCAGCATGGCCGTACCGTCGTTAACATTGCTGATGGCATCAATAAAAGACACATCCGAGCAAATCGCCCCTGCAACGCAATCATTCTTGCCATTGACGAATTTAGTCATGCTGTAGACCGTGATATCAGCGCCAAGACGGGACGGCGCCATAATCAGGGGCACAAATGTATTGTCAACCACAAGCTTGATATTATGCCGTTTGGTGATTTCGGCAAGCCGGGGAATATCCGAAACCTGAAGCAATGGGTTAGTCAATGTTTCCGTATATATCAGCCTGGTATTCGGGCGAATGGCTTTTTCGACGCCTTCGAGGTCGGCTATATTGACAAAAGTCACCTCTATATTGAATTTTGGCAGGTAATTCTGAAGAAAAGCAAAGGTCCCGCCATAGGTGGTTACGCTGGTGATAATATGGTCGCCGGCATTGCAGAGCTGCAGAAGCACAGTGGTAATAGCCGCCATTCCGGAAGCTGTTACCCATCCGGCCGGAGTGCCTTCCATTGCAGCCATGGCATCTGACAAATATTTATTACTCGGGTTCCAGTGCCTTGAATAAAGGAAACACCCCTCCGACTCTCCAAGGAACGTATCGACCATGGTCTGAGCCGCTAAAAATGTATACGTTGATGAATCGGTTATCGAAGGATTGACATCACCAAACTCACCGAATTGCTTCAGGTCGAAGATATTACCTGTAGGATTAAATTTTTGATCGGACATAGATTATTTTTTTGCAAATGTAGGTAAATTGTGACTGGGTATTGGTTATTGGTTATTGGTTATTGGGTATTGGGTATTGGTTTTGACTGACGACTGACGACTGACGACTATTTTTCCACGTCCCCATAATTTTCAGTACTTTTGTTCGTTTTTATACCGAGTCGGAACAGGTTTGCGAATTTATAACTGCTGTTCCTCTCGGCATAACTGAAACTAAAAGGAAAATGCTTCGCATTTGCCTTAAGTTTCAGTATAATTGCTAAAGGTCTAACTATAAATTTTTGAATTATGTTGAAGAAAATCCTTTTCAGATCGGTCATCATGATGATGGTCATTTCACTTGCCGGTGGGATGGGTGCGTGCAAAAGCAAGAAAAAACTGGCTAAAGAGAAAGAAGCTGCTGAATATGCGGCTAAACTGAATACAGCCAAAACAACGCTGCTCGAAATCCTGAATGATAATACGGATATGTCACTTGATGAAAAGGAGGCAGCCGTCAGATCCATTAAGGAATCAAATCTGAATGACCCTGAAATTGATGAATTGCTGCGCCAGGCAGATGAAAAATTAACATACGAGAGGGCAGCGCTGAATAAAAAAGAAATGGAGGCTAAAAAGCTTGGCGACGGGGGCACGGTGAAGGAAGAAAAAGCATCGGCCACCATTGCCGATTACTTTAGCTCCATCACCTCGGCCACAAGCGTCTCGCAGGCCAATATGCAGATTTCCGAAGCATTAAAACTCTTCAGCTCTCCTGAAGCCCCGGTTTTAATCATTATCAGCAGGTCAGGCGACCAGGTGGATTACGACCGTCCGACCACGATTAAAAATTATCTTAACTACCTGAAAGATACTAAAAATAACTCCAACAAGGTGGAAAAGATTACTTATGACGATAATGGATCGATCAGAGAACTTGAACTTTTAAAAACTTATTAAGCTATGAAAATTAAGCTTTTATTAATATCCGTATTCTTATTGGCACTTTCGTCAGGAATTATTGCCCAGGATAACATCAGCAAGCAACGAAAGGCAGCCATCGATAGCCTTGCCCTCGAAAAAGTCAGGGACCTCAGCAAGTACATCAGCATCATCGGAAGCAAGGAAACCCCGTTTTCCGAAGCCAACCGGGTAATAGAACGGACACTGGAACTGTTCAATGAAGATGCCCAGATGGGCGTATCTTCTATCTACCATGAAGAAATAAAATACTATCCCGTCCGGAAATACCTGGAGAGATTGATGGCGTTAAATTACGATAAGATCAACATCACCTGGTATAACATTGAGTATATCAGTGACCTGGAACTCCAGCCCGACGGTAGGTATGTCGGTGTTATCACCATTTATCAGCGTTTTGAAGGGACTACTGACGATGGGATGGTTTATAAAGATACCACTAAAAAAGACATCACTGTGTATGTTGAAAAGAAACAGACACAGATCAGCGGAAGGCTGATCGATTTCTGGGATGTTTTACTGGGAGATATCCGCGTTGCTGAGACGGCGAGGTAAGGAAAGTCAGCGGTCAGCGGTCGGCGGTCAGCAAGTTACAGAGGATGAAAATTTATTTCAGTTTTATATTCATAATTATTCTTTTTTCACCTGTACTTGTAAGTTCGCAGGCAATTGGTGATTTTGTTGAGGATGAGACTGATCTTTACACTTCCACCAAGCAGGTGAACCAGTTTTTCAGGCGTTTTAACGGGGAAGAAGATATTAAGGGGGAGCGGTATTACCCGGAAGATAAAGAGTACCGAAATCCGGTCCTCAGGAAAAAATATCTCGAAAATCTCTTTAATAATGAAAACTCCTATCTGACTCCAGGTCTTAAAGCTGAGTTCCTTGGCCATCTGCTGGATAAAGAGGATCCCGTCTTTCTCGAATTTCATAGTGGTAATTGGTTTGCTGAAGTCACTACTACCTTCAACTTCCAGGGTACTGAGCGTTTTCTGACACTCTTCCTTCAACTGGAAAAAGATACGGTTGGTTCAAAATGGGTGATCACCAATGTTTATTTTGAGCCTTTTGCAAGAATATTTGCTGATCAGGACAGTCTTCGATTTTCCGGGCAAAAGTTCCTTCATCCCATGAGCCATGAACTCGATTTTATGAACCTGGTCAGGACGTTTGATAACAAATCAAGCCTGGAACAATATCTGGCCTGGAAATACCATCCTGACTTCCTTACGCTTTTCATTTATGAGTTTAAAAAAGGCAACCTACAGTTTAAAACGGTCACTAAGGTAAAATTTCATTTTTTCCAGGTCGATGGATGGTATTTTGAATTATCGGATTTTAACCGTCAGGGATACAATACCGGCTGGCTCATATCGACCTTAATGAAAATCAATATAGATGAGAAAGATGTCCTCTTAAAATATATTTACCATGAATAAATCTACGCTTAAGGCTTATCTTCTCTTTTCGTTCATCTTCATCTGGTTAATACCGGTTAACGGATTGTCACAGCAAGCAAGCGTTGCGGATACCAACCTGCAAAAAGTCGATAATTATCGTGAACAAATCAGGAGGTTGATGGGATTTTTGGAATTTTCGCTCAACACGCTTGGTAGTTCTGAGACTTCTACCAGGGAAAAAGAGATAATAATCAACGACAGTTATCAGAAGGCGTTTCTTAATGAGAAAGTGCAGGTTGAAGATGACCTGGATGAAAACCGGGAAATACTTACTTATAAAGACGTTCAGGCTTACCTGAAGGATGTTGATTTCTTTTTTAAGGAAGCTGCATTTACAATTGATGTGCAGGATATCCAATCACTTACCAATGACCAGGGAATGACTTATTTTAAGGTAACAGCAAACCGTAATCTCCAGGCTGTCACGGTAGATGATGAAACGATCAACAATAATAAAACCCGGTATATTGAGATAAACCTGGATGAAGATGAGCAGGTACTGAAAATTGCAAGTATTTATACCACCCGTCTAAACGAAGCCCAGGAAATGATGGCCTGGTGGAATGGCATGCCTGCCGGATGGAAGTCCATTCTTGGGTCGGAATATATTGTTATGGAGGATTTAAGGCTAAGCCAGATCGATTTCATGGATGATACAACTTTTTTACTTGTCCGGGAAGTTCCTGAGATCATCCAAAGAGAAACGTATGTTCATATTGGTAATGATAGCCTGCTGATATTAGAAAACGATACCACTTTAAAAGAAGTTTACGATACGCTCCCTGCCGGTAAAAACAACAGCCTGCGTTTACTGAAGGAGATAACCAGGCGGGAAAGCCTGGAAGTACCCGGGAATCTGTATGTCTTCGATCTTTATCCTGTTGACCAGTTGACCGAGCTTAAATCATTGAATATATCTAACACCCTGATCACCGACCTTTTCCCTGCACGAAACCTCACGAGGCTACTTTCACTTAATTTATGCGGAACGGAAATCACAGACCTAAGCCCAATTCGATACAATACCCAGATCAGGGAATTATATCTCGACAGCTCATTAATAAGATCATTATCGCCGATTCAGAATTTCACCGCACTTGAAATCCTGCATATTAACAATACGCTGATCGATAGCCTGCTTTACATCAGGCATCTCGACAGCTTAAGGGATTTAAGGCTTGACAATACGCGTGTGAGTGACCTTTCACCTCTTGGAGACCTTACGAACCTGGAAAATCTGAGCATTTCAGGTACGCAAGTCGATAGTCTCTCTTCTCTCCAGTACCTTATCGCGCTGAAGCGCATCAACTTTGAGAATACAAGGATTGCTGACCTTGGACATTTAAGCCGGCTGGAAAATCTGCAGCTTATAGATGCCGATCAGACACAGGTAGCCGACCTTGAACCGCTTGGCAATCACCCGGCGCTTGAAAAAGTTTATTGCGACCAGACCCGGATCACAAGAAACCTGGCAAACGCTTTCATGGCAAGCCATCCAAATGTTCTGATCATTTATGAAAGCCAGGCGCTGACCTCCTGGTGGGCCGGACTGAATCTCGACTGGCAAAATGTTTTCATGGGGTATGTCAAACTGGATCCCAAACCAACTACGGAACAGCTGCACCAGTTGACCTTGCTCAGCCTGATAAATATCGAAGGAAATGATAACATCACAAGCCTTGAGCCATTGGCTAAACTAACCAATCTGAATGAGATACAGGCCGGCGGAACTTACATCAACGATATTGCACCCCTGTCGGAACTCAATGATTTAAGAATTCTTTCCTGCGCCGGCACACGCGTTAGCAGTCTCATGCCCCTGCAAGCATTGGTAAAACTGGAGAAGCTTGATTTTTCAAATACCCTTGTAGATTCACTTGATGGACTAAAAAACCTCAGCCACCTTCAGACCCTGCAAATTGACAGGACCGGAGTTGATGATCTCCTTCCACTGATGGACTGCCTGAACCTTCGTTTTATTTATTGTGATAACACAAAGGTTGGAAAGATGGATATCGACGATTTCCTTGACAAAAATCCTGCCTGCCTGATCATATACAAGACTGACATGCTGAAAAGCTGGTGGAACGGATTATTACCGGAGTGGAAGACTGTGTTCACTGCTCACACCCGGATTGATGAACCCCCTACCCGTGAACAACTGCATACCTTAGCAGGCCTGAAATCCATGGATCTTGCAGGGAATCGTGAAATCAGTTCGCTGGAATCGATCACAACCTTGCACCGGTTGGAAGAATTGAGCCTGGCAAACGGTACGCTTCAGGATGTTTACCCAGTAAGCGATCTTGTGAGACTTAAAAAATTAAACCTTTCAGGGAATCCCATTTCGGATCTCTCCCCTATCAGTTTTCTTCCAAATCTTCAACAGCTTGATATAAGCAACACAGCAATAAGCAAGCTGGATGCGGTTAAAACCCTGGAATCTCTTGAGCAGTTGAATTGTTCTGGCACGCAGATTAAAAAACTTGATCCGCTTGCCTATTTAAGGAATCTGAAAAAACTGGAGTGCTACAACACCGGGATCAATAACCTTAAATCCCTTACAGGCCTTACGCAGCTAAGGCAACTGGTGTGCTACAATACCAAACTGACTGCTAAGAAAGTAGAAACATTCAAAGCGCTGATGCCTGGAGTGGAGGTGGTGTTTTATTAGTTATTGGGTATTGGGTATTGGGTATTGGTTATTGGGTATTGGTTATTGGGTATTGGTTATTGGGTATTCGTGAGAATCCTGTATGTTGCATCTCGCATCGTGTATCTTATAAAATTCCGCTTATGAATATTTCATTTGATAATAAAATAGTTCTTATCACAGGTTCTTCACGGGGAATCGGGGCGGCCACCGCACTGAGGTTCGCTGAATCCGGCGCTATAGTTATCACTCATTATCAAAAAGATGTCTATAATGCCAGGCAAACTTTTAACAAACTGCCAGGGTCTTGTCACATGCTGCTGCAAGCCGACCTGTCAGTGCCAGACGATGTAAAGCGTTTGTTTGATAAAGTGTTGAAGCAGAAAGGTAAGATTGATATCCTGGTTAACAATGCCGGCATTTATGAAGAAACCCGCTGGTGGGAACTGGATTATGAAGAATGGCAGCAACACTGGAAAAAAACCATCGACACCAACCTCACAGGTATGGCCAATCTCTCTTTCCTCGTTGCAAAACAAATGATTGCCCAGGGAGGTGGTAAGATCATTAATGTTTCTTCACGAGGTGCTTTTCGAGGTGAGCCTAATGCTCTCCCTTATGGTGCAGGAAAAGCTGCCATGAATTCCTTTGGCCAGTCGATGGCCTGGGCATTGGCTGATAAGAATGTCCAGGTTTATACGATTGCCCCTGGTTGGGTAGATACTGACATGACGCATGAAATCCTGCAAAGCGAACGGGGAAAGGCAGTCGCTGCACAAAGCCCGATGAACCGGGTTGCAACCCCTGAGGAACTGGCCAATGCCATAACTCTCCTGGCCTCCGCCGGCACAGAGTATATGACCGGCTGCATTTTAGATATGAACGGAGCAAGCTATTTGAGAACATAGTCAGCGGTCAGCGGTCGGCGGTCAGCGGTCAGAGGTCAGCGCTCAGCGGTCAGCAGTCAACCAATAACCAATAACCAATAACCAATAACCAATAACCAATAACATCCCTCCTTAAAAGACACTCTGTATGATCTCCTTCAACCCCCTATAATCCATCGCCACGGGGAACTGGGGGAAGTCTTTCTTAACATTGTCGGGAGGGCGGAACAGGATACCGTATTCCGCCTGGGCCAGCATGGAAGTATCGTTGTAAGAATCCCCCATGGCTATAACCGTGTAATTCAGGTTTTGAAGAGCCTGGACAACTTTTCGCTTCTGATCATGCTGGCGCAACAGGAAGTCAGAGATAAAACCATCCCCGTCGATGACCAGCTCATTACAGAAAAGTGTCGGACGGTTCAATTGAGCCATCAGCGGGTCGGCAAACTGGATGAAGGTGTCTGATACGATGACCATCGGGACCTGTTGTTTGATCCATTCGAGCAATTCCAGGGCGCCATCAAGCGGCCGGATTGTTCCGATCACATCCTGAATATCCTTCAGTTTAAGCCCCTTTTCTCTTAAAAGGGACATCCGGAAGCGCATCAGCTTGCCATAATCGGGTTCATCACGGGTGGTTCGCCGAAGCTCCGGAATGCCGGTCTTCTCCGCAACATTGATCCACACTTCGGGGATAAAAACACCTTCGAGATCACTGCATAAAAAATTCATAGTTATTGGGTATTGGGTATTGGTTATTGGTTATTGGGTATTGGTTGGTGTGATGTGATTTTTAATTTATTTGGTCCCGAGTACTCGGGATGGTGCTTGAAATTTTAGCCGGGTATTGCCCTCTGCAAATAACCCCTGTAATCCTTTTGCTTTGCGTTATAGTCTTCATGGGCAAACAGCGGTGAAGATATGAGGAAATCGGCCGTACTGCGGTTACATGCTGTTGGAATATTATAAAGAACCGCGATCCTTAATAAAGCTTTAATATCCACATCATGAGGCTGTTGTTCCATCGGATCCCAGAAAAAGATCAGCAGGTGAATATTCCCTTCAGCGATCATCGCACCAAGTTGCTGATCACCCCCGAGAGGTCCGGATTTGAGCCTGATCACTTCAAAATCCTGTTCGGGAAGATTATCTAGTTCCTTTGATAACAGATCCTGTATAAGTTTTCCGGTAGTCCCGGTACAGATCAGTTTGTGCGCTGCGAGGATCTCTTTATTCCACCTTACCCATTCGACAAGATCCGCTTTCATCTTATCATGCGCCACCAGGGCGATGTTCTTTGTTTTAGGGAGTTTCATCGGGTTATATTGCTAAATTGTTCAATTGTTCAATTGTTCCAGTGTTCCAAAGTTACAGTGTTCCACTATTTCAATCCCTTCGTTACCTCGTTACCTCGCTACTTCATTATTTCGCTACATTAATAACGCTTTGTCAAGTATTCTTTAAACATCTTATACTCATTTCTCATCATCCCATAATCTTCCTCCTTCTCTTCAATTCCCTGCAAGCTGGGCGGCAATGTTGGGTCAAATCCAAGGAGTCGGTTGATTTCCTCAGGGAACTTCGCAGGATGAGCAGTTTCAAGGGAAACGAACAACTGGTCTTTATCAAAATCTTTTCCTTCATCTTTCAGGAAAGCCTGCAAGCCGGCCCAGCCGACGGCGCCGTGGGGTTCAAGCAGGACATTGTGATTTTCCCAGGTATCTTTAATGGTCTGCCTGGTCGTTTCATCCGATATACTCACAGCATAAAGCTCTTTTCGCATCAATTCCATATCTGCCTGTCTGCTGATCACTCCTTTTTCGTCCATTATCCCGCCATAAAGCGCCACCAACCTGGCCAGGTTGCTCGGATGGCCCACATTCATTGCACTGGAGATGCAATTGCGTGATGGCTCAACCTTGCTGTATTCTCCTGTTTCGAGATAATTCGGGAATTCATCGTTCTCATTTACCCCGATAATAAACCGTTTCACCGGAAGTCCCATTTTCATGGCCAGCACCCCTCCCATCATATCACCAAAATTTCCAGACGGGACTGAGAAGATCACATCGTCATCAGGATTTCCAACCCTCAACCTGGCAAAGGCATAAAAATAATAGACGATCTGCGGGACGAGCCG
>Ga0247841_10003449_pt1 | contig 29296 bp, 22 predicted proteins | sample LaCruzMarch2015__2_FD_192410 | JGI IMG/M metagenome (GOLD analysis project Ga0247841, IMG submission 192410) | Freshwater microbial communities from meromictic Lake La Cruz, Castile-La Mancha, Spain - LaCruzMarch2015_18m | ecosystem: Environmental > Aquatic > Freshwater > Lake | place: Spain... | reverse complement strand
AGAATCGGGATACCCTCGCTCGATAATCTTACGGTTTGCTTCTGTAGGAGGGTAGGCATTCAAGATCGCCGGATCAAGAGGCTCATTGCCGTCTGCGATCCGATCGTTGGCGATTACAGCCCCCCAGTTGGGAAGATCGGCATCCGGAACAATGTTTGGTGTCGTTAAGTCAGCCGTGCCCGAGCGATTCCCAAACAATCCAAAATTGGCTCTGGGACGCGATGCTGTATTGCTTGTTGCGCCATAAAACAGGTTTATGCCTGTTTGGAGGGATGTTGCGTCATACGGGCGATAGTTTTCCACCGCACCGACTGTAATTCCATTCTTTAGGGCGGCGGGAGCAAAAAATTGTTGGTTTTCATCGTTTCGGGGACTTCCGAAAAAGCCATCCCGATTGGCATCGATTCCTTCATCTGCTATCCCGTCGGTATTCCGATCTCGACCATTATCGCCGGCGGCCCAGACCGTCAGGAAGTCCTGGTTGTAGTATTGAAAATTATCCACAATACGAGAAATCGCATTGTAGTCATGGGTATTAAAAATCGGGGATCCGGGATCCGGTCGATAATCGGTCAAGGCTCGAATGAAATAGAACCACCAGCTGTTATTCATAACCCTGGCGCCATCAAGAACGTAAGCGTCATTCATCGCATAGTTGACCGTTCCTGCTATTCCTTCATAGTAGGGAGCGAGAGAAACGGAAGATCCGCCCTCCGGCCTAAAATAATACTGATCGGCTAAGTTAACGGGGATAGGGTGAATCCGAGGACCATTGACTTCCCCGGATACAACCGGCACGTCATGATAGGTGCTGTCTTCCCGCATTCCGATACCACTGCCTGGCGATAGATCCCACTTGTAGGGAATCTCATTGGTCCAGCCGTAGGCGGCGGGAGCTTCTGATATCGGTTCCCCGGGATAACCTGCTTGGGCAGGGGCAACTAAATCCCAGAGGGTAGGCGTTGTGACCTGGGTATGGAATTTGGCGGGCCATTTGAGCGGCCACGGATAATCCTGACCGATCGGGGGGTTTGTCATATTGGCCGGACGAGTGCTGTCTTCCAATCGCCAGGGGGAGGTGATTCGCTGGACCACGATGGTAGCCCCCGGGGCTATCCCTTTGTAGGGGGCGCCGTTTCCGGCAATAATACCGGTTACATGGGTCCCGTGACCCCACATATCGTTCCAACCAGTAGCAGAAAGGGGATATACAATTCGTGTCGCATTATAATCGAAACCGAACCAGAAATTGTCTTTCATTGGGGGTACATACGGGTTATATACAGATGCTTCCGAAACACCCCCGTAGGTGTAAGTAGCAGATTTTACCGCCGGAGCAGCGCTATAGTTATAGGCTTTTCGGATTCGACCGCGAAAGGCTGTGTCTATTGAGTTAACGTTGCCGTTGTCCAGTCCACTGTCCATTACGGCTACCACTTGTCCAGAACCGTCAAAATTGTACGGGAGTCCTAAAAATCCTCCCATTTTGTCTACAAAACCGATCCCGACTATATTTCTCGCCACATTGAGCTTTAGCTCAATTTTGTTGGGTGGGGGCTCGATGTATTCAATATCGGGAATTCGAGCCAGATCCTTCACATTGACGATCGGCAGGAGGATGGTTGCGATTGAAAAATCCGGGCAGGGGATATTGGAAAGAATGTATCCCCTGGCAACATTAAAAACATCTTCGCGGATGGTGTCCGGGGTCACTCCTTTCCAGAGAGTGGCGTATACAAACATATACCCGTCGTCTACGGTATAACCGGAGTACATTTTGAAAGAAGGCAAGTACTCGGTAACCGCTTCCACATAGGGAAACGATTTTATTTCTTCGATTTGGGTTTGGGAGCATTTTAGGACATAAGAGTCATTGTGGATGAATTCCAGGATATCGGCTCCTTTGATCCGGAGCTGGTCAATCCAGGGATTTTTAGCGGGGGCAATCAGCTTTACCAGATAATAGTGGTAATCCTTTGGCAGGATATCGGATTGTCGGAATCCAACCGGAGCGTCGTTCAGGACAAATGTCTTGGAATCGTCTCCTTTTGGATATATTTTCATCCCATTAATATTTACGGAGGCGGTGTCCGGAAGAGAAACAACAAAAAACTTCTTTTCGATGAGATCACCGAATTGGCTTGTTGTAGCCTTTCCATAAATATATGACGGGTACTCTGCAATGATTTTTATACCACTGGACCTTATTTCCTCAATTTGTGACGGGTTTTGAATGTCTACGCGGATGGTAAACATTTTCTCAACCGCCTGTGTATTAAACTGGACTTTTCCATTCAGTCCAAATGGAATCAGTAGCAAAAAAGCGATAAATACAATCAACCACTTCTTTATGTACTTCATAATTCCTCCCTCAATAAACCATAATAACAATCAAATACCTTGATGAAAGCATATTATTTTTTAATGCCTTGTCAAGAAAAACCTGCAAATCTATTTTCCAAAATCAAACTCTATTTTACCCTCTTTTGCTAATTTTAGAATGGCTGAAAATCGTTTTTTATTTTTTGATAAGAATCCAGTTAACTTTTGTGTTTTGCCTGTGGAAAGCATTTCTTTGATTTCACTACTTGTTATGACTCTCGTTAATATTCGCTTGCTCACCTTAAATGGGCAATCTTCCGTAGAACAACCAAAAAAAGTAGCTTTTTCAGTAACATGGCCTTTGCATATGGGGCAGACACCAAGTATTTCGTCTGAAACATCTTCCTGTTGATTTACAAATTCAAATTTCACTTCCTTGTTTTCATTCAGAACAAGAAAGGATTGGAAATCTTTTGCTTTTCCAGATTTAATCGAGCGAAAGGACAACAGTTTTTTTGATTTTCCCAAGGATAACAGATCTTGTACGATTTCGGGCGTGATGTCGCAAGATAAAATTCGTTTTGATATGTTGAATTTACAGGATGCTGTACTACAGGCATACATTTTGCCTTTTGTGACGATATCTCTCCCGCATAAAGGACAACATCCAACCACAGCCCCGCTTACTTTATCAAAATCAGCTGATTTGATTTTTTGGATCATATCCGTGGCAAAAAGGGTCATATCTTTCATAAATTTCGAAGCTTCCAATTTTTTTTCTTCAATTTCCAGTAATTTTTTCTCCCAACTGCCGGTCAGTTCGGGGGAAGAAAGCTCTGGCAGTGGTATGGATCCCAGCAGATGTATCAAATAGACGCCCTTATCCGTAGGAACCAGCTCCTTGCCTTCCCGTTGGCAGTATTCAACATCAACGAGTCGTTCAATGATTTGCGCCCGGGTGGCTGGCGTGCCAATTCCCTTTTCTTTCATGGCCTCTCTTAGCTCTTCCTCTTCGATCAGCTTTCCAGCTCCCTGCATGGCGGAGAGAAGGGTTGCCTCATTAAAGCGGGGTCTGGGTTTTGTTTCTTTTTCCTCGATTACAGAGCTCAAATGGAGGGAGGGATCCCCCTTTTTGATTTGGGAAACGTTGCTTTTTCCCAGGTTATCACCGAACACTTCGCGAAATCCAAGAAAAGTCAGCACTTTTTCTTTGCTCTCGAATAATTCTTCAAATACGTTTGTCAGCATGGTTGTTTCCTGATAAACCGCCGGATCAAAAAAGATGGATAAAAATCGACGGACTACCATGTCATAAATTTTTTGTTCATCCGGTCTAAGCTTGGAGATAGGATACTCTTCTTTTGTCGGTATGATGGCAAAATGATCGGACACTTTGGCATCGTTGATAACACGGTTCGAAAGCTTTGTTTTTTTCTGGATGGCAGTTTTGGTTATGGTTTCATAGGCGGGTATGATGGCTAGGGTTTTTAAAATCTTAGGAATTTCAGAGAGCATATCCGCTGGTAAATAACGGCTGTCGGTTCGGGGATAGGTCAGGATTTTTTTCTCTTCGTACAGGGTTTGAGCGATTTGCAGGGTTCGGGTGGCTGTAAAACCAAACCGTTTGTTCGCTTCCCTTTGAAGTTCAGTCAAATCAAACAGGAGGGGATGGGATTCCTTGACTTCTTTTGATTTATATGCGCTGATCAGTCCATCTTTGCCTTTTATCTTCTTTGCGATTTCCTCTGCTTTTTGTTTGGTTTCGATTTCATTTGGATTTTCCAGGGAACTTTTTAGGCGGATCCAATGTCCTTTGTATTCGATGGTGGAAGAGGTAAAGCAAGCGGTGATTTCATAGTATTTCCTGCTTTTAAACTCTCGAATTTCCAATTCACGCTCCACGAGGATCGATAATGTGGGGGTTTGAACCCTTCCGATCGAAAAAAGGTCTCCGCATCTTCTTGTGACGGCGCGCGTTGCATTAATACCAACAATCCAGTCTGCATGAGATCTGCATTTTGCCGCATTGGCCAGTGGTTCAAACTTCTCCCCGTCGGTCAAGGTTTTAAATGCGGATTCAATCGCCTCTTTTGTCATGGAGGATAGCCATAATCGCTGATGTTTTTTGGTCGTTTCGGCATATTCCAGGACATTGCGGAAGATCAATTCGCCTTCACGTCCAGCGTCGCAAGCGTTGATGATGCTTTTAATTTCTTTCTTTTTTATGAGGGAGACAATCTCTTTCAATTGTTTTTCCGAAGACTTGATTGGTTTTAATTTAAAATTTTCAGGAATGATGGGTAATTTTGTGATAGTCCAAAATTTGTACGAAGGATCATACTCCTCAGGCTGAGCCAGTTCAAGCAAATGGCCGAAAGCCCAGGTAATAATATAGGAGGAAGATATAAGGCAGGATTCTCCTTTTTCGAAGGTATCCAGTACTTTAGCAATATCTCTTGCTACCGATGGTTTTTCTGTGATGATCAATGTTTTCATGCATTGTCCAACTTTCAATTAGATTGCGGTCGTCATAAAAAAAATGGTGGACCTGACGAGATTTGAACTCGTGACCTCCTGCATGCCATGCAGGCGCGCTCCCAGCTGCGCCACAGGCCCACTTCTTTTTTCTATCCCAAGAATTTTAACCGTTTGCGAAAAATATGCAAATCGGTATTTTGAATTTCATGTATAATTTTTATTTGCTGTTTTGTAATGATCGGTTTAATTGTAAAAAGGATAGGCATCGTGAATTTAGATTTAATCATTGCTTCTTTGGAACATTTTTGGAGAGAACAGGGGTGCACAATATTGCCGGCCTATGACATCGAAGTCGGTGCTGGAACTATGGCTCCTTTTACTTTTTTTCAAGTTCTGCATAAGAGAGATATCGCCCTTTGTTATGTTCAGCCTTCCAGAAGGCCGACAGACGGGCGGTATGGTCTAAATCCAAATCGAGTGTTTAAACATCACCAGATGCAGGTGATTATAAAACCTCCGCCAATGGATATCCAAGAAATATATGTAAAAAGTTTGGAGTCGATCGGGATAGATCCCCTTGCCCATGATATTCGGTTTATTGAAGACAATTGGGAAGCCCCAACGCTTGGAGCCTGGGGTGTGGGATGGGAAGTTTGGCTGGACGGCATGGAAATAACCCAGTTTACTTACTTTCAACAAGCCGGAGGGTTTGACCTGCCTAACCCTTCTGTAGAAATTACGTACGGGTTGGAACGAATTTCTTTGTACATACAGGAAAAAGATTCCATTTATGATATGAATTTTGGAGAGAAAGTCGGGTATAAAGAACTTCGCTTTGCAGAAGAAGCCCAGCAATCCTCTTATTGTCATGATTTAGCAGACAAGGAAAGATTGTTGGCTCTCTTCCAGCTTTTTTTTGATGAAGGCGCTTTTTGCTTAACACAAAACTTAATCCTGCCGGGGTATGAGTACGCGCTCAAGTGTTCTCATGTTTTTAACATTTTGGATGCGAGAGGGGCTCTCTCTGTCACGGAAAGAGCCCGATATCTTGGAAAGATTCGGAACTTGACCAAGAAATCTGCCCAACTCTATCGGATGGAACAAAATGAATAAAAATCTACTCATTGAAATTGGTACCGAAGAATTGCCTTCCTCCTATATGATTGATTTAGAAAAAAGTCTTGGTCAGGCTTTTTCCGCTTTTTTGGCGGAAAATTTCATCACATGCCGTAAAAATCAAGTTTACTTGACCCCCCGGCGGTTGGTTTTTTGGGTGGAAGAGATCGCTCCGAAGCAGGAAATTCCCGAAAAAACAGTAAAAGGCCCTCCCGTCAAAATAGCGCTAACAAGTGAAGGAAAACAAACCGAAGCCTTAAAAGGGTTTTTATCAAAATGTCAGGCAACGGAATACTCAGTTGAAGGCCCTTATATATACGCTAAGGTAATCGAGACAAGTCGAGAGACAAACCGATTTTTTCAAACGGATTTTCCTCCCTGGCTTATAAATTTCCCCTTTGAGAAAAAAATGCGATGGGAAACGTGGCAGTTTGTCAGGCCCATACGTTGGATTGTCGCATATTATGGGGATGAACGTATCGATTTGTCTCTTTGCGGAATCCAAAGATCCAAACCATCTCGAGGTCTTCGGGGCTTTAAATCGATCCTCATTGAATCAGCAGATGACTATTTCCAAAAAATGAAAGAGAACCAAATCATCCTCTCCAAAGACGAGAGAAAAGATATCATCGAATCCGGTATTCCGGGGAAAATCCGGCAGGATATCCTGTGGGAAAACGTGAACCGGACGGAATGCCCCGTAGTTTCGGAAGCCAATTTTTCAGAAAATTTGCTAGCTCTTCCTTCCGAGGTAATCTGCACAGTGATATCCAACCAGCTTAAATGTTTCCCCGCCTGGGGAAATGATAAGTTACTGCCGAAGTTTTTCTTTGTGATGAATGGCCATCGAGATGTAAATCTGGTTCGAAAAGGATACGAGAAAGTAATTACAGCCAGATTAAACGATGCCAGTTATTTTTTTGAGCGAGATGCTTCCAAAACTCTCATAGAAAGAATCCCCGATCTTACTAAAATGACGTTTATCGAGAAATTAGGCACCCTGGCAGATAAAACGGATCGATTGACCTCTTTGGCAAACAGCATACCTTTGTTTTCGAAGGATCCGGATTTATTAACGCTGATTCCATTATCTAAAGCGGATTTGTCAACGGCGATGGTACAGGAGCTAACTGAGCTTCAGGGAACAATGGGAACAATATATGCCCGATCGCAGGGGATTAAGAGAGAAATTGCCGATGCCATATCTGACCAATATCACCCCCGGTCAGAAAATGATACCCTTCCTGTGACAGTTTTAGGAAAACACCTCAGCCTTTTGGATCGGATCGATACGATAACTGGCGTTCATGCTATTGGCATGACTGTTTCCAGTTCCGCTGATCCTTTGGGTCTCCGAAGATTGGCAAATGGCTTGATCCGAATTCTCATGGAAACGGAATATTCTCTGTCCATTGAACATATGGTGGAACAAAGCCTCCAGACCTACGATGTGGTCAATCAGGTAATAATGGAGAAGGATACGGTTCTAAAAAATATTCAAGAGTTTTACCACACTCGATTAAAAAGCCTTTTATCCCTGAACTATCGCTATGATATTGTGGGCGCTGTTGTTTTAGGTGGGTTTCTCAATCCCTTTACAGCAAAAATGCGCTGTGAAAGAATCCAGGAAGAAATAAACCAAACCGATTTTAAAACTATGTGCGAATCCTACACACGGATCAAGAATATTACGAAAGAAAAGAATCCAGGATTGGAAGATTTGGACTCTTACGAATTTCAAAAAGAAGAAGAAAAAGAAATTTGGAATGTATGTCAGAGCATACCAGTCATTGATGAGTTTGGGGGCCACAGCTTCGATTTGAAACCGTTCTATCGCTTGAACACTCCGATAACCAGATTCTTTGAAACCGTTTTGGTTATGGAAGCCGATCTGGATATTCGGAATCATCGTTTGCAGTTACTCTATACTATTTTGGTTAAAATGAATCAGTTTGCTGATTTTTCAACGATCGTATTTGATGGAGGAGATAGGATATGAAAAAGTATGTGTATCAGTTTGAAGAGGGCTCAAAGGATATGAAAGAAATTTTAGGCGGAAAGGGATCCGGTTTGTCTGAGATGGCAAGACTCGGTATTCCGGTACCTCCTGGATTTACCATTTCAACGGAAGTTTGCGCGTATTATTATACAAACAACCAAACCTATCCGGAGAACTTATTCGAAGAAGTGAAAGAGCATTTAGCCATAATGGAAAAGGATACTGGAAAAGGATTTGGCGACGTAAAAAATCCCCTGCTAGTATCGGTTCGATCGGGTGCAGCGGTCAGTATGCCAGGCATGATGGATACGATTCTCAATCTGGGACTAAATGATTCGATCATCGAACATTGGCTCACCGATGCTGGTAAGCAACGATTTGCTTATGACTCCTACCGTCGTCTGCTCCAGATGTTTGGCAATGTTGTGTATGAAATTGAACACAAGAAATTTGAAGAAATATTGACACAGGTAAAAAAAGAAAAAGGAGTTGAGCTGGATAACCAGCTGGATGTTGAAGGGTTAAAAAAGATCATCCATGCTTATAAACAGTTGTATGTCTCCGTGAAAGGTAAAGAGTTTCCGACCGATCCCTGGATTCAATTGACAGAAGCCATTGGCGCGGTTGTGAAATCCTGGAATAATCCCCGGGCGATCACCTATATGAAATTGAATAAGATTCAAGGGTTGCTGGGAACGGCTGTAACTGTCCAGAGTATGGTGTTTGGCAATATGAGCGATCATTCCGGGACAGGTGTTTGTTTTACCAGGAATCCTTCCACCGGAGAGAAGGTTCTATATGGTGAGTTTTTAATGAATGCTCAGGGAGAGGATGTAGTTGCCGGGATTCGGACGCCCCAGAAAATATCCGAACTGCAGAAGGTGATGCCGGATAGCTTCCGAAAATTATCAGATACCTGTGAAAAACTGGAGAATCATTACCGGGATATGCAGGATATTGAGTTTACGATCGAGGAGGGAAGATTGTTCCTCCTGCAGACTCGCTCGGGAAAGCGAACGGGTGCGGCGGCTGTCAAAGTGGCTGTCGATTTGTTCCGGGAAGGGAAAATAAAGAAAGAAGAGGCTTTATTAAGAGTGGATCCGAAACAGCTGGACCAATTGCTTCATCCTATGTTTGACCCGAAGGAAATTCAAAACCGAAAACCAATCGCCAAAGGATTGCCAGCATCACCTGGAGCCGCGGTTGGAAAAGTTGTCTTTACAGCAGAACAAGCAGAGAAGGATGCGGAAGCCGGGCATAAAATCATTTTGGTTCGGGAAGAGACTTCTCCGGAAGACATTAAAGGGATGAACGTCGCGGAAGGGATCCTGACGGCCAGGGGCGGTATGACTTCCCATGCGGCTGTGGTAGCCCGGGGGATGGGAAAATGCTGTGTTTCCGGGGCGGAGGGAATTATTGTAGACGAAGAGAAGAAAGAATTTCGCACCCGGGGTGGTATTATAGTCAAAGAACATGATTTAATCAGTTTGGATGGGACAGCCGGAGAAGTGTATTCCGGATCGATACCCACCATGAATTCCATACTAAGCGATGATTTTGATACCATCATGAAATGGTCGGATGAATTCCGAACCCTGAAAATCCGTACGAATGCTGATACGCCAAAAGATGCTGAACAAGCCAGGAAATTTGGAGCGGAAGGAATTGGCCTTTGCCGTACGGAGCATATGTTTTTTGAAGGAGTACGGATTAAAGCAGTTCGAGAGATGATTCTTGCCGATACAGTAGCGGGCAGGGAAAAAGCATTGGCCAAAATTCTACCCATGCAAAGGGAAGATTTTATAGGAATTTTTCGCGCCATGAAAGGACATCCAGTTACCATTCGCCTGTTGGACCCGCCTTTGCATGAATTCTTGCCTTCTGCCCCGGAGGATATTGCTGAGTTGGCAGGCGAGTTAGACGTCAGTATCGAGAAAGTCCATGACAAGATCTCCTCCCTCAAAGAATTTAATCCGATGCTTGGCCACCGTGGATGCCGGCTGGGAATCACGTATCCGGAGATCACAAAAATGCAAGCCAGGGCCATATTGGAAGCCGCTTGCTATTTAGTTAAAAAGGAGAACATGGAAATCATTCCAGAAATTATGATTCCGCTTGTGGGTACAGATAAAGAGTTTATTTTACAGAAAGAACTGATTGATTCGGTTGCGGAAAAGGTGTTTGAGGAAGAAAAAACAAGACTCCTCTATTTGGTTGGAACCATGATTGAGGTGCCAAGGGCTGCCTTAACAGCCGGATTGATTGCACAAAGCGCTGAGTTCTTTTCTTTTGGCACCAATGACTTAACACAAATGACTTATGGATTCTCCCGGGACGATGCAGGGAAATTCCTCCCTTATTATGTCGACCACAAAATTCTGGCAGATGACCCCTTTGTAACTCTCGATCAAGAGGGAGTCGGACGGTTGGTTCGCCTGGCTTGTGTAGAAGGAAGGAAAAGCAGACCTTCCCTCAAGCTGGGCATTTGCGGGGAACATGGCGGGGATCCTGCTTCCGTCGAATTCTGTCATGAAGTGGGGCTTAATTATGTCAGCTGTTCTCCCTTTCGGGTTCCGATAGCCAGATTGGCTGCTGCCAGAAAGGCTATAAAATCACAAATGTCCTAAGAGATCGATGAATTACCGGAAAAATTTGGAACAGCTTGAAGAAAGCACACTGCATCCCAAAGCGGTCCGGTCATATCAATCGAAGGGGAGGCTTCGGCACGAACCGAAGACTCTCCTTCGTACTGAATTTATGAGGGATCGAGACCGGATTATTCATTCAAAAGCATTTCGAAGACTTAGCCATAAAACACAGGTTTTTATTTCACCCGAAAATGACCATTTTCGGACTCGGTCTACCCATTCGTTAGAGGTAATGCAAATTGCGACTGATATTGCGTATGCTCTTCGGCTGAATCGAGATTTAACGGAAGCAATTTCCCTGGGACATGACCTGGGTCATTCTCCTTTCGGTCACACCGGGGAGGAAGCATTGCACGAGTTATATCGCTCCATTTTACCGAATGGTCGGTTTTTTCATGCAGAACATTCCCTGCGAATTGTCGATACATTAGAAAAAAGGAAAGAAGGACATGGATTGAATTTAACCTGGGAAACCAGGGATGGAATTCTCAACCATTCCAAAGGACTCACGAATTTATCCGGACCGACTCCCTCCGATCTCATACCCCAAACGTTGGAAGGGCAGATTGTCAGGATTGTCGATCGTATTGCCTATGTCAGTCATGATTTTGACGATGCCATTCAAGGCGGAAGCATCACATGGGAGGAGGTTCCAAAGAAATTGTTTTCGTTATTTTCCCGAGGAACCTCACGTGTTATTAATTATTTTGCCATAAACATTCTTAAAAATTTTACAAAAGAAGAGCGGATATTCCTTTCACCCGCTGAAATAGAAATTTTAGATCTTTCCAAACAGTTCTTAACAGATTTTGTGTATCGTCATCCCTCGTTTTTACCCTCCCGTAAACAGTCAAAAGAGATCGTTCGCTATTTGTTTCATTTTTTCCAGGATCATCCAGAAGAAATGACGGGAGAGCCAGAATTACCCAGACCGGAATGGCAAGATTCTTATTATGGCCGGTATCGCCATGTTGTAGATTATATTGCCGGTATGACAGATCGATATGCGATTTCACTTTACGATAAGATATCCAATCAGAAGGAATCATGGAAATACAAAGTTACATCGAGGAAATAAAAGGCAGAGTCTTCCTTGTCGATTATATCGGGAAATTTGTTTCCTTAAAAAAATCGGGAAGAAACTATACGGGTTTATGCCCTTTTCACATCGAGAAAACTCCATCATTCTCTGTCAGCCCTGAAAAAGGAATCTTCTTTTGTTTCGGGTGCCGGACGGGGGGAGATATTGTTGCCTTTGCTACAAAATATGAGGGACTGACCTTTAAAGAAGCCGTTGAACAGCTGGGCAGTTTGGCAGGTTTGGAACCCCCGGTCTGGAAAGAAGGAAGTCCTGCAACAGACAATAGCGAGTTTTATGAAGCAATGAAAAGTGTTTCAACCTTTTTCCACCAGAACCTACTTAAGAGTGAGAATGCGCTTGGGTATCTGAAGAAAAGAGGGATAAACAGCCAAACCATTGAGAAATTTTCGTTAGGGTTTGCTCCTCCAAATTCCGAATTACTTTTGGAGCATTTAAAAGAAAAAAAGATTGATTTGACCAGGGCTTCTTATTTGGGGATTGTGGCCAAAGACATGGATGGTCGATATTATTCTTATTTTCGTGATCGCCTCATCTTTCCAATACAAAACTCAAGGGGATTTTTTATTGGATTTGGCGGAAGAACCCTGAATGACCAGCAGATGCCTAAATACCTGAACAGTCCGGATAATGCGATTTTTCATAAGGGTAAGAATTTATTTGCTCTTTTCCAGGCAAAACAAACCATGGCTAAAGAGAATGCTGTGATCGTCGTCGAGGGGTATATGGATGTGATTTCCCTTCATCAACATGGCATCGAGAATGTTACCGCCTCCCTTGGAACTGCTTTTACGATGGATCAGGCGGATATTCTCCATAAACATGTTCCCTTACTCTATTTTTGTTACGACAATGATCTGGCAGGGAAAAAAGCAACCCTTCGCGCCTTAGAACTGCTACTGCCTGGTGAAATATCCTGCAAAATCATTGAAATTCCTGATGATTTCAAAGATCCGGATGAGTTTGTGATGAAAGAGGGCAAAGATAAATTTTTTTCTCTCATTGGATCTGCAAAATCAACATTGGATTACCTATGGGACACCCTTAAAAAGAATATTAAGCCAAACGATAGCTTTAGCCTGAATGAAACACTGGATCATATGATGCACTACCTTTCTCCCATCCAGAACCCTGTGTTGATTGAAACCATTCTGCGAAGGATAGCCCTGGATTCCAATCTACTCCCGAATGTCTTGCATACCAGGATGATGTCTTTGAAAAGGAGTGATACCTTTTTTTCTTCGAACCGACGTAATAAAAATGTAGAAGTGAAAGGCAGGATACCAGACCGGAACGGGGAGAGGATCCTCTTAAAAGCTTGTATTGAGGAAGCAGAAAAGTACATGGAACCTATTTTGTCTGAAATTCAGGACGAAGATTTTTCTGATCCTTTGCATTGCTTACTTTACAAGAAAATTCGGGATAACTTTCAAAATCTTGGGTATATTCATCTAAATGAACTGTATGATCGGTTAGAAGAGAAGGATATCTATGCCTTGATTTCTGAACTGTTGATAATGGATAGTTGTATTATTAACGATGCTTCTGTCAAGGAAGTGCTTGGGAAAACCAAGCTTGCCAAGAAGAAGATATACCGATCTGCCTTGCTTGCCCGAATTAGTAAAGCTGTTAAAGAAGGGGATATCGAGACATCCAGGATTCTAAGAGAGGAGTTGAAACGAATTGTCGGATAAAAAAAGTACGAGTAATTCGAAAAAGGCGCAAAACAAAAAAGGGAAAGATCCAAAGAAAGTCCTACCCATTGAAGAGCCCATCAAAGCAAAAGTTTTGAAAGAAAAAAAACAGGTTACGCCGCAAAAACCTTCTCAAAAGAAAACTGCCAGTAAGAAACCAGTCGAAAAAAAAACGGTTCAAAAAGAAGTTCAGCCTGAAAAAGTGGTTTCAAAGAAAAAAATAGAAGTAAAAAAAAGTGTTGTTTCAAAAAAAATTACCTCGAAAACGAAAAAAATTACCACCAAGAAAACAGAATTAGTCAAAACGGGTGAGAAAATTCTCTTAACCCAAACAAACGTTCAAATTGAAATCGGAGAAAATACAATCATAGAGCCCGATCTAGATATCCTTGAATCCCTGGAAGAGATCCTTCTTGAGGATGATTTTGCGAAAGATCCCTTGATCGATGACCTTGAACTGGACGAAAAACAAATCAAGAAAATGGATCGTAAGAAAAAAGAAGATAAGCTAAAATCACTGCCTGAGTTTAATTATCTTTTAAAATCACATGAAGACGGGGATGTAGTTACCTACGAAGAAATCATGGATTTGATGGAAGATGTCAACTTAACCCCCGAAGAAATGGATTTGATGTATTCGATGCTGGATGATAAGGGGATTGAATACGGGGATCGAGTGCTGACAGAAAAAGCAGAAGCAAAAGATTCCGACGAAATGGATGACTTTGCCGCTGAAGAAGAAGAAGTGGATCTGAAGGATCCAATAAAGATGTATTTGAAAGAGATTGGAAAGATCCCCCTGCTTTCGTTTGATGAAGAAATTGAATTGGCCAAGAAAATAGAAAAAGGCCACATCGAATCAAAGCAGAAATTGATAGAATCCAACCTGAGGCTTGTTGTCAGCATTGCCAAAAAGTATACCGGGCATTCCTTATCATTTCTGGATCTGGTGCAGGAAGGGAATGTTGGGCTAATCCGTGCTGTTGAAAAGTATGATTACCGAAGGGGATTCCGTTTCTCTACCTACGCCTCCTGGTGGATCCGCCAAGCTGTAACGAGAGCTTTAGCTGATCAATCCAGGGTAATCCGTGTCCCTGTCCATATGGTGGAATCAATCAATAAAATACAAAGGGCTGAGCGCCAGCTGTATCAAATCCTTGGAAGAGAACCGACCCACGAAGAAATTTCAAAACGCCTGGATATGCCGGTCAAGAAGGTCAGGGAATATTTGAAAGTATCCCAGGAGCCTATCTCGCTTGAAACGCCATTAGGGAGTGACAAAGATAATCGGCTGGGTGATTTTGTGGAAGACAAGAGGGTATCTTCTCCTGAGGAGAGTGTTATCGAAGAGCATTTTAAAGAACAATTATACGAAGTCCTTGACTCATTAACTCCCCGAGAGAGAGAAATTTTAAGGCTTCGGTTTGGCTTGGAGAATATCCGCCCTCATACCCTGGAAGACGTGGGAAAAATATTTAATGTAACACGGGAACGGATTCGGCAAATTGAGGCAAAAGCAATCAAACGGCTGAAAGCGGATATGAAAGCAAAGATGGAGGAGAACTGATCACCCTCGGGCGATCTTAACTGCCCTACATATTTTCTTTTAGGATGTTCAACACTTTGCCGGCTGTTGTCCTGATGGACTCAAGCTCGTTTCTTTCCCAGTTCTTCATGATAAGACAGGTTCGGTCCAGAAGATTTGGATCCTGGCGTTTGTTGATTTCCCGAAACGTAGAAACAATAACGGTTCCAGCATTCTTACCAATGTCCTCGTGAAGCCATGAACGCATTTTTGATTCGACGACATAGGGCTCTTTGATGTATAGTTCTTTGAGCTTTTGAGACACCTGGGACCTAATAAACGCATCGTTATCGGTTACAAACTTCCCCAAGAAATCGATCAGGATGTCTTCGTCATCTTCTATGGTTGTATTTAAGCTCATAATGGCTACTTTTTTAAGACTGAGATTGTTCCGTAAATCCCAAAAACTACTCATATAGTGGATCAACTTGTCTTCTTTTTCTTTCCAGGCCCCTTTGAGGGCATTAGCAGTAAAATCAACTAAATCTTTTTGAGATGAGAGAGTTTTGCTGAGTTTTGTAAAGGCATAGTCCGGGTGAACCAAAGAAATCGATACGATGATCGTGATCGCTACATATTTTTGGCCCATGATGAACGACCGCGTGAAAACGTCCAGCAATTTGTCCTCTTCTTCTGGATACGTTTCGTAAAGGGACACAAAAGCTTGTATAGCGGAAATTTGATTCCCGATGACAGGATCGGATAAACTTTTGGCAATGTTGGGAAAAGCCCTCTTTTTACCATAAACTTTCAAGTCCCCGGCCATAAGCTTCTGGTAATCTTGCACTTTTTTCGAAACTTCTAGGTTTTTAGTTGTACTTTCTTCATCCATAACTTACTATAATATAAGGTTTTTCTAGGATTTATCAATAAGAGATTACGGGGAATATGAGTAAGAGCGAATTAAAAAAATTATACAAGAAGCTAATGCCAACCATCGAAAAAAGAATGTTACAGTTCCAGGAAACATGGAATAATGGGAATGAAAGTATATGGCACGAATTGTGTTTTTGTATTTTAACGGCAAATACCTCATCCCGGATGGCGCTATCTACTATGGAAAAATTGGTAAAGGTTGATTTCAACAATGAAAAAGAAATTCTTTCTGTATTAAAACAAGGATACCGATTTCCAAATACAAGAACAAATTATATTTTGACATCGTTTCGGTTTTTGACTCAGGAATGCGGACTTAACCTAAAAGCATTGATTCAGTCTTTTGGGGAAGATAGGCTGGCTCGAAGAGACTATTTTGCCAGAACTCCCTCTGTCAAAGGCTTAAGCTACAAAGAAAGCTCTCATTTTCTTCGAAATATTGGTTTTAAAGGGTATGCAATTTTGGATAAGCATATACTCCGGACCTTATTTGAGTTAAAAATAATCGATACAAACAAACCACCCAGGAATCGTGTGGAATACATACAGATTGAACAGGTTACACAGTGTTTAGCGGATGATCTTGGCATCTCGATGGATCATTTGGATTTTGTTTTGTGGTATACAAAAACAGGTGAGGTGCTGAAATGAAACAAAAAATCTCGTTTTTCACGTTTTTGAGTGCTTACCGAATCGTATATACGATTCCCTTTGTTTTGGCTTCCCTGACAGGAGTTGTCAGAGGTTATTTTGCATCTGAAAACTTGCTTCTTGGTTTACTGATTCTATGGGAAGTTTTTTGGCTGGCTATGTTTGTCAATCTATCCAATGATTATTTTGATCACCTAAGTGGATCGGATAAAAAAAGATTTTCTATGGATGAGGAAAAGAAAAAAGAAATTTATCAAAAAATAATGAATCGCAAAGTATATTGGCAGGGAAATCTTTTTGATCTGGGGTATATCACAAAAAAGCAGGGAAAAATCTTATTGGGCTTCATAGTTCTAGTCGTACTTGTTTCCGCTTACCCTCTTTGGATGCTGAAAGGCTCCATTGTTATTATTATCGGGATTCTTGGGCTTTTTCTCAGTTATTTTTATACCGCCCCTCCCTTGAATTTGGGGGCAAAAGGTTTTGGAGAGCTGAATGTTCTGGTGTCTTTTTTTCTCATTTCTTATTTTTCTGCTTATGTCATGACAGGAAACCATTCTGGTGATTTTTTTTTACTGGCTGTTGCCGTTTCCATATCAGCCTGCCTGATGCGATTGGCTGATGAAATGACCGGATACGATGCCCATATATCAGCCCAGGAAAAAGACCTATCCGTTCGGATTGGGATTCCCGCAACCATAAAACTGATTTTTGTCGGTTTAGGACTCCAGTATGCCGTTATCGTTTTATGGATCATTCGATACCAAAAATGGCCTTTTATGCTTTTATTTTTAACAGTACCGATTGCCTTGCAGATTGTAAAGACGTATCAAACAGAAAAAGATGAATTCCGAATCATACGAGCGGTTCCGCTACTCTTGAAACTCTCAACGGGTCAATCGCTTCTTATTAGTATTGCCTGGGTTGTTGTGTTTTTACTGCGCTGAAGGCAAACCTTCTTGACATATCCAAAATGGCTGGAAAGTTTCCATTCGCGATGAGGGCATATTCTCTAACAGCATCAAATCCGCAATGACGGCAGGATTCATCTGACCGTAAGGGACATCCAAATACTTCTGATCCGTCTGGTAAAACAAAAGCGGACATCCAAAAAGGGCATTTTTGGGAAAAGTCTTCCCGTGTTAATTTATGCAAGGCAGGGACTGTATTTAATATGGGAGCTCTTTGGGCTTTTAAATCCAGGATCAGATGAATGACTTTTTGTTTTTCTTCCAGGCTGATTGAAAGTTTGTCTGGAGGTGGAGTTAAAAAATTAAGCATAATCCCGCGTATTTTTGGATTTTTTTCCACGATACTCACAGTTTCCGCCACATAATTCAGGTTTGTTTTTGTAATAACCATGTTGGCAAAAATGTTTGGATGATTGATTTTTTCTAAATTCTTCATCAACAATTGGTAGGTACCATGAGATCGAATCTTATCGTGAATTTCTTTTGGACCATCCAAACTAATGGATATTACATCGCTTTGGAGAAAAAAAGTACCACATCCATTGGTTGTATAGCCTGTGGTAAAGTATCCAATTTCTTTTGCCGCCTTAATCAGATCAGAAAGATCCTTGTCCCCATCTTTCCAGATCGTTGGTTCTCCCCCTTCAAAATAGGCAACCCTGGCACCCCTTCCATATAAATCAACCATTTTCTCACTGGCTTTTGCAAAGGAGAGAGTGTTTTCTTGGGGTTGTTGTTCTTTTTGGTTTTTTACCGTGCAATGTTCGCAAGAGAGATTGCAGGCAAGATGAAGAATCATTGTGTTGACAAGTGGTTTTCGAATTCCCATTTTTTGTGCAAGAAACCATGTCGCATAATACAGAAATTGCTTTCCGCGTGAAACCGTATTTCTACTTTTTTGATTCATCCATTTCTCCCTTCTCTATCCTACTTTATGATTGTATGCTATTTCTGTCAAAAGAAACTATTTATTTTAATTTGAACTACGCATTCGTGAAACCATGGTTTTGTGTTTTTAGAATTTGTGATCAAGGCTTATTGATCCACTCTTTTGGTGTATATAATGATAGCTCCGATACGGAAGAAAAATGTTTCCGGTTTCCTGTAATCAGAGGAATATTTTTACACAAGGCTACTTCGATAAAGGGAAGATCATAAGGATCAACAAGCTTTTGCTGTCGAAAAGGTTCGGGGGAAACCAAAACGCTTTCTTTTTCAATAAAAGACAAAACCATCGAAACAAGCTCTTTCGAAAAACCAAATCGATCTCGATACAAAACGTGTGTATATTCATTAAATATCCTGGCATCAAGATTTAGGATGACTTTCTTTTGTAGAACTTGATTTAATACGTTGGCTGGAAAACTCATTGGTTTTAAAATTCCAGACACAAACACATTCATGTCCATTACAATATTCATTACTTTTGGTTTCTAGCTTCCTTGATTTCATACTGGATTTCTTGATCTGTCAAATGATCTAATCCATTCTCCAATGCAGATATTCTTAACTTTTCTACGGCTGTTTGCGCTTTAACCTGCCGTATGATCGATAAGAGCAAATCAATGGGTTCTACGGCTTCAATTACAATTCCTTTTGGTTTTCCATTGACTGTAATGATCATGCTCTCCTTATCTAAATCTTTCCAAAGAATAGAAGGATTTGTTTTTATGTCTCGACTCGAAATAAATTTCATTTATTACCTCCTATAATACATCCTACAAAGAATCTTACAATATGTCAAACATATCACTCTAATGGTTTGGTGTAGATCCAGCTTCCTGTAAGATTGTTATTGTAACCTTCTTTGATGTTCCCTCCCAGGTAACTTTTCCGCCAAAACCTTCTCCAATGGCACGCAATGGAACATACATTCTACCGTTTTGTACCAGGGGAGCGCTATCAAGCTCAATATCCTCAGAATCTCCTGCTGGATAGGTAATTTTCATCCACTGATTGTTTTTTGTATGAAATGTAAAAAAGCGGTTCGCGTACATAATACGGACCGTATTGGTTTCTTTGCTCCACAAAACATCTGCCTTTAGGGTATCCCCGATAAAGCGAAGCGGAACAAAAGTCCTTCCGTTTTGAATCCAGGGTGGATTTTCAAGTTTTACGCTCTTATCATCAATCAAGGCTGAATTTTTGCCAACCCAAAGCTCCATCCGGATGGACATGGCTTCTGGATTTTTGGGTATCGATCGGAAGAAAATATCACCATTTCCCTGATACTTTGACTCGGAAACAGAGAGAAAATCTTCGGATTCTGTATACCCAAGAAGATCGATCTGATCTGGTTTTGTTACATTGATTGCTCTCATTAAATCAATATTTTTTCCTCCCAGGAAACCAAAGGAATCGCATTGATTGAATAAGGGTTGTATGGTCAGGCAGAAACCGTCCAAGTCACCCCCCTTATAACGAGATTCATTCATTTTAATCTCTGGATACTTTTTCCGAAGTTCCAGGGCGATAGAGGAGTATCTTGTTTCGCCAATCATCCATATCCGTCCGGATCGGTCAATTTGAAAATGGGAAAGGTTGTCCCATTCTTTCCCACCAAATATTCCCGAATAGATGATTTGCGAACCAAAGGAATTCATCTTTACCACAAAGAAATCTCTCCCGCCATGGTAGGAATTATCTAAGAAGTCTTTTGATTCTGTATCCCCGGCCAAGTATAGGTTTCCATAAAGATCTACAGTCGTCCTTAGACTGATTTCATCTTGGGATCCGCCCAGGATTGCTATAGAGAGCAATTGATTGGTATCTGGAGAAAGCTTGATCAGAAAGGCATCCAGTTTTCCGCGGGTCGGACTTTTGAGTATTTGTAATCCATCCGATCCAGAAAAGTAATCTTTTAAAAAATGTATTGAGGCTGTTGAGCCAGCAATGATGGTATTGCCGGAAGTATCAAAAGATATGTCATCCGCTGTATCCTCTTTTTCTCCTCCCAGGTAATAGGATAAAATTGGCTTTGATTCCTCTGGTGAGTAGCGAATAAAAATACCATCACTTTTTCCTGCATATTGGTTCCCCGCTCCAGGAAAATCATTGGAATCCGTGATCCCCACGATACAAGGATTTTCAAATCGATCCAGCAACATGCCAGTGCATTCATCCTTACCAGTTCCACCGATATAGGCAATGAAATCTACTGCCTTTTTTTCTTCGGAGTATTTTGCTAAAAAGATATCACTTTTTCCTTGTAAAAAAGAAAGGGAGGGTGATAAGTCGCTTGATGTGGTCGTTCCAGCCATCCAGAGTGTACCCTTTGAATCGAGCTGGATCGATTGGATGATGCTGTCTCCATTTCCCCTGAGCCAATAAATCACTTCGTCAAAATCTTGCTGGGGTGTACGTTTTATCACGAAACTGCCAAAGTTTTTTTGAGGAGGTTGACTGGAGGAAAGCTTTTCTGATGAAGTGTATCCGGCAACATAACAATTGCCCTGCCGGTCATAAATAAAACACTTTGCATCGTCGAAATAGCGGGTTCCCAGAAAAACATCTCTGGTTTTGTTGGCTGATACCGGTTGAATGCATAAGAAAACAACAACGCAGATCACTCTGAATTTTTGTATCAATTTTTACCCATACACAGTGTCTTTTCTTAAATACAAATGGGCGGTAGTAGAATCGAACTACTGACCTCTTCGGTGTCAACGAAGCGTTCTACCTCTGAACTAACCGCCCGAACCAATCGGAACATCAAAGAGTATGTTACCAAAAAAACAGTGACTTTCAACCACGACAGGAATTTCCAAAAAATCATGCTATGATTATAATCTTAGAGAACTGTATACAATGATATCGGAGGTTTATTGTGAAAAAAAGTAAATTGTTAACGGGTATTATGGTGTTCTGTCTGCTGGTTGGATTCTATACAAGCATCCATGCAGCTCCTTCTGCGCCAATTAATCCAGCACCTGTACCTGTTGCCCCCCCGCCAACATTTAATCCGTCCCAGGGTATAAATCCTGGCGGTGGAACCCAGACCAACACACCTTCTTCGCCCTATCAGGATCCAAACAAGCCACCTGTTCAAACTCCGTATACCCCTCCTCCGCAAACCCCGGTTGTACAACCACCAGGAATTGAAATGCCTCCTGTCCCGGGACAAAATCCAAATGATCCAAACTTTCAGCAGTTTCAAGGGAACCCTCCTACTCCTGCCCAAACTCCACAGTCAACGGATGTTAAGAATTATTCTGGAGGAAAATGGTATGCGAGTTTTTGGTTCATTTCTTTATTGATTTTATTGATCGTGATTGCCATATTGGTTATCTATTCTTTACGGGAAGGTAAGGTCCCCTCTGAAGAGAAAGAAGAAGTCGTTTCAACCAAGAAAAAGAAGAACAAACATTAAAAAATGAGTCAAAGAGGATTCGTTTTTCTTCTCATTTCTTTCCTTGTTCTTACAACATTCGGTTGTAAGAACAAGGAAGAAGTTCTTCCTGTGAGTCAACTCGATCCAACTCTTTTACAAAATGGCTCTGTTTCGCTGTACCATTTTAAAAGCAAAGAGAACAAAGTAACCAAAATCATAAAAAATCATGTTATGCAGGAATTTGATACGTTTTTATTTCTGCAAGAGTATTCTTCTACCAATTCTGAAGAAATCATTCGACTTAAACTCGATCTTAAAACATTATTCCTTAACACCATTGAAATTGTCAAACCAGAGGCGCAAGACGAGAAAAAAAGCAGTCTAGGGAAACAAGAATCTCAGAAAATGATCTTTAAGGGGTTACGGTACGGTACAAATTTTAAAGTAACAGATTTTACAGGAAACAAACCAAAAGTCTCTACATTTTTTCCCGGAACTTTTTTTATGGATCAGGAAATGATGGTGTATCTTTTGAGCTGTTTCTCTTTTGAAACAAAAACGGGAGATAATATTAAATTTATCAATCTGCGAAATCAAAAAGAAGGCATTGAAACAATTCGAGTGGTTGAAAAAATGACAAAAACATATAACAAATCACAAATCAGCGTGTATAAAGTCGAACTTACGCAACAGGGTATCATTGCCTGGTATATGGAGGAAAAGCCGCATATGCTTGTAGAAGCAGACTTTCCCTCCGGTGAGAAAATAATGCTGATTGATTGGAACAATCTCTAAGCATTATTTTCTCTAATTCATTATCTATTTCGCTTTACTGGCACCTTTTCCGCCTCTTTTTGCTGGAAATTTTGGCGGAGCTTTCACGGTAGGGGTAGCTGCGGTTATCGCAGGTGCGGCCGCAGGGGCGCCAGGAAGAGCTGTCGTTGTTGGAGAAGCAGTCCCTGGTAACGGTTCAGCAACTATTTCAATGTGTGGAGCCAGAATACTCATAATTGTCATACCTGCCGCTGACACAAGATGAATATTTTTGTCCAACGGAAGGTCGGAGGCATGAATAACTGTGCCAATGTCGCAAGCCGTAATATCAATATCGATTTCTTCCGGTAGATTCTGTGGTTTACCTTTTACATGAACCTTAAAGGTAACCTGGTCGAATATCCCGCCCATTTTTACGCCGATGGCATCACCAGAAGTATGCACTGGAATGGTAATCTCAATTTCTTTTTCTAAAGAAATTGAGATAAAATCAACATGGATCGGTTCCAGGCTGATTACATCTTTTTGAATTTCTTTTATCAGTGCTGGATACATTTTTCCATCGTCCAACTTACAATTTAGAATAATATTTCGACCATTTGTTTTGATCAAATTGACAAATTCTTTTCGATTCAACCGGCAGGGAACGCTTTCCTTAACGTTATAACCATATAGGACGGCTGGTATGAAATAGGGATCTTTTTCTTCTCTGTTTTTTAATTCAATATCTAAAACCTTCATTGCGATACTCCTTTATCTAACTTTTCTACAAGGTAAAAATTGTATGAAACCATCAAATTTTGTCAACTTAAAAAAGCCTTGATTCCTTGGGATCAACTTGATCAAAGACTTCTGATACAGATTCCTGGTTCTGGATGCGTCTAATAACCTCTCCTATCAAGGGGGCAACGCTGATCAGTTTAATCTTTTTACACTGATCTAGCTTTGAATATTCAATATGGACGGTATCAGTGACTAAAACCTGCTGGATTGGACATTGATTCAAATTTTCCAAGGATTTACCAACAAATATTCCATGAGTAGCGCAGGCATATATTTCTGTGGCTCCCTGCTTCTCTATTTCGATGGAGGCAAATTTTAAAGTGTTTGCCGTGGAAATAATATCATCGATAATAATAGCTATTTTGCCTTTAACGTCCCCAATCAGTTTGATACTTTCTACGGTATCTTTCCCAATTCGGTTCTTTGAACATATCGCAAGCTGGGATTCTGCTATCATATTACTGAGGTGTTTGGCGCGATTCACTCCTCCCACATCCGGAGATACAATGACAATATCTTTCAGGTGTATATCATAAAAGTATCTGGCGAACAACAAAGAGGCTGTCAAATTGTCTGATGGAATATCAAAAAAACCCTGGATTTGCCCTGCGTGCATATCGATACTGATCACACGATCCGCCCCGGCTGTCTCTATCAAATTTGCTACCAGTTTGGCGGTGATCGGCTCTCTGCCTCTTGTTTTTCTGTCCTGCCGGGCATACCCATAATAGGGGATAATCACTGTAATTTTTTCTGCGGAAGCTCTTTTAATCGAATCAATCATGATCAGGAGCTCTAGCAAATTATCGGAGGGGGGATTGGTCGATTGAATAATATATACTTCTTTTCCCCGAACACTTTCCTCTGATTTTAAATGGATTTCACCATCTTCAAATTTTTCAATGGTCATCCGGGCTCCGGCGACATTAACATATTCGCATACTTTTTGGGCCAGTTCCCGATTTGAGTTACCTGAGAAAATGAGAATTCGGTTTTTATCCTCTTTTAATGGTGTACTCATTCTTTTTTTGCCTTTGCTTCTTTCATTTTCCTGCACCAACCTTCTTTGTTCGTCTGCCTTGTTCGTCCTAAAGCCAGGGAGTCTTCCGGGACATCTTCTGTAATGACAGAGCCTGCCCCAGTGTAAGTGCCTTTTTTTAATGTAATGGGGGGGATAATGGTTGTATTGGATCCAATAAATACTTCGTCTTCAATCACTGTCTTATGTTTCGAATATCCATCATAATTGCAGGTGATTGTGCCTGCTCCCACATTCACCCGTTCCCCAATGTCCGCATCGCCCAGGTAAGCCAAATGCATCGCTTTGCTGTGTTTGCCCAGTTTTGTTTTTTTTAGTTCAACAAAAGTTCCCATATGGGCATTGTCTTCCAGTATGGAGCCTCCCCGGATAGAAGAGTAGGGTCCGACAAGACAATGTGTCCCGATTTGTATAGGCGCATCAGAACCTCTCATACAGACAAAAGGACCTATTTGACTGTTTTCCCCAATGGTAATTTTTCCATCCAGATAACAAAAAGGATGAATGATCGTATCTTTCCCAATTGTAACATCGGGACCAATGAATACGGAATCAGGATCTGTGATAATTACACCATCCTCCAGCATTAGACGGTGTGCAATTTTCTGATAGGCTATTTTTAAGGCTTTGGATAAATCGAGCTTATTGTTGATACCAAATATCTCTTCTTCTCCCTCTGTAGGCCATATCATGACAGATCCCTTGTTATTTTGGACAGTAACCAGCGAATCGGTAAAATAGTATTCCCCAGCGGCATTGCTTGTGTTTAAAAGATCCAAAGATTCCATTAGTTTTGCTGTTTGAAATAGATAAATGCCCGAATTTACTTCGTGGATTCTTTTTTCTGTTTCGGATGCATCCTTGAATTCTACAATTTTTCGAAATTGGGCATCACTGTATCTCGTCACTCTGCCATACATCTTTGGCTCTGAAACCAGGGCAGATATAAATCCACAGTCCGCTTTTTGCGTAAAGAATTCAACACAAAAATCATGGAGCGTATTTGAGTTCAACAAGGGTGTATCTCCGCAGAGAATCATACAATGAGAAAAATAAGAAGCGTGTTTGATCCCCGTTTTTACAGCATCCCCCGTACCAAGAGGTTCTTCCTGTATCGCAATACTGGCTCTTTTGCCCAGTTTCTCCGAAGCCATAGGAAAGTCTTTCGGTGAAACGACAAGAATGATTTTGCCTGGGGACAATGATTCTGCTTTTTCCAATACGTGCTCCACCAGAGCTTTACCAAGAAATGGAAAAAAAACTTTTGATTGGTTAGATTTCATCCGCGTACCCAAACCAGCGGCTAAAATGATAACGGCGACCTGACTGAAATCGTTTTGATTGTTCTCCGTCATATCCCCTTCTTCCTAAAAAATCAGTACAAAAAAAGCTGGGGCGGAAGGATTCGAACCTTCGAATGGCGGCTCCAAAGGCCGCTGCCTTACCGTTTGGCTACGCCCCAATGAACCTAAACATTATAGCTAATTTTTTAAGATAGACAAAAATGCTTCTTGTGGAATATCAACATTCCCGATCGCTTTCATTTTTTTCTTACCCTCTTTTTGTTTCTCCAGCAGTTTTCGCTTCCGGGTAATATCCCCACCATAACATTTTGCTAATACATCTTTTCTGAGCTGGACAATGTTTTCCCTGGAAATAATCTTTCCCCCGATGGCCGCTTGCAGGGCAATATTGAACATTTGCCGGGGAATTAGTTTTCTCAGCTTTTCCAGGATCGCTTTTCCCCGATAACTGGCTCTTTCGTCTATAGACATAAAGGATAGGGCGTCCACTGGGGTGCCATTTACCAGGATATTCACCAGTACAATATTTTCTTCCTGGTATCCACAGAATTCATAATCAAAGGATGCATAGCCTTTTGTGACCGACTTTAGCTGATCATAAAAATCAATGATGATTTCAGAGAGCGGAAATTCGTAGTGAAGCGTAACCCGCACTTCCGATAAATACTCCATATTCCTGTATTGACCCCGTTTATTTTTGGAAATCTCCATGACAGGGCCAATAAATTCAGAAGGGGTTATAATGGACGCCTTAACGATCGGCTCTTCAATCTTTTTTATTTTTGACCGATCCGGAAACTTGGATGGATTTTCGATCAAAATTTCGACTCCGCTATTGAGCGTTACTCGGTACACTACGCTGGGAGAAGTAGAAATGAGCTCCTGTTCGTACTCCCGGTGAAGTCGTTCCGATATGACTTCCATGTGCAGAAGGCCTAAAAACCCACAACGAAATCCATACCCAAGGGCGGCAGACGTTTCTGGTTCGAAACCAAAGGAGGAATCATTGAGTTTTAACTTTTCGAGGGAATCTTTGAGCTTTTCATAATCGTTCGGGTTTATCGGGTACAATCCGCTAAAAACCATCGACATGGCTTTTCGATACCCCGGAAATGCTTCCGGTGTCGGCTTCTGGGCATCCGTGATTGTATCCCCGACAGACACAATATGAGGTTCCCGGATGAGGGCGGTAAAGTAGCCGACTTCCCCGGCGCTTAGTTGAGCCACTGGAAACATACCCATTTTAAATATACCGACTTCCTCGACCTGATAAATTTCCCCATGAGACATGAGTTTGATCTTGATTCCTTTTTTGATTACACCGTCGAACACCCGAATGTGACCCACAACTCCCGTATACATATCAAAATGGGAATCAAAAATTAGTGCTTTTAACGGCGCATCCGAGTCCCCTGTTGGCTCTGATATCTTATTTTTAACAGAATGAAGGATTTCCTGCATACCTCGGCCATCCTTGGCAGAAGCGAGGAGAATATCTTCCCGTGAAACACCGAGAAGTTCTTTAATCTCTGTAATGGCCTCTTCAATATCCGCATTTTTTAAATCAATTTTATTAACGACAGGGATGATCGTTAAATTGTTATCGATGGCTAAAAACGTATTGGCAACGGTTTGCGCTTCCACACCCTGACTGGCATCCACTAGCAATATGGCTCCTTCGCACGCTGCCAGGCTTCTGGAAACTTCATAATTAAAATCGACATGACCGGGGGTATCGATCATGTTGTAAATGAAATGCTCCCCGTCTATTTCGTATTCCAACCTGATTGGATGGGCTTTTATGGTGATACCGCGCTCTTTTTCCAGATCCATGGAATCCAGGAGCTGTGCGTCTTTGGAATTTTCATTGATTTTATAAAACATATCACTCAGCTGTATAAATCTGTCTGAGAGTGTAGTTTTGCCATGATCAATGTGGGCAATAATGCAAAAGTTTCGTATATTTTTATTCTTCATAAACTCTAGTATACCAAAAGTTTCCCAACATTTTCCACATCCAGGTATGATAATCCTGTGGAAAGTGTGGAAAATTTTTTAATCGTTTATGGATTTCGGTTTTGAGTTCCGCTCCTGAGTAATGGTATTCTGGGTTGTGTCTGTGATGGAGTTCTCCGCTTCGGTCAGCTGATCTGCTGATTCATTTGAATCCTAATTTACTCAAGAGCAAGAAATCGATAAAAATTTTCCATTTCTTCTTTGATTCGTTCCAATACAATACGATATTTTGAATTCATAACAATTTACCCGTTGTAATAATTTTTGTTTTAAACTCACTCGCAATATCTTTCATGTCGATCAAATGGAACGATTCCCCATTTGTTAATTTTTCTATCATCAAAAATGCTTTAAAATACTCTTTCGAGTCTAATCCTTCAACGGCAATATCGATATCGGATTGCCTATGAAACCAATCAAAATCTAATAATGAACCAATCAGATACACTTTTTCAACTTTAAATTCTTGATAAAGTCTTTCTGCTATTGCTTGAGCAAAAAGGAGATACATTTGATATTTTTTCTGTAGCTGTTCTTTCTTGACTTGTTCTCTTTTTTTAAAACCTTGTTTGAAAGCCAGCCATTCATCAACTTCTTGTTTCGTATAAGTTACCTTCTCAGTTATTTGCATCGATGTCCTCTTTTGTCCATAAATGTATTATACCATTTCTCAACGTTCTTCACAGAAATCGAAGGGTTTAATAATAGTTTTTTATTCATCGATTCGGAAGAGTTAACTGGTTGTGTCACTTTGTGTTGGGGGTATCTCTTAAAATAAAAGTCCATTAGTAAATAGAAATAGTTCGTGATTTTGAAACATTTTCCACATCCAGGTATGATAATCCTGTGGAAAGTGTGGAAAATTCTGTGGAAAAGTTAAAATAAAAAAAAAGTCATCCAATTTACTCCACAAATCCTGAGTTCAGTATATGATAGTGTAGGATGAAAAAGAAAAGGTGGAGAGGGAGAAAATGACAAAGCCAATGGTAGGTCTTGTAATGGGCAGTGACAGTGATTATGAATTGATAACCGGCGCTCAAAAAGTATTTACAGATTTTGCGATTCCGATTGAAGTGAATGTCATATCTGCTCATCGGGACACGGAAGGTTGTTTATCCTATGCAAAAACTGCCTGCGGTAGAGGCTTGAAAGTGTTGATTGCGTTTGCCGGTATGGCGGCTCATTTGGCTGGCGTCCTTTCTGCCAATACGACCCTGCCTGTGATTGGTGTGCCATTAAATCGATCCGGTTTTAATGGATTGGATGCTTTGCTCTCTACAGTACAAATGCCGTCAGGGGTCCCTGTGGCTACAGTTGCCGTTGATGGTTCCAGCAATGCCGCTCATCTGGCAATCCGGATCCTTGCGTTAGAAAATGAAGAAGTGAATCAGAAGTTAATTCAATTTCAGGAGAAAATGAAATCAGATATGATCACGAAATCACGAAAAATACAGGAGAGGGTGCAACATGAAAATTGAATTGGTTACATCGACAAATCTTGAAAATTGTCAGCTTTTCATGCGGGGCAAAGTTAGGGATGTTTATGATCTGGGCAAGCATTACCTTATCATATCCACGGACAGGCTTTCTGCCTTTGATGTTGTTTTTCGG
>Ga0247841_10003448_pt1 | contig 29331 bp, 29 predicted proteins | sample LaCruzMarch2015__2_FD_192410 | JGI IMG/M metagenome (GOLD analysis project Ga0247841, IMG submission 192410) | Freshwater microbial communities from meromictic Lake La Cruz, Castile-La Mancha, Spain - LaCruzMarch2015_18m | ecosystem: Environmental > Aquatic > Freshwater > Lake | place: Spain... | reverse complement strand
ACGACTTCGCCGTCGACGTGGCGGGCGGCGCGTCCGGCGGTCTGGATGAGCGAGGTCTGGCTGCGCAGGTAGCCTTCCTTGTCGGCGTCGAGGATGCAGACCAGTCCGACTTCGGGGAGGTCGAGGCCCTCACGGAGAAGGTTGATGCCGACGAGTATATCGAACTCGCCGGTGCGGAGCGCGCGGAGGATTTCCACGCGTTCGATGGTGTCGATGTCGCTGTGCAGGTAGCGGACTTTGAGTCCGACATCGCGCAGGTAGTCGGAGAGGTCTTCGGCGGTGCGTTTGGTCAGGGTGGTGACGAGGATGCGTTGTTTCTTTTCGATCCGCTGGCGGCAGAGCTCGATCGTTTCGTCGATTTGGTCTTTGAGCGGGCGTACGGTGATTTGCGGGTCGAGGAGACCGGTGGGGCGGATGATTTGTTCGGCGACGAGCGGGGCGCCGGGGGTGGAGACATCGAACTCGTCGCGGGCGCGCTGGAGGAGGGCGGCGCTTTCCTCGATGGTCAGGCGGTTGTCGGGGCGGACGGCAGGGAGGAATTCCGTGTTTCCGACGTGGCTGTTGCGGATCTCGAAATCGCCGGGTGTGGCGCTCATGTAGAGGAGTTGGTTGGTCATGCCCATGAACTCGGGGAAGTTGAGCGGGCGGTTGTCCATCGCGCTGGGCAGGCGGAAGCCGTAGTCGACGAGGACCTGTTTGCGCGAGCGGTCGCCGGCATACATACCGCCGATCTGCGGGATGGAGGCGTGCGATTCGTCGATCACGCAGAGGTAGTCCTTGGGGAAAAAGTCGAGGAGGGTGAAGGGGCGCGAACCGGGGGGGCGTCCGCTGAGGTGGCGGGAATAATTTTCGATCCCGGTGCAGAAGCCCATTTCTTCCATCATCTCGAGGTCGAATTCGGTGCGCATTTTGAGGCGCTGGGATTCGAGCAGTTTGCCTTGCGACTCGAGTTCGGCGAGGCGTCCGTCGAGTTCGGTGCGGATGGTGCCCAGCGCGCGGCGCAGCTTGTCCTGCGGGGTGACGAATTGTTTGGCCGGAAAAATGGTCAGGCCCGGCAGGGTTTCCGAGACGTTGCCGGTCAGCGGGTCGAACATGCTGATGCGGTCGATGTTGTCGCCGAAAAATTCCACGCGCACGGCGGTCTCGTCCAAGTTGGCAGGATGCACTTCGACCACATCGCCGCGCACCCGGAATTTGCCGCGTCCGAAGGCGATATCATTGCGTTCGTAAAGCAGGTCGACGAGACGTCCGAGGAAGGCTTCGCGCGACATATCCTCGCCGGTTTTGAGCGGCAGGAGCATTTTTTGGTAGTCCTCCGGCGAGCCCAAACCGTAGATGCAAGACACGCTGGCGACCACGAGAACGTCTCGGCGGGTGAGGAGGGAGCTGGTCGCGGAGAGACGGAGCCGCTCGATCTCTTCGTTGATGGCGGAATCCTTTTCGATGTAGGTGTCCGTGCGCGGGATGTAAGCCTCGGGTTGGTAGTAGTCGAAGTAACTGACGAAATACTCGACGGCGTTGTCCGGGAAGAATTGTTTGAATTCGGAATAAAGCTGCGCGGCCAGGGTTTTGTTATGTGAAATGACCAGGGTGGGGCGGTCGAGATTGCGGACGATGTTGGCCGCGGTGAAGGTCTTGCCCGAGCCGGTCACGCCGAGGAGTGTCTGGTGGCGGTTCCCCGCCTCGAGCGAGCGGGTGAGCTTGTCGATGGCAGGACCTTGGTCGCCGCAGGGTGCGTGGGGAGAGGCGAGGCGGAATGACATGGCGGTAAACGGCCAGCCTAAACGTGCGGCGAGGCAGATGCCAGCTGGCCATTTTCACACGGAGGATGACGAAGAAACGAACGGGGGAAGCGCGATGAGCAAGGACCAAAGTGCCAGCGGCAAGGCGAGCGCGGCGCGCAGGATGTCGAGGTCAGGGCGGGGTTATTCCGAGGTCTCCGTGCACGGCAGCGGCGTATTCGCGCACCGCGCCGCTGATGGCAGAGGCGGTGTCGGCCCGTTGTTTGGCGAATTTCGGTTTGAACCACGGGTAGAGTCCGACGAGGTCGTGCAGGACGAGGATTTGGCCGTCGCAGCCTTCGCCGCTGCCGATGCCGATGGTCGGGATTTGCAGGGTCGGGCCAATTTCCGCGGCGAGCCCGGGAGTGATGATTTCGAGGACCACGGCGAAGGCACCGGCCGCTTGCACCGCGGCGGCGTCGTCCTGGAGGGCGCCGGCTTCCTCGGTGGTGCGGCCCTTCACTTTGTATCCGCCTTCCTCCCGGATATGCTGGGGGAGCATGCCGATATGAGCGAGGACAGGTATGTCTGCCTCGGCGAGCGCCCGGATCTGCGGAGCCAGAGCCGCTCCGCCCTCGAGTTTGACCCCGCTCGCCCCGGCGGCAAGGAGTTGTCGTGCGCTGATCACGGCTTGCACCGGAGACGCATAGGTTCCGATGGGCAGGTCGGCGATGACCGGTGCGTGCTTTGTTCCGCGGGCCACCGCTCCGGTATGGCGGATCATGTCCGCGATAGTCACGGAGGTGGTGTCGGGGTAACCGAGAACAACCATGCCGAGCGAGTCGCCGACGAGGATGAGATCAATGCCCGCTTCATCGACGAGGCGGGCGGTTGGATAATCGTAAGCGGTGAGCGCCGCAATCTTCCGCCCGCTCTGTTTGTGCTGCCGGAACCGGCGGTCGAGGTCGTTCATAAGCGGCGGGGGAAATCTCGCGCCGATCGTTGCGGCGGGCAAGCCCGCTTCTGCTACCACGAGGCGCGGAACACCTCCGCGCGCGGCGCAGCAGGAAGTGCGGCGAGAAGTTGTGTGACTGGACGACTGTCTCCGGGGAGGATAAAATCCGGACGCACATCGGCCAGTGGTTGCAGGACGAAGCGGCGTGCAGCCATGCGCGGATGCGGCAGGACGAGAGTGGGCGTGTCGGTGACGAGTTCGCCGGAGTAAAGGATGTCGAGATCGAGCGGTCGCGGGGTGTTCCGGCCGCGGGTGGCGGAGCGTCCGAGTTCCGACTCGAGACGGATGAGTTGCCGGAGCAAACGATCGGGATTGAGTGAGGTGCGTATTTCCACCACGGCATTGAGAAAGGGTGCCGAGCCGGGTGGACAGTCGACGGGCTCGGTTTGGTAGACGCGGGAGAATGCGGCAGGCGCTGCGCCCTCATGAAGCGAGAAGAGCAGATCCCGGCCTTGAACCAGGTGGGCCAGTCGATCGCCGAGGTTGGATCCGAGGGCGATGCCGGTGGGGCGTTGGAGGTCGTCGGTTGGCACGTGAAACTTCCTGGTCAACTTAGATCAGGCAAGGTCACTCGCACAGGCTGAAGGCGGCACCGTGGTTTGCCGGCGCCCTGCGGGCATGTTAAGCATTGTTGATGCATCGTTACGTTGCCGCGCCCCTCGTGATGTTCGGCCTTGTTTGCGCGGTGGCCGCGCAGGAAGAGGAGGATATCTCGCCCTATCGAGAGATGAAGACCTTGGCCCGGGCGGTCGAGTTGATCCGGCAGGACTATGTCGACGAGGACAAGACGGATTACGAGGGACTGGTCTACAGCGCGCTGCGCGGCATGCTGGCCGACCTGGATCCGCATAGCGATTTCATGGACCCGAAGGATTTCGTGGGCATGCAGGAGGATACGAGGAGCGAGTTTGGCGGTTTGGGCGTGGTGGTGGGGCTGAAAAACGAGCGGCTGACCATCGTGGCGCCGATGGAGGGCACGCCGGGCTTCCGTGCCGGTCTGCTCCCGGGCGATGTGTTATTGGAAATCGACGGGCAGTCGGCCGACAAAATGTCGCTGCGTGATGCGGTGGATAAATTGCGCGGCGCAGCGGGCACGCCGGTGAAGTTGGCGGTCGGACGCGAGGGAGCACCGGATCCTTTGAAGTTCGAGATCGAGCGCGAGGTGATCAAGGTTCCGAGCGTGCGCGGGGCGCGTGTTTTGCCCGGGGAGGGTCCGCGGGTCGGCTACGTCCGGGTCACGCAATTCAGCGAACCGACGGGAAGGGAATTCGCCCGTGCGCTCAACGAATTGGAGAAGGAGGGGATTGACGCTTTGGTCATCGATCTGCGTTTCAATCCGGGCGGCCTGCTATCCGGCGCGGTGGAGGTGGCGGGCGAGTTCCTGCCCGGCGGGTCGCTTGTCGCTTACACGGAGGGGCGTTCGGCTTCGGCCCAGCGCCGTTACCTCGCGCCGGGCAAGGGGCGTAAGGCGCGGGCTTATCCGGTTGCGGTGCTGGTCAATGGCTCCAGTGCGAGCGGAGCGGAAATTGTGGCGGGGGCACTGAAAGATTCCGGACGCGCGTTGTTGGTCGGCGAAACGACTTTCGGCAAAGGATCGGTGCAAAGTGTGGTCTCACTTCCCGATGGGTCCGCCCTACGCATGACCACGGCGAAATATTTCACCCCCGGCAAGCAACCGATCCACGAAGTGGGCGTTGCTCCGCACGTGGTTGCCACCATGACGGCGGAGGAAGAGGCGCGGTTGCTGGCGGTCCGGCGGCAGGAGGATTTGCCGGCGGGCACGAAGCCCGAGGAGATCGAACCGGTGGACGATGTGCCGCTGCAGCGGGCGGTGGATGCCTTGCGTGGGACGCTTTTGCAGGCGAGGGAGGGGGCGGCAGAGCCGTCCGGAGGCGGTTGAGCGCGCCACTCGTTCTGGCTTTGGAGACCTCGTGCGACGAGACGGCCGCCGCGGTGATGGAGGGCGTTGCTTGCTTGCGGGGGAGTGCGGTGGCGACCCAGGCGGCGGTGCACGCGGTCTACGGCGGGGTGGTGCCCGAAGTGGCTTCGCGGCAGCACTTGACGCATGTCCGTGGCGTGGTGACCGAGGCACTGACCGAGGCGGGCGTGGGGTTGTCTGAGATCGACGTCTTCGGCGCGACAACGGGCCCGGGGTTGGCCAGCGCGCTGTTGGTCGGCGCATCGGCGGCCAAAGGGTTTGCCTTGGCGCTGGGGAAACCTTTTTTAGCCCTCAATCACATCGAAGGTCATTTGCTCTCGCCGTTTTTCGGGGCGGAGGACATTCCGGAATGTGTCGGTTTGGTGGTCAGTGGCGGACACACGTTGCTGATCGATGTGGCCGGCGCGGGGCGCTACCGTCTGCTCGGGCGCACCCTTGACGATGCGGCGGGGGAGGCCTTCGACAAGGTGGCGAAGCTGCTGGAACTGGGTTATCCGGGTGGCCCGCGCATCGAGGAAGAGGCGCGCTCGGGCGATCCGGCGCGTTTCGATTTGCCGCGGGGCATGAAATGTTCCGGTGACCATGACTTCAGCTTCAGCGGGTTGAAGACGGCGGTGCGCTACCTTCTGCCGAAGACCGGGTTGGGGGACCGGCAGGACCTTTGCGCGAGTTTTCAAGAGGCGGTAGTCGATGTGTTGGTTCACAAAGCGGTGCGGGCGGCGCGGCTCAACGGCCGAAGGCTCATCGCGGTGAGTGGCGGGGTGGGGCTCAATCTCCGGTTGCGTGAACAGTTGCAGTGCGCGGCGGCAGAGGAAGGCCTCGAGGTCCGTTTTGCCGCGTCCGCGCTGTGCACGGACAATGCCGCGATGATGGCTTATGTCGCGGCGCAGCAGTGGACATCGGGGCGACGCTCGGGACTGGATGAGGATATCTTTCCCACGCTGGGTGCGGATTTATTCAGGGCAGTCTAAATATTGGCTCGGAAATTGCTTGCAGTGAACTGGAAAGACGGGCGTCCTTGTCGTCATGTCCGGTCTGCAACAAAGCGTCCAAATGGGGCAGCAGCAAATGCTGTCGCCCCAGATGCGTCAGAGCCTGGAAATCCTGCAGGCGACCGCCTTGGAGCTCCACCAGATGGCACGGCAGGAGATTGAGACCAATCCGGTGCTGGAGGAGGAAGGGCCTGAGGAGGAGACGCCCGCGGAGGAATTGGAGGAGGATGGGGCCGACGATGAGTCGGACGAGTTGAGCCGTCTGGAGGAGGATTGGGGGGCGTTTTCCGGGGAGGGTGCGCAGAATGGTGATCCGGAGGCCGAAGCGCGGAGGCGTCATTTTTTGGAGGGGGTCAGCCCGGCGGAAACCTTGGCTCATCATCTGGAGAAACAGTTGGGACGGCTGGCTCTTGATGCCGTGCAGCGGCGCATTGCCACGTTGCTGGTGGGGAATTTGAATGAGGATGGTTACCTCGCGGCCACGCCCGAGGAAGTAGCCGACGAAGCGGGTGCGGAAACGGCCGAGGTGATCGAGATACTGCATGTGTTGCAGACGCTTGATCCTCCGGGTGTCGGGGCGCGGGATTTGTCCGAGTGCCTTCGTTTGCAAATCTCGCGGCGCGGTGGGGAACACGGGACGGCGGCGCGGGTGGTGTCGGGCCATCTCGATTTGCTCGGCCGGAAGAATTTTCCCGAGATCGCTGCGGCGCTGGGCGTTTCACTGGAGGCGGTGCGCGAGGCCGGGATGCTCATTGCCAGCCTGAATCCCAAGCCGGGTCGCGCTTTCAGCGGGGAAGAGGCGCAGGTGCTTTCGCCCGATGTGGTGATCGAAAAGATCGGCGAAGATTTTGTGGTCTCGCTGGTGCGTGAGAGTGTGCCCCGGCTCCGCATCAGCAGGACATACCGTGATTTGCTGGGCGAAGCGGCAGGGGTCGCCGAGGTGCGGAGCTACCTGCGCGAGAAAATCCGGGGAGGCAAATTCCTCATCAGAAGCATTCAGCAGCGTCAGCAGACGATCCTGGCCATCGCCCGCGAGATCGCCGTGCGGCAGCGGAGGTTTCTCGAGGAGGGGGTGGTCGCGCTTGCCCCGATGACCATGGCGCAGGTCGCCGGGGTGGTCGGGGTGCACGAGACCACGGTGAGCCGCGCCATAGCCGGGAAGTCCGTGGCCACGCCACAGGGCATTTTTGAGCTGAAGTTTTTCTTCACCTCGGGATACCGCGCAGCGGATGGGGCGGAGGTGAGCAGCACAAGTGTGAAGGACGCCATTGCCGCGCTGATCCGCGGCGAAGATTTGCACAAGCCGTGGAGCGACCAGCACCTCGCGGACCAGCTGAAGGCGGACGGCCTCGCCGTGGCCCGCCGCACGGTGGCGAAATACCGCGAAGTGCTCGGCATCCTGCCCAGCCACTTGAGAAAATCCTTTTGAGCAGGGGGCTCGGCCAACAAGATGAGGTTCTCATGACGGATGTTAATGCGGAAATGGTGCGCGAGGCCTTGCGCGCGGTGAAGTATCCCGGTTTCAGCCGGGATATTGTCTCCTTCGGGCTGGTGGAGTCCGCCGAGGTGCGGGGCGATGAAGTCTTCGTCAAGCTGTCGCTTGCCGTGGAGGATCCGAAGATCGCCCAGCAGATCCACCGCGAGTGTATGGGCGCGCTGGCCGTCTTGCCCGGTGTGCGCACCCCGCACGTCCTCATCGATTTGAAAAAGCCCCCCGCCGCGTCTTCCCCAGGGGCGACAAAGATCGAAGGGGTGAAGCATGTCGTGGCGGTGGCCAGCGGCAAAGGCGGGGTGGGCAAAAGCACGGTGGCCTCGAATTTGGCCCAGGCTCTGAGCTTGAGCGGGGCGCGCACGGGCCTGTGCGATTGTGACCTTTACGGGCCGAGTATTGCCCTGATGTTTGGCACCACGGAGCAACCAGAGGCGACGGAAGACAACCGTATTGTGCCGGTCGCGCGCTACGGGTTGAAGTTGATGTCGATGGGATTCCTCACTGATGCGGACACGCCTGCGGTGCTGCGCGGGCCGATGGTGACCCGTTACACCCAGCAATTTTTGCGTCAGGTGGAATGGGGCGACCTCGACTATCTGATTCTCGACCTCCCGCCGGGCACGGGCGACATCCAGCTTACGGTCGTGCAAACCGTGGCCTTGGCCGGTGCGATTGTCGTGACCACGCCGCAGGAAGTGGCGTTGATCGACGCGCGCAAAGCGGTGGCCATGTTCCACAAGACCAATGTGCGTGTGCTGGGCATCGTGGAGAATATGAGCCACTTTGTCTGTCCGGGCGACGGCCTGCGCTATGACATTTTTGGTTCGGGCGGCGGTCAGCGGGAAGCCGACCGTTTGGGTGTGCCGCTGCTCGGCGAGGTGCCCATCGACATGGCCACGCGCGAAGCGGGCGACACGGGTATGCCGATCGTGGCGCGGGCGCAGGAGAGTGCGGTCGGCCGGGAATTCATGAAGATCGCCCGTGCCTTGCGCGCGGAACTCGATGGCCCGTCCGGGGACCATGTCAGGGTATGAACTGCGACGAGAACACTTTCAGGTTTGGTTTCGAGGAGCTACACCACCTTGACTCTTAGCGGTGTTGTGCTTAATTTCCGCATCATGACCGCGCCCCCTGACGAGGGTACCAGCCTCGTCCGTAACTCCATGCTGTATCGTGAGTTTCTTGCCGAGCGGGAAGAGATTTTGCGGCACAAGTGGATCGAGAGCGAAAAAGTCGGGCATGACATTGGTTTCGAGAGGGCGCTGCTCGATTGGGTGATGCGGCACCGGGGCGGGTGGCGCGACAACCGGACGCGCCGTCCGCGGATGGCGACGGGAGTCCATTGAGTTTCCCCCACCGTGCCGGCAGAAAAGGCATGGGCATCTTTCACGGCGCAAAGTGAGGACACATTTCGAAGTCACGGCGCGTGACGCCTCCTCGTTGGCCCGGAGAGGTATTTTGCGCACGCGTCGCGGCCCGATCGAGACACCGATTTTCATGCCGGTCGGAACGCAGGGGACGGTCAAAGCGGTGAGCCCGCGCGAACTGCATGAGTTGCGGGCTCAAGTTATTCTCGGCAACACGTATCATCTTTTCGTCAGGCCGGGACTGGAAGTCATCCGTAAGATTGGTGGTTTGCACAAGTTCATGGGATGGGACGGTCCGATCCTGACCGACAGCGGGGGATTCCAAGTCTTCTCGCTGGCCAAGTTGCGCAAGATCACGCCGGAGGGCGTGCATTTCCAGAATCACCTCGACGGTGCGCCATGTTTTATCGGCCCGGAAACATCGATGGAGATCCAGCAGGTGTTGGGTTCGGACATTGTCATGGCCTTCGACGAGTGTCCGCCCCATCCCTGCACGCACGAGGCGGCGGCGAAAAGTCTCGAGCTGACGCTTGGCTGGGAGCGACGGTGCCTGGATTGGTGGGCGCGGCAGAATGGGGAGGGCGAGCGTCCGTTGCTCTTCGGTATCGTGCAGGGCTCGTCCTACGCCGACCTCCGTGCAAGGTCGGCGCGTGAGTTGGTCGCGATGGGGTGGGATGGCTACGCGGTGGGCGGGGTCAGTGTGGGTGAACCGGAGCGTGAAATGATGCAGGCGGTGGAATTCGCCGTGCCGCATTTGCCGGAGGACCGGCCGCGCTATGCGATGGGCCTGGGCACGCCGCCGCAATTGGTGGAAATGGTGGCCCGGGGCATCGACATGTTTGACTGTGTCTTGCCGACACGGGTGGCGCGTAATGGAACGGCGTTCACCGCGGCAGGGACGCTCAACTTGAAAAATGCCTGCTTTACGCTCGACGAGGGTCCGATCGAAGACGGTTGTGATTGTTACGCCTGCGCGCATTTTTCCCGGGCTTACGTGCGGCACTTGGTCAAAGCGGAGGAAATCCTCGGCCTGCGACTTATCTCGCTGCACAACCTGCATTTTTATCTCAGCCTGATGGCGCGGGTGCGGAGTGTGCTGGAAGCGGGGACGTTTGCGGAGTTCCGGCGTGAGTTTGTCGGCGGTTACCGGCCGCACAAGGAAGTGATGTAAAGGCCCCGTCCCGGGCCCGTCGGTTGTTGTGCAAGCAGAGCAGTCGAGGTGAACAATGGCGCGAGTGAGGAGCTTGCGGCGAGCACTCAACTCAAGCCATGCAGAGGGGAAGATCCTGCGTGCTGATGACCGGGGAGTTTGATTGGTGGGAGGCACTCACCATCCGATAAAGGCGCCGGCGGAACGAACAGGAAAAGTAAGAGCGGCATTTGCGCCGCTTCGACAACTCGCCGCTGATAGCAGGGCCCCCGGCTCAGGGATCCTGCTGGTCTTCGCGTACGTAAGGATAGCGCGTCTCGAAAAGCAGTTCGGGCGGGAATTCGGAGTAACCGCTCCAGATCCATTGCACATTGCTCTTATAAGGCGGCGCGTAGGTGCCTTTGTAACCCGGGACGGGAAAAAGAAAGGTGTCGTAGAGACCGTAACCAAGGCGGGCGAAGACCCGCCCCACACCACGCACGATGCCGTAACTGAATGCGGCCGAATTACCTTCGAAATAGTTGACCGACATCATTGAGGTGGGCAGTTCGGTCAGACCGAAAGCGATATTACCCAAACCGCGGCCGAGCTTGCGGGTGGGGCCCCATTCCGAGGAGGGAGGTTGTTGGATATCGGCGCTAACCAAGGAGACGGCCAGAAGGAGCCCGAGGACTGGAAGGAGGACTTTCATTTAGGCGTTTTTAGCACCGGAGCAAGACCCTTGGCAAGCCCCTCCGCTCAATCCCCCAATTCCACACTCCAGCAACCGACATCGACGAAATGGCGCCAGCTGTCGTGGACCGCAGAGGAGTAGGTGAGATGAATAAATGGGCGCCAGCGGGGACGCTTTGGCTCCTTGAGCAACTGCATGTCGGCTTCGTGGGGCAGACGGTTCCCTTTCCGTGTGTTGCAGGGGATGCAGGAGCAGACCACGTTTTCCCACGAAGTCTGGCCGCCGCGCTGCCGGGGCATCACATGGTCGAGGTTAAGTTCCTGTCGGTCGAGGCTGCGAGCGCAATATTGGCAGGTGTGGTTGTCGCGCTCGTAGATGTTTTGCCGCGTGAATTTTACCTCTTTGCTCGGCAGGCGGTCGAAGGCACGAAGGACAACGACCGTGGGAACTCGGATCTTGAAGCGAACCGCGTGGACCAGGTCTGATCCCGGGTCATGCTGGGAGAAATCGTGCCAACTGGGAAAGTCGTGGGTCAGATAATTGTTCTCCACGTCGCGCCAGACAACATGTGCGTGGTCTTGATAGAGCAGGGTGAAGGCACGCCGGACGCTGCAGACATTGACGGCCTGCCACAACCGGTTGAGGACCAGCACGTGCCTGTCGAGCAGCGACTCCATGGGATGGGTGGTTCGTGCGCTTCACGAACTCGGGCAAATTAGCCAAGTGTCCCGGCCCTGTCAAATCGCAGGTCGGAGGCTGGTGTGGGGCGCCATTGCTTTTTGCCGCAGGGAAACCTATATTTCCCGCTCCGATGAATTTCGCCCGGTTAATCCTTTTTGTCAGCGTTTTGGCGGCGGGTGGGACATGCCGGGTCTTGGGGCAGGACGATCCGGCTCGCGAGTATTTTTCGGCCTACCAAGAATTTCAACGCGCCGAGCGATTGGAGCGCGAGGGTCGCAACGACGACGCCATTGCCAAGTTTCGCTTTGTGGCAACGCAGCTCAGTCAAATCAAGTCACAGTCGCCGGACTGGCAGCCGATGGTCATCGACTTCCGGCTGAGCAAAACCAAAGAGGCCATCGTCCGACTCGAAGGCTCACTCGAGTCGCCAACTTTGGGCCCGCCGCCCGATCTTCCCATGGTCGACGGCCCGGAAGATATCCTTCCACCACTGCAGTCACCGCGCCGCGAAGGCGGGGCGGCTCCACCGACCATTTCCATTTCGCCCGGGCAGCAGGAGAATTCGGCAATGTTTCGTGCCGTGCCACCGGAACCGCCAGTCGCCTCATCCGCCGCGCCTGTGCCGGGCGAGGAGGCTGAGCGCTTGCGCGAACAGCTTCGCGCAGAGCAAAGCCGCACGGCGCAGTTCGAGCGAAGTCTGCAGCAGGGTGAAGCAGAGCTTTCCGCAGCAAGCATGGAACTGGAGAAGACCAAGGTACTGGTTGTGGACCTCACCACGAAGCTGCGTCAAATCGAGGAGTCGGAAGGTGCCTCGGCTGATGTTTCCGCATCAGGGAAGGAGGAAATCGACAAACTCACCGCGGCGGCCCAAGAGTTGGAGGCTGCGGTTGCCGCGGCCAACCTCGAGAAGGAGGCATTGAGCGGACGCCTCGCCGAGAGCGCCAAGCAACTTGAAGAACTCGGCGTGCGCGCCGAGGCGGCGGAGGCGCGGAGCAAGGAACTGGAAGCCGAGCGCGGGGCTCTGACTGCTTCCCGCGACCAAGCGGTCAAGGAGGCAGAGGAGGCAAAAGCCGAAACGCAGGCTCTTACCATTCGCGTGACCGAACTCGAAGCGGAGCGCACTCAGCTCGTTGCCGCTCGCGATGAGGCCCAGAAAGAGGCGGCGGAAGCGAAGACGGCATTGGAAAAATCGGCCGATCTCATTGACGCCAACCGCGAGCTCGAGTTGAAGCTGACCGAAGCCGCCACGCAGATGGACGGGATGGCGAGCGACGCCAAGGAAAAAGAGCAAGTCATTGCCGGCCTTCAATCCAGTCTGGACAGCGTGCGTGCGGAATTGACCGAGGCGCAAAACAAGCTCCGCGATGACCGGCAGCGCTTCGACCAATTGCAACTGGTCAACGACCAATTGCTCAAAGAGTACGACGAGGTCACCGGAGCGCTGGCCGCGGTGAAGCTCGGCGACTTTACGGCTGCCGAGGCGAAGCTGATCCAGCAGGAGAACGAAGTTTTGCGCGGGATCATCATGCGGCAGATCAAGGAGCAAGCGCGCCGGGAGCAGGCCTTCCGTCTCGCGCAGGAGGAAATGGACCGGTTGGAAATCAAGTCCGACACTCTGAGTGACAAAATCATCCAGCTGGCCAAGCCAACGCTTGAATTATCGGAGGACGAGCGGGAGATGCTCAAGTTCCCCGTGGTCACGGTTCTGGATGCCAGCGGAGACACGATCAAAGCCCAAGTTGAGCTGCTCAAACCGAAGGTCGACGACATTGCGGCCACATCAGTCGAAGATTCGGCTGCCAATCCGCCTCAGGAAGAGGAAGTGGTCATCACGGCAACGGATTCGACGGTGGAGACGGTGGCTGGTGGTGCGGAGGCGGCGCCGGCAACCGATGCAACAGAGTCAGCCGCGGCCGCTCCCCCGGCCACCGAAATGCCGCCCGAGGTTCTTGCCCTGATTGCCGAGGCACGCGAGCAATTCGTGCGCGGCAATTTTGCCGCCGCGGAGAAGCTCTATCAGCAATTTGCGGAACTCCAGCCGAACAGCGTGGTTGCGCTGGCTAACCTAGGCGTGGCCCAGTTCCGTCAGGGCAAACTCACCGCAGCCCAGTTGGCCCTTGAAAAGGCGATCGCGGCCGCCCCGAATGATGCTTTCAGCCTGACAACCCTCGGCGCGGTGATGATCGAACAAAACCGCATCCAAGATTCCATTGGATATCTCGAGCGGGCCAGCGAGGTTGCTCCCGATGACCCGATCACGCTCAATTATCTCGGGGTTGCCTCCAGCCAACTTGGGCAATTCGGCAAAGCGGAGCAGTCCCTGCGCCGTGCGATCACGGTGAATCCCGATTACGCCGAGGCGCACTTCAATTTGGCAGTTATTTATGCCACGGCCAAACCGCCTTCGATTGCGCTGGCCAAGCGGCATTACGAGAAGGCCCTTGAGCTGGGTGCCGGGCCGGACACGCGGCTTGCTTCAATGCTGCAGGGCGAACCGGGTAGTTGATTGGTCTCGGGCGGGGTGGCTTGCTCTTCAGCCGCGTGCTTGCGGTAAGGGTCGTCGTTGAGGCCCTGGCTTCCGGCCCCACGTGCCCCCAATCTTTGAGGAAAAGAGTGAACGGCCAAACACCGCACATTTGTTTGCTCCAAGTCCGCCATATACCGATGGTTCTGCCGCCACCCAACGCCCCATCCCTCAATTGGTCGCCTTGGCGACCTGTCTCCGTCCGCCGCGGCGGACTCCGGATTTCACCTACGGATTTAGGCTCAACCGGAATCTGAACAACCAGCGAGCCGAGCTCAACAGAGAGTGGAAACTCCAGCACTCCCCTCGGCGCTTGATCAAGACCACCAAGGGGCGGACACGTTCAGAGACCGGCCGATAAGAAACCGTTGTTGTAGGGCCACCCAGCGGTGGTCAGGGTTTCGTAATCGTCGGGGCTGAGGAGTTCGACAAGATCGAGGGTGGTGAAATCGGCAGCAGCCGCCGAGGGGGAATACTCCGGTCGTGGCATCACGGCGAACAGAACCAAAACTGCCACCGCGGCGGGAGCGAGCCAGCGGAGGAGGGGCCAGGCTGTGGAGCGGTGACCGCCATTTTGGGTCTCGATTTGCCGCGCGACTTTGGCGGCGAAGAAGGGCGGTGCTGTCGGACGAGGGCTGCGGCCGAGGAGGTTCCAGAGATTTTGGTCGTCCATGAAAACTTTAACCCCGGGTTGGTTCGAGGGTTGCGGGAATTCCTTTTGGTCCGGTGCGCAGATCAGTGCCCCCGGTGCCTGACCGCTGCGACGATTCGTTGAATGATCAGACGTCGCGGGGCTCAAGGTAGCCTTCCAACTGGCGCAGGCGGGTCGGGTGGCGCATTTTGCGGAGGGCTTTGGCTTCGATCTGACGGATGCGTTCGCGGGTGACTTTGAACTGGCGACCGACTTCTTCCAAAGTGCGCGGGTAGCCGTCGACCAGCCCAAAGCGTTGTTCGAGGACGCTGCGTTCGCGGTCGGTGAGACTCTCGAGCACGTCTTTGATTTTGTCCTTGAGCAGGATGATCGCAGCGCTGTCGGCGGGGTTTTCGGCCGATTTGTCCTCGATGAAGTCTCCGAAGCTGGTGTCGTCACTGTCGCCGACCGGCATCTGCAGGGAGATGGGGGTCTGCGCCATCTTGAGGACGGCGCGGACGCGTTCAACCGGGAGTTGGATTTCGTCGGCGATCTCGTCGGAGGACGGTTCGCGTCCGTATTCCTGCACGAGCTGTTTTTGCACGCGGATGAGTTTGTTGATCGTCTCGATCATGTGCACGGGGATGCGGATGGTGCGGGCTTGGTCGGCGATCGAGCGGGTGATGGCCTGACGGATCCACCAGGTGGCATAGGTGGAGAATTTGTAGCCTCGGCGGTATTCGAATTTTTCCACCGCCTTCATGAGGCCCATGTTGCCTTCCTGAATGAGGTCGAGGAAGGAGAGGCCGCGGTTGGTGTATTTCTTGGCGATGGAGATGACGAGACGGAGGTTGGCTTCGACCATTTCGGTCTTGGCTTGGTGGGCGGCGCGGTGCCACTTGCGGAGGTCTCCGTAGGACTGTTTGAAGACGTCCGGCACCATCCAGGCGCGGAGGGAAATTTCGTGGATCCGCTTGGCCAGTTCTTGGGCTTTTTTCTTGGCTTCGGCGCTGCGTTTGGCGCGCGCATTGTGCTGGGAATGCTCGCCGCCGAGGTGGAGAAGGGTGCGGTGGGTATCTTCGGCGGCTTGCACGAAGTCGTCAGTGATCTTCTGCTTGTAGAAAAACTTGGGGTAGTGGGCGCGGAGACCGGCGATGGCTTTTTCGAAGCTTTTCAGGACCGGGGCCGAGGGCTTCTTGCTTTTGACGATGACGACGAATTGGAGATCGATGCGTTGCGCGGCAGACTTGATCGTGGCGCAGAGCCGCGGCAGGGCCTTCATGTAGCGCTCACGGCTTTCGATCTTTTTGTCCATGATGACGCGGTCGAAACGTTCGCGCTGGTCGAGGAGTTTCTGGGCCAGGTCGAGGTGGGCGCGGGCCACAAAGCCCATGCGATAGACGATGTCCTGCACCCGGATTTCGGCATCTTCAATCCGTTTGGAAATTTCGACTTCCTGCTCGCGGGTGAGCAGGGGGACTTGGCCCATCTGCTTGAGATACATGCGGACGGGATCATCGAGGATGTCGAGGCGGCCGTCGGATTTCTCGTCCTTCTCGGCTTTTTCTTCTTTCTCCTCTTCTTTGCGCGGCGCTTTGTCGGTATCGATGTCGCTTTGCTCGATCAGTTCGATTTCAACCTCGCGGAGGCGGGTAATGATCTTGTCGATGACGTCCGGATCATTGACCGCAGAAGGCAGGTTTTCTTCAAGGTCGTCGAAGGTGAGGTAGCCCTGATCTTTGCTCAGCTTGACCAACTCGCGGGTTTTGTCCGCGATGAACTTGTCGACGTCCATGGTCGGAGCTGCTTCGACGGTTGCAGGGTGGGCACCGTTCTTGCCGCCGGAGGGCTTGGTGGCGGACTTTTTCGCGCCGCCTTTGGGCTTGGAGGCTGCGACTTCGGGAATTTTGGTTGCCTTGACCGGGGCGGCTTTGGGTCTGGCCGCAGGCTTCGGAGCCGGTTTTTTGCCCGCGGGTTTGTTCGCCTTCGGCGCGGGTTTTGCGGCCGGGGACTTTTTCTTCGCTACGGGCTTGGCCTTTTTCGGCGCGGGCTTGCGTAGAGGCTTTTTGGGCTTTGCGAATTTGACTTTAGCTGGCTTCTTCTTCGATTTGGTGGCCATAGAACAGTTCGTCGGTCGGGGTGACGCGCCAGAGGTTGACCGGCGGCGCGCCCGTTGCAGGGATGGTGTCAGTGCGACCCGCTAAGTTGACTCATCTGGCGAATGATGTCAACTACCTGCGCCTGCAAGGTGGCCACTTCGCCGGAAGGGAGGCCGGATTGGCGGAGCCGGGCGGTGAGGGCGGCGCGGCGTGCTTCGAGTTGTTGCCGGTGCAACGTGCGGAGGGTATCGCGGGCGATGGCCCCGGGGTCCGTGGCCGGGCGCGCCATGAGCAGGGCGGCGAGCACGGATTGGGCTTCGGTCGACTGGGCAGCTAAGAAGGATTGGGTGGCTGCCGCGTCGGCCGGGTCAAAGGTGGCGGCCAGGCATTTTTGGAGAAGGCCTGCGCCCGGGTGGTCGGACAGAAGATCGATGTTCTGGGCCGCCAGCCATTGGCGTGTTTCGAGGCTGCCGAGGACGGCATGGAGGAGCAGGCGGATGGTATTATCTGGCTCCTCGCCCGCGAGGGGGCCTTCGTTTTCGGTTTCCGGCTCTTCCTCGCTGGCCACCGAGGCTCTAGCCGGCACGGCGGCCAGAAAGGCCTGGGGGGACACGGCGAGGCGAGGTCCGAGTCGCGAGGCGAGAGATTCACGGGCTACGGCGTCGGGAAGGTGAGCGGCGAAGCCGGCGAGTTTTCTGATCAGCGCGGCTTTGGCCGAAGGATTGTCGAGTTGTCCGCTGGCCGCAGCTTCATCGAGCGAAAAATCGAAATAATCGGGAGCGCACTTGATGAGGGAGCGGAAGGCGTCGGGTCCGTCTCTGCGGATGAGTGAGTCCGGGTCCTCGCCGGCGGGCAAGGGGGCGACGCGGACGCCGAAGCCGGCGGCGAGCAGAATGGGCAAGGAGCGCTCGACCGCGGCGCGTCCGGCCCGATCCGAGTCGAAGCAGAGGACGGCGGCGTCGGTGTAACGTTTGAGCAGGCGGGCTTGGGCCGGCGTGAACGCGGTGCCTTGCGGGGCGACGACGTTTTCCAGACCGCTCTCGAAGACGCGGATGAGGTCAAGTTGTCCCTCGCAGACAATGGCCAGGCCCGCGTCGGCCAGCGGACGTCGTGCTTTGTCGAGGCCGAAGAGGGCGCGGCCTTTGCTGAAGAGCGGGGTCTCGGGCGAGTTGACGTATTTGGCGGGATCCTCGGAGGGCGGCAGAACGCGTCCGCTGAAGGCAATGACTTCGCCGTAGTCGTTGCGGATGGGGAACATGAGGCGCTGGCGGAACCGGTCGGCCAGCGGTTTGTCCTCGCCGCCGTGGAAGAGTCCGCTGGCCCGCAACTCGTGGTCTTTGAAGCCGGCGGCGCGCGCGTGTTTGAGCAGGGCGCCGCGGTTGTCGGGCGCGTAGCCGATTTGCCAATTTTTCGCGATGTCGGAGCTGATCTCGCGGGATTTGAGGTAATCGCGGGCGGTGGCGCCGGCGGGAGAGCGGAGAAGGTTGGCGTGGAACCATTCGGCGGCGGCTTTGTGCAGCGCGAGGAGTCGTTGGCGCAATTCGCGGCGTTGGTCGTCACCGGGTGCGGATTCGTCCTCGAGAATGGTGATACCGGCTTTCTGCGCGAGGCGGCGGACCGCGGTGGCGAAGTCGATGCGTTCGTATTCCATGACGAACTTGAAGACGCTGCCCCCGGCGCCACAGCCGAAACAGTAGTAGGCCTGCTTTTGCGGGCTGATGTTGAAGGACGGGGATTTCTCGCGGTGGAAGGGGCAGAGGGCGCGCCAACTCGAGCCGGCGCGTTTGAGCGGGAAGTAGCCGCCGATGATTTCGACGATGTCGCTGGCGGCGGCGACGCGCTCGATACTTTCCTCGGCGATGCGGGGCATGGGCAGGATGTTAGCGGATGGGGCAAACCGGTGCCCGCGAATTCGCCCGATTGGGCTTGAGGGTGGCTCCGGTGCGGTGATGATCGGGGATATGAGGTTCCTCTTGCTCTTCGTTTTCTTGATTGCCGCACCGTCCGCGTGGGCGCAGGTCGCGGTGCCGGACAAAGCGCCAGCCGAGTCGCTTCCCGAGGTGCAGAAGCTCGACGGGATGGTGCCCGAGGGCGCGGTGGTGGTCATTCCGCTCAAGGGCGAGGTCTCGAAAGCCCAGTTTTTCTTCCTTCGGCGCGTGATCAAGATGGGCGAGGCGGCCAATGCGTCGGCCTACATTCTCGATATGGATACGCCGGGCGGGGAGTTGGGCGCGGCGGTGGAAATTTTGCAGGCGCTGATGAAGGTGAAGGGCCCGACTTACACTTACGTCGATCCCAATGCCGGCTCGGCGGGTGCCCTCATCGCGCTCGGGACGAAGCACATTTGGATGGCGCCGGTCAGCGCGATCGGCGCGGCGGCGCCGGTCATGGGCGGGGGGCAGGAAATCCCCGAGACGTTGAATGACAAAATCGTCTCCTATTATTCCGGCTACTTCCGCAGCGCGGCGGAGAACAGCGGCCACAACCCGGAACTCGCGGAGGCTTTCATCAACAAGGAAAAGGGAGTGAAGGTCGGCGGCAAGGTGATCACGGAAGACGGGGAGCTGCTCACCTTGAGCGCGCAGGAAGCGGTGGAAAAAGTCGGCGGAAAACCACTCTTGGCCCAAGGCATAGCCGCATCGGTGGCCGAACTGGCGCGTGATGCGGGGCTGAAGGGTCCGGTGGTCGAGGCCGAGCCGAGCGGTTTTGAGCGGGCGGCACTGGTCATTACCATGCTCGCGCCATTGTTTCTGCTCGGTGGAATTGTCGGTACCTACATTGAATTCAAATCGCCCGGCTTCGGGGTGCCGGGCGTTCTGGCCGGAATTAGTTTCCTCCTCTTTTTCGCCGGTCATTATGTCGCCGGGCTGACCGGGATGGAGGTCGCGGCATTTTTCGTGCTCGGGGTGATCCTTGTTTTGCTCGAGTTGATTTTTATTCCGGGGATCGTGGTGCTGGCTTTGGTCGGGACTTTGCTCATGCTCGGATCATTGCTCTGGGCCATGGTCGATTATTACCCGACGGCGCCGGAGTGGCCGACCTTCGATCTGTTCCTCCTCCCGCTGGCTAACCTCGGGGTGGCCATCGGGTTGGCCGGAGTGGCTATCTTTTTTCTCGCGCAATTTTTCCCCAAGATACCGTTATTGCGGCGGTTGGTCCTTACGGCGAGCCAACCGGGAGGAGGGTCACTGACCATGGATGAACCCGGTGCAGCGCGTCTGGTGGTGGGTGCGGGGGACAAGGGCAAGGCGGTCTCCATGTTGCGGCCGGTGGGGCGGGCGGAGTTCGCTGGCGAAATGGTCAGCGCGCGCAGCGAGGGAGATTTTATCGCGCCCGGCACCCCGGTGGTCGCCTTGCGGGTCGAAGGCAGCGAAGTGGTGGTGGAAAGAGCCCAGGCCTGAGCCGGGCGGCAGGATGGCTGGTTTTGTTGCCGCTATTGCTGTCGTTGCGAGCCTCAATTGTTCTGTCGGCCACGCGGGAGCTTGGGGCTGCCTCGCGGTGGTCCTGCCAACCGCACTGACGCTCAGCATTTGCTTTGCCGCGGTCGGAGGTTTTCGCTGCTCCCGCCTTTGGCAGCTGTCCATTGGTGTGCGGACGGCATACCGCGCTCCTGAGGGTGGTGTGGGTGATTGCCAGGGGGAGGTTGGCGTTCGGGCCAGCTGTTCTTGCCTGCAGACGGTGGTCGCCGTCTTTAGCGCGGATGAGGAGGATCGCGATGCATCTTAAGTCGCCTTATCCGCCGGCCACCATGCGGATGATTTCGAGGTGGTCGCCATTTTGCAGTTCGGTGGCGGGCCACTCGGAGCGAAGCAGGGCGATGCCGTTGTGTTCGACCAGAGCGGCGGCGAGGGGGAGGCCGAGTTCTACAACCAGAGCCTCGACACTCGTTGCGTTCACCGTGCGTTCGTTGCCGTTGAGGCGGAGCTTCATGTGGCGAGGATGGCTTGGTCCCAGTCTTTCCATACCGGGTCGAGCCCGAGATCGCGCAGCTGTGCCGCGACTTCCTGCGGGGTGCGCTGATCGGAGATGGAGAATTGCTCGGTGGCCAGCGCGTCGGCCGGAGCTTCGCAGGCCATGGCGCGGCCGCGCACCGTGAGATGGAGGTTGTCGTGTCCGAGCCCGGTATAACCGCCGGGTTCGGTGTGGCTGCCGGCGCTCATCATGGTGATTCCGAGCGGTGCGACTGCGTCGCGCAGCGCGGCGGGTTCACGCGTGCTCAAGACGATGCCGGTGCGCGGAAAGTGGAGGCGGAAAGCGCAGAGCAGTTGGACAAAATCGCGGTCATTGATCGGGTGCGCGGGTTGGAAGTCGCCGGCGGCGGGGCGCAGACGGGGGAAGCTGACCGTGAGGTGGGCTTTCCAGCAGGTGCGCAGGAGGTGGTCGAGGTGGGCGGCAAGGGCGATGGCCTCTTCGCGCCAATCCCACAATCCGAAAAGCACGCCGATGCCGATGCGGCGGAAGCCGGCGGCGTGCCCGCGTTCCGGGCAGGCCAGACGCCAATCGTAGTCCTTTTTCGGTCCGGCAACGTGCATGCGGGCGTAGGTCGGGCGGTGGTAGGTTTCTTGGTAGACGATGAGCCCCTCGGCCCCGGCGCCGACCAGCGGGAGGTAGTCGGGCGTTTCCATCGGCGCGACTTCGATCGAGAGGGACGGGATTTCCGGGGCAATGGTGCGGAGGATCTTTTCGAGGTAGCCGTTGGAGACAAATTTGGGGTGTTCGCCCGCGACGAGGAGGATGTTGCGGAAGCCTTGGGCGGCGAGGTGGCGGGCTTCGGCCCGGACCTCTTCGGCCTCGAGCGTGACGCGAAGGATGGCGTTTTCGCGTGAGAAGCCGCAGTAGGAGCAGCTGTTGATGCACTCGTTGGAGAGATAGAGCGGGGCAAAAAGGCGGACCGTCCGGCCAAAGTGCCGGCGCGTCATGGCCCGCGAGCGTCGCGCCATATCCTCGAGCCGGTCGTCGTCGGCCGGGGCCAAATCGCGGGCGAATGCGGACACCGCCGGGGTGAGGGGCAGGCCAAGCGGGGCGAGAATTTCCGCGGGATCAGGCTGGCGGAAGAGGGGTGCGTGCATCGGGACCGGATAGTTCATCGTGTTTTCCTTTTTTGCAATTGCAAGACCGGCCTCCGGTCGGGGAACATGAACCTATGTTTCGCGGCAAAGCAGATATGAGACTTCTCGCCGGCACGGCGCACCCGCAATTGGCCAAGGACATTGCCGACTACATCGGTGTGCCGCTGGGCGACGCCACGGTGAGTTCGTTTCCGGACGGGGAGACGTTTGTGAAGATCAATGAGAACGTACGCGGCCGCGACGTCTTCATCATCCAGCCGACGTGTCCGCCGACCAACCAGAATCTGATGGAATTGCTTATCCTGGTCGATGCGGCGAGGCGGGCCAGCGCGGCGCGCATCACCGCGGTGATTCCATTTTTCGGCTACGCGCGCCAGGACCGCAAAGACCAGCCGCGCGTCCCGATCACGGCGAAGTTGGTGGCAAACCTCATCGTGGCCGCCGGCGTGAACCGCTTGCTCACCATGGACCTGCATGCCCAGCAGTTGCAGGGATTTTTCGACATTCCGGTCGACCACCTTTATGCGCTGCCCGTCCTGATCAAGCACCTGCAGAAAAAAAATATCCCCGACCTCGTCGTCGTTTCACCCGATGTGGGCGGGGTGAAAATGGCTTCGGCCTACGCGCAGGTGCTCGGTGCGGGCCTGGCCATCGTGGTCAAACGCCGGATCAGCGCGACCGAAACCGAGGCACAGCATGTCATCGGCGAAGTGGAGGGCAAAAATGTTCTTCTGGTCGACGACCTCACCGAAACGGCCGGCACCTTGGCCGGGGCGGCACGCATCCTGCGGTCCGCAGGGGCGAAAGATATTTATGCCATGGTCTCCCACGCCGTTCTGGTCGACGTCGCGGCCAAGCGCCTGCGGGAGTCGGACATCAAGGAATTGGTCGCCACGGACAGTGTGCCTGTGCCGAAATTTGAAGGCTGCCCGCTGACCATTTGTTCGGTGGCCAGCCTGTTGGGCGAGGGGATCAAACGGATCCATGAGGATGAGTCGGTGACTTCTTTGTTTGAAATCAACGGACGATCTGTCTAGCGTTCCGGCCCTTATGTCGAATCAAGTCAGTCTGAAGGCCACGGGCCGCACAGCCCTCGGGCGCAACGCCGTGAAACAATTGAAGGCCGCCAAGGCCGTGCCCGCCATTCTTTACGGCCACGGGATCGAACCCCGGCCCTTGCAAGTCGAGCGCCGCGCCATCGATACATTGTTGTCTCGCGCCGTGGGTGAAAACATTCTGGTCAATCTCGAGATCGAGGACGGCGGCAAGCCCGGCGCTCGTCTCGCGCTGATCAACGAAGTGCAGCACCATCCAGTCAGCCGCCTTGTCCTGCACATCGACTTCCAAGCCGTCTCGATGAACGAGACTCTCGTCGCCGAGGTGGTGATCGAACCGTTCGGCGAATCGGCCGGGGTCAAAACCGGTGGCGGTCTGCTCGAGCAGAACGTGCGCATGGTCGAAGTCGAGTGCCTGCCCAAGGACCTGCCAGAATCGATCCGCGTCGACGTGAGCGGCCTCGGCTTGGGCTCCGCTTTGCACATCAGTGATCTTCCGGCCATACCCGGCGTGAAGTATCTGGCCGATAGTAGTGTCACTGTCTTCCTCGTTTCCGAACCGAAGGTTGCCGACGATGCCACGACGACCGAAGGCGGTCCCTCGGAGCCCGAGGTGATCAAGGAGAAGAAGCCGCAGGAAGGCGAGGCCAAGGAAGGGTCTAAATAGGACGGCACCCGGATGGAAACCGGCGCCCCGACATGGCTGGTCGCCGGTTTGGGTAATCCTGGGGCCCGCTACGCCCGTACGCGGCACAACATCGGTTGGCTCGCGCTCGATGCGCTGGCCACCGAGGCGTTCCACGGGGAGAGGCGTTTCGAGGGGGATGTCTCGCGCACGGAGAGCGCATGGCTGCTTAAACCGTCGACTTTCATGAACCTGAGCGGCGTGGCCGTACGGGCCATGGCCGATTTCTACAAAATCCCCCACGAGCGTGTCTTGGTCGTGCTTGACGATGCCGCTCTGGCCTTCGGGCGGCTGCGGATCCGGCCTTCGGGCACTGCGGGGAGCCACAACGGCCTGGAGTCCGTTCTCGTGCATTTCGCCACCGAGGCCGTGCCGCGCCTGCGGCTAGGGATCGGCAACCCGCCCCCTCCCATGGCTTTGCCGGATTACGTGCTCGCGCCTTTCACCCCCGAGGAGGAGGTGGCTTTGGCCGCGATAACGGACCGCGCGGCCGAATCAATTCGCGTCATTCTGAAAAACGGGCTTGCCGCGGCGATGAATGAGTTCAATAAAGAAGGATTATGACCAAACGACGTTACGAAGTGCTCCTGGTGCTCAACACCAAAGGGAAAGAGGAATCGGTCAATGACCTGATCGAAACCGTGGAAAAACAAATCAAAGCCGACAAGATCGAACTCGAGCAGACCCAGCGTCTCGAGAAGCGCCATTTTGCCTATGTGAGCCGCAAACAGACCTCCGGCTACTACGTGAATTTCATTGTCCACGCCGAACCGGCCCAGATCGAAGCCTTGCAGTCCAAGTGGAAGCTCGATTCGGTCATCCATCTGCAACATTACCAGAAACTGAAACCCGTCGCACAAGCGGCCTGATCCCCGACCACCATGGCTTCCTACAATCGAGTTGTCCTCCTCGGCAATTGCACCCGCGATCCCGAGGTCAAATACACGCCGAAGGGCACTGCCGTGACCGAACTCGGTTTGGCCGTCAATCGCTACTACTCCACGGATGGCGGCGAAAAGCGCGAGGAAACAACTTTTGTCGACGTGACCCTCTGGGGCCGCCCGGCCGAGATCGCCGGCGAGTATATCAAGAAAGGCCGTCCCGTCATGATCGAGGGCCGCTTGCAGCTCGACACGTGGGACGACAAACAGACCGGGCAAAAGCGTTCCAAGCTGAAAGTTATCGGGGAAAATCTCCAACTCCTCGGCGGCCGCGATGCGGGTGAGGGCGGTGGAGGGGGCGGGGCGGGCGGCGGTAGCCGGTCCGGCAGCGCAGCCAAGCCGGCCAAGGCGGCACCTGCGACCGAAGAGTCCTCCGACGACGACATCCCGTTCTAAGCGGCGTCCGTCCGTACGCGATCATTCTCAAGCCCCGCGGTTTTCCGTGGGGCTTTCTTCGTCTTCGCCGAGTTCGGTCTCGATTTCCCGACGCCAAGCCTGCGAGATGAGCGGGCGGGCCAGTCCGTAGAGCAGGTAGGCGATGAAGATCATGGCCGGCATCCACTCGTAATTCATCACGGTGAAGATGAGCACGACGATGATGCCGATGAATTTCGGAATGGAGCGCCGGGTGCGCCAGTTGACCGCCTTGAAGCTCGGGTAGCGCACCTTGCTGAACATCATGAAGGAAAGGAAAAGCATGAGCGGAGGGAGGGCGAATTTCCACGGCCCGATCGTTTTCTCTCCGGCATCGAGCCAGAGCATGAACAAGGTGAGCGAGGCAATAAGGCCGGCTGCGGCCGGAATGGGGAAGCCCTCGAAATCCTTGTTCGCCGCATCCTCTCCGCGCTGCGCGGCCAGGCAATTGAACCGCGCGAGACGCAGGGCGCCGCAGGCGAGGTAAACAAAAGCGATAAGCATGCCGTAGCGGTCGAAATCGCGGAGCACGATATGAAAGGTGAGCAGGGCGGGGGCCACGCCGAAGGACACAATGTCGGCCAGCGAATCAAATTCGCGCCCGAAGGCACTTTCGTTTCCCCCGAGGCGCGCGAGCCGCCCGTCGAGCAAATCGAAAACGCAGGCCCCGAGGATGAACCAGATCGCGGTATGGATCTGCCCGGCGGGACTCAGTCCGGCATTCATCTGGATGACCGCGTCGAGGATATTGAGCACCGCGGCGAATCCGCAGAACAGGTTGCCCGCGGTCATGAGATTGGGCAGGAGGTAAATCCTCGCCGCTTGGTTGTCTGGTTCGGGGTTCATCGGGCGGTGGAAGGATGGCCGGCAGGCTGCGCGGTCTGACCGGACGGTGCCAAGCGTGCGATGATCGTGCTGCCTCCTTGGACCCGATCGCCGACACGGACGGCGACCTCCGCTTCGAGCGGAAGGCAGATTTCGGTGCGCGATCCAAAGCGGATCATGCCGAAGCGTTCGCCGCGCGCCAGTCGCTGGTCGAGCCGGGCCCAGGGGACGATGCGGCGGGCGATGGCTCCGGTGATCTGGCGCACGACCAGGAGAACGCCGTCAGGGGACTCGAAGCCCCAAGTCCGTGCCGTGTTGTGGGTCGAGGCGGCCGGGCTGCGGGCATCATGGTAGGTGCCTTGGAACTCGGCGGTGTAGACCACACGACAGTCAGTCGGTGCCCGGTTGACGTGCACGTCGAAAACCGAAAGAAAAATACCGACGCGGCACACGCGCCGGTTGACCAGCTCCGCTTCCTCGATTTCCACGATGTCGGTGACGCGTCCGTCGGCCGGCGAAACAATGAGGCCCGGTCCGTCGGGAATGGTGCGGGCCGGATCGCGAAAAAACCAGAGGGTGAAAGCGAGCAGGCCACCGGGGAGGATCACCAACCACCACGGGCCAAAGAACCACGCTGTGGCATTCGCCACGGCGAGAACGAGCAGGATCCATTTGCCCTGCCAGAGAGTAGGCCAGCTCATACGAAGGCGCAGATTACACACTCACAAGCAAGGCGCGAAACCATTTGATTGGATTGCGCGGCGCCGGCGGGTAAGTTGACTGCTATGGAGCAACGTGAAATTACCCTGACCCGCGACTGCAAAGTGGTCCTTATTCCAAGCGGCGAGGAGGCGACGCTGACGGCGGGCAGTCCGGTCATCATCACGCAGTCGCTCGGTGGCACCTACACCGTGGCCACGCAGACGGGTCTGGCCCGCATCGCCGAAGCGGATGCCGATGCCTTGGGGATCGTGCCGGAGAAAAAGGAGGCCCAGGCAAAGCCGGAGGGCGTTGTCGCGGCGAGTGGGGAGGTGAGGGACGATGATGTTTGGACGCAGCTGAAAAACGTCTATGACCCGGAAATCCCGGTCAATATCGTGGACCTCGGGTTGGTCTATGATTTGATCCTCGGCAAGAGCGAATCGGGCGGCACCACGGTGAACGTCAAAATGACCCTCACCGCACCCGGTTGCGGCATGGGTCCAACCATCGCGGCCGACGCGCGCAGCCGTGTCCTCACCGTGCCGGGCGTGGAGTCCGCCGAAGTGGATCTGGTTTGGTCACCGCCTTGGAACCAAGGCATGATCACCGAGGCGGGGCGGATGAAGCTGGGATTGGTCTGAGCGTGGGAGATCCGCATCCCGGACCGCGTCACCGAGCTTTTGATTGGCAGGCGGCGGCGGAGCGGCTATAGCTATCGGTCATATGAGTCAGCACAGAAGTCTCCGCGGCCAAGGCGCGATCAAAGCGAAGCGCAATGTTCTCAAGCGTTTCGAGCGCGTCGAGGTGCTCAAAAAGCGCGGACAGTTCAAGGAAGGCCAGAGCGTCCTCGGCCTGAAGAAGACCAAGCCGGACGAGTGATCGTCACGGCGGGTTGTCTCGCGGCAACCGGAGCCGGTCCATGCGTTTAAACCGTTACCTTGCCCTTTGCGGGCTCGGGTCACGCCGTGCTTGCGAGGAAATCATCCTGGCCGGTGGGGTGCGGATCAACGGGCGTGCGGTGCGCGAACTGGCCACCACGGTCGAAGTTGGCGACACGGTGGTTGCTCGCGGGCGTGTGGTGCGGACGGCCGAAACACGCTATCTGGCCGTGCACAAACCGGCGGGCTGTTTGACTTCGCGCGCCTCGCAAGGAGGAAAGCCGACGCTTTATGAATTGCTGCCGCGCGAGTTGTCGACCTTGCCCTATGCCGGACGGCTTGACGCGGAAAGCGAGGGGCTGTTGCTCCTGACCAATGACGGTGCCTTGGCCCAGTCTTTGACCCACCCTTCGCGGCATGTGGAAAAAGAATACGATGTCGTGCTCGACCGCTCGTTTGACACGAGTCTCATCCCGAAGCTGATCAAAGGGATTTATCTGGAAGAAGGGCGGGCCAGAGCGGCGCATGTCCACGTGGAGGGCGCGAACAAGGTGCGGGTCGTTCTCACCCAAGGGATCAACCGTCAAATCCGCCGCATGTTTGCCGCGCTGGGCTACAAGGTGAAGAGGCTCACGCGGACCCGGCTTGGCCCGTTGCACCTGGGGCGTTTGCCGCGCGGGTCATGGCGGGAGTTGACCGCGCGGGAAATAGATTCGCTCCGCAAGGCGGTGGCGGGGCGATAGGTGGATCGCGCCGTCCCGGCGCGATCATCAGCCAACCCATCGCGGTTGCGGCGGTAGCGCAGCGTTGCTTTCGCCGCAGCGCACGATAAAAGGATCCCATGCGCCAATGCATCACCTCCGTCCCTGAAGGCCCCTCGGCTATCGGTCCTTACTCCCTGGCCGTAGCCGCCGAGGGGAAATTCCTCTTTGTCTCCGGCATGACGCCGATGGATCCGGCCACCGGCAAGATGTGCGACGGTCCGGTCGGCGAGCAAACCCGCATCGTGCTCGGAAACATGCGCAAGGTGGTCGAAGGGGCCGGGGCCAAGCTTTCCGATGTGGTCAGCTGCCGGGTTTTTCTCGCCCAGCTGACCGAGAAAAATTTTGCCGAAATGAATGCGGTGTACAAAGAATTCTTCACTGGGGATTATCCGGCCCGCACGACGGTCGGCGCCCAACTGATGAATATGCTGGTGGAGATCGAGTGCATCGTGCGGCTTGATGCCTGAGGCGTGACGCGGGTGGCTCCGCGCGATATTGTTGTTCATGCTCGCCCGCCGATCCAAACGCGCCATCTTGGCGTTCGCCGGGCTTCTTTTGCTCGTGACGGTGCTGCTGGCCGTGACGGGGCGGTATTTCCAGGCGGTCGAACAAAAGCGCCGTCTCGACGAGGAGAAGGCAACCTTGCAGCAGCGCGAGGAGTTTTTCTTCACGGTCGAGCGCCGCACCCTTGAACGGGAACGGCGTTTTCCGGCGGCGGTGGATCCATGGCTGGTGGCCAATGTTCCCGCGGAAGTGGCGGGGCGGGTCTCGGAGGTCAAAGTCGAGCCGGGTTCGCTCGTGCGGCTGGGTGACCCGCTGGTTCTGCTCGACGACGAGATCGCGGCCAGCGATTACCGGCGGGCTTCGGCCAAGCTCGGGGAGTTGCAGCGTCTGCTCGGCGAAGCGGAGGTTCTGGGCAAAAGCAAAGTTATTTCACGAACGCAGGTTGAATCGGTGCGGGCCGAGACACGGCAGGCCGATGCCGAGGAAGACGCGACCCGGGCCCGCCTCGAAGACCACACCATCAGTGCGCCTTTCGGCGGATCGGTGGCGGAGCGCCTCGTGCAGGTCGGCGAAGCGGTTAACCTCAACCAACCGGTGGTCCGTCTGGTTGATACCAGCCGCTTGCGCGTGGTGTTTTATGTCAATGAGCGCGACGTGGCCTCGTTCCCGGACGGCGCGAAAGTGCGCCTCCGCTTGCCGGCCTCTCCCAACCAAGTCTATGAGGTCCCGGTGGTGCATGTGGCGCGTGCATCGGACGAAGCCACCCGACTTTTTCGTGTCGAGGGGGAACTGGCCAACGCGGATCTCGCTCTGCGCGGCGGGTTGACCGGGGAGGCCACGGCGACGGTCGCTCTCTACACCGACCAGTTGTTTATTCCCACCGCCTGCGTGCGACTCGAGGGTTCGGGCGCCTATGTCCTGCGCGTGCGCGAGGGCGAAGGTGGTCCCGAGAGTGTCCGCATTCGGGTTGGGGAGGAAGTCGACGGTTTTTATCCGGTGCTGGAGGGGTTGGCCGCTGGTGACCGCCTTCTTGTGCGGTAGCGGGATTGACGCGCCGCGCCGCGCGTGGCAAATAAACGGGTTCCATTTCGCGCGATTAGCTCAGTGGTAGAGCGCTTGCTTCACACGCAAGAAGTCGCAGGTTCGAACCCTGCATCGCGCATGCCTTGACAGCTCCGGCCGGGCAATTCATATTAAAGGACAACCTTTT
>Ga0247841_10003447_pt1 | contig 29342 bp, 30 predicted proteins | sample LaCruzMarch2015__2_FD_192410 | JGI IMG/M metagenome (GOLD analysis project Ga0247841, IMG submission 192410) | Freshwater microbial communities from meromictic Lake La Cruz, Castile-La Mancha, Spain - LaCruzMarch2015_18m | ecosystem: Environmental > Aquatic > Freshwater > Lake | place: Spain... | reverse complement strand
GCGCCTACGGACTTGAGGTTTGGAGTGTCCAGCTTGGCTTGGGAGTGGATGTAAAGGTAACCGCCTACGGACTTGAGAGCGTCCAGCTTGGCTTGGGAGTAGATGTAAAGGTCACCGCTAATTCCGTCATAACCTTCCAATTTTTTAGCGTCCTCCTCGCTTCTTATTTCTAAATTTCCTTTAAAGATTTTAGACATAGGTTTAAATTAATTTTTAATCAACAACGGGTCTTAATTCACCGTTTCTTGCCTCGTTCTGTTTTAAAAGTTGGTAATAACCGTCTTTGATTTTGGCCTCCTTCAAGGTTTTTCCTTCGACCTTTTTTCCGTGTTCAAGATGGAAAAGTTTTGTGTCTTTGGCCTCTAAGTATCCGATGACAAAATCATTTTCCTTTTTTAAATACAATGTTCCGTTGTTGAAGCTATGGTCGTGTCCTCCGCTTCCCTGCATTATTACTTTTGACTTTGAGGCTTTAAGACCTTCGGGAAGGTTGTTTATCCCCTTTAAGGCCAGATCGCCGTGCCTATATGATTTTAGTGTGTTCATTTTTTTAAATTAGGTTTTTTAATTACCTCATAAACATAATTCTTGCTGGACGGTTTTTCGTAATAGCCTTTGAACTTCCAGTCTTGGTCCTTGAGGTCGCTAATTCTCGCTCCAAGACGGATTGATATTTTCTGGCGGATTGAGCGGTAATTATCGATTTTTCCTTCGGCGGTTAGAATGGCGGTTATGCGTTGAAGTTGGGTTTGCATAGGTCTTGAAAAGGGGTCGGATAAATATGATTGGCTCTGCGATAATTGTCGACTATTCTTTTGTGTTCATCGCTCATTTCGTAAAGACCGGAATTGAAATTTTTGTTTTCTTCTTCAAAATCTTTGAGGCGCATACAGAATCCGGCCAAAACTTTTACTATCGTGTTACCCATCTGCACATCTTCGATTTTGCAATAACTGGAATTGAATTTGTAAAAGTTGTTCCACTCGTCTTTCAAAAAGTTTTTCTCCGCCCAGATTATTTTTTCGGAAGGGATAGCAAAGCCTTTTTTTGCGTCCTCTAATCCCTGGATAAACGATTTATTCTCTTGGAGGGTTGATTCTTCCATTGTTGTTTTCTAAAAATAAGTTATTTATTTTTGATTCTTCCAGTGTCATTTCCCTTTTTTCGCAATCCCTTTGTTTCCGGTAGGGCTGGCAATGGACGATTTGATTGACATTGAGCGTTGCTTTGTATTCTTTGATGAAGATGAATTTTGGGCAGTTATGGCTTCTAAGCAACAGCGATATTTTTTGGCCTGTGATCTGATTGACTATGTAGCTTGGCTCGTCTTTGTCGCCGAAGGTCTTGATCTCGTAAAGTTCTATCTCGCTCATACGCTTACGCAATTAGGTCTGTCTTTTTTGTTCTTGAAGTCTTTGCACCTGCTGAACCAAGTAATCAAGCGGCGGTTTACCTCAAAAGTCTTTTCCATTTGCCAGCGTTGCTTTTTTCCTGTTCCGTTCAGCTCTGTCCAAAAGTAATGGAATTTCTTTATCTCGGCCCAGAGGATCTCTTTCGGAACCAATCTGTCATCGGCGATCTTGTTTAGTTGTTCTTGCAGGGCCGGTGAACTTTTACCTTCGATAAGATCGCTTACTCCTTTAAAAAAATCTTTAGCGATTGTTTGAGGTGTAGCAACCGCAGTTGCGTCCTCTTCTTCTAAGAGTGGTTCTTGTTTAAGTGGTTCTTCTTTGTCGTCTATTTTGACCCCCCTTGTTGACCCCCCTTTGTCGTCTATTTTGACCCCCCTTTGCAAAGGTATGTCTTTTTTTGACCCCCCTTTGGTTTGGTAAAATTCGTTATTTAATTGCCAAAGATCAACGATCTTATAAGCCTTAACTTTTTGCTTTCCGCCGTCTGTCTGGATTTCTTTTTCGCCTACAAATTTTATCCATCTTTTTTCCAACAAATATCCAAATTCTTTTTTAAGTGTGTTCCTGCTTATTCCCAGTTTGTCCATTAAGTATTGGTTTCCCGGATAAGCCGTCCCATTATCCCCGGCCAGTCTTTTTAGTTGGAGATATAATGCTTGAGCGATTGCCGTTGAATGATTGAGAATGAAATTAGGGATTAAAGTAAAATACTTGTGATCTCCGCTATCATTCGTTATTGAAATGTTTTCGGTTTCCATCAGTTTTGCCTATTAAACTTTTGGTTATCCCGGGCCGCCGCACAAGTCAGCGGCCCGAGTGATTGTTAAAATGTCAATTGCTTTTCGATCTCCTCGATCTCCGCAAGCACTTTCTTTTCCAGCTCCAAGTATTCTTCCACTTTGCTCTGAACATCTTTTCGATTGACCGTCAGGTAGAAAAAGTCTTTTGGCATTCGCGGGTCGTAAAAGACGAAATACAGGGTTTTCAGCTTATCGTTGACAATGAAATACTGGATAACCTGATATTCGTATTCGGAAGGAACCTCTTTGGTCAGCAAGGCTTCGATGTGCCGGGCCGATGAAAGGCATTTACATTCCACCGCTTCCGTCTTGCCTATAACGCCATCGGGAGAGATAGCAATATTGTCGTCATCATCTCTGGTCCACATCAGCAATGAGCCATCAACTTTCTTACCTGTTTCTTTGGCGAACCTTTCGAGAGCGTCAGTTTCAAGCCTATGGCCTCGGTCCATCACATTCTCATCGCTGGCCGGTATCGCTATCTTCTCGGCAATGATCTCGTAATAGCCGATCTTCTTGGCTCCGTTACGGGAGATAAGGTCTTTCAGCCTTGTGCCGGTGATCTTGCCGCGCCTTGCGTCCAGCCATTCCTGCTCTGTTTCAAATGTTAGAGTTTTCATATTGCTGTTTCTCATCGACTAAGGTTTCCAGCCGGGCGACTATCCCCGGCAGGTTTTTGTTCTCGAGCGGCAACTGTGTCATCTTGAGAATAATTGCCGCGTATTCTTCAGTTCCTTTCGGTTCGTGTCCCAAGGTTCTTAAAGCCAGCACGATCTTTGCCTTAGGAGATTTTGCAGTCGGCTCCTTATTCACATCGGTTGCGTCGGTGTCCTCATCGCCGGTTGAGATCCCCAAGGCGTTGCAAAAGGTGTATCTCTTGGCAAAGGTCAGGGCCGAAGCGACTTTCTGCGGCGCGGTCATATAGCCCTCAGTGTCAATCGGGATCTCAAATGAGCTTAATTCCGAATGGCCCAGCTTATGAGTTATAATTACTGTTGCTTTGATGATCCCTGGTTTGTTTTCTACTTCCCACCTGTAAGATAATCCGTTATTTGCCAATAATCCCTTCACCTGTTCAACAATCGAATCGAGTGGGGCGTATTGATAACGGACTGTCCGGCCGTCTTTGTTCATTACTTTTTTCAACTTCTGGACTACCGGGCATTGGCCTTGAAAAATAGCTAAGGCCATAACATACGCTTCTCTGGCTTTTTCCGCTTTTACTTTCTCGTGAAGTGAAAACAGTTTTTCCATTGTCTCCACCGGCAAATTGTTTGCGATTGCTTGGGATATGAAATTTGCTGTTTCGCTCTGATCCGTTTTGATTATTTCTTTTGAAGGTTCAACCTTCGAAACTGGATATTTTTTCCCTGTCATTTTTTTATTAGGTTTCAATGGCGCAGTATCTTAGGATCGGAAATGCTGATCAGCTCCCCCGTCCGTCAATACCGCACCCATTGAAAGATCACCATTAAATTATTCTTGGCCTCTGAGCTTCTTCCAACGCTTGCTCTTTGGCTTGCTCTCCTTGTTCAGCTTCCTCGGCATATTCGTCAGCCAGATTTTTCCAGTCTGGTCCAAGAATGTCCTCCGGGTCTTCGCCGAACATTTCGACAAATTCTTTTTTAGTCATTTTCTTTGTTGTTATCGACTAATAATTCTCCACCTTTGAAAAGTTTAACTACCAATTTGTCCGTCTTGCTTCCCTTAAATCTTTTCTTCCATTCCTTGATCGCCCTGTTCGCTGCCGTTCCCCACCCGGAGGCTTGGACGGTGTATTCGGTAGGATACTTGTCGCCGGTGATTGATACTCGGTAGATTTTCATTTTTTAGAACCCGGCCAGTTTTTCTATTCCTTGGCCAAGAGTTAGAACGCTGATTATTAAGAGGACCGTGCAGATGAATAAAATGTTTCTCTGCGCTTTTACGCTCCTCAATTCTTCCTCTACTTGTCTGCGTGTGATGAACATTGTTTTGTTAATTTTACGATTTGTTATTATTCGGCCTTTATTGCCCTTGTGGGGCGTTTATATTTTGAAACGGTAATTATTACCTTTTGCTGGGTAGAACGCCTAGGAAGTGCCTTTTTTTCGCTTGTGGTGGATTTTATAATGGCAGGCGTGGCAGAGAAAAATTACTTTCAATGGTTTTCTGTAATCTATGTGATGAGCAACTGTTTTTTCTTTTCCGCAAAATACGCAAGGTTTTCTCTTTATTTTTCCGCTTTTAATGGCATTTTGCAAAATTCTATTAACATTCACCTTGACTATATTTTTTTTCTTCCAATTTATTTCGTTCCAGTATCCGTGTTCTTTGCGATATTTACGATTATATTCTCTGTTATAATCCCTCATCTTTTCCCTGTTTCTTTCTCTGTATTTTCGGAAATATTTATTGTATTCTTCCCTGTTTTTGAATTGATCTGCATTCGGCATAGCTTTATTATATTCTTATCCATAACCTTGTCAATAACTTAGTCTGTCCACAAGCAAAAGGCCCGCCAATTATAGCGGGCCTTTGTCAAGCAGAAATTTCTAATTAGTTTTGCACAGGTTCTTTCTTAAAGAAGAAAGCATACACTGTCGAAGCGGTCGCCAGCACCCCTAAAAAGCTAACCCACCAGTCGGTTTGGGAAGCAAAAAAATAGAATGTTCCTATAACCAGCGAGAGGGCGGTTATTATTGCTTTGGACAAGATCGTCCCTGTCCCCCACTTGTTTTGTATCACTTCCATTAAAAAGGAAGCAGCCGTGCCTAATATCGCAATGTTTATAATATCCATAATTTAAAAACTTTTAACTCAAATTATTTTCGACCTTTTAAAAACCTTTCGATAATCATTAAAAGTATTTTACGGATAAGCCCGTCATTGTTCTTTTTCCCTTCCGGCGTATCAAGCACAAATTTATTTTCAAAAATGTCTTTAAAATCCATTGTTCCGTATGTCCCGTTATCCGGATATTTTGTATGGTAATTTCCCCATTGGTCTTTGGTCATTTCCTTGCAATCTCGGTGTAAATGCGTCCCCGTAGAAGCCCCTGTATTGTCCGCCCAGCCAAGCAAGGTACCAGGAACAACTTTATCACCGGCGCAAGCCACAAAGCCCTTTAAATGCCAAAAACGGTGCTTATAAACACGACCTTCTGATTCTGTTATCACATTTACCCCTAATCCTCCCGAACTATCAGTTTCGCAATAATCCACTATCCCCGGCAGATCGCAGTCCCAATAAACTCCTTCCCCTGTCTTAGCGGCCCAGTCCATCCCTCCGTGATTCGTCATACCGTACTTTTTATAAAACTCTACCATAGAAGGATGGGCTTCAAACCCTTGCGTCTGGTAGTCTGTCTTGATTGCTCTGTATATTTTCATAAATTTATTTACTAATTATGATGGCAAGGTCCGGGCCGGATCACAGTTTGTTGGTGGAAAGTGGCCAGCGTATTATTGCGGGCAAAGCCCAATATATGCTTTAAAAAGCGTCCTGGCTTCCATTACAAGCCCCCTGCCGTGTTTTACTTCTCGTGTAAAGTTAATAATCTCTCTACTTCCAGCCCAAGTTCAATAGTTCGCGAATCTTGCAAGTCGTTGCGTGATTTCATCGCCGCCAAAGATAATTCTATGTGGGCCAGATCGTTGTTTCTGATCGTGTTCAAATCTTGCTTTATCAAGGCCAAATCCTCTCTAAGCTGGTAGTAACAAGCCATTATAGGGATTAAAAAGACGATTATGGCGATGATAAATTTGATGTCCTGTTGCGTGATGAATTTTGATTTTTCGGTTTCCATACATTATTTTTTAACTTCATTTAATATTGATTTTGCCACATCTTTGGTCAGTAATCCTTTTTTAATAAGATCGGCAAGATAAACTCTTTTTTCTTCCTTGGTTTTTAAAGTTTTTACTTTTTCAACAATGTATCTGCCGCGCTCTCCGTTTTCTACGCCAAGCTGTTTGATAAGCCGGTTGGTGTAAGTCAAACCCTTGGCTTCGTCTTTGGCAATCTCCACCATTTTTTTAGCAACTTCTGGGTTGTTTTTTATTGTTTCCGCAAGCAATCTTTTCTTTTCCGCTTTGTCGGGATTGTTTTTAATTGACTCAAACAGGTCTTCGGCATTCATTTCGATATTAAAACGCTCTCGGCTTTGTTCAGTCAGTATCTTTTTAATTTCCTCCGTTTCTCCGCCAGCTCCAGATCCTATTTCTTCTTCTGTCCGTTCTCTATAAAATCGGGATAATAAAGGATATTCATCCGCCGGAAGTTCTTTACCGGTAGCAAGTCCAGAAATAAGATTGATTACCTTACTGGCTGTTCTTCCAGCTCCGCCGACTACTTGATCGTAAGCATATTTAATATCGGCCGGAGACCAAGCAATTCCTGCTTTTTGTTGTAGTAATTGGGATATACTAATTGCCATTCTACCTGTTTCTGTTTCTTTTAAAGATGAGAAATATTGAACATCAGCAGGAGTATTTTTATCATACAATGTCGGTCTTATTTGACTTCCACTCCAAGATTTATTTTTTGCTATATCAATAGGAAGATCTAAAGCTGTCGGAGTAATGGCAGAAGTAAAATCTGTTCCTCCAACTGGGTTATAAGCGTCTGCGATAGCTGAAACTGTTTTTTCAATCATTTCTTTAGCATCAAATTTTTGTCCGCTAATTGCGTCATCTGCATAATCAGCCATAACTTTAATTGGTTTAATTCCCCAAGATACTGGAATTGTAAAATATCTAAAATTTCCATCAGTTGAAGGAATCACAACTGGCAAACCATTAAGTCTATCCCATTTAGAAACTTTATCGCGCCATTCAGGATCAGCTTTATTATTAAAAGAATTAACCGTCGCAACGCTTCCCCCTACGGCTAAGACAGTAGCACCTAATACTTTAGGATTTTTTAAAGACTTAATCATTTTAGCCGATCCCTGGATAGAAGCATTAGAAAACATATAGAGAGCATTAATTACTGGACCACCCTTTCCCATTCGATTAAAGTTGATTGACGCTTCTTTTGCCATTGCCGCCGCTCGCTCTTTACTTAACCCTTTATCTAAAGCTGTTTTATAAACTGAAAGACGGGTGCTATCTTCAAAAATTGTATTCCAATCATCAATATATTGGACGAGATTATTAGCTATTTTCTTGGTTGGATTTTTCATCAGACTTTCTATTTTTTCCAAACTCAAATTAACCTCTTTCCTTGTTGAAAGTCCAAATCCACCAGTAGTTCCACCTAATTCTTTCATTTCCAGATATAATTTAGCTCCCGGGGTATTTTTACCGGCCAAAGCCGCCGTTATATCAATAACACTAGCTGAATCTCTTGCGACCGCTTTAGTCGCGCCTCTAAATCCAACCTTGTTTTGTGCCGCCAAATATACGGCTGTTTCCTGTAAATCTCTAATCTTATTGGGTAAGGCAAATTCAGGATTAAAACGAGTGGCAAGAGTTGAATAAAAACGAGTGATTTTTGCAACCGTATTTAATAATACTCCTAACTTTTCTTTGCCTACCCCCTGTAAAGCAATGGCCAAATTCTTATCTTGTATCTTTATCCATACCGGCTTGCCGTTCTCAAACATTTGAAGGATTGTCGGATCATTGGTTTTTTCCATTATCATTTTACCGTCAAAAGTCTGTCCAACAGCTTGCGGATGTATTTCTTCCATCAATCCTTTTAAGATGTCTTTATTTTCTCTTGTAAAAGCCAGCGTTGCTTGGTCAACAATATTCTTTTCTGATCTTAAAACAGCCTGCTCATAATTCAAGACTATGTTTTCCGTTATATCCGACACTTCCCTTTCACTTCCTACGGCTTTTTTAATACCGGTGGATTTTACATTATATCCTTTGCCGGATAAAGCCTGTCCGATGTCATCGGTATTCTCAAAAATCCTATTTAAAGGAATGTGGTTTTTGTATTTTGTCCTTAGTTTGGTATAAAGTTCATCTGAAATAACACCGCTTTCTTTTAAGGTATCTAGAGTTTGGTTATTCAATTTTTGCAACCTATCAGACAATTCTTTTATTTTCTTTCCATTAGCCGAAGCCTCTATTGCTTTTAATGAAGCGTTAGCTTCTTCGGTAGTAATACCGGACGCTTTTTCACCCAAAGCAACATTGCGCTCCGGCGCGTGTTTAGCGATCATATAATCAGATATTTCTTTTCTGTTTATCTTTTCTTTTTGTGCTTCCTGAATTATCGAGGCTACTTCAGCTTTAGCGTTTTCAACTTTAGAAGCTACGCGCCCTGGATAAAGCGTCATTTTTAAGTAAGGATCAGAAATATCGCTTACTTTTACATCTTTCCTATTAACCAACTGTCTTACTCTTTCATCGGTATTTTGAACATACTCAATGGCTTTAGTCTTAGCTTCTTCTAAAGAAGTCTTGACTTTTAGTAAGGTTTTATTGTATTTTGTTGGTAATGATAAACGATTCTCTTGGAGCAATTTTTGGCCTGATATTTTTCCTTTTTGTTCTTGGATGGTTTGTTGAAGAAGAGTGGGGCTTTTCGTGGAAGAAATATTCTTTGGCGATTGTAGTTCTATTCCTATATCTTTGCTTTTCTTTATGGATTGGGACGGCACTTCTATCCGAGCTAGATTTTCCCCCTGCGGACCTAAACGAGTGGATGGAACAGCCTTAACAGCTGTTTTTGTTTGCTTCTGTATCTCCGCAAAGCTATCAACCAAAGACTTGGCTGTTTTTTCGTCTTTCACCTTGACCGCAGCCTTAGCAAAGTCCTGTACCAGATCATCGGCAATTCCTATATTTTTTCCTATCTTAACTGCATCGTCTAATTTAGAAACTTTAATGATGGCTTCTAAGGCTTTTTTTTCTCCTCCGACTCCGGTAAAGTCTAAGCCTGCCATACCTCCGGCCATTAACAAACCCCACGGCGCGGCCACATATTTGTTGACTCCTTTCTCTTGCAATGCCTTTGCATATTCCACCGACTGTTCCCCCAATGGTTTGATTGCTCCTTCTCCATAAAAAAATTTCTGTACTTTTCCGGCAGCAGTGTCGGCCGGATTGTCCATTGTCTTGTCCATTATGGTTGCCGCAACAGTTCCTCCGCTTCTGGCCGTTCCTTGCAAAATAGATTTTCCGAAATTAAAAACTATCCCCGCTTCTTTCGATATTTCTTTTGATACGCCTTTCCCAAATTCAGCCGGAGTAGGCATTTTGCTTACGGTAGAATTGATCGCCCTTACTGTCTTGTTTGTATTTAAAAAATTGGCAATCGAAGAAGCCTTTTTCTTTATGGAAACAGGTATCGAAGCGTTTTTGTTATTCGGGTCTTGGATATATTTTATTGCCATAGACTAATCTGCTCCTAAAGCTTGCATTAAAGACGACCAATCATCGCCTGATTTACTGTTCAAATAATCCGCATAACTTTTTCCTGTTCCATCCTGTCCTCCGGCCAAAGTCCATTCTTCATAGCTGGTTGGCAATGATCCGCTTCCTGTTGTTTTTACCGACCCCTGCACCCCCAAATTCTTCACTATCCTGTCAGTCGGGTCGTTCTTGTTAATGGATATTTGGTACATTGTGCCGTTAGCGTCCGAAACTATCTCGGTCGTGTAGTTCGGGTTGGTCGTATTCAGGGTATTTTGGAGCTTGATCTTAAACAACTCCTGTTCAAACGCCTCTTTGTCGTTTATGTCAGCCAGCTTGGTCGCCTGTTGCTGGGTATAGTAATCAAACCCTAACTTTGCTAACTCGTTCTTGTAAGTGGCTTCGTCTTGCGTTGCACTTAGTTGTATCTTATAAACATCGTTCATCTGGCTTTGGACGGTCTGAAAAGCCTCTAAACCTGAATTGGCTATGTCCGCTTTTACGCCTACTTGCTCTTTGGCAACGCCTAACTTAGCCTGGGCGATCTCTTTCTGTGTGGACAAATCAGCTTGTGCGGAGGTCATATACTGGTTGACTGTGTTTTGCTTGGCCTCTAATCCGGCGGCAACCCTCTGGCGAGCCGTCAGTTGTTCGGACAGTTGTTTAGACAGGGGTGCTTGCTCCATAGAAGTAAGCCTGCGCGCTGCTGCTTCGCTCACGGGCAGTCCTTCGATTCTTTTGCGTATATCGGCCTCAATGTTGTTTAAAAGCCCCTCTGTGGTCAAAATGGTCTGGTCAATGCCTGTCAGCTCCTTCTCCATCTGCGGAAGTCCTTGCTGTTCCCTAAACTTATTCAACTGGTCAACAACACTAGGCTGGCTTTGAAGCTGGTTAAGATAGTCCTGTTGCTGTGTAAAGTATTGGTTGTATGAGTCGGAAATGGTCTTTTGGGTTTCTTCGTACTTTTTCAACAGATCGGAAGTGGCCGTTTCCCCCATTTTCTTGATAATGTCCTCTTGAGCTTTTTGCGATGTTTCCTGATTTTTAGTAACGCTGTCGGTAAATTCCTTAAATTTTGCTTCCAAATCGGTATTTATCTGGTCTTTAGAAGTGGTATCAGAAGTAGGTGCGATATAATTACCGGAAGCGTCTTTCTGCACTAAGTTGGCATTGGGATTGGCTCCGGTCGTGTTTTGGTCCGGTGCCGGAGTGTAAGTTTGAGCTGGAGTTCCACCTGTTGACGGCGGAGTGGTTGTTTCAGCTGTTGCTGTTTTATAACTCGGATTAGGTATAGAAGCATCGGGGTTGTTCGGATCGTCAATATACTGGCTAGTTGTATCGGCATTTTGTGCTGTATCTACAAAAGTTTTCAAGTTTTGTTCGCTGGTATTTCCTAAAGGATTGGTAGTGGCTTGCGGATACTCATAAGAAATTTTGTTCCCTTTGCTGTTCGCTTCGTTGATAAGAAACTGTAAAGTAGATTGATAATCAGAACCTTGAGGCAATTCCTGTTTATAAACTTTTCCTGTCGGAGAGGTAGAAATGAAATACTTTGCTTGAGTAGAATTGGCAGAAGTATTGGCTGTATCAACAAAATTCTGCAAGTTTTGCGTACTGGTGTTGGCTCCTAAAGCGTTTGTTCCGGCTTTGTAGTTAGGATTAAGGATGCTGGCAGTTGGATTGTTCGGGTCTTGAATATATTGGCTGGTCGTATTGGTAGTGCTAGTTGTCCCTGAACCGGATTTAAGTAAATTTAAAAGCTGGGTATTTTGGTCAGCTGTTCCCATATAATTTGAAATGCCGTATTGCTGGGCTAAAGCAGACCTTGAATTATAATCAGAGGCTTTTCCTTGCGTGTTTAAATAATCAACAACACTCGTTCCCGTATAATTAACTTTAGTTCCAGAAACATCACTTCCAGTGCTGGCCACTGCCAAATTTCCAGCCGAAGGAGTAGCGGTTTTCTTATTAAGCAACCCTAAAAGCTGGGTGTTCTGATCGCCACTTCCCACATAATTACTTATTCCGTATTGCTGGGCTAATTTTGTTCTGTTAGCGTAACTGCTATCCTGCCCAACGCTATTAAGATAGTCAACAACACTTGCTCCTGTGTATGCCATAATTTTTAATTATTTCTTAAACTGGGTCTAATTCTAACCAGTATTCGACCCCATTTATTTTAACTTTTATTTTTTTAGTAGCCGTAAATGTCCCAATATCCTCCACTGCCTGTTCTAACATCAATCCCAAAGTCGCTGTGCTATCGCTAGAATCAACCGAGTAAATCTGAATTTCGTTATCAACGTGGGCGACAGGAGCCGTTCCGTTGGCAATACCCAAAACAGCGTCAGAATTTGCCCCGAAAGTGGAAGTCAAAATACCTACATTAGAATTGAAAGTTAAAGTTTGGGCGGCAGTTGTAGAGGCGAATACTCCATAAATCAAAGCCTTAACTCTAGCATCTACTTCACTGGCCCTTCCTAAGCTATCAATAAAAAGTTTATTATTCCCTGTTTCATAATAACCAGCACCATTTCCTATGAATATATTATAATCTCCGCTAAGATTACCTATACCAGAACTTGCACCAACGAAAGTATTTCCTATTCCATCAGTATTATTCCCTCCAGCAGCACTTCCCAGATAAACATTAGAGTATCCAGTAATATTATTAGCCCCAGAACTTTGACCGATAAACACATTTCCTCCTTGAGCTGTAGTTGCTGAACCTGCTTGTTGACCGATAAAAACATTACCATCCCCTTCTGTTAATGCTTTTCCAGCCCAATATCCAACACAGATATTGTATTCTCCATCAGTGATAGCACTTCCAGCACTTGCTCCCACAAAAATATTATTTAAAGATGTTGAAAAAGAATTACCACTTATCGTCCAGTTTCCGAATTTTCCCGAAGTCGCCACTATCGTCCCTTTAATATAAGCATTATCGGTGTATAACCCCCACACATCGGTTGAAGCCAGCCCCACATCAGCGTCAGTTATGCCTTTAAGCCAGCCGAACCTGCCGTGCAAAGTAACATCAGTGTAGGTATTCGAGTTCCTGCCGTAAACATCAATGTAAGGGCTGTTGGAAGACGAGCTGTCCATTAAGACATAGCCTGTCTTTGTGCCTGTCCCTACGCCCATTGAAACAACGGCTGTGCCTTTTGTCCAAGCAGGGTTTGCATTGGCTCCATAACTTCCGGCCAGATCACGAGTAACAGAATATGAACCAGTTGGTAAAGAACCATAAATATAAAAACAATAATCTTGGGTATCTTGTACTACCCAATTAACGCCAGTAAGAATAGCAGAATTTCCATCAGCACTAGGGGAAGAATTATCCAACCCAAATCCTATCCCGCTTCCAAAAGCATCTCCATTGGAATAATTTAGAATAAGAAAATAATTAGTATTAGCAGATAAAGCTATTTGGTTAGCTCCGCTGAAAGTAAATTCTACCAACTCGAACGAACCGGAAATACCAGAAACATCGACTGGATCGGAAGTGGCTAAAACTGGTCCAGTTGGCACTCCATCAACTCCAAAAGTTCCGCTATGAGCATAAATAGTTGCTGTTGCATTTCCTGTCGGAGAAGAAAAACTATTTAAGTAAAATTTACACTTAGTTAATTTTATAGAATTAGTGTTATGAAAAGATTGACCTTGGCTGTTTTGCGAACCTAAATAAAAACCAGAATTACCATTTTTATTGCTTTCGGAATAACTGTCTAAAATAACATTTGAATCGTTCACTAACATCCACTCATCATCAGTCCCGTCTTTAATTCTTACCACCTCATTAGCCGAAAAGGTCGTTTCGCCTTTAATAACTAAAGTAGAACTGTCCAAAGCCGTCATATCATCCTCTAAAACATCTGCCGAAGAAACCAAGACCATTCCATTAACAGCGGAAATGGTGTCTTTTTCAAACACCGAAGTCCTGAAAACGCCTCTTGCCGTTATGTCTTGAAACTCCGCCGTGCCTGTGTTGGAGATGTTCCAGCCTGTTCCTAATGGGCCGGAAGTGAAAGTAGTTGAGCCGATTGAGGTAGTAGCTAATGCACACCCTCCTACCGTTCCAGAAACTGCGTTTAACACTCCAGCCCCCGAAACTGTAAAAAGATTATTCCCTATCCCAATCCCATCGCTTCCCAAGTGAACGCCTGCGTTTGTATCGTTGTAAGCTGTTTTAGAACCTGTATAAAGATAAGTTCCAATAGTAAAAGATCCTATCGTCCCTGATGTAGCCGTTATTGCTCCTGTGATAGTGGCAGAAGTAGCGGTCAATGCTCCGGCCTTAGTTACCATAAAAGGTGCGGACCCAGGAGTAGCAGAACCAGCATAAATGGCTGGATTCGTTCCTCCGCTGTCCAATCCGACTGTATTCGCTCCGGTGCCGAAAACAAAAGAAGTAGCACTTGTTGTCCAACCTCCTACAGTTCCGCCTGTGATCGTAATACTTGAGAAAGTCCCTGCCCCTGCGTTGGTTATGCTGGCCGGAGCCGTTGCCAAGGTAGCCCCTCCCCACCAAGAATTTCCGTCAGCGTCAGTTCTAAACCAATTAGGGGAAGTGCCAACGGTCAGCGATCCGCTGAAAGTTCCGCTTGCTCCTGTAATATCTCCCCTGAAATACCCAGTTTCCGCTTCCAATTCTCCGGCATAAGTAAGCCTCCAGCCCGAAGTGCCGGATACAAAATTTGCGCTGTGCATATCCGTTGCGCTTATGTCCACATAGTCATTTCCGTTGCCGAAGCGGCCAAAATTACAAAAAATATCTCCCTTAAAGCCAGAATACATTCCCGTGTTATTTGCATTATCAACACCTCCGCCAACTCCTGTCGGACTAAAAACCGATCCATTGTTCATAGTGTTTATAGGTTGCAATATTGGGAATGTCTCTATTCTTTCGGCCATTGTTTTTCGTTTAAACTTGTGTTATTATTTATGTATTATCCTTGGCGGGAAAATATGATATAATTCTTTTTGCCCCTCTAACCCGCCAAGGTAAGAGGGGTTTTTATTAAATTTATGATTAAAAGAAATTCTAAAGGTCAATTTGTAAAAGGTAGTGAATCATATTGGACTGGTAAAAAATTATCATCTTTGCATTGTGAGAAATTGAGAAATTCTCATCTTAGACATATTCCTTGGAACAAAGGGAAAAAAGGATTGTGGGAACATACTGAAGAATGGAAGAAAAAAATGAAAGAAATAGCGAAAAATAAAGGATTCGGATTGTGGATGAAAGGCAAGACTTCTTGTAATAAAGGAAAGAAAAGACCTCAATTTGCTGGTGAAAAAAATCAAAACTGGAAAGGTGATGATGTAGGTTATGTCGGTTTGCATAATTGGGTTAATCGTTATCTCGGGAAGCCTACAACTTGTGAACATTGTGGTAAAAATTTTACTGGGCATAGAATTGGTTGGGCAAATAAAAGTGGTGAGTACAAACGAGATTTAAATGATTGGTTAAGATTATGTGGTAAATGCCATAGACAATATGACATTAAATCAAATCTTCCTCCTCATAAATAATAGCAATAGAATCAATCTCTGCTCCTGTGCTTCCAGTATTCGTAAATTCCAACTGAATTTCTAACTCCCTTGCCTTTATATCTGGTTTGAAATTCTTTTCTAAAATGGCTCCGTCGACCGCAAAGTCCATTGTTCCGATGCTTGCCCAACTTCCCCTATCTTTTTTATAAGACAACTCAATCGTTTCTCCGCTTGCTAATGCTTTCGCTAAAGTAATCTTAAAATTCTTGTAATGTTTCCTCTTAAAAGGCTTCCCCGCATCGTGTATTAGCGATTGATAGACAGCTGTACCTTGCACCCCACTTCCGTCAATCTTGTCTATGCCGTATACTCCGTTGTCAGCCCAACCCATATACAGATCGGTAGTATTAGCCGAATAAACAAGTCCTACTTGAGTAGTCGTTCCTGTCGTTGTTCCAGTAGAAATTTTGTATTCTAAATTTAAAGTCTTAGAATATTGATTAGAATGAGAAGCCCAACTATAAACTCCTCTCTCGGCGGTCAGGGAAGTTCCGTCAGATAATCCCACCATTAACCTGCCTTGATAATTAGTCATTGCTCCAGGATAAACTTCAATAGTTTTATCAATTTCTATAAGAGGAATTGTTTTAATATTGTTTAATGTCGTATCAAGTCCAGTAAGTTGATATAAATGTCCTTTTTTTCCTGCTGAAATTATTACTGTTCCATCATCGGAAACATCACAGGAATTAACACCATCTTCTCCTTTTAATTTTTTTAGATAATTTGCATCTTCCGAAACTCCGTCCCATAGATAATAAGCGGCCAAAGAAGAATTATCAGACACGCAACCAATAAACAACCAATCACCGATGTTCTTTAAACATTTGATTTTTTGCCCAAATTCTACTGTCAATCCGCCACCAACAGTTGAGCTATTATAATCTATCGCTGATCCATCTGTGCTTATAAGTTCACGCCCATTTCCTACAAATACTTTATCCAAAAACGCTTCAACCGGATGAAAATCAGCTGAATCAAGTGTCCGACCGGTAGAAATTGAATTTGTAGAAGGATCAATTTTATATTCTTTATCTCCTGAACAAAAAACAACTTTATTCGTTCCCGTAAAAAATCCCATTCCTTGAGCATTAGTATAAGTATTAAGGACAGAATAAACTCCGGAAGATTTACAATATAATTTTCCAGCATCTCCTAAAAAGTAAATGTTGCTATTTACTGTATTAGTCGTTGAAAACATTGGAAGATCAACCACGACTGTCCCGCTATCTTTAGTGCTTTTAGGAGAAACCTTTAAAACATCAGGATTTGAATGGATATTTATCCCCGATCCAAAACGAAAACTCCCAGATAACCCTATCTTTTCACCACTACTCAATCCACCATTGAAATTATTGATTAACAAAATTGCCATTTTACGATAAATTTTGCGGGTAATTATTTGGATTAACAACTCTTATGTCCTCCTCTAAAACCCCAGAAGTCGTCAGATTGCTCCCGTATCGTTTTATTTGTAAAAGTTTTCCGCCTAATTCCTTGTCATCAAGACCTTGGAAATTATCTTTGTATCGGTCAGCTAAAGTCGTATTTTCTTTCTTTAAATAATAAATCCAAAGAGCATAATCCACCGGAGCGTCCTGGTGCGGTTCCGGTATCAAACTCATATTCCCGATTGTGTAGGCCGTTGTCCCTGCCACAATGGAAGTTCCGCCGTATTCTCTGGCCAGAGTGATCGTGGAAGAAGTCGGAACTGCTGAAATTTCATACCAATATTCATCTCCCGTAATTTTTAAATATCTTCCTACCATTGCGCTGGTCCAAGAAGGAGCATTGCCAACTATCGCTGTGCTTCCGTTTGTCGCAGTCAATATCGTGCCAGTAGTATAATCATCAGACGACAAGTCTTTGGTCGTTACTTTGTAGCGTTCGGTGATGGTATATCCGCTTGTGGAGCTGGTAGGCCATATTTCAAAAGTGTTCTTTTTTACAAAGAAGTAAGTCGGATAGGTATTTTCCGAAGTGAGCGAACTCCCCCTTAAAGCGTTCCATTGGTTCTCATCGGCTGGAAACTCCTTGGCAACATAGTCGGTATCGCCCACGGTTACCTTGACAGAGTGAAGTTTTGAACAGTTGTAAGGCAACGGATAGGAAGAAGTGCCGTCCACGGTCAGGTCTGTGGCCGAAGAATAAAAGTATTCAGCGTTTAAAACGCTGTAACACTTGTGCGTCCCCTCGTTTAGTAACGCCTTAAAAAGCGTTAAGGTTGTTGAATTGTCGTCAGAGCTTAAACTCTGGCAACGTTCGTATTGGGACTGGAAAGAAAGGTATGCCATATTTATCTTGGAAAAACTATTAAACCGTTACTGCAAATTATGTCTTTGACGACAGTAGTCGTTCCTCCCTCTTCCTCTCCATAAGTCAATAAACTATCATTCCCAGAGTTATAAGAGGCTTTGGACCAAGCAGCGGAACGGGCAATATTAGAAATACGAATTTCGTCCATTGTCCCAGACATATAATCCATTCCATTGCTCCTACCCAATACTAACTCGTATCTCGGTTGAAGCGGGTCAAGAGTCCCTGAATAAAGCGAAGAAGTGGTAACGAGCGCACCATTTATATAATGCCTTATATAACTTCCATCATAGGTCATTACAAAATTAGTCCAGGCATTTTCTGCAATAGTATTATTGGCAGATAAACAACCCCTTCCCGTACCAGATATCTTCATTTCCGAATAAGCTACATTCGCGTATCCGTTATCAAGACACATTGTTTGCACATATCCATATCCGCTATTTGGGTCGTGGTCAAAAGCAACGAATCTTGGATTAGCGGAAACTGGGACATAATAAACCCATTGTTCTATGGTAATGTAGTCATTATCTAAAAGAGAAGCATTATTTGGTAGAGTAATATAATCAGCAGAAAAGTTTTGTCCCTTTCCTATTTTACCGTCAGCTTGCAATGGATTATTAGCACTTCCTTTTGTCCCATCGTTGTTATTTCCTGTGCTGTCTAAAACACTTGAGGTCGTGGCATCGTTCATATGCTGGACCATCACAAAATTAGAGTCCCAAACATTACTTGCCGGAGAAGATCCCGGGGTATCTCCTATGTAAGTTGTATTGTCTGCTTGGGTATTGTCGTAATAAAGATAAATTGAAGTGTCGGCGGATATTGTCCAAGTGGAAAGAGAAGTATGGATTATAGCCACGGAATTTGTATTGTCCCAAAGTTCCACCTCGGCATAAAGCTGGGTGGTTCCATCTGATTGGGTAATAGCTATTTTCTGGCTATTTGCACCAACTTCGGAAAAAATATTTTCAGTATCTCCATTGGCGGCTTTTAAATGAATAGTTACTGGAAATTGTGTAACTGAAGCACCTATCTTGTTAGTATAGTCAATATCTAATTTTATTCTTTTTGCCCAAGTTCCTAACCAAGCCATATATTATATTAAATTTACAGTTCCCAACCCGTAACGGTTACGTATACATTACCGGCACTGGTAGTAATTATTAAATCCGCCGCATCTTCTGAAGAGAAAAGTGGAGTATTAAAACTATGAGACCAACCGCCATTGGCAGCCAGTTCTGCTTTCCATATTGCACTATCTCCACCTGCCAAGTCGTCCTCTAAAGTAACAGTAGCCGCTGCCGATACTTGGATATAAATATCGGTTACATACCACCTCTTACCTGCGGCTGGACTCCAAATAATGCCGTCAGTAACAGCTCCGGCGTTTGTGTAGTATTTCTTGACGTGTGCTGTTCCTGCCGTGGCCAAATCGCTTTCAGGTATGGCGGTTCTCAATTCTCTGAAAGCATTGGTAGTAAGCGGAGTTGTATCGCCGTCAGTATTGACAGTAGCAAGAACCTGTGTAACCGCCCCAGCTAAAGTATGGCTGGAAGTGTCTGCTGTCCAGTCAGCGTCATCAACATAAACAGAGTTATCAATCACCTCTACAGCGGTCTGTATGCTATCTAAAACCGCATTATCGGTAGCAGATAAGTTAGCGGTTACAGTACCATCAACAGTCAAAGCACCACCATTGTCATCTATCGAAAGCACGCCAGTTGAGTCTGTGGCAACAGTAACTCTTAATGCGGCGGCTTCAGTTCCAGCTCCAATAGGAACAGCGGCACCAGCAAATTGAGTTATATTAAATCCTACACCAGAAATGGCGTTGTCTATAAGTTGTGTTGCAGTTTTAATTGCGTCAGTATCAACATCAATTCCTGTAAGCAAAACCTCTATGGCGGCCAAATCTGTTACGGCTGGGTCATCGCTAGCCAGAGTAACCCTTTGCACTCCTGCGGCCACAGCACCTGCACCGCCGACAAAATCAGTTCCGGCGATGTTGCAATTAACATTAAGATAAGCCCCATCAACGGAATTATCTAAAAGCTCTAAGGCTGTCTTACAAGACGTTATGTCCGCATTAGTAACGGCCACGGCATTAGTGATGGTCGTTATTGTTCCCGATGAAATAACCACGGCTCCCGTGTTGCAAGCGGTTATCTTTCCATCAATGGAAGTGGTATCTCCAGCGATCGTAGAAGCATCCGTGGCAATGCTTGAAGTGTCAGCGTCTATCGTGCCAAGTAAATTATTAACCTCATCATCGGTAGCAATCGTTACTCTTAATGTCTGCGCCGTCAGCACGCCTGCGTTCATTGAAAGGTCTGTTCCTGCGGCGTTCAAATTAACATTCAAGTAATTGCCGTCCACCGAATTGTCTAAAAGTTCCAAAGCTGTTTTGCAAGAAGTAATGTCGGCGTTCGTAACGGCAACTGTTCCATCAACGGTTATCGCTCCTCCATTGTCTGAAATAGGCAAAGGATTGGTAGTGGATATTGTCGCAAGAGTGTTTGCGGCGATCTCGTGTAAAATAGCCGTTCCTGTAATGGTAGCGTCCGTGTCCCCCTCGGTGTATTGCGTTCCTGCTCCGGCGGCCACATAATCTCCATCAGCATTGGTCAGGCGCACCGCTAAAGGATTGGAATTGGCATAGTCAAGAACAGTTGCCTTAATTGCCGCGTCTGCCCCGTCCAAAATAGCTCCGTTACCTGCACCTCCGGCCACCACATTGACATTCAAAGCGTTGTTTCCCTCGTCCATACAAGAGTCGCCGTTTGCGTCTTTGATGATTGTCGCCACAGTTGAAGCTATGGAAATGGGCTGTGTCGCCTGCCAAAATGTCCCTGTTACCGCTATTGAAGCGTTATCCACCGTTACATTTGAAGAATTACAATCCACGGTTACTGTTCCGGCTATGCTTACCGGCTGGGTAGCTTGCCAAAAAGTTCCTGATACAGGTTGTGTTGCTTGCCAGAAAGTCCCACTAACTGGTTGAGTGGCTTGCCAGAATGTGCCAGTAACGGCTATGGAAGCGTTATCAACAGTAACATTGTGTCCGTCAGGCAACTGGTTAGCGGCCAAAGCAAGGCCGGTAGTATCAACCGTAGCCGTAATGCTTCCGCTTATAGGCAAAGTGTCTATTCCCGCGCCAACCGAATCAACCAATCTTACTGGCATTGCTCCAACAGCACCAAGCTGAACAACATTCAGCCCGATCACTGTGGAGTCTATGTCGCAAATTTGTACTTTTTGGTCTTTTATATCACTCATTTTTTTATAAATTCACACCTTTTGCTTTTAAAATTCCGAGCCGTTCCCGTTCAGAACAAAGTCCCTCCCTGATACGCACCTCTCTTTCTTGGGCGGTTATGCCTGTTTCCCTGTCTTGGATGTTCTTTTCCCGAACGGCCAGCTCAGCTTCTTTTTTGTTTATAAGGTCCGCGCGCTGGTCCAGTTCTGTCCTTTTAACTTCCAATTTATTGAACCTGTTTATCAGTTCATCGTTCTTGATAACAAAACTCTGTTCGGCCAAGCGTAGTTGCTCATCTTTTAAGTTTAAAAATTCTTTGTTTTTGTCTATTTTCTTTTGAGTTTCCTCCATTGCTTTAGTCATAAGATACAATTCGTTTATTGCTTTGTCGGCTTTATTCCTTTCCTGCTCGGATTGGACCTTTAAAGACTCGACAAAAGCCTTCTTATCCTCTAAAGTTTCCATCTCTTTTCTGATTTCCTTGCCTTTTTCGGCCAGTTCAACTGTTTTAGCAATAAATTCCTTCTCTTTTCTTGCCAAATTTGCCTCTTTTTCAACAATAAAACTGTCTATTTCTCCCCGATCAGCGATTATCTTCTCCTGTTCAACTCTTAAAGCCTTAATTTCAGCCCGGGCAAGGGTTAGAGTGCCATCTAACCTTGTATTTTCAGCCACCAAAGCCCTCTGCTTCTCGCCTAATTCAAACAACACGGCTTCTTTCTGCCGTATCAAGTCATCTTTCTGCTTTAAAAGGGCGGCCATAACCTCCTCTATCTTGGTTTTCTCCGTCGCCTTTTCCTGTTTAAAGCGGTCCAAGGCTACAAGCTCCTGTTGCAAAGAGCCGATGTCTTGTTGCGTTTCTTCTAAGGATTTGAAGCCGTGTGACATATTAGGTTAAAAGTATTTTAACATTGGCCGAAGCCACCGCAGTAATAAAAATATTTGTTACCTCCAGCGTGTCGCTATTGAAGGAAGTATTGGCTGCAATCGTGATTGAGTGATTAGTAGCGGCGTTGAACTTCACGCTAATTGCCGCGTCTGTTCTTATAGAAACAAACCTCGCCGTCGGCACATTAGAAAAGGCCGTTGCTTGGTTTGCTTCCAGATCGTAGTCTGCGACAATGCCGGTATTGAACTCAATATTGTCGTAAACGGTATTAACTGGACCGGAAAACCAACTTCCATCTGGGTGGCAAACGGAAATGGGTGTTTTTCCGTAACTTGTTACTTTAGTCATATTTATTTATCTTCTTTAGGTTTCTTATTTTCCGGTTTCTTTTCCGGCTCTTTGGTTTCTACCTTGGCCAACACCGCCTCGAGCTTTCTGTTTAAATCAGCCACCTGCGATTCCAAGTTTATGACTCTGGCTTTCTCTTTTTCCTTGGTCAGAACATCTGCCCTGATCTTGGCAAGGTCAATGTTCATTTTCCTAGCCATTACATCAAAATCCACATTCTCCAAAAAGGCCATCATCAAGACTTTCTTTTCGTCTTTGTTGGCGGTCTTGGCATATTTATCGGCCAGTTTTTTCGCACCGTGGCAAGCAATATAATCAACAAATTCTTTTGCTTCCCCGGCCTTAATCGTGTAAGGAGCCTTATCCCAAAAGAAAGTAAAATCTTCAGGGGTGTTGTTATAAAGTTTCTTAAACTCAATCGGTTTATTTACTGTTTCCATATTTTGGTGTTTCTACCATAAAATTTATTTATCTTATTATCATTTTTTTTGTCGTGTTTTCTATGGCAAAATATACATAACGAAATATAGTCATCGACATTTCTTCTATATTCGTGGTCTATATTTGCCCAATTTAACTTTTTTTCTTCGCAAGTAATTCCACAATGCTCACAAACTTTAGGTCTTCCTTTATTGTCATAAACCCATTTATGCTGAGTAACATAAGAAGCGTTATCTCCTTTCCAATATGGACTTTCTTTTCCTTTAAAATTATTAAAATTATTTTTCCAATTTTTTAAACCACTCAATCTCATCTTTTCTTTTGCTTCCTTCGTATAAATTACTCTCAAACCTTTGTTCCAAGGTATTAAATCTTTTAATTTCTTTTTATGCTCTTCAGTAAATTTTTTACCTTTTTTAGCTTCGCTAATTTTCCTTCTTACTTCGTCCGATAAATGTTTTCCTTTATTATGTTGATGTTCTCTAAGTTTTTGCTTATGTTCGTCTGTAAATATTCTCATAATTAGTTATCTTAATCAAATTATTGGGGCTGGGGGAAAGAGATAACCTTTCCCCCACTTGCGTCCGTCAAACCCCATAACCCGCCCCAAACAAGAACGGGTTATTTTCTAAGCCGCTATGGTTAAGTTGCAGAAGTTCAATTCATTATTTCCCGCAGCTGCCACGCAGTAACCGATAACATTTTCAAAGTTATTGGTTGTTGCAATTAAAGCCTGTCCGGCAGCATTTCCTCCAGGACAGATCGCATAACCTTCCGTAAGGGTATCGCCGATCACTCCGGCATAGCCTCTGATTTGAAGCCAGCCATAGTAATTCTCGGTCAAAGTACCGATACCGACACCGCTAACTGGTTGGACCAGATTATTGGCGGCGGCAATCAAAGCCACTCCCAAAGGAGCGATTATCTCGCCATCGTCAGTTCCAGCCGAAGTTAAAGCGGTAGTAATGCTTCTCTCAAGCGTCAAAGTGGTAGCAGTATTCCCCACGATCTTGATCGGGTCTGTTGAACCTGTCATCGCAGTAAGGGTTACATAATACCAACCGACATAAGCGGCAGCTGTCCAAGCGGCATCGCTATCGGTAATGATAGTGGTTGTCGCTCCGTCCGGACCGGTTCCGGAAGCGGAAGTGGCATTTGTAACCGCTACCTTAGCCCCGATGGTATTAACCTGCCCCAAAGCAGAAGTTCCGCCGGTCATCTTGACATAGCGAAACGCCCGTCCGTCCTCTAATTCTCTAATAACTCCGAGAGCTTCTTTAGCCGTAGAGTCATTGGCAGTCAACTTTGTGTTGAAAATAGTCTGCCTCGTTGTTTCTTGATAAGCCATTCTTCTTTTCCCTCGCCATTATTAATTTTGGTTCGGGTATTAACGGCGGTTTTGTAATCACAGACCGCCAACTGTGTTTAAAACTAATTAGCTAGTCGCACTCCAAACTGATCCGGCCCCATTAGTACAAATGTAAATTTTCTGGCTATCGCCATTAAATAACACATCTCCGGTGGTAGCCGCCAAAGCAGCATTAGGTGTCGTTCCATCTCCCATCCACAACTTATTGCTATTTACCTTCATAAATGCGTAGAAGTGAGCAGTAGCCGGGCTATCCTGGACTATTTCCAAAGGAGTTGTCCCAACAGCAGCCGCATTATCATTGTGAATATGAACAAGACTTCTGGCGTCTGTTTCCGCTGAATTGGAGTGAACATTTATCATCACACCAGTCGTCAAAGCGTCAGCGCTTACAAAGTTAAGAGCAGTACCAGTTGTCATCGCCGCGCAAGAGATATTGACTGCTTTACCAGCCGCTAACGCTCCCGAAGCAACAACTTGGAAAGCTACAGTTTCATCGGTTGCCGCAGTTTTAACTTCCGCGATAACAGTGTCAACTCCAGTTGCTCCAGTGTGGTTAACCAGCAACATCCTGCCCGTTGAAGTAGCCGCAGTTGAAGCGCAAGACAAGCTCAACAGCATACCGTCAGTTCTGGTAGTGCCGGAAGCCGCCACCACGATACCGTTTCCAGTCGTGATTGCTGCCATTCCGCCAATATCCAAAGCCGTGCCAGTAGTCATTGCCGCTACCGAGATGTCCAATCCGACACCCCCGGCCAAAGCCGCCGAAGCGGTCAAAGACAGCAACACAGTATTTTCCGCGGCAGCTGTCTTAAACTCAACAACCGAGCAAAGAGCGGTCGCGGTCGCGTTCCCCGTATGGTCAACTAACAACAGTCTGCCGGTGGTCATCGCGGTAGAGGCAGAATCCAAGTGGATCAAATACCCGCTTGTAAGAGTAGAAACATCGTTGTCGATGAAAATACCCTTGCCACTCGTTACCGCGCTAAAGTTCCCCATGTCAATGCCGGTTCCCGTTGTGGTCGCCGCCAAAGATATATCTAACCCAACACCACCCGCTAAGTCTGCCGCGTCAATTATCTGCACAACGGTAGTATTGTCGGTAGCCGCTGTCTGGAATACTGATAATGGAGCAAGAGCCGTGGTCGTTGATGTACCAGTGTGATTGACCAAGAACATTGACCCTGAAGTAACCGCCGTGCTAGACGAAGCAATTACCACTCCATTACCGGAAGAGATACCGTTACAATTAACCCTTAACAAGCCAGCCGCAGTCGTTGCTGAATTGGCTGTCAAAGTCAAAAGGTTTCCGGTTGTCGTCATTATCCCGCTTGAGATAATGCTCATCACCGTGCCTGTGGTTTGAATTGAATCAACCCTGCACATCGTTCCAGCCAACTGTCCTGTCGTTTTAAGGTCTAATACTGTTCCATTGGTTGCGCCGCCGGTATTGATACCGCTTGAAGTCGCTCTTATAAGCGAACCAGTGTCGGCGATAACCGAGGTAGCGTGTGCAATATTTATCGCTTGACCAGTATCAAGGGCCGCCAACGATGTCATATTGATACCAACACCAGAGGTCAATTCGGCAACCGTGAAGTTCAATACTCCACCTGTAACCGTTGTGCCTTTAGCAATGATATTCAAAGCCGCACCAACTGATACTCCGCTTCTGATCTCAACAGTGATTGGGTCATTGGTCTGCTCCGTGGCAGTTTCATAATCGAACACCGCCAAGTAAGAAGTGGAATGAGCCGGAGTGCCGGTATGATTAACCAACAACACCGCAGAACCAGCCGCAGTCGCTCCAGCCGCAGTAACCTGCAAAGTTGACTGTCCAGTAGCAGTTACGCCATTGGAAGCAAACCGGACCATATCCTCATTGGTCTGTACTCCGGTAACGCTCAAAGCAACAGTAGAATTAACCGCAGTTGTTATAACAGTCGCTCCGTCAGCTCCTACCGAGAAATCGGAAACTCCATCATCATTACAGTTGATGTAGAAACCGGTTGTCAGTGAAGCTCCGCCGTTATCAATATAAAGGATAGAACCCTCTGTTGCAGCGTCAGCTGTTATCCGAACCATATGGCCGGTTGTAGCCGCCGAAACAGCTATAATTGAACCTGTGGTTGTGTCATCAGAAGTGATCTGCAAAATGCCGTTAGACATCAGCACATCTCCATCGGTAACTGTCAAGACATCGGTATCAGCCGCACCGGTAATGGTAACCGAAGCCACAGCAACTAAAGCTGGGGTAATGGTAACCGCACCAGTAGAAACATCTCCGATAGCGATAGTTCCTGCGCCTGTACCATTTAAGGCCAAGTTAGCACTGGAAGTAATGCTCGTGGCTGTTACGCTTGCGAATACCGCCGCACCAGCTTTGGAAACGCTCCAAGTGCTGGAAGTTCCTTTGACATCGCTTCCTGTACCGGAATTAGTGAATTGCAAACAATCTCCGGTTACAGCTCCTGCCGCAGTGATAGTCAATACATCACCGGCCACCAAAGCTGCCGCACCTGCAATGGTCATCGTTGTTTCATCAACGGTGAATGTTTTGCTTCCATCATACAAACTGTTCCAAGTAGCGGAACTTGCTCCTCCTGCGCCAAGGGTTACCCAAGCACTTTCAATATAGGCTTGCAAACCTGTTCCAGTAACATACACTAACCGGCCATTGGCCAAATCAGAGTCTGTTGGAACTGCCACTCTTGTTACGATCTGAACTTGATCGGTAGCAAGTATGCCTTTGTTCTGCCGAACAGCAGAAACATAATTCTTAATATTTTTTAATGCCATAATACTTAATCAACTTATCGGCGGGGATTTTCACCCCAGCGTTATAAATAACACTGCGCCGATAAGTTAATAGTTAAATTGTTAAACTAGGCGGTGCATCCTTCATCTTTAGCCATATGTCTCGGGCTTTCGCAAATCAACTGGCCATAAAGAATAAACTGTCCAGTTTCGCCGTCTTGGTTGATAGGCTCTTTCATTCCGGTCCAAGCAATACCGTGATTGCGAGGTACTTCATTGTCCGGTCCTTCAATAATGCTTCCGCCCAAGTTGACAGTTCCGTGTTTAAAGTGAGGCAAACCAGCCCAATACAGTTTCTTTCTGTTCAGGTAGTAAATATCGCCAGAAGAACATTTTTCATCTTTGACGATTGGCACTCCCCTGTAATACATCGCTGTATATCCGGCCAAGCCTGTGTTAGATTGTCCGGCTCCTGCGTCTCCAAGCCTGTTGATAGTTCCTCTCTTGCTACCGGCGGCTCCATAAGTGGCCGTGATAGAAGGAAATAGCAAATCTTCCAAAGCTCTCCACAAAGTAGTGGTAGTCAAAACTATATCAGGGCTTTCAGAGCCAACGGTTGCGTCATCTAATGAAGAACCAATGGTATCGAGAGTAATGCTCCCGACAGAGCTGTCCACATCAGAGTTCAAAGCGGCGTAAGTTGGTCTGGAAAGTCCGGCGTAAGTCGAAGCAACAGTACCGTCATCAACGATATTGTCCAATCCATCGCACTGGTTAGAAGTTCCACTTCCGTAAAAAGCGTCAGCAATGTTGTCGAGCAAGTCTTGCGCGGCACTTTCCATTGCAAACCTTTCCTGTTGGATAACCGGTTCGGCTTTGTTGACCGAAAGTTCAAAGTAAGGAAGGGTAACCGATCCGTACACGCTGGCCGGTGTCCAAGTCATCTGGACCAGGTTCTTTTGCTGGGTAACATCAAAGTTGCCCATACCTGTATACCAACCCATCGCGGTTGATTTCTGATATTTCATATTCACCTTGTGGCCATTCGGTCTGAACGGCTTGGCGTTTGAAAATATCAACGAGTTAATAAGTTGTCCGTCAAGGATGCCGTCAACCACTTTAGCGGCGACTACATCTCTTGTCAGATAAGTTGTTTCTGTATCGATTGTTCTAGACATAAGTTTTTATTTTTTATTTTCGGACTTCGCAATAATGTCATCTATGCTCATTGAGTGTAGCTGTTTATACGTAAGCCCGACTTGCGTATTATCCGTCCCCTTTCCTTCGGGGAGCGTTCCTTCTTTGAGCTGTTGCGTCTTTTCAGACTTATCGGCTTTTTCCTTGATTTTCAGGTAGGTGTCATAAACATCATCACCGGTCTTGACCATCTCGGTCAGTACGGCTTTGCGAACTTCGGGAGTGATTTTTTGCCCTAAAGCGGTTAGTTTTTCAAATCCTGCTTCAATGGTCTGCTCCTGTTGTTCTTGTTCATGCCTTTCTTTTAAGAGCTTTTGCTCCATCAAGGTTGTTGCCTCTTTGACAGCTCTTGCTTTTACTTCTTTCCAATCTGCCGGTTCTGTTTCCGGCTCTTTTGGTAAAGAAGTTTTAAGAGTTTCAATTTCCTCTTTGAGTTGGGCTAAGGTCTGTCTGTCTTGGTTTCTTTCCTCGACGACTTCCTTAAACCTCTCGTAGGGGATCTGTTGCTCTTTTGTTTCCGTTGGCTGGACGGTCTGGTCGCCTTTTTCTGTTGACATAAATAATTAACGGTGTTTTACAAGGTTTTCCAAACCTTGGGATTATTTATTTACTATTTTTATGCGTAAAATCTTTTATTTTTCTTGTCTTGCTCTCTCTTTATTCTAATTTTTTGTTCTTTTAAGATGTCCGCCTTCCTAGACTCTTCCCAAACTCCCTTCATATTTTCATTGGCGTTTCCTCCTTCCGGGTTCTTCAACATCTTTTTAGCCGCTAATTTTCTTGCTTGTTTTGTTGCCATAATTACATCTGCGGTTGTGCCATTGGCTGGGCTTGTGGCTGTGCCGTTGGTCTTGGTCCGACAGATTGGGTTAATGATTTAAGTTGCTCGACCTCTTGGCGTATATGCTCCATAAAGTTTTGCTGTATCTGCACATCTTCCAATCTCTTGAACAAGGGCTTTTTCATAAATGCGGCGTGTTCATCTATGTGGGCTTTGTCTGCTGCCTGAAATGGTCCAACGATCTCGCCGTCCATCATTGCTTCCTGCTCCTCCTGTGCCTTGCCTATGCTGGTTGTTTCCGCTCCGGGCGTGTTTTCGTCCATTAAGAAGGTGGTAAGGTATAGCTTCGGGTCCAGGTTGTACATCACCATTCTCCGGGCCGCTTCTTTGGGGTTTGATACCTCGAAAGCCTCCATATAGCTCAAAGGGTCAAGCAATCTGGCGGCCATTCTCTCTTGCGCTTCCAGCCTTTGCGTAGCCTTGAAAGCGGTCATCTCGCTCTTGACCATAATCTCAATTCCGTCCTCAATATCATCAGAGCTAAACTCTAAGTAATCAGCCGCTCCCTCCTTTCCTAAGAGCTTGATGTAATGCGTGTCATCATAGAAAACCTTGGCCATCTGCAACATCCAGCCGTATAAAAGCTCCAGTTTCTTGTCTATGCGCCGGACAGAAAGGTCTATGCGCCCCAAATCTCCTTCCCTTAAAATGTTTCTGCCTGTGGCTGTTTCCTGCGCTCCTCTTTCCCCTCTGGTAGTGCCGTGCGCTCCCATTGTGCTGTCTATCTCGGTCTTTGTGTCCTGTAAGTCATTTAAAAGCACCGGAGATACCTGCTGGGGGGAGATATGCGTTACTGCATCGCTGG
>Ga0247841_10003446_pt1 | contig 29351 bp, 20 predicted proteins | sample LaCruzMarch2015__2_FD_192410 | JGI IMG/M metagenome (GOLD analysis project Ga0247841, IMG submission 192410) | Freshwater microbial communities from meromictic Lake La Cruz, Castile-La Mancha, Spain - LaCruzMarch2015_18m | ecosystem: Environmental > Aquatic > Freshwater > Lake | place: Spain... | reverse complement strand
GTGATCCCCTCTCTGTATGATCCTTTTGCCAATGTAACAATCGAGGCATTAGCAATGGGACTCTATGTTGTCTCTTCCAAAAGCAATGGGGCAAGCGAGGTTCTGAGAAAAGATTCAGGAATTGTGGTAGAGGACTTAACTGATCAAGAGGCTTTTGCAGAAGCCCTTAAAGAGGCTATGGGAAAACCTAAAAGACATGACACTTCCATTCAGATCAGGGCAAGTGTTGAACATCTAGACTTCTCCCATCAGCTCGCAAAAATGGTAGATAAGACTCTGAAAACATTTTAAACCATCGCCTTAATAGTATCGTAAACTCGTTTCATACCAAAATAACTTTTAATATCAATCATTAGGCAATACTCTTCTTTGTCTTTTACCTTAGAATGAGTCTGTGGAATACCCACAGAGGCAAGTCTTTCTGACACTGTAAGAACAACATCTTTTGGGCCTATAAAAAAGATAGCCTTATCATTTTTCCTCCAAAGCCCAGTTGTATGAGGGAATACGGCCCCTAATAGGGAGACGGTGAGATCTCTTCGTTTTAGTCTACAAAATTGTCCATACACTAACTTAGCATCAGTAATAGGACCCATTGCTTTGGCGCGCTCAATAAGCTTTGCTCTTTTCTCAACAAGAACATCGGGAGTTGAACCCATTTCCAAATTTCTGGAAATACGACTGACTTTTAATGCTTTCAATAAGGTTATAAATTCCGCATCTTTTTCTATATCTGTCGCTTTAAGAACTTTGCTTAAATATGGGTCTATGATGACTACATTGCGAAGGCCTTTCATGGTTTTTACAAACTCTGCAGCAACAGGCGTTGCAGCTTCATCAAAGGGAGCATCCGAAACTAATACTAAGGCATGATCATCCCGACCTGCGTTTCCTGCTTCCCCCGCCACGTATCGGACTTCCCCTTCAAGAAGAATCACTTTTGCATAGAGGCCAGCAATTTTCGCATGAAGCTCAGTCAAACAAGAAAGCTCTCCACATGACCCAACATGTTCTCCCTCTACTACTGCAGTTTGCAATTCATAAATACCCTTTAGACCCAGAGATTCCCTAGCAGCTTTGTAGCGCTCTCTGACAGCGATGATAGTTTCAGAAAGATCAACATATTTAAAATATCTCTCTTCTCCAAATCTTGCATAATAAAGAGCTTCTGTTCCAGCTTCTGGATTATACATCTCTACACAGGAAATGATTTTTTCCTGGCAAGCAAAACCGACTTCTTGCACCGTCTTTAAAACCTGCTGAGCTCTGAGTATTAATCTATCATCAGGAGCAGCACTTGCAGAACTAGATCCTGCTGCAGAAACATGGACGCCTGTAGGCAAGGTAAAATCTAAAGTAGTTAAAAGTGAAGAAGACATAAAAAACTCAAAATTAAAAATTAAATATTGCCAATAATAACATATTATTAAATTAAAATATGCACATAAATATTAAAAACTATATAAAAAACTAAATAGCATATAATTATATTTAACTATTGCTAGGTTTGCTATCCATTTATTGCTAGCTTATGCTATAAGTATAGGACTAGACTTAAGAGAATACCCCCCTCCTTTATGAACAAAGAAAAGCTCAGATACTACACCATAAGGTGTGTTACCTATCCGTTCGGACTATTACCCTACCCTATGATCCATGCGGTAGGTAAGGGACTTGGACTCTTAGCGTATTATCTTTTAAGCAATTTTAGAAAAAGGACGCTTAGCAATTTAGCTCTTGCAACAGACTTAAACTTGAAGCCTGAAGAGATACCCTCCCTTGCGAAAAAATCTTTTCAGAATCTTATGATCACCTGTCTTGAATATGAGAAGTTTGCTAAAGAGAAAAAAATCTCTCGTGTGGCCCATTGCGAAAATCCAGATACAGCCAAACAACTCTTAAAAGACGACAAAGGGATCATTTTCTTCTGTGGCCACCAAGCCAACTGGGAAATCCTCTTTTTGGAAGGAACCAGCCGCATGCCAGGCGTTGCTATCGGCAAGCCCGTGAAAAACAAATACCTCTACAATTGGGTCTTATCAATCAGACAAAAGTTCGGTGGAACGATCATAGCTCCAAGAAATGCGATCAAAGAAGGACTCAGAACCTTAAGACAAGGTAAGTTCCTAGGGATCGTCGGTGATCAAGGTATGCCAGATAGTGGCTACTGCAGCCCATTCCTCGGAAGGATGGCATGGACATCCCCTATCCCAGCCATGCTTTCCTATAGAAGCGGTAGACCGATACTTGTTGCTACAACAACGAGAGAAAAAGGGAAATACCTCATTCGTTATTCGGATCCTATATGGCCTGATAGTACAAAGAGTATGGAAGAAGAAATTCCAAGACTTATGAAATGTTCTTTGGATTTCTTAGAAGATAGCATCAAAAAAAATCCAGACCAATGGCTATGGCAGCATAATAGATGGAAACAGCAGCTTCCTGGCAGCATCCCGAAGAAATTCCGCCATGACAGCCTTTGCGTCATTCTGCCGAGCAAGCGTTCCCACTTTGAAAAAGTCCAAGGAGCTCTCTCCCATTTCAGAGCCCTTTATCCGACAGAATACATTCTCTTTCTAGCTCCCAAGATCTACAAAGAGGAGCTTTGCTATCTACAAGAAGAGATCATGTGGTATGAAGATGATGATGACTGTCTGCTCGATGACTATAGATTTAAGCTCGTATTCAATTTCACAGCAAATCGAAAAATCCATTCCCACTTTAAGCAAAGAGCTGCCTTTGCAGTCCTTGACCATTCCATGCTGCTCAAGCTTGCTAAAAAGCCCTCTCACACCCCTTTAGAAGAAGTTTTAACGAAGGCCCTCAGCTATGCCCGATGACCGTTTTTTTGTTCCTGAAAATTTCGCCACAAAGGCAACTACTTTTCTAAAAGACCAGGAACTGCATCACCTTCTGCATGTGATGAGAGTACGCGTTGGGGAAAGTATCGAACTCGTAAATGGAAAAGGGCAGCTAGCCTATGGCATACTTGAAAAAATAGAAAAACAGCAAGCCCACATTGCCATACAGAAGGTCGTATCTGAAGAGCCTCCATCTCACACCCTCATCCTAGCTCAGGGGCTTCCTAGGCTTCCTAGACTTGAATACATACTCGAAAAAGCAACAGAACTGGGAGTGACCGATATCTGGCTTTTTCCTGCAGACCAAAGCGAGAGAAAAGAACTTACTCCGACACAGCTCCAAAGGCTCCAGCAAATCTTAATCTCCTCTATTAAACAATGTGGAAGGCTCTATCTTCCTAAGATCACCTTAAAGCCTGCCCTCTATGGATGGCAGCCACTACAGGATGCCTTCTTTGGAGATACAACCCCCACAGCCCCGCCCCTTATCTATGCCTATCAAAGACAGGCATCCTCCTCTATTTGGATTGTAGGGCCTGAAAAAGGCTTTACTAAGGAAGAAACATCTTTCCTTACAACCTCTCTTAGAGCCCAAGGCGTTAGCCTTCATCCTAATACACTTAGAGTCGATACAGCAGCGATCGCTGGCCTGTCTCTTCTCTCCTCTTTGACGTTATTTCCAGAACCTGCAAATAACTAATATTATTAATATTAAAAGTTAATTCATTTTTAATTTGAAATATTTCAAAAAATGATTAATAATAAAGTAAAAGAGGAATATCCAAGGAGATGTTATGGCTGCTGTTCGTGCACACCGTGAAGACATGAGCCCATCACGTAAAGAGATTCTCATTATAAGAGAAGATCTTCACAAGATATGGGAAAAAATGAAAAAACAAGAAAGCTACTGCCCTACCGTGCAAGAGCTCGATAAATACGCAGAAAAGATCATGCAGTTTATCGACAAGCACCATAAAGAAGTCGCTAAAACAAAGACTCATCTTAAAGATGCGATCATCGATCTTACAGAGATCCCTGTGATGCACCCACAGATGCAGCGCATAGCGATTCATACAGCAATAAAGCTCTCTTATGAAAACATCGACAAATTTCTCTCTAAGTGCTACTCATAAGAGCGTTTAGAAAAGAATTTTTCTTCATCTGTCGAAAGGGAACCTTTGTACACAATCCCCTGTTCGGGATCTAGCGTTACAAGCTGCCCTTCTTTAAGGAGATTAAGAGCTCCTTCTGCACGTGTGATAATAGGGATGCCAAGCGCTTTTGCTATCTGCAGGGCGCTTTTCTCAGATTTTGGATCATCGGGATGATTTTGTAGTACGATACCTATTACATGCTTCAAGATCGGTGTGTATTCTAAAGAACACTGAGAAAGGACAACAATCTTATCTCTTACTTGATCTAATTCTTTGTCTTCTGAGCCGATGAGAAGTTTGACTTTCCCATGGATACGATGTCCAATCCCTGTTTTGCCTCTTACTAAAACATCACCGAGACTTTCTACCATCATAATATTGGTCGTTCCACTGATACCGAAGGGCGAACCTGCTGTGATGACGACGAGATCTCCATAGCGAACAAAGCCTCTGTCCATAGCAAATTGGCTGACACTTGCAAAAGCTTCTTGTACATTTTTGCAAGGCTCTGGATCCACTGGTGTGACACCCCAATAGATAGCCATTTGATGGTACGTCTTTGCATTGGGAGTCAGTGCAATGATCGGCATTTCAGGACGGCATTTCGATATAAGACGGGCCGTAAAGCCACTACTTGTAAAAGCAAATATAGCTTTAGCAGATGAGTTATATGCCGTCTTTACAGATGCATAAGATACCGCTGATGAAACATCGGTTGAGTCCTTACTACTGTCCTTGGAAAAGAACTCTCTGTAGTTAAAATGATTCTCTGCTTCTTTGATGATACTTTTCATGATCTTAACTGTCTCAACAGGATAAAGACCGACAGCTGTTTCACCAGAGAGCATCACAGCCGATGTGCTATCATAGATCGCATTAGCGACATCTGAGACTTCAGCACGGGTGGGTCTCGGATTTTTAATCATCGACTCGAGCATCTGCGTCGCTGTGACGACCGGTTTCGAGCTATGATAGCATTTACGGATCATCATCTTTTGCAGGCTTGGTACTTCTTCTAAAGGCAGCTCTACACCAAGATCTCCCCTAGCAACCATGATTCCGTCAGCTACTTGAACAATACTATCAAAGTTATCTACCCCTTGAGGGCTTTCTATCTTTGCAATGACAAGAACATCAGGACGTCCTTGTTTGACAAGCAGTCTTTTGATTTCAATGACGTGGTCAGCAGATCTTATGAAAGACGCTGCTATGATATCTATGTCTTGAGCACACCCAAAGGTAATATCATCGATGTCTTGTGTTGTCATCGCAGGAAGATCGATGCGAGCGTGGGGGATATTAACTCCCTTTTGATTTTTAAGAAGACCCGCATTTTGAATCTCAATCAAAATTCCTTTTTCACTTTTTTCTACCACTTTAGAAATGATATATCCATCATCGATTAGAACTCTTACTCCCACTTCGATGTTATCGAATACTTGCGCAGGAGTCAGCTGAACCATGTGTTCATCTGCTTCAATAGATTCTTTGACAAGTAGGATCTTTTGACCTGCTGTTAAAGGAATCCCTTCTGTCCTTACCTTTCCGATACGGATCTCAGGGCCTTTGGTATCGAGCATGATGGCAAGAGGTTTTTTTTTGTCTTCTCGTGCTTTTTTTAAAAGATTGATCGTTTTTAGATGAGCTTCGTGGGTGCCGTGGCTGAAATTCAGTCTGGCGACGTCCATTCCAGCATCTATCAGTTCGACTATTTTTTCATAGGTATTAACAGCCGGTCCCATCGTACAGATGATCTTCGTTCGAGTCTCCATAATCTCCTCTTAAAAATGTCTTATAAGATGTCTATACTATCCTGTCTTGGCATATCTAGCAAGCCACTCGGTAATATGAGCCCTTTCCTTTGGCTTTTAAAGACGAGTCTTTTACAATGGATCTACAAAAAATCTCTCACTGGAAACTTTATCTACATGGAAAAAGATCAGATCGTCTTAAAAAAAGTCCGCGTCCATAATTTAAAAGATGTCGACTTAACTCTTGATAAGAACCAACTGATTGTTTTTACAGGCGTCTCAGGTTCAGGTAAGTCCTCTCTCGCCTTTGATACCATTTATGTCGAAGGACAAAGAAGATACATAGAATCGCTTTCTACCTATGCAAGACGTCATATGGGAGATCTGCCAAAACCTGATGCGGATTTGATTGAGGGGATATCTCCTACCATCGCTATCGAGCAAAAAACAACTGGCAAAAACCCACGCAGTACCGTGGGTACTATGACAGGGCTATATGATTTTTTACGGGTCATGTACGCAAGGGTTGGCATAGCCCATTGTCCTGAGAGCGGCGAGCAAGTTACTCCCCAAAGCACCAAACAAATCATCGACAAGATATTTTTATCCTCAAACGAGGGTAGAATCATCATTTTAAGCCCTTATGCAGAGGGGAAAAAAGCAGAGTTCAAAGAAGACTTTGCGGAGCTGATCCGTAAAGGCTATACAAGAGTGCGTCTCGATGGAAAGATCATAGATCTCACAGACGATATGACCCTCGATGGTAAAGTAGCTCACGATCTCGATGTTGTGATAGACAGACTTACCGCTGATGAAGAAAACAGATCCCGCCTATCAGAAGCTGTTACGCAAGGTCTTGATTTCGGAAAAGGGATCATCAAAGTACTGCAAGTAGACACGGGCGAGGAAGCTCTGTATTCTCAGCATGCCTTCTGCAAAAAATCCGGCATCTCCTACGGTCCCTTGGAGCCATCAGATTTTTCCTTCAACCATCCATCGGGTATGTGCCCGAGCTGTCAGGGCCTTGGCATCACACAAGAATTTGATCTTAGCCTCATCATCGATCCCGAGCTTAGCATATCAGAGGACTGCTGCTCAGTAGCAAGCTCTTATACAACCGTCCGCTTTGGAAACATTTACGACAACCTTGCCAAGCTCTATGACTTTAGCGTAACAACACCTTGGAAAAAGCTATCTGAAAAAGCTAAGAAAGTTTTCCTATACGGAACAGAAACCAAATGGACAAGAATGAGTTTTGTTCATCCGACGAAAAAAACGAGATGGCATGACTATGTGCAGTGGAAAGGAGTACTTCATGAAGCTAAAGAGCGCTACGTGTCCGCTCTAAGCGAAGGGTATCGAACCAAGATGAAAGCGCTGATGCATGAGTCACTGTGCCCCGAATGCAAGGGAGCTCGCATAAGACCCTATCCTGCAGCTACTACAATCGGAGGCAAGAAGATCTTTGAGATCACGAAAGCTCCTATTGAAGATCTTCTCAGTTTTTTTAACGCGCTGAAGCTTGATGCAAGCCAAAAAATGATTGCTGATGAGCTCGTAAAAGAGATCATTGAAAGGCTTTACTTTTTAGATCAAGTAGGCCTTGGATATCTCTCTCTTGAGAGAACAGCGCCGACTCTGTCGGGCGGTGAGGGGCAAAGAGTACGACTAGCCTCGCAGATTGGCTCAGGCCTTGTAGGATCTACCTACATCTTGGATGAGCCTTCGATCGGGCTACATCCAAGAGATAACCACAAGCTTTTGCTGACCCTTAAAAACCTGCGTGATAAGGGCAATACCGTTATCGTTGTAGAACATGATGAAGAAACGATCGAGTGTGCAGACACTGTTGTCGATGTAGGCCCGCTAGCCGGGATGCTGGGTGGAAAAATCATCGTCAAAGGATCTGTGAAAGAGCTCATGGAAAATAAGGACTCTATCACTGGCGGCTACCTTTCAGGAAGACTCTGTATTCCCATACCTAAGAAAAGACGCAAGGCCACTAAAAAAGCGATCAAGATCAAGGGAGCTACACACCACAACTTAAAAGACACAGATGTCTCATTCCCCCTCGGAGTTTTTACAGCAGTAACAGGTGTATCAGGCTCTGGCAAGTCCTCCCTTGTCATCGACATATTATACCCCGCACTCTCCAATCATCTGCATGGAGCAAGCCTGCCCGTTGGCGCTAATAAAAAAATCGAGGGCTTAGATCTTGTAGACAAGATCATTGCCATCGACCAAACGCCGATTGGAAGAACTCCGAGATCCAATCCTGCCACCTACATTAAGCTATTCGATGAGATTCGGGATCTTTTCACTCAACTTCCAGAGAGTGTAGCCTCTGGATTTACTGCAGGACGATTCAGCTTCAATGTCAAAGAAGGCTCCTGCCCTTTCTGTGGCGGTATGGGCATGAGCCGGATCGACATGGACTTTATGGAAGATGAATGGGTCGAGTGCGAGCACTGCAATGGTGCGCGTTTTGATTCTAAGACACTCTCCGTACTCTTCAAAGGAAAAAGCATCCATGATGTCCTTGAAATGACGATCGCTGAAGCAAGCGAGTTTTTCTCAGCATTCCCTAAGATCCAAGCCAAATTGCAGCTGCTGTTAAAAGTGGGTCTTGATTACATAAAATTGGGTCAACCCTCCCCTACATTATCTGGTGGTGAAGCGCAACGTATCAAGCTTGCCAAAGAACTTTCCCGTCCCTCTACGGGAGCTACTTTTTATATTCTTGATGAGCCGACAACAGGCCTACATTTTCATGACATTAAAAAACTAGTAGATGTACTCCATTCACTTGTTGAAAAAGGGAACACCGTTCTTGTCATCGAACACAACATGGACCTTGTAAAGACAGCTGACTGGATCATCGACATAGGCCCTGAAGCCGGAATACATGGCGGGACAGTTGTAGCTGAAGGGACACCTGAAAAAATTGCAGAAGCAGATACGCCTACAGCAGTAGCTCTTAAATCGGCTCTTAAAAAACGGATATTTTCACCAAGCGCGCAAAAAGCCTCCTATCCCAAAGTAGAATACATCGAAGTTAAAGGAGCCTGCCAGAACAATCTAAAAGATCTTGATGTGCGTATACCGCGCGATAAGATCACTGTATGCACAGGACCTTCCGGCTCTGGGAAAAGCTCATTTGCTTTTGAAACAATCTATGCGGAAGGGCAGCGTAGGTACATCGAATCCCTCTCCCACTATGCACGTCAGTTTGTAAAGCAGATGGCAAAACCTAAAGTAGAAAGCATAGAAGGTCTTTCAGCCGCCATCGCGATAGAGCAAAAAAGCCATGCGGGCAACCCACGCAGTACGATCGGTACGATGACAGAGACGTACGACTATTTACGGGTTCTTTTTGCCCATTTAGGCACAGCCTACTGTCCAGAAACCGGAGAGCTCATCCAAGCGATCAGCAAAGAATATGTAGTAGATAGAATTCTTGAGAGCCCTGCAAAGTCTAAACTACATATCATGGCACCGTATACCCTTGCCAAGCAGGAAACGTTTGAAGAAGCCAAAGACAAACTCTTAAAGCAAGGCTTTCTGCGCATACGGCTGAATGGGACATTTTATGAGCTAGATGAAGAGATCCCAGTGGATAAAAAGCAAAAGCAAGAGCTTTTACTTGTCATCGATAGACTCGTGATCTCTGATGAGATACGAAAACGTCTTTTTGAAGCGATCGAGCAGGCAGATAAGATTTCTAAGGGGACGATTATCGCATCGATCGATGGCAAAGACCATCTCTTTAATCTGTCATTTGCTGTAGAAAGCACAGGCAAATCCTACCCTCCGGTTACACCGCATACTTTTTCCTTCAACACAGAGCAAGGGATGTGTCTAGATTGTCAGGGTCTAGGGTTTCAATATGGAGCGAACTTTGCAAGTAATAGAGACCTCATGGAGCTCTCTGCTCTTGATCTGATTTCCTTTCTTTGGAAAGAGCATGCGACGAAAGAATCACTTCACCTCTTCCTTCGAATACTACAAGAAGAAGGGATCGATCCCGACGAGCCCATGGAATCTATGAATGCCTCTCAGATGCAATTTTTCTTTCATGGAGCGCCTGAGGAAAAAAGCGATAAGAAAAAGAAAATCCATTTCCATTGGAAAGGGATTAACAATTCCCTCATCGCCTACTGCAAAACATCCTTTGGCTCAATAAGGCCTCTTCTTACTTCGATGATGGAACAAAATACTTGCCTCTCCTGCAATGGGACAAGGCTGAATCCCCTAGCCCGCAATGTAAAAATCGGCACTACGACACTGCCTGATGTTTGCAAAATGTCCATTGAAAAATCGCATGCCTTTATAGAAAAACTTCAAGTATCTCACCATGCATTCTTGCAAGAGACGCTTGATCAATTAAAAAGCAGGCTCCATTTTCTTATCTCCATTGGCCTTGGCTATCTATCGCTTGAGCGCAGCGCGCCGACACTCTCCGGCGGTGAGACACAAAGGATCCGCCTGAGTAGACAACTTGGAAGCGGCCTTACTGGATGTCTCTACGTTCTCGATGAACCAACCATTGGGCTGCACCCTCATAACAATGACAGGTTAAATGAAGCGCTACAGTCACTTTGTAAACTTGGCAACACACTCCTGCTTGTAGAACATGATCCGCTTACTGTGAAAATCGCAGATCATATCATTGACTTTGGACCGGAAGCTGGAACGTATGGTGGTCAAATCGTAGCTGAAGGGACATTAGATCAGATCCTTAAAAATCCTGACTCTTTAACTGGTGCTTATTTAAGCGGCAGAAAAAAGATACCCATACCAAAATCAAGAAGAGAAAGTGACGAAGTACTGCAGGTAGTCAATGCACGGATGCACAACCTAAAAGGATTTAGTGTGAAATTTCCAGTAGGGGCTATCACCTGTATTACTGGCGTATCCGGTGCTGGCAAATCAACCCTGATGTTAGATATCGTTCGCCCCGCTGTAGAAAAGACACTATCCGCAAAAGCAGGTGATGATGAAATACGCCTTGATAAAGTACTCATCAAGGGAATATCTCATTTCGACAAGTGTCTTGTCCTTGATCAAAACCCGATCGGTCATACAAGTAGAGCAGATGTCAGCACCTATGTCGATGTACTAACACCACTGCGCCATCTGTATGCATCCCTTCCAGAAGCGAAGCAGCGGGGCCTACAAGCCAAGCATTTTAGCTTTAACCACCGCAGAGGGATGTGCACAGGATGCTGGGGTCTTGGTGTAAAAAACATCGCCCTACAATTCTTGCCACCTGTCAAGGTGGCTTGCGAATCCTGCAGAGGGTACCGCTTAAATCCTTTGAGTTTGAAAGTATATTTTAAAGGAAAACATCTCGGAGAAGTTCTGCAGATGACGGTAGAGAACGCTCTACATTTCTTCGATGCCATCCCCAAAGTGAGAAAGATCCTCGACACCCTCGTGTCTGTAGGTCTTGGGTATGTGAAGCTCGGCCAAGAGATCGCCACACTCTCAGGTGGCGAGACGCAAAGACTGCGTCTTAGTCGTGAACTTGCTAAGCGCTCTACCGGAAGAACGCTGTATCTTCTGGATGAACCCTCCATCGGGCTACATAGTGAGGACATAGCTAAACTTGTCTCTATCTTCCAGACCCTTGCTGATAAAGGCAATACCCTCATCATGGTGGAGCACAATCTGGATCTTATGGCCAATGCTGATAAAGTAATCGATATCGGCCCCGATGCAGGAGAAAATGGGGGAGATCTTGTCGCTGAAGGGACGCCTGAGGAGATAGCAAAAGCCAAAAACTCGTATACGGCGAAGTACTTAAAAGAGCATTTGCTGGCTTACAAATAGCCCTTGCATTATGTTCAAAAAAAAGGAGCTAACCTATGTCACATCCTCTCGCGTCTAAAAAACGAGCTAAAGCCACATGCTCAGCTCTTTTCCTCATCGGACTTGCGATCGTTAGCATCACGGGCGCTTGGTGGCCAGGCATCATGCTAGCCATAGGTATTCCCCTTGCTATAAGACAATACCTTCTGGGCAAATACTATGATGTAGGCATAACTCTTTTGATCTTTGTTGGGGTATTTGTCACAGCGCAGTTTGATACTACATGGGACGTTATACTCCCTGTTGTTTTCACTGTCGGCGGTATCTATATTTTCTTTAGAGACTACATAGAGAGCTCTACACCACCTGAAGACGAACAAGAAGAAGATATCAACGAAGAAATTAAAGAAGAGCAGCATCCAGAATAGGACGCTGCCTTACTTTAGAAATAATTGATCAGCATCGCTTGTTTTACTTCATGCATCGTCTGAGCTGCTGTCTCTTCTGTTTTCATAGTCCCCTCTTTAAGGATTTTCATTACAGAAGCCGGATCTTTTGCAAATTCTAGGCGTCTTGCACGGATAGGCTCTAATAAGGCTTGGAGAACTTCATTCAACCTTTTCTTAACGACAGAATCACCAAGGCCCCCTCTTGTATAGTGGGCTTTGAGCTCTTCTACTTTTTCTGTCTCTGTGTCGAACGCATCGAGATAGGTAAAGACAGGATTTCCCTCCACTTTACCGGGATCTTCCACTCGAAGATGGCCGGGATCCGTGTACATGCTTTTAACTTTTTTGGCGATGTCATCTGCTGTGTCGCTCAAGTATATGCAGTTGCCAAGAGATTTACTCATTTTAGCTCCCCCATCAATGCCGGGAAGCCTTGCGATTTTAGGGATCACCGCTTTAGCCTCTACAAGCACATCTGTCTTATAGATCCGGTTGAAGTGACGCACAAGCTCATTGGTCTGCTCGATCATAGGAAGCTGATCTTCTCCCACAGGGACGACTTCAGCTTTCACGATACTGATATCAGCGGCTTGGCTTACCGGATATACCATAAAGCCTGCAGGGACGCTTTCTTCAAAGCCTTTCTGCTTGATCTCTTGTTTTACGGTCGGGTTGTGTTTGAGCCTATTCCATGTGACAAGGTTCAAATAGAACATGGTAAGCTCAGCTATCTGAGGTATCATCGACTGGATAAAGATCGCAGATTTACTAGGATCGATCCCTACAGCTAGGTAATCAAGGGCTACTTGCAATACGTTTTCTCTTACTTTTTGAGGGTTATCAGCATTATCGGTAAGAGCCTGAGCATCTGCGATCATAACGTACTGTTTATGAGTATCTTGGAATACAATTCGATTTTTCAAAGAACCGACGTAATGTCCTAAATGTAAAGGTCCTGTTGGTCTATCCCCTGTTAGAGCGATCTTTTTCTTCTCTGACATTTCTGATCTCCTTAAATAGCAATTTTAGAACAACTATTTTATCGATAAGCTCGTTGTTGTATAGCCATATCTTTAAGATGGTAAAGTTGATCTTGATTAATTTGATTATCTATGCAATGAAAGAAGACTACTTTACCTTATACACCCGGATACGAAAAGAATCATGCCCTCTGAAGATCCCCCTATTCCTACTAGCATTGGAAACTATAAAGTCGTTGAAAAAATCGCCACCGGTGGTATGGGTGAGATTTATCTCGTCTATGACCCAACCTGCGATAGAAATGTAGCGCTTAAAAAAATCCGTTGCGACCGTCTCAAATACCCAAGTTTAAAAGATAGATTCCTAAGGGAGGCGAAGATCGCAGCGCAAATGGCCCACCCCTGCATCATCCCTATCTATACGATCCATAGTGACTCGGAAGAGATCTATTACACTATGCCTTATGTGGAAGGAGATACCCTCAAACAAATCATCAGAAAATGTTTAGAAGAAGAAAAGAAAGGGCAAATACAGCATCCGATCGGATCCTCTATCCCCGCTTTAATGAGAATCTTCTTAAACATATGCCAAGCTATCGCCTACTGCCATAATAAAGGCATACTTCATCGCGATGTAAAACCAGAAAATGTGATCGTAGGAAAGTTTGGAGAAACATTCATTCTCGATTGGGGTCTTGCTGATTTCATCAATAATCCTTCGAAAGATTCTAATGAAAAATTCCCTGTGGTTGAATTTGCCGATTTAACACGCCCTGGTAAAATACCTGGCACTCTTGCGTACATCCCTCCTGAAAGGATCTTTGGAAAACCTGCAACCTATGCCACTGACGTGTATGCGCTCGGTGTCATATTATATCAGCTTCTCACACTGCGCATTCCGTTCCATAGAACATCTGATAAAAAACTCAAAAAACAGATCGAGAAAGAAGAGCTCATAGATCCACTTGATAGAGCTCCTTATAGGGATATTCCGCTCGAGCTTGCTCGCATCGCAAAAAAATGCCTCTGCCCCAATCCTGAAGAGCGATACGAAAGCGTTGAAGATCTTCTGCAAGATTTAGAAAGTTACATAACTGGCAGAGGGCAGTGGTCTTTTCTAGAGCCGCTTGATGTTGGAAACAAACACGACTGGGAATTCCAAGAGAATATCCTCGTAGCCAAGCACATCGCTTTAAGCCGCAGTGCAGACCTTATGCAGTGGGTGAATATCATGATTTCCAAGAAAGGGTTCTCAGGCAATTTCAAGATAGAAACTTCAGTAAAGCTAAGGATTCAAAGCCAAGGTGTTGGATTTCTTTTAAATGTACCTGAAGCACAGGAGCGCAGTGGTCTTCTGGAAGATAGCCACTGCATCTGGATTGGATCTAAAGACGATCCAGGCTGCGCCCTTTTCAGATCAAACGTGCAGATTCTCTCAACGCCTGATGTATACTTAGCTACAGGTACTCAATATAACATTCGCATTGAGAGAATTGAAAACCATATGCGCCTGTATGTGGATGAAAAATTGATTCTGGATTACCTCACACATATCCCCTTAACTGGCCCTCACTTTGGTCTTATGCTAAAAGATGCAGACCTTGAAATCGACCCGATCAAAGTGTATGTAAGCTCACCCAATATCATGGTCAATTGTCTTCGTGTGCCTGATACCTTTTTATCGAATAAGAACTTTTCAAAAGCCCTTGCTGAATACAGAAAAATCAGCACCTCCTTTCCTGGAAGAACAGAGGGAAGGGAAGCCATATTTAGAGCTGGCATAACACTCGTGGAAGAAGCCTCAGAATGCAAATCTTCTTCTAAAAAAAATCTTCTTCTTCAACACGCGCTCGAAGAATTTGGCAAACTTAGGTCCACTCCAGGAGCCCCTCTTGAATACTTAGGCAAATCACTCGTTTATAGAGCAAGTGGTGAGATAGACGAAGAGATCAAATGCTTAGAGCTTTCCTTAAGAAAATATGGAAGACATCCCTTAAAACATTTGATCGAAGAAGAGGTCATCTTTAGACTTCATGAATCGTCCTGCCAAAACAGGAAAGCCGCCTACCTGTTTGCTCTTATAGCGCTCAGGCACATGCCGCATATCTTTATGGAACCTCAGCATAAAGCATTGCTTAAGAGTCTGCAAAGCCACTGGCAAGATCTTGCATTCATCGAACAAATAGAGTCTCCAAGCAATGAAGAAAGCTACACGCAGATAAGTATACAGCTTGCTTACTCTCTTGCAAAACCGATTACTCTTGTTGAGATCATAGAGTCAGGAGCGCATCCTATTTTGATAGGCAATGCGCTCTATTGTCTCATCAAACTTGGCTGCATAAGTTTTACAGAAGAAAATCTTCATTTCCTACAAAAAGATAATGAAAGACTCTTAGATCTTTCCCTTATTTTAGAGCATACAAAAAAACAAATCAAAGCTCACTCCGCGATTGTTACTCTACTGGAAAAAAGGAGCTTTTCCTCTGAAAGAGCTCTTTTGCATATCATGGAAGGACTTCTGATACCTGGCAAAGCAGATATTCTTTTAGAGTATCTGCCTCAGATACTAGAGAAGTCCTTCATTGAAAAAGAACTTTTTACTGCGAGCCATATCATCGCTTTATTTCTTACGGATCAAGCAAGCCAAGCGAGCGCTCTTCTTGAAAAATCATCTCTTAGTGAGCCATGGAAAAACTTTCTTTCAGGATGCAAAATCGCAAGAGAGAAAGGAAAAAAAGAAGCCCTTTACTATCTGCTAGAAAACCCTACTTTCTTGGCATTCAATTCGTACTTTGTAGAAACGGAAGGCAAGTTCTCACTAAGAGATTTTGAAGATCTCTTTTTCTTTGAGCAGATAGAGCTCCTTTACCAAATCATGCTCTTTACTCACCTTGCAAAAATGCCTCTAGAATCCAAAAAATGGCTAAACCTCTTACACAAAAAGCAAAAACATGTCAGTGCCCTCTATTCCTATTCCTGAGATCAAAGAAAGCCACATCGTGCACAAAGGCTTCTTTACCCTGCGTATCGACACTCTGCAGGTTGCCTCTGGTGTAAGACGTCCGTATACCGTGTTAGAGACAGGGCCTCATGCAGCAGCGATCCTTGCAGAGACCTCAGATGGGAAACTCATCGTACTAAAAGAATATAGACACCCTACATCGAAGTGGCTGTATGGCTGCGCCGGTGGCAGAATCGATACAGGAGAATCCCCTGTAGAAGCTGCCAAAAGAGAGCTATTAGAGGAGACAGGCTATACGGCGGAGGAATTCCTCACACTTGGTAGCGCCTACCCCTTCCCTGCTGTAAGCGATCAAAAGATCCACTATATCTTCGCCAAAGGAGCGAGATATGTTCAAAAACCTCAGCATGAGCCTTTAGAAATGATAGAGCCCCACCTACTCACTGAAAAAGAGCTAAAAGACGCTATACTCTCAGGAGACCCCGTCGATGGAGTGCTTTGCACAGCTCTTTTTTTTAAATCTCTTCTAAGCTCTGTGTAATCAGGGTCGATCCTCCTTAGTAGGCTTTGACTTTGCCCTCTATCTTATGATACTCTTACTACCTCAAATTAAAATATTTACTTATAGCAGAGCTTTTTTATGACAGAACTCGCCAAAGCCTTTGAAGCAAAACTCGTTGAAGACAAATGGTACTCCTTTTGGGAGTCGAATAAATGTTTTCATGCCGATCCCCTATCTCCTAAACCTGCATTCAGCCTTGTGATGCCTCCACCGAATGTCACAGGTGTTTTACACATGGGTCATGCTCTCGTTAACACCCTGCAGGATGTTTTGAGTAGGTGGAAGAGAATGATGGGCTTTGAAGTGCTATGGGTTCCTGGCACTGACCATGCAGGTATTGCAACACAGACGGTCGTAGAAAGAAACCTGATGGCGCAAACAGGTAAAAGAAGAAAAGACTTCCCAAGGGAAGAATTCCTCTCTCACGTATGGGATTGGAAAGAAAAAAGCCAAGATACCATTTTGCATCAGCTCAAAAAACTCGGCTGCTCTTGCGACTGGTCAAGACTCTGCTTTACCATGGACGAGCCTCGTAACAAAGCTGTTAAAGCAGCGTTCAAAAAGTTCTACGATGACGGCCTCATCTACCGCGGCGACTACTTAGTGAACTGGGACCCTGTCACACAGACAGCCCTTGCAGATGATGAAGTAGAACATGAAGAAAAAGACTCATTCCTTTGGCATATACGCTATCCATTCAAAGACAGTCCGAAAGAACATATCGTAATTGCTACTACAAGACCTGAAACGATGCTTGGCGATGTAGCGGTAGCTGTTAGCCCCTCTGACAAGCGCTATACTCACCTTATTGGAAAAGAGCTTGTCCTCCCTTTCCTAGGCAGACACCTACCCATCATCACAGACCATTTTATTGAAGCGGGCTTTGGAAGTGGCGCTGTAAAAATCACACCAGCGCATGATCCCAACGACTACGAGATGGCAGCAAGGCACAATCTTAGCATGATCAACATCATGACACCTGATGGCAAGATCAACGAAAACGGGGCAGAATTCGCTGGTCTTACTATGCAAGAAGCCAGAATAGAAGTAGTAAACAGACTGAAAGAGCTTGGTTTAATAGAAAAGATCGAGCCACATAAGCTGCGTGTGGGTATTTCATACAGATCAAAAGCTGTGATCGAGCCGTATCTTTCTAAGCAGTGGTTTGTGAAGATGACAAATTTTAAACCTATCCTTCGAAAACTTGTGGAAGAGAAAAAAGTAAAGCTCGTCCCTGAAAGCTGGGAAAACACCTATTTCCATTGGATCGATAACTTAAGAGACTGGTGTATCTCCCGTCAGCTATGGTGGGGTCATAGGATTCCGATTTGGTATAACAAAGAAAATCCAGAGCAGATGATCTGTTATGCAGGTGAAGGGCTGCCTTCTGAAGTAGAAAAAAATCCAGACCTTTGGGTGCAAGATGAAGATGTTCTCGATACATGGTTCTCCTCCGCCCTCTGGCCTTTTAGCACGATGGGATGGCCAGAAAAAACTCCTGAGATGAGCAAGTTCTACCCAACATCTACTCTTATCACAGGCCATGACATCTTATTCTTCTGGGTCGCCCGTATGATCCTTATGGGAGAATACATCACAGAAACTCCCCCCTTTGCAGAGACATTCCTTCACGGACTTATCTACGGCAAATCGTATTGGAAGCAGCTAAAAGACGGTTCTCACAGCTACATCATGGGAGAAGAGAGGCTTGCGTATGATCTGGGTAAACCCCTACCTGCAGGTGTAGGCTTTAAATGGGAGAAGATGTCCAAATCCAAAGGCAACATCATCGATCCAATTGAAATCATCGATTCGTTTGGAACGGATGCGATGCGTATTGCGCTATGCGCCAGTGCAACGCATGCACGTCAGATCGATTTAGACAGACGCAGATTCGAAGAATTTAAAAACTTCGCAAATAAAGTATGGAATGGTGCCCGTTTTGTCTTTATGAATGTAGAAAGCCTCTCTGCTGAGAGTTTTTCTAAAGGGATTGATAGATCGCTCCTTGCCTTAGAAGACAAATGGATCCTCTCTCTTCTTAATAAAACCATTCAGCAGGTGCATACCAACCTTGCTGACTACAGCTTTGATAAAGCAGCGCAAATAGCTTATGACTTCTTTTGGAAAGAGCTCTGCGCGTATTATCTCGAACTTTCCAAGCCTGTACTATCTGGTAAAACGGGAAGCTCTGAAGAGAGAGAGAATAAACAAAAAATCTTAAGCATCATTTTATGTGCGACGCTAAGACTCCTCCATCCGATGACACCGTTCATTACAGAAGAGCTTTTCTCCTTTATGAAAGAGAAGTTTGCGGGAGCTAAAGCTTCATCAGCTGCAGATCCTTATACCAAAGAAGCTATCCTAGCCCTGCAGGCCAGCTGCTGCATGCAGTCGGCGTATCCAACAGTGATCAATCCTGCTGATATCAACGAAGAAATAGAAAAGAACTTTGCCTTTATGGATACCCTTGTTCATGCAGTGCGTAATATCCGCGCTGAGATGCAGCTGCCCCCTTCTGCGGCAACCGATGTCTATGTGATCGGAGAAAATACAGATCCTAACTGGCAATGTGCAGTAAGCAACCGCTCTATCTTAGAAGGCCTTGTCAAAATACAGACGTTAACTCTTACCGATACAGCGCCAGTGTCCTCTTTTTCTGCGGAAGCAATTGTTGCTAGCTTAAAAATCGTTGTGCCCCTACCTCAAGAGATGAAAGAGAAAGAAAAGCTAAGGCTTAACAAAGAAAAAGAAAAGATCCTGACGCAAAGCACATCTTTAAGAGAAAAGCTTTCTAACCAAGAGTTTGTACAGAAGGCTCCTGCGGATGTTGTAAAGAAACTATCCTCGCAGCTCGAAGTGATGGACAAGCAACTCGATGAAATGGATACGAAGCTGAAAAGTTTTAGTTAAATCTCGAGATTCACAAAGTGGAGTGATAGAAAAGGATTCTATCACTCCCTTCTTAACCATGCATAACCAAAAATGAGATATTTAAGAAAAAATCTTAAGCTTTTAATTAAAAACTAGCCTAAGATTACAAGATAATTAGGTATAAAGGTTACTCTCTAACAAGAAATCTAGCTGCATCAATTCGGTCTTTTAGATCTCTTAATTTCAATTCCCATTGTTTTGTAACTTCTGTCTGTCTTACACTACAACTAATTGTTGCTAATTCTAGACCTCGCTTGGTTAACGTCCTAGTGTAAGCATCTCCAGCTTTTTTAATAGCCCTGTGCAATTCATCAGTTTTATTAGTTAGAAATGCTAATTTTGCTATAATAATTGCACTTTTACATTCAATTTCTGGAGCTATCTCCCCTTTTTCCATGTATTCAAAAACGATAGAAAATCTTTGATACACATACAAACTAAGGGTTGCTGATTCTTGCGTTAACTGTATGTTTTTAGTCGCAGATTCGATCGACCTTAATTCAATAGAAATATCATGCAATCTTTGAACGACAGCAACGGCGATTTCAAGTTCTGCCGATATTCTTTTACTAGAATGGTGGATATTTTCCGCTTTAAGAATAGCTGGCACCCATTTCTTATTTTCAATATCAGTTTGAACTTGGGTTAAAAATACAGATGCATCCTCAATTGTTTGCTCATAAGGGGCTTCTAAGAGATCTTGTCCTCCCCATAGCAGATTCGGAGGAGTTCTACTCCTTGCAGGAACCAGAACGTCATCGAATACAAAACAGCCCCCTGAAGACCGAGAACTAGGAGGAAAACTACTCTCAACACTTGTCAAACGAGTTAAATCTAGTAATGCAGGAAGAGGGCATGTTTCTACAAATACAGAATTTGCCACTGTCGATACAACAGAAGAATCGATTCGAGTCCTTAATCCATCAGTATCAATGGTAGCTAAGCTAACATGCAAAGAAGACGCTCCCATATAAGATGTCGGAGCTGTAGGAGAAATTAATCTACTAATTGAAGAACTCATAGATAAATCCTTTGGCATCTAAATTTAGCAAATTGGTGGTCTATAATACAAACATTTCCATTTAAAATATGGGTGAGATTGCTCACACTTCAGCTGGCATTTTCCTCATCGCTTTCTCTCTTTCTAGAAGAGCAAAAAACTCTTTAGATTCTACAGCTACAAGAGAGGAAAGAGCAAATAAGGCAATAAGATTAGGAAGGGCCATTAGACCGTTCATAATATCAGCAAGCGGCCACACCACATCGAAGCTCATGACAGCCCCAAAAAAGACCACTGAGCAGAATACTAAGCGATATAGCAAAAGCACGCGGCTTCCAGCTAAGAATTCAATACATTTTTCCCCGTAATAGGCCCAGCCTACAATTGTCGTATAGCCAAAAAGGATAATCCCGATAGCTACGATGGCATCCCCTTGAGGTATTACACTTTTAAATGCTTCCATTACAAGGATGGCTCCATTGAGTGGATTATCTGATATGTCAGTTTTTCCCATTACGCCTGTTACACCGATGACAAGAGCGGTAATAGAACATACGACAAGGCTTGATAAAAACACCCCTGTCATCGATATGAGCGCTTGTCTTCCTGGAACATCCGTTTTAGCAGCAGCTGATGCGATCGGTGCGCTACCAAGACCTGCTTCGTTAGAAGAGACTCCTCTTGCGACTCCCATCTGGACGGCTGCCATAACGCCCGCACCTAAAAAGCCACCGACGGCTGCTTGTCCATTAAAAGCACAGCAAACGATCTCTAAAAGACAGGTTGGGATTAAAGGCGCCTTAATAACAAGAATAACAAGTCCGCCAATCACATAGAGTAGTGCCATGATAGGGACTAAATAGGAGCTAACTTTTCCGATGCTCCTAATGCCACCGAGAACAATGCAAGCGGTAAGAATAGCAAAAAACAGTCCAGACCATGTGGGAGAGAGCCCCGTTAGATCTTTTAGAGCAAGAGCTATGGAATTGGCTTGTATGATATTGCCGCCAGCAAAGCTCGATAGCACGCCGAACACCGCGAATGCAATAGCTAGAAAACGCCATTTAAGGCCTGCATTGATGTAATACATAGGCCCGCCGCACATACGCCCCTTTTCATCCACCTTGCGGAATTTTACAGCAAGTATGGCCTCAGAATATTTTGTTGCCATTCCAATCAGAGCAATCACCCACATCCAGAAGATCGCACCAAAGCCACCTGCCATGATAGCTGTGGCGACACCCGCGATGCTGCCGATACCAATGGTTGCAGATAGTGCTGTCATAAGAGATTGGAACTGGCTTATATCCCCTTCTGCATCGTCATCACTTCGTGTAAAAGCAAGTTTCAATGCATAAGCGAGATATTTAAATTGCATTCCCTTAAGACGGATCGTAAGAAGAAGACCCACAAAAACCAGAAAAAAAGCAAGGAAGTGCCCCCATAACCAGCCATCGATACGAGAAAGCCAATAGATCAGTGAGTTAGATGTTGTTTCCATAAATCATTCCATTGATAAACGTAAAAGCGGATAGTTTATTCTCAGAGCAGCACCTCAAGCAAGGTATTTCTCATGAGAACTAAAAATGTTTGTCTTGGCTTCAATCACTTTCTTGAATCTCTACTAGATTCAAAAAAGAGGAAAGGCTTTGTAGAACTGTTTGCAAAACAACTCTGACAAAGCCTTTACGTGCTAAGATAGGAAAATCTGTATTTACTTAGCATCTAATATTTTGGAGCCATCTGACCAAATGGCACTTCGTTTTGTGCTATTGCGATATTTCTTCTGGCAAGTTCATAATTTGACTCAACTTGCGATTTATACTCAGAGGGAAGATTCGGATTGGCAAGAAGCTTTGCACAAGCGGCATACCCTTCTTGATAATTTCCCATAAGCAGAGCGCAATTAGCATATTCTATAAGCATATCATGCTCATAGATAGGATACGGGATACAGTTTTCTTCATGAGGAACAGGATGGGAAAGTGCATGTTTTGCGAGGAGGAATCCTACTAAAACATTCCCCTTTTCACGATAAAGCTTTGCTGCTTGGAATAAAGTTTCAGCGCGTATCGGTCGAAAAGCATGAGCATTTAAAAAAGTCTGAATAGCTTCATCTTTTTCATTTAACTTTGCTTGTATCAGTCCAAGATTATAAAGAGCTAAGAAAGTCTCTTGAACATCGGAACTTTGCATAGCAAGTCTTTTCTGAAAACTCTTTTTAGCAAGTTCATACTGCTCTGCCGCGGAATAACTAACCCCTAGATAGTAAGCATAGCGGCTGTTGTTTGGTTCGTCAATCAGCCCCTGCTCTAAGATTTTTGCATCGGCAGCATATTTCGCGATTTGTGATCCTTTTGACTTTGCTCTTCCGGAAGAATTTTCTCCGTGTGTATTACAAATATTTACAACACCGGGGAGTACATCCGATGTTTTTGCTTCATTAGAAGAGACAACCTCATGAAGAACTCCCTCCCATTTCCAATTGAGACTATTCTTAATGAGACCATTACGTTTAACATCTGCAGCCTTGAGTTGGCGTAAAGGGATGAAATAGAGATCTTTTTCTAGAGAAGGCAAGGAAAAATTCTTTGAATATTCGAGGACTTCATCAGCATCTATAAGAAGGACATAATCCCCTTTATTTTTAGCAAGGCTAAGAGCTTCATTGCGGTTATAAGCAAAATTTTTCCAGGGTCTCTCATGCAGCTCTCCAGGAATTCCTTTCATAATTTTTTTTATCACCTTCTGTGTTCCATCACTGGAACCTGTATCGACAATGACCCAATAATCGATTATGGGTTTCACAGAAGAAAGACATTTTTCAATAACTTCAGCCTCATCTTTGACAATCATATTTAAACAAATGCTCTTTTTTTCAGCAGAAAGTAATGCTGCATGAGTAAAGGTCATAAATAACGTGCAGAGTATAAGGAAAAATCTCATAAGGGCCTCTCTATAAATAAAAATGAATTGGTATTTAAACTAGTCTTAAAAAAAGTCTAAAATAGATGTTCGGAAATCCTTTAAGGCGGTCATCGTTAAAAAAGGATTTCTTGTTTTTTTGAGATACTCTATCCAAAAACAGATAAAAGTAAAATAGACTTTGAAAATGCTAACAGCGGCCAGCCCACTCGCTAATAATCTATATCTGTACTAGATTCTTGCATCGATTCGTCTTCAAGAAAAGAACTCATGCCATCGTCTGATGACTCATTATCATCATCGTCACTATCATCCGCAACCTCTTCGTACTCTTCATATTCATCGAATTCTTCCGAAGAAGTGGATTTGCCCTCGTCCGAATAGTTATCACTCGAACCTTTAGAATCACTTTTATCTTCTTCATAATTATCATCCGCTTTCTCCTGACCATGAGAAGGCTCTGGAACTGTTGGAGATTGAGGAGGGGTAAAGGGTGGAGCAGGAGGACTTGGAGCGGGAGGGCTTGCAGGAGGGGTAAAGGGTGGAGCAGGAGGGCTTGCAGGAGGGGCAACTGTAGGCTCTGAATCATCAGAAATCGTAATTAAATTGGCCCAAAGTTGATGTTTCCACTCTCTATAGATCGTCCCATCTTCTAAACGAATATCAGCTCTAAAGGTGATGATCCCTTTTTTGCTGGCGTATTCTTCATTGAGATCTTTGTATGTTACATACCCCATTCTTTTCTTTAAGGGGTACTGGAAGCTCTCTTCCGTATAATCCCCATAAATGACGTGTAGGTCTATAACCGGATGCTTCTGAAGAAGCTCTTTGGGAATCCTCCAGTCCATGACGATCATCTCACCAAAAGGAGGGTTTTGCTGTCTTTTATCTGGGGTGCCGGCGCCGACACTTGCCAGAGAGTTTACGTTGATATTTTGGTCAGTAAGTGACAAGTAATATTTTTCGCAGCTAGTCAAAAATAGCAGACTTGAAAGACAGACTAAGTGCGCAATCCTTTTTTTACTTTGTTTTCTCATGTTCAATGACCTATACTATAACCCCATTATTGACGCTTATAAACACTCTTTTTGCAAGGAAAAAGTTCTCATGTCTTTAAAGCCCGCTGTATATGGGATCATTTTTGATAAAACCCGCGATCAGGTCCTATTAATCCAAAGAAGAGATGTCCCTGTATGGGTTCTTCCAGGTGGAGGAATAGATCCCGGAGAAAAACCTGAAGCTGCCATACTGAGGGAAATGCAGGAGGAAACAGGCTACGAGGTGGTAATCGTAAGACAAATCGCTGAGTACCTTCCTGTAAACAAACTCACACAGCTCTCTTACTACTTTGAATGCTCCCCTATCGCTGGGGAAAAACAAACAGGCTCTGAAACTAAAGCCATCCGTTTTTTTCCAGTAAACAATCTACCCAAACTCATGCCCCCCCCTTTTGCAGATTGGATTGCTGATGCAGTCGCGAATAAGAAGGAAATCATCCGAAAAGAAATACTCGGTGTTTCTTACCTTGTTCTTATCAAGCTTCTTCTTCTCCACCCAATACTTGTTAGCAGATTCCTTTTAACAAAACTGGGGATCCATATCAATTCGAAGGACTGATCATCTTAGAAGGATCGATCGCAGCATCAAATTCTTTTTCAGTAAGAACACCCATCTCGATCGCTGCAGCTTTTAGTGTCTTATTCTCTTTAAATGCCTTTTGCACAACTTTACTCGCCCTGTCATATCCAATTACAGGGTTGAGTGCTGTTGCAAGCATGAGAGAATTATTTAAAAGCTCATCGATCCTTGCAAGATTTGGTTTTATTCCAATAAGGCACTTATCATGGAAGTTCTTAGCAACATCAGAAAGCAGAGTGATCGACTGCAAAAGATTATAAATCATAAGAGGCTTAAATACATTTAGCTCGAAATTCCCTTGCGAGCCTGCGATGCCAATCGCAGTATCATTACCGATGACTTGAACAGCCACCATGGTCATAGCCTCACTCTGTGTGGGATTGACCTTACCCGGCATGATAGAAGATCCGGGTTCATTGTCTGGTATGAAGATCTCTCCAAGACCACAGCGGGGGCCCGATGCTAGCCAGCGTATGTCATTGGCGATCTTCATAAAAGCGCAGGCAACTCTTTTAAGAGAGCCGCTTACCTCTACAACAGCATCATTACAGGCAAGCGCCTCAAATTTATTTCTCGCTGTAACAAAGGGAAATTTTGTGATCTCACTGATCGCCTCGGCCACTTTTTTTGCGTAGTTTGGATGTGTGTTAAGTCCTGTACCGACAGCTGTCCCTCCAAGAGCTAGCTCAGATAAAGGCTTCATTCCCCTTTCAATAGCCTCTATTCCATATTCTAACTGGGCTGCATATCCAGAGAACTCTTGACCAAGCGTTAGTGGTGTAGCGTCCATCAAATGGGTTCTACCCACTTTGATGATGTTTTCAAATTCCTTGGCTTTTTCTTTAAATCCCTTATGTAGCAGATGAAGGCTCGGAAGTAAATGATCACGAATCGCTAAAATGGCAGCTATATGCATAGCTGTCGGAAATACGTCGTTAGAAGACTGCGACTTATTGACATCGTCATTGGGATGGATCGGCTTTTTAGATCCCATCTCACCACCGAGGATTTCGATCGCCCTGTTGCTGATCACCTCATTGACATTCATATTCGTCTGTGTGCCAGAACCTGTCTGCCATACGACAAGATCGAAATGATCATTCAGTTTTCCAGATAAGATCTCATTACAAACTGTTGTGATGATCTCTTGTTTATCCTTAGGAAGAAGACCCAGATCGCAGTTCACTTTAGCGGAAGCCTTTTTTACGATCGCTAAGGCATAGATAAGCTGCAAAGGCATCTTCTCATGACCGATGATAAAGTTCTCAAGTGAGCGCTGCGTCTGTGCTCCATAGTATTTATCTACTGGAACGAACACCTCACCGAGACTATCCGTTTCACGCCTTGTTGGTTTCTTAGGAGCAGAGTCTTTCATACACACGTCCTTTTTGCCCTATTCTATGGGTAAGGCTTTTTTCGTCACTAATTTTGCAAAGGGAAGTGGGTAAAAATAAAAAAACTTAAGCTGATACAAGGAAATCTCACTTACGAAACATTCCAGAAACAGCAGAATAAGCCCTAGAAAGAAATCCTTGCTGAACAATTGGAGGCACATCTTGTCTTTCAACCAGCACACCTTCATCCCCATCGAGCGGAGCAGAAGGATCAGAATGAGACTTTAAGTCAGATCCTGGAGCCACACCTTGTGCAGCTGCTCTTGCTGCAACTTCTTTATAAAACCCCATTTCACTACATGAAAGCCGATCTGTATAGGGAACAAAGGAATAATCAAGTATAGCTCGATCATGAGCTACATTTGATGGGATAGGCCCATGGATATCAGATCTAGCACTTGCAGAAGCAGCGGGATCCGAGGATACAGTTAAGCCCTCACTACTTGCAAAAGTGTCCAGCCTCCCACGCCCTTCTGGCACCAGAGAATCAGTCCTTCCTGGATCAAGTGTAGATAGGCTACCCTCAGTCTCTCTTCTAGTGCTTTCCATCTCTTCAGAACCCAAAGAAGCTGGGGATACCTCTAAAGGGATAGCCGCACGCAAAGTCCTTTCCTGTATAGGGGTGGTGGTTAGAAAAGCTGGAAACTCAACAGAGGAAGGCGATAGAGCTTCAAGAACACTTCCATCTTCAATGCCTTGGTCTGGCAATTGCAAATCAGGTAATTGGTGAGGCAGGTCTCCCCGATTTTCAGATCTATCTGCACGACCCAATGAAGAGCCCATACTACCAGATATACGATCTTCTAAAGGTCCATCTAATAAAGGGCCTGTAAGTTCCTCTAAAGAAGCACCTGGTGGGACAAAGCTCCTGAGGCAATCTGCTACACTTTCATAAAAAACAGGCGCACCATCAAATGCTGAAAAAGATCCATCAAAAGGCCCAGAAGGGGTATGTGTAACAACTTCCAGCTTATCTCGAAAAATTTGAAAAATCTTAATCAAATGGGCTAATTTTTTACCTGCCGCAGCAATCTGAACAGTTTTTGCAGGCGAACTCTTTTGAGCTTCCATAGTCCGTATATTTTTTCTTAATCCCGCTAGTTTTCCGTCCAACTCCAAAAGAGATGTGCGTAGAGACTCAGGATCATCACTCTGTAGCTTCTGAGCATATTCTGGAAACTGACTCGCTAGACGACGTGAAAACAATACCGCTGAAGATGTCATTATAACCTCTTTGCATTGAAGTTCTTAAAAAAAATCGGTAGGGGTTATACCTTTAAGGAAAGATTTAATCCAAGTGACTTTTGAAGATATTTTTTTGAATAAGAGCTCTCTTGAAAAACACGAAAAAATGCAAAACTAGGCTTTTTAGAATGGGATTTTGGAATTCAAAACCTAAAAGCCGGAAGGGAATCCCTTCCGGCTTTTTAGCTTCTTTAGTAAAGAAACTCTTCGCGATTACAGGTTAACATGAGGAATACAAGCTCATAAGATTCTTACAGGAAATAATAGATCTTCTTGTTTTGTAGGAGATGGCTCAAACTCATTAGCTTCCTCTCCAAAAGATATTCGCATAGTCACTCTAGGCGGAAGATCGGGATAAGCCATACGACTTTCTGAACCTGGTGATGTCCTTTTAATACTAGGAGGAGTTTTAAATGCTGATTGTCTACTTGGTGTCAGTTGACCAAATAAAGAACTTTTAGAGGTGGCTGCTATCTTTGCCGAAAATAAGCCCCTTACTTCTTTTAAAAGACCCAGACGCTCTTGAGCTATGGCTATTTGGTCACGTTTAGAACGAACGGTAAAACGAGAAGCTTTTGCACCCACTTTATGTGGAAGGCTATCTTGAATATACTTTATATGCCGTTGACACTTTGCTATTTTTGTATCTAAGTCTTCAGCACCTTTACAAAGAGCACAAGAAGTGCTGTTTCCTTTTAAAACTTCAGCATAACTTGCTAGAGCCCGCTCTATGTGCCTTGGGACTTTATCTATCAGTGTTGCCATATAAAGGCTCCTTAATTGATTTTTATATTTACTGAGCGGGCTAATATAGCGCGCTTACGAAATTTTATCCAATCAACTTCTCTATAAGCAATTTCCGTATTACTAATTTCTTATAAATTATTAAATTAAAAAATAAACAAAAACATTGCCAATTAAAAAATTTATTAGTATTTATTGAAACAAAGACAAACAAACTACATTTTCACCTATTTCTCGGCACACAAAAGAAATAAAAAGTAGTTTAAAAGTTAATTTCAATAATTATGGAGTTATTTATGAAAAAAGTACTATTTCTCGCAACTATGTCACTAGCTGGCTTTCTATGCGTTAATGCCTCCCCTGCACCTACTCAACAAATTGCAGCGGCGCCAGCACCATCTAGTGCATTATCTAGGGCTAATGCCTCTACAGGAATTGCAGGAGCTATGAAAGTTGCAGTTCCTCAAAAAGACTTAGAAACAGCGATCAGAGTCTCCAAAGAAGGTGATATCCTTGTATATGCTGGAAATGATAACTGGTACCATATTGATGGTAAAGCTCTGCAGCAAGGCACTAGAGTATTCGTTCTAGGAACTGGCTCACTCGTGAGCGTATTCCCAAAAGATTCAGAAGGCGATTCTTTAAGATAACAGATAATAATATAATAGGAAGAAGGGCGGAATTACTTCCGTCCTTCTTCTTTTAACTTTACGTCTCTAAGGCAGGCTCAGCAAATTCAGGCGACGCAGCCGCTGGCTCTTTACTGCTGATCTTTTTAAACAATCCACCCACAGATGCCACAGATGCTATCCAAGAGCTTAAGACAACAAATAGGATGATCGCGATGTAAGGTGTTGAAAGAGCAACACTCCCCAGCATGATAATCAATCCTTGGTAGGTAAGCGATGAGCCTGACTTACCAATACCAGATCCTAGGCCAT
>Ga0247841_10003445_pt1 | contig 29368 bp, 31 predicted proteins | sample LaCruzMarch2015__2_FD_192410 | JGI IMG/M metagenome (GOLD analysis project Ga0247841, IMG submission 192410) | Freshwater microbial communities from meromictic Lake La Cruz, Castile-La Mancha, Spain - LaCruzMarch2015_18m | ecosystem: Environmental > Aquatic > Freshwater > Lake | place: Spain... | reverse complement strand
GCTTGTCCTGCCAGGCTTAATCCTTCTGTCATCAAGTCAAATCCTCCCCCGGAGCTACCAACCATTACCTTTTTTCCAGTAATAGAACTTCCTAAACCCGCGATTATTACTGCAATCTCATTTTCTAATTCAATTGTTTTATGTTTCATGTTTTTTTCAAGTTGCATCTGACTAAGATCAGTTAAAACCGGTGTTGCAGGAGTCATGGGATAAGCATAATAATAATCTAAACCAGAACTTACTGCGCCAACAGATATAGCTTTACTTCCATTCATCAAACTTAAATTTTGTGCTTGTTTGTTTAATTCAGGCAGTTTCAGTTTCCTTTTTTCGTTTTCATAACCTTTTCTCGCATGTTTTACATTTTCTTCATAATTTTTGAGTTTTCTCAGTTCATCTTCAAGGATCTTCAAGTCAATTCCAAGGATTTTATACACTGCTCCTGCAAAAAACATGTTTTCCTCTTCATCTTTTAGAATTATCCCCTTATTTTTAAGATATTTTTTATGCATTCCAAATGTGTTCTTATCAAGACAAATGAGAATGTCTATTTTTGAAGAATTACTATATACGGGGGTATCTGAAAAACTTAATATATTAAAGTTATGGCCCCCCCTTATAAGAGACTGATAATCTCTGGAATAGAACACATAAAAACCCTTTTTTATAAGTCCCTCTGAGACTACTTCTGTCAAAATATTGGGGCCCTGGCCCGCTTTTCCACCAAAAACTATATCATACCTCATTTTAATATAATCTATTTTAAAGAGGGCAATCTATTTAAAGTTATTGAAATTTGAAGATATTACGAGGTAAAAAAGAGTGAAAAATATGAAAAATGACATAAAATCCAATAAATATAGGCCTGCCCTGTTCATAGTTGTCTATCGTTTAGATAAGCATCTAAACAGGCCAATATACCTTATTCTCAACCGAAAAAAGCACTGGAAAGGCTGGGAATTCACAAAAGGGGGGATAGAAAAAGGAGAAACAGAGAAAAAAACTCTGTTTAGAGAAGTAAAAGAAGAATGTGGACTCAAAATTATTAAGATAAAGAAATATCGTGTTTGTGGTAAGTACAAATATCCAAAAAAGTTCAAAGCAAGACCGGGTTTTATTGGTCAAACATATTCACTTTATTCTGTGCAAGTAGGAGAAGGAAATGTGAAGATAGATAGAAGAGAGCATTCCGCCTTTAAGTGGCTTGATTTTACCGGTGCAAGAAAGATTATTACCTATAAAAATCAGAAAGAGTGTTTAGAGATTGTTAACAACCGTTTAAAATAATATGACAAAAACAAACTATCTTCTTGGAATAGATGATGCAGGACGTGGGCCAGTTATAGGACCAATGCTTTTGTGTGGTGTTCTAATTAAAGCAAAAGAAGAAGAGCATTTCAGAGATATTGGTGCAAAAGACTCTAAATTGCTAACGCCACTGCAAAGAGAAAAACTTGCGGAGATAATAAAAAAAGAAGTAAAAATGTTCAGAACAAAAACAATAACTCCTTCTGAAATCGATACGGGAATGGGGATTGGATTAAATTTAAACCAAGTTGAAGCACTTGCATGTGCAACGATTATAAATGAAATAATGGAACATCTTTCTGAAGAAGAAAAGAATAATACTAAAATAATATTGGACTGCCCTTCTATAAACACTTCTGGATGGAAAAACCAGCTGCTTGAATATGTAAAAAATAAAAAACTAGAAATACATTGCGAGCATAAAGCAGACTTTAATCATCCTGTTGTTTCTGCTGCGAGCATTATTGCAAAGGTTACTCGGGATGAGGAAATAGAAAAAATAAAAAAACAGATAGGAATTAATTTTGGAAGTGGATATCCTTCTGATCCTACTACTAAAAACTTCTTAAAAGAACATGTCAACGATTTTAAGAAAGAAAGAATATTCAGGGAAAGCTGGGCAACGTGGAGAGCAGCAAGAGATAGGGCGCTGGGAATTAAAGAAAAAGAGAATAAACAGGCTAAACTTTTTGATTAATAGACATTCTTCTTCCCGTTTGTGATTCCAATAATCTTTAAATATCCTTTTTCCTAACCTGTTTTATGCCATTTATAAAAGAGTTGGTGATTCATGGCTTCAAAAGCTTTGCAAGAGAGACTAAAATACCTTTCAAAGGCGAAATGAATGTTATTATAGGTGCAAATGGAAGCGGAAAATCCAATGTAACCGATGCTATTTGTTTTGTTCTTGGAAGAATGGGAAGCAAGAGTATGAGAGCAAAAAGACTTTCTAATCTCATTTTTGCAGGAACTCATCAGTATAAACCCGCAAGTGAGGCAAGCGTAGAACTTATTTTTGATAATAATGATAAAGGATTTTCACTTGATCAGCCAGAGGTTAGCATAAAAAGAATATTGAGAAGAAACGGACAAGGAATATATAAAATAAACAATGAAGTAAAAACAAGGCAGGATGTTTTAGAACTTCTCAGCCAAGCGAATATAGATCCAAATGGATTTAATATTGTTCTTCAAGGAGAGATTGACAGTTTTGTAAAAATGTCTCCTGATGAGAGAAGGGGGGTCATAGAAGAAGTAGCAGGAATTTCTGTTTATGAAATGAGAAAGAAAAACTCACTTAATGAACTTGAAAAAACTGAAAACAAACTAAAGGAAGTTTCAGCTATATTAAGAGAAAGAAATGTTTACCTAAAAAATCTTGAGGAGGAAAGGAAAAATGCATTAAAATTCAAAAAGCTTCAGGAAGAACTAAAAAGTTGTAAGGCATCAGTCTGCAACAATAATCTTAGGGAAAAAGAGGAAAAGATAGAGGAGATAAACAAAAGTATAGAAAAAGAGCAGGGGGCGGTAGGAAAAATAAACCAATTTCTTGAAAGAAACAGCCAAGAAATAGCTATACTAAATGAAAAGATAAACAATATTTCTCTGAATATTCAAAAATCATCTGGACTTGAACAGGATAGGATTAATGCAGAAATTTCTGATTTGAGGGCAGAACTTGTTGGTTTAGAAACACAAAGCAAAAATTATGAAAATAGAATTAATGAAATGAAAATGAGAAAAGATGAAGTTGATGGAAAGATAAGAGATTCAGAAGCAGAAATAATAGGTATGAAAAAATCAAACGGCAAAAGTGTAGGAAAAGATCTCATAGAAAAGAAAAAAGAGCTTGAAACAATAGACGAACAAAAAAGAAATCTCCATATATTAAAATCAAAATTATCCTCACTAAATGCAAAAATAGAAGATAAGCAAATACAGGTTCAAAGAATAAAGATAGATTCTGACGGTATTTTTTCAAGAATAAAACAACTTGAATCAGAATTAAAGACAAAAGAGTATATAGAAGAACAGAAAGAGAAGACAGCAGTTGCAAGAACAAATCTTGATAAATTAAAAAAAGATTTTGACGATTTGATAAAAGAAAGAAATGATAACGAAAAAATAATTGCAATTTCTGAAAAACAAATTGAAGATATAGAAAAAATAAAGGGGAAGGTTTCATCATTGGACATATGCCCATTATGCAAGACAAAAATAACAAAAGAGCATGTTCACCATGTTATAGAGGAACAAGAAAAAGAAAAATTGGGGCATAAAACTAGGGGGGAAAATTCTCAGAAAGCTATAAAAGAAATAAATGAAAAATTGAGGAACATTAATGAAACAATAAGAAGGACGGAAGAAGAACTTAGAATAAGAAGTCAGGATATTTTGAAGCTAGAACTTATAAATGAAAAGAAAAATGATCTAAGAAAGAGTTCTGAAGACTTGAAGAATCTTGAAGGAGAATATTCCGAACTTATAAATAAGAAAGCCAGCTTAGAAAAGCAGATTTCTTTGATAAGAACAAGTGAGGAAAATTATGATATGTTAAGAGTAGAGATACAGGAGCTTGAAAGACATGAAGAGAAAAATACGGATATGGCTATTATCATGAAGCAAAGAGAACTTGAAAGAATGAAGATATCACTCAAAGAAATAACAAGAGAAATAGAAGAGAATTCTTCTGAATTAAAAGAAATAAGCGGAAAGATTGATGAGAAACAATCTATTTTTGAAGAAAAGAGTAAACAGGATATATCATTAAAAGAAAAGTTTAAGAGAATCTTAGAAGAAAAAAACAAATATAGTGAGAAAATAAGATTTTTTGAAAATGACTCTATGAGAAAACAGAATGACAAACAGCTCATAGAAGAAAGGATGAATAACATGAAAATTGATCGGGCAAGGTTTATGGCTGAGAAAAGTGCTGTTGAAGATGAAGCAAGGGAGTTCGCAGGAGCCCAGATAATTAGGAATAACACAGAGTCATTAAGAAAGAAAATCGAAGAGACACAGCAGATATTAGCTACAATCGGCTCTGTAAATCTAAGAGCTATTGAGGTTTATGAAGAAATAAAGAGGGAATATGAAAAAGTTCAGGAAAAAGCAAATAAGATCCTTGAAGAAAAAGAAGAAATAATGAAAGTTATAGAAGACATAGACAAAAAGAAGAAGAAGGCGTTTTTTATAACACTTGAAAAAATAAACGAATTGTTTTCAAGAAATTTTTCACAATTAAGCAGTAAAGGTACGGCTACACTTGAACCCACAAATAAAGAGGATATTTTTGCTGGAGGAATAGAGATGCTGATTAAGGTTGGTAAAGGCAAATATTTTGATACACATTCTCTTTCAGGAGGAGAACAATCACTTATATCACTTTCGCTTATATTCGCGATACAGGAATACAGGCCTTATTGCTTTTATATTTTTGATGAGATTGATGCTGCTCTTGACAGACATAACAGTGAAAGATTAGCCACATTATTAAAGAGGTACATGAATCGTGGGCAATATCTCATTATTACTCATAATGATTCACTTATTACAGAGGCACCTGTTATTTATGGAGTAAGTATGCAGGACAAGATAAGTAGAGTACTTAGCATGGAGGTTTAATTTTATTGTTATCTATGCTGTTTCAGATATTCTTCTCTTCTTTTAGGATTATCACAGAGATGGATGTTACCCCAACGAATATAATTATGACATCCATCCTTGGGGGGAGAAGATAATCTTAAGAGAATCCTGCTTTCTAATGGTCTTTTTAAAGTCTTTTGTACTAAATCTATCTCATCTCTTTTTTGCATAAAAAAATTTAAAGTGTCTATTTCACAATCACAGTCCTCATATTTTATGTCATTAGGCATTTTTATTGGGGGAGCTATCCGAATATAAACCATTCTAAATTTCAAAAATTCCTCTTGTTTATTTCAACTTTTAATGTTTGGTTTTCAATTTAAAGGCTAAAAAAATAAATAAAAAAAATAAAAAAAATAAAAATTAATAATAACTTGTTTCTCCGAAATCGTTTATCTTCTCAGAGGGTTTTCTAGTTAGCAATATTATCAAAACAACAAGCAAAACAACAAATATAACTACAAGAACAATTGTCAAGATTACTATGGAATTTGGAATTCCTGTTGTCTCGTTATTGTCTGTTGCTGTTGTTATTACTGTATTGTCGTCTTCTACAGCGGATCCTGTTATTGCAATGCTTTTCTTTACTGTTTTAGATGCGTCGTAGTTAGAAGCAGAAACTTCTATTTGGTAAATGCCTGTTACAGCATCTGAAGGTATAGTTAAATATATCCTTCTTTCTCTTGCATCTTCATTACTGTCGTAGTCGTCATAATTGTCTGTAGCATAAATATCTCCGAAATAAGCTTTCTTTTGAACGCCTAATTCAGGTATTACTGCTGTAACAAAAGAGTTCTCAAGAGTGTCTGTTCCTTCATTTGTAAGAACAACATCTAATGCGATTATATCTCCTGCAAATGCTTCTAATGGAGCATCAACAGAAAGTACATCAAACTCATATGACTCTTTTTGCAATGTTATTTCTCGTGTAGTTTCTTTATCGTCATTCTTGTCTGCTATTCTAACTGTAAGAGTTAATGTTTCATCAACATCATCCATATCTAATGCAGAAGGAAGTTTGATGCTTAATGTTTTTGTATATGTCTTATTAGCCAAGACATTGAATCTTGGTGTTGAGGCATAAACATCACTTTTGTATCCATCTATATAGACACTAAGTTTTACATCATTCAAATCTTCTAAAGAAGTGAACTTAACCTTTACAGAAATAGTATCTCCTGGAGAAGCTGCTATAGAATCTACATCTAAAACAGATGTACCATCTATCTGAACGTCACTTACCGTAACGCTAAGTTCAGCTGCAACAAGACTAATTGCGAATAAAGCAACTAATACTGCTACAAAAAAACACAATGTTCTTTTTGTTTTCATTTAAAGAGGTTTAAAAATTTAATTAATATTTTATATCTTTTTGGCTATTTAAAGGTTTGTGTTGTGTATTAACTATTAAGTTAGGACAAATAGCGAAAGGTTTATAAGTATACCCGATTATACCCGGGTATACTTCGATAGACTGCCATGACAAAGAACAAAATAACGACGATAAAAATAGAAGAAAACACTAAAAAAAGAATTGACCAGCTAAAAGAATATAAGATGGAAACTTACAATGAAGTTCTTAATAAGATGCTTAATATTGTTAATATAACAATAAAAAATCCTGTTGCGGGCGCCAGGATTTTCAGAGGTATAAAGAGAAAAAAGATAGGTAAGGAGAGACTAATAAAAAGATTTGAAGATGAGTCGTATGAAGAAGATTTTAGTGGGGGGAAAGTGGAGGCAGAATAAAAATGCCAAACTATTTTTTTGAGAAGTGTGATAAAAACGCGTTAAAAGGAATTGAAAAATTAGCTATTGAACTCGGACTTAAAGAGCAAGAAGATGATAAGTTCACAAGGCAGTGGGAAGGTGAAGAAGTTTTCAAAAGGGAAGAAAATTATGACAGAATACTATCCATGACCTATTCGCTCACTATGGTCCACCCATTGCTTGTTCAAACTTCACCTAATGTCACGCATAGGCAACAGGATGTTAAGCTTTTGATAAAAAGGGTAATGAAAATTTGCGGTGTGAAAAGAATTTATTTTGATGAGACTGAAACGTATGATATACAAGAATTTTTATAATTTTTAAGCACAAATGCAAGATTTATGAGTGCACCCTTTTCACACCCAACGAAATTAATACTCTAGATATAGTCTTACGAATGCCCTTTTCGCTCATTCAACGCAATTAATACTTTAAAGATACCCTTATGAGTGTGCTATTTGCACATACAACGTTATTAATAATTTCGAATAAAGTCTTATGTATGCGCAAACCAAAACTTAATCTTCTCATCCGGATTATAACCGCAATATCCCGTGCCCTTAAAATAAACAACTGCTCCTTCTTTTAACTTGCTTAACTGAACATCGCTTTCCCCAGAGATTACTTTTGCATCGGGCATCAATATTTTTATCTTGCCCTTTTTCCCTTCAATAAAACTAGCAGAAATAGCTTTATCTTTTATAATGTCCCTGTTAAAATTATCTAATACTTGAAATAAATCTTCTTTTGCCATAACCTTGTCCACGTTACTTAATCCTCTCTGTGCAACCATTCTTGCAAATGCTTCTGGCTGATAACCTCTTCTTTTGAAGTTTCTTGCAAGAGGAAGGCGAATATCATCCCAACCAGAAAATTCTCCTTTCTTTATTCTTTCAGTTATCTTTGTTTTTGATATCTCCAAATCTGTAAACTTATATCTTCCAAGAAAGTAGGTATGGGGTTTCTTTATATTTAATGCATCAAAAATCATTTCCTGTCTTTTAGCATTATCCTGATGCTCTTTTGCGCGGATTATATGGGTACATTTCTGCTCCATGTCATCATGTGTTACGCATAAATTCATCAAAGGCCAAACTCTATACTTTTTCCCTTGTTTTGGATGGGCAGTTAAATTGATTCTTGCTAATGGAAAATCAATTAAAGCAGGATTTGAAACTTTTAAATCGCTTGACTTAAATCTCAAAACTGCTTCTCCTTCTTTAAATCCTTTCTTATCCAGCATTTTTTCCCATTTTTGTTCATTATCTTTTATAGAATTATTTCTACATTTGCATGGTTCTCTCTTTTTTGGAGTATCGGATTCTTCATCTTCTTCTTTTTTACAAGTGCATACAAAAGCCAATCCCTTTCCAATCAGTTGTTTAGCAAAATCATAATATTTTTGCATTCTATCTGACTGAGCATAATATTCAGTTACATTCCCAAAAATCCATTCTGCCTCCTTGGGAAAAGATTCGTAACATTCTGGTACTGTTTTTTCAGGATTAGTATCTTCTATTCTCAGGTATAGTTTACCCCCGTACTTTTTAACATAAAGACAGGAAGGCATTCCTGTAAGAATATGACCTATGTGAAAAGCAGGAGCGCTTGATGAAGGAGAAAACCTCATGATTATTCCTGTTTTAGGAACATCTTCTAGATCAGGCATTTCGGTTATATCTCTTACTTCCCTATGAGCTATTGATTTTTCATGCTTTTCAATCTCTTTTTTTTGTTCTTCAATTGAAAGAGCATTAACTTTCTTAATAGCCTCGTTTATTCTTGGCATAATTGTTTTTACATCTTCTTTCTTTAGTCCTTCAAAAAAGAGCGGGGATAATACACTTCCCACTATGGCCTTTCCTTCGTGCTCTAGTGCATTTTTTAATGCATATGCAAAGATTTTTTCGTTGGTTATTTTTTCTGACATGATATTTTTATGGGCTCTTTCTTTCCAACCTATCTATTTTTCTTTCAAGAAGCTCGACCCTATCAATAAGTCTTGATAACCTGCCTGAAATTTCATCTAATTTATTATTTGTCTGTGCTGTTTGTGATGTGTCAGAATAAGAAGAATCTGCTGCCTGTGCTGGACTGGCATCATAAGATGGCGCAGAATTATTTCCAAAAAAATTAAAAAATCCCCCAGAACTCGGTGCAGATGTTTGTGATGTTTCTGTAGAAGCATTAGAAGCATCAGAAAGAGTTATTATACCATCACTAGACTTAATTGGAACTATCTTTTTCTGGAGCCGTTTTGGAAGAGGAATGCCTCCTGAGACGTTTCCGGTAAGGTCCATATCTTGCGTTTTTTTCTTGTTGAAAAAGTTGAATGCCATTTTTCCTTTTGTCTCTCCTTTTTATGGGTTATAATGGGTGACAGGGGTTTTAAAGATATTGTTTTTAACCCCTGCTTTACTATACCCAAAATTTAAAAACTTCTTTTATATACCTATAATGTAAAAGAGGCATAAAATAATAAAAATATGGCAACTCCTGAAAGTATAATCACTGCAATAAATCCTGATAAGTATTATGACAAAACTAAGGGAGATATATCCAAATTTAAAAATATTATAGGACAGGAAGGGATTATTGAGGCGACAAAATACGCCAAATCAAAATCTTCGCGAGAATGGAAAATAATATATAACTCTCCTTTTGAAACACTTGAACCCATTTATTTTTGGATTCTTGACTTTATGGGTTATCCAAAAGATGTTGAAAAAATTGTTGATAATTTTGCGTCTTCGCCAGGTTCTGGACATTTTTCAGAGCTTATGGGAAAAGCAACAAGGATGCAAGAAGAGTCTATGAAAGTTATGCAAACAATAGGCGTTCTTGTAAAAAGCACAGTAAACATTATTTATGATTTAAGACAGTTTGAGATAGTTCTTAATGATTATAAGGCAGCAAATTCTGATAATAAAACAACTGCGGAAGCAGGCCTTATTGCACTAAAACAAAGATGGTTGGATAATGTTGATATTAAAAGAGGAAATACTAGCATAAAAGGCATGACTTTTTCACAGACATCTTTCGCCACTCTTCTTGATGCTTTCTTTTTTATCAAATCGTTAAAAAGTCTTCAAGAAAATAAACCTGACCTTAATGAAAGAGTAATAAGAATCTTGGAACAAAGATTGTTAGAATTTGAAAAATGGAGAGACTTAAGTGAAAAAGAAATGCAAAAAAGATATAACATCGAAAAAACATATCTTCGGAGCCAAGTTAGTTCATTAAAGCTTTATTCAAGGTGGGCAAAACCATATCTTAAAGCCGCAGAAGAGCTAAGAATGAATGATAAATCAAATCCTGCCCTGGTTACTGCATTTAATACAATAAACATGAATGTTACTTTAATGAAAAAAACCTTGATAAAAGTTGAAGAAGAAGCTTATGCAAAAAGTTTACCCAGAAATTTTCTCAACTTAAAAAACGCAAGAGATTATTATGCTTGCTCTATTGTTGAATTTAATTTTAGAGGAATTCCGCAGAAATTTGATCAGCATTATACCTTCGGGGGGAGAGTTGATGTTGCTTTTAGGGCATATGCTCTTAATCAAGAAGAACTTGATTTATTCAATTATGAACTAGATAAATCTGATTTAAAAGAAGCTTTGAATCTTGTCAAAGAAGCAACAGACGATTCACTAACAGAAATACAGGAGGATATTGATTATTTTTTAAAAAGCGATGATGAAAAGATTAAAGATAAAAAGTTAAAGGAAGAAACAGAAAATAATGATATAAATCCTTTTACTGCTCTTCTTGGATTAGACAAGCTAAAATTCTTTGAAAAAAAAGGGGAGAAAAAAAAAGATCCTGATAAGGAGAAAAAGGAAAAGGGAGAAAAATTAGAGAAAGAAGGAATAAAAAAAGACACTTATGCTGAAAGTGTTATAAGAAATCTTGCTGAGAAAACCGCTGTGGAGTTTTGTTATAAGGTATATGACATTTACAAGAAAGCGCATGGTATGGCTTCTACCCGGGACCAAGTTTAATTTCTAATCTAGTAAAAACAAACTTTATAACCCTCCTCACCCTCTTACTTTTATGATAACTGCAAAAGGAAAAAAGATGAATAAAAATATTCTTAAAAAATTAAAACCCATAGATCTAGGAAGGAAAAAAAAGCAAATAAATGGGACTGAAATCTTAAAGAACATTGGTGCTTTAGATAAAGAAGAAACAGTCCATGAGATAAATTCTCAAGAGCATGGTTTTTCGGATAATTCTATATGGCAAACAAAAAAGTTTGACGCCCCTGTTATTACCCGTTCAGAAGAATCAACTCCTCTTGAAAGAACAGCAGAAGAAGCACCGATACAAAACCAGAATGAAAGTAATATAAAAGAAATAGCAACAGATTATTCTTCAATACAGAAATCAGAATCTTCTGCTTATAGAATTTCCTCTGATTATGAAGGTAGAACAACCTATGATTCCCGAGACTCCGGGCAAACAATGAGACCAACCATGAGCCTAGGAAATGAACAGAGAAGAACAGGACTAACAAACCCATTTGTAAGGCCAGAAGAAGTTCAAAGAAGCGGATTAGAAGAATTTTCAAGATTAGAAGAACAAAGAAGAGAAGAAAGAGAAGAAAAACAAAAACTTCCGTTTATGCAAAAAAAGAGGGAAGAGGAGATTTTTTAAATACTATTAACCTTTAACTAGTATCTATAAAAAAGAGGAAAAATCTGAGATTAGATCACCACAGAAAAAATAAACATCCAAAAAATCAAAGATTTTTTGGCTCATAAAAATTTATAAAAATAAACAAAAATTTTAAGATGACAAGCAGCGAATATCTTTACGGCGGAAGTTCATATAATCTTGATCCTAAATATCGAAGTCCCCTTATGTATGGTTCTAATTTTTCACAATTAAGTTCTGCACTTGACCCAAGAACAGCCAATCAGATAAAAGAAACAACAGAAACTCTTAATACTGGAATAAAAAATATTGAGGTAGGAAATGTCCAGCCAGATGTTTTTGAGTCAGTACCAAAAGAACATTTTAAAGAAATGAATCGTCTTGCAAAGCTTACTGGGGCTAAATTAAGTTTTCACGCACCGATGATTGACCCAACCGGGATAACCGAGCATGGATGGGAAAAGATGAACCAAGATGCAGCAGAAAAACAGCTTTGGAGTGCTATTGAAAAAAGTCAAGAATTAAATCCGGGAGATAATGTTGTAACTTTCCATGCATCATCTGTCCCATTACCTTCTGCAGAATTTAAAGTTAGAGATGGCAAGATAGAAAGAGTAAAGTCAATGATTCTTATAGACCCTATGGGTAAACTCCATCCCATAAAAGAAGAAGAGAGATATTTTCCGATAGGTATTAAGGGAGAACAGGTTGGCAAGCCAATTCCAACAAGTCCAAACTTTGGAGATGAGATAAAAAAACAAAACGAAGATATGTGGTCACAGCAATTAAGTCAATTAAATTTCTATTCACAAAGAGGAAACAGTGAAATGAGTAATATAGATAAATTACCCAAGGATAGTGCGGAAGAAAAAGAACATGGAGAATTTAAAGGAAGAGAAAAAATGCAAATGCATGCGGCATTTGATTTGTCTGAGGCTTACAGGCAATTAAAAGGAATGTATGAATTAGCGTATAAAAGCGCAAAAAATAGTAATGACAACAAAACAATAAATGAATTAGACGCCTACGCAAAAAAAATTCTTCCTCTTGCCGGAAATTTTGAAAATATAAGAGAGAACAAAGACAATCTGCAAAGATTCTCTGAAATTATTGAAGAGGGTGTTGATATTCTCGGTAAAAAGAAGCCACAGATTTTAAGACCATTAAGAGATTTTGCAATAGATAAATCTGCAGAAACTACTGCGAATCTTGCATTAAGAGGGTATAATGAATTTAAAGATAAAGCACCAACCATCGCCCTAGAAAATCATCCTGCACAACAATCTCTTTTAACAACAGGAGAAGATTTAAGAGATGTTATAAAAAAAGCGCAAAAACTTTTCATAGAAAAAGCAAAAAGTGAAGGCATGGGAGAAGGCGAGGCAAGAAAACAGGCAGAAAAATTAATCGGAGCAACATGGGATGTAGGCCATATAAACATGATGAGAAGATTTGGTTATGATAAAAACGATATAATCAAACAAACAGAAGCAGTTGCGCCATTTGTGAAAAAAGTTCATCTATCTGATAATTTTGGTTTCGAACATACAGAACTTCCAATGGGAATGGGTAATGTACCTCTAAAAGAAATAATGGGAAAAATTGGAAAAGAAGGATATGATATAAAAAAGGTAATTGAAGCAGGAAATTGGTGGCAGCATTTTTCCCCGGGTGGAAAAACAAACTCTCCTCTCGTACCAACAATGCAGGGTCTTGGAACACAGATGTATGGCGGAGCTCCCGGATGGAATCAGATTTATGGAACTCCCGGAGGATATTTTACTGGTTATGGAACAATGCTTCCTGAACAGCATTTTTCACTTTATGGCGCGGGATTTTCAAATCTTCCAATGGAGCTCGGCGGTCAAATTTCAGGAAAAGATTCAAGATTTTCAGGTACGCCGATGAGTTAAATTTTAGAAAGAAACCTTTAAAACCTTAAAAAACAATAATAATTAAAGAAAAGAGGATCACCAGATGAAAAAAGGGGCAAAAAAGATCACCAAATCAAAAAAACTTAGTGCTAAAGATTTTCCTACATTAAATCTCATAAATGAAACAGATATTGCTTTAGACTTTGCAAAAAAAGTCTATCAAAAATTTGATAAATTAATAAAATCTATTATTTTATTTGGTTCAACAGTTAAAAAAAATAGTACTTCTGGTTCAGACATAGATATCATCATCATTGTTGACGATGCATCAGTTAAATTTGATGCAGAATTAACTACCTGGTACAGAGAAGGGCTTGGAAGAATAATACAAGGAAACCCCTACAAACAAGAACTTCATATAAACACTGTAAAGTTAACAACTTGGTGGAATGATTTGCTTAGAGGAGATCCAACTGTTATAAATATAATTCGTTATGGGGAAGAACTTATTGATTTTGGGGGGTTTTTCAGACCATTAAGAATACTTCTTCAAAATGGAAGAATAAATTCCACTCCTGAAGCAGTTTACACTTGTTTGGAGAGAGCACCGATGCATCTTGCAAACAGCAAAAGAGCAGAAATAAGTTCTGTAGAAGGCTTATACTGGGCGATGGTTGACTCTGCCCACGCACTTCTCATGACTGCAAAAATAACTCCGCCGAGCCCAGAACATATTCCTCAACTACTCAAAGAGAATTTTGTTGATAAAAGACTTTTGGATTCAAGGTATATTGGGTGGTATAATGAAGTATTCGATCTTCATAAGGGCGTCATGCATGGAACAATAAGAGATATTGATGGCCGTAATCTAGAAGAACTTCAGAAAAAAACAGAACATTTCATAGGAGTTATGGTTGAAACAATTAATAAGCTTATTTAATTAAGCTGCTTTTTTCATTTCTGCGGCTTCTTTTGCTTCTTGTTCTTTCTTTAATTGCATCTGAGTGTACACCTGACCAAGTTGTAGATAAACATTTTGCTTTTCTTCTGGTTTGTAAGAGAAAAGTTGCTTTCCAACATAGGCGAATAATTTATTTTTATCAATCTCTGGCTTTTTCTTTCCATCAACTTCCCTTTCAGAAATAAATTTATTCATGAATTGTCTTTCTTTTAATTTAACATATCTTGACGCATAAGCTGTAACTTCTTCTTCAGTTGCTTCTTCTTCAAAGAACTTTTTCCATACCTTGTTATTAAAAGTTTGAGCATATGCTTTTCTAGCTTGTTCTACTGAACCTTTTTCGTCTTTTTGAAGTGCTTGTGCTACCTTAATATATTTCTTATCCTTGTCAGGAAGTGAAGCTGCAAATTGATAAAGGTCACTAGCAGAAAACTCTGAAAGTATACTTGAAACATTATTGAATGTTTGATTAATCAGGCCCTTTTGTTCTTCTTCTAGGCATTTTTCCATTAAGCTTCTTGTTCTGTAAACATCCGCTCTAAGAAGTTTAACTTCATCTTCGGGCAATGGCTCTCCGCCGTATCTTATAAAAGAATCAAATATTTTAGGGTTTGTAGGGTCTTTTTTATATTCTTCAAAAAGATGATCCATTAGCAGATAATTTTTTCCTGCTTTTGCTACACCGCCTAATCTTTCTTCTAAACTTGGATTTTTGTTTGCCATCTTCTTATTTTTTATAGGTGTCAGTAGTATTTAAAGCTTTGTATTGTTGTATCTGGATAGGGGTGACAAAAGAGAAGATTTAAATAGTGTAAATTTTTGATTAATATATGAGCATAAACTTTTCGTATGGAAAATGGCTAACACATGCATTCGCGCATCCTGTTCTAGTGGTAGACGACGAAGATTTCAAAAGGGGAGAAGTTGCGGGGATTGCTTTAGCAAATGGATTTCTATGTGATTACGCAAAATCTGCTCCCGAAGGATGGGCGAAGATAGTATCAAATCCAACAAGATATGTTATGATTGTTACTGATAATTCCATGCCCACAGAAAAGAATATAGGTTCAGATGATTATGACTATTCTTCATTAGAAGGGTTAGATTTATTGGATGATAACCATCGAAGTGTTGGAGGAAACGAAGGTTTACAACTTATTCGAAGAATTAGGCAATCTCCTTCTTTAAGCAGTTCAGAGGTAATTATGTATACTGGTTCGGGGGTAAGACAACAAGCCGAAGCATTGGGAGCAAAATACATCCAGCAAGAATTATATCTACTTAATGACATCTTAAGAGAAAAAAGCGAGCTATATGATAAAGCTGTGCAAAATCCTAAAAAAGCAAAAAGAAAATTTTGGAATTTTTTAAAATAATCTTAAACTCCGGTTAATTCTCGTTTTATTTTTAGATTTATCTTGTCATTACTTTAAGAGAAAAACTATCTCGTACTCTGATCCTGAAAAATATCTATGCCTAAATCTAAATCTGGCCATTCCTGGCCGCTCTCGTCTTTCTCTCTTTCTTCTTGCTTTCCTCTTAAATCTTCTTTTGTTATTTCTGTCGTGATTTTATCCGTATTTTCCTCTAAATTGTGTCCTAGATAAGGCAACATCCGCAGAAAAATATGCCAAGAACCATCTTTCACCATCAAACTGCCACCATTTTTCATTAAAATCTCTTAATGTTTTTTTATGAATCCCGCTTGTTTCTGTTTTATTTGCAGAATTAAATAAGTAGACATAATTATTATCTATCCCCGTTACTGTTTCATAATGCCCGTCATGGTCTCCTTCCCAAAATGGTCTGTGAATTATTGGGGCAATTCCCCCTGTTAGAAAATATTCTAATTGTGAAATATTTCCATTGGGTGTCATAAAAACCTTAAGTTCTTTTTTTATTTTTTCTTGCCCAATATTTTTAATTAATTTAGCCATTGCACTCGGTCCGATTCCGTCCGTTAGAATTTTTCTTTTTATTCCTGCGTCGTCATAAATTCTTTGGGCTGGAAACCACAGTTCTTCTTCTAGGATGCCACAATTGAACGAGAGAGACAAAGAGTTTCTGATGGCCGCAATTCCACAAGTGTTCTCATTTTTTTGAAGTTCAAGCTTTTGTCTATTATATTTATTCAATAACATCTTTTTTATAGAAACTGTTATCAAAAATCTTTTAAATATTTTGTTCTTCTTAAAAATAGATTAATAATTATTAATTCTTACTCTGGTCCTGAAAAATATCTATGCCTAAATCTAAATCTGGCCATTCCTGGCCGCCCTCGTCTTTCTCTTTTTCCTCTGGCTTTCCCCTTAAATCTTCCCTTGTTGATTCATCTGTATTTTTATTCTGATTTTCTTTTTTTATTTTTTCTTTTAAAACTTGCTCTTGCTTTTGATTTCCTCTTTCTTCCAGATGCTTTGTGTCGTCTATAGGCAATATCTTTGATTTTTTCATGTTTTCATTGGGATGTTGGGTGTTTTTATTTCTTTCGCCACCTTCTAATTCTGAGACTAAAACACTGACATCATGAGCCATATCTGCATTTGTGCTTATTGAATCAATGCCATTCTTTACTAAAAATTCAACCATTTCTTTTTTACTTCCTGCTTGCCCACATATACTTGATTCCACCCTGTACTCTTTACATATTCTTATTACTCTTTTAATTTGTGAAAGAACAGCCGGGTGCATCTCATCATAAAGATACTGGACTTCTGCATTTCCTCTGTCTATTGCAAGAGTATATTGAGTTAAATCATTTGTTCCAAAACTTATGAATTTTGCATATTTGCATATTTCTCGTATAATTTGAACAGCTGCAGGAGTTTCTATCATTGCACCAACGACAATATTGTTTCTTTTGTACTTCTCATGAAAGATTTTAAATGCTTGCTCCATTTCAGACTCTAAAATTATTTGGGGAAACATTATACCAAATTTTTTATCGGGATGTTTTTCAGCAACTCTTTTTATCGCGCCTAATTCTGCTTCAAAAATGGGAAGATTTTTCAAGCTAAACCTGATACCATGAAATCCCAGCATGGGATTTAATTCTATCTCTTTAGACGCACCCGGAAGATTTCTATACTCATCACTTCTTATGTCGCTTGTTCTTATCCAAATATTTTTAAAATGTTTTGATATTTTTGCTATTCCCTCTTCAATAATCTGCGAATATTCTCTAATCTTATTTTCTTTCATGAAAGCAAGGGGATGTTTTCCGGAACTTGCGATTATTCCCTCTAAACGAAGAAGCCCAATTGAATCTGATTCTGAAGTTGCTGCTCTTTCTGCGAAGTCAGGTAAATCAACCATGACCTTTATTTTTGTTCTTGTTCCTTTAATTATTGGCAAGATTTCTTTTTTCTGATTCTCCAGTATTTCATTTGCCTTTCCTTCGTAAACTTTTCCACTTGTTCCATCAACAGTTACAATCATTCCATCCTTGAGTTTTAATGTTGCTTCTTCTGTTCCTACAACGCACGGAATGCCCATTTCACGAGATACAATGGCTGCATGTGATGTTGCTCCGCCTTCATCAGTTATAATGGCAGATGCTCTTTGCATTGTAACGACCATGTCTGGATTTGTCATCTTTGTTACCAGCATATCTCCTTTTCCAACTTTCCCCAAATCATTCATTGAGCGAACAATTTTTACCTTTCCTGTTGCTATTCCGGGAGAAGCGGCTAAGCCAGAAAGTAAGATTTTGCCTTCAACCTTTCTATTATCTCTCTTGTTTTCTAATGTTGTTATTGGTCTTGATTGTACTATGAAAATTTTACCTTTTTCAACAGCAAATTCGATGTCTTGAGGTTTCTTGTAATGTTCTTCTATTCTTACAGCTAAATTTGCAAGTATTTTTATTTCAGAATCTGTCAATACCTGCTTTTTTGATTCTTCAGCAGATAGTTTTATTTCTTTTCCATTTCCATTCTCTTCCTTTATCATTTTCATTTTTTTATTAGAAATAGTTTTTTCAGTAATTTCTATATCTGGCGAAACAATATAATGGTCGGGAAGAATCTTACCTGAAACAATTCCTTCACCCAATCCAAAAACCGACTCTATGACTATTTCATTATTGTGCGTCATTGGATTTTTTGTGAACATAACTCCTGATTTTTCGGAATTTATCATTCTTTGAACAACAACTGAAAGAAGTGCGTTTGCTTTATCAAATCCTTTTTTATGACGATAATAAACTGCTCTTGCAGTAAAAAGAGAAGCGAAACATTTTTTTACTGCTTCTAATAAAGACTTTTCGCCAATAATGTTTGTAAAAGTTTCTTGTTGTCCTGCAAAACTTGCTCCTGCTAAATCTTCTGTTGTTGCACTTGAACGAACAGCAACGAAAACCGCGCCCTTATCACCCAATAACTCAAGTGCTCCTGATTTTACTGGCTTTTTTTCAGAACTTAAAAGAGCATAGGATTCTTTTATTTCAGTTTGCATCTCTTCGGGAAGTGGAGCATTGACTATCAGTTCCCGAATCTTTTTAGAATTCTCATCAAGCTCTTTTGTATTGTCAACATTTGTTTTTGCTATAATTTCTTTTATCTTTTCCTTTAGTCCTGCAGAAACGAGTAGCGCATCGAATGCTTGCGCAGTTATGCAGAATGCAGGCGGGACAGGAAAGCCAGAATTATACATCTCCGCAAGGTTTGCGCCCTTGCCTCCTGCGACGTTTCCAGATTTTGCAGATAATTCTGAGAGCCATTTTACATATTGTTCAGAAACGTCTATGTTTCTTGCCTCCTTTTTTTGCATGATTATAGGAGAGAACATGTTTATTTAAACTTTTCTTAATTATTAGAAGTATGAATCTTATTAGCAATTTTGCCGGGTGGAAAGGTAGACAGGAGGGGGCAATTTAGAAAGTTTTTTAAAGTAGTATCAATTAGTTTCGTTGAGGTGTTCGTACCTCAGAACGATTTCTGAGAGAAAGTTAAAATGGGAAAGAAAAAAGTAATAGCAGATGGAATAAGAACCGCGCCAAAAACCGCCAAGGGATGCTTAGATATAATGATAATTTCTATTGAATCTATGGCTAAAATAGATCCCGAAACAAGAAAAAAACTCGGATTTTCTGAGGACTCAATACAGAAAGGAGCAACCAGCTTTGTTTCTATATATCTGGGTGAAAGAAACGCATTAAAATCTGCAGGATATGATATACGAGATTATGATGAAAGGATGGCGAGGGCTACTTATGATTTGGGGGTAAGCTATATCGGACCATTAGAGTTTGGAAGGAATTTAGTCCGTTCCAGTTAAAGTGCTTCAATTATCAAAATCTCAAAATTTTAATTTTACTATCTTTCGTGCTTTTTCCGTCGGACGGGTTTTTTTAAAGGTTGTGATGATGAGATTTTAATCGCTCGTCAAACTCTTCCAATTCTCTTTGTAATAAGCAAACTTTTTATCAAACTCTTCTCTTGAAGTAATATTCACGCCAAGAGATTTCAGCTTTTCTTTGAGGCTTTCATAATCTTTTTCTTTGTTTTCCTCAGAAGTCATCTTCTCCAACTCGATAATATATCCGTAGCCTTTTGTAAAATCAAGACAAACAGTAATATCTTGCCATTGAAACTCAAATCTTTTTCTGAACCATTTTATCTGAACATTAAAACCAAGTGAAAGAAATAAACTTTCAAGCTTTTCAAATTCATCTCTACCAAACTTTATTTCTATCTCTTCTCTATTTTCATCATGAATCTTGCCTTTTTTCATCCATATTTTTGAGAAAAAATTGTTTCTTTGTATTCTTAAGTCTTGTTCGCAATCAAAATAAAAAGTTTCTTGATAATCTTCTTTCAAAAGTTTTTCGTTTTTTGTGAAAAATTCCTTGAATTTTTCATATTGCTCCTTAGAAATAAAGCTTCTGACTTCTGCTTCTATGTTGTTCATAATTGAGAAAAGGTCTAGGAGTTATTAAAGTTTTTGGGGCGAGCGGGAGAAAGTTTTAAAAGGCTTAATCTCATATTAAAATCAGTATAGGGGAAAGAGTTCTGGTGATTGATGAAAACAATGGTCGCAGGAGATAGATTACCTAAACATTTGCAAGACAAAGTCGTAGAAGCTTACGAAATTCCTTTAGTTGGAAGAGTAGAAATAAGACAAGATACTGTTACAAAGCAATATCAGGGATGGATTGCAGGGCTAGGAGTGATTCATACTGAAAAACCAGAAGATTTAACCGCGACTAGAACTTTTGTTGGTAACTTTGTTTGTGGTGTTGCCAGACGTAAACACGAAGAAGCCAAAAAGGCGTACCAAAGAATTTCTGGCCCATATTCAAATTTGATATCCACAATCGGAAAATCTGCTGTAGATGGGCGGTCTTGGATTAGTGATTACAAGAGATAATAAAAATAGTTCTGATAAGAGAGGATTATAGAGGGCATAAACACAAAAATAGGTTCTTTTAAGTTGACGACTTAGAAAATATAATTTAAATTAAAAGAAGATTCTACTTTATCTCAGTATACAGAATCTTAACTGCGCCAGGCAATTTCGGAGAAGCACTTCTGCAAAGTTCTCTTAGGAACGCAGTATCTTTTTTATTCTCGAAAGCAATAACAAAAATTGGCTGACCTACTTTAAACACAGCAGACCTGCCTTCAGCAGTTCCATAGCTGTGAGCCATACCACTCTGGACTCTTTCACCTTTACTTCCACCAGAATAAATTTTATTGTTCCTTATAACTTGATGGGGATAACCTCTACATGACATGTAATAATTTTCAACAGGCATGTTTTTTTCAATTTTGTTGTGTATGAACTGCCTTGCTGCCTCTAGAGCTAAATCTCTTATCTGAACGTGCATTTCAGATATAATCTCCATGACATTTTTGAACTCTCCTCGATTATATTTTGGAATATTACCCATATTGAACTTGCTAACTTTCTGTGCTGGAACTGCTTTGATATAATTTAAATGTTTTACTTTCTGAGATTTTCTGGTAAAAGGAGTTATTTTTTTCTTAGAATACGCTTTTGCTCTTCGAACTGCCATGTTTTTGTTATTTTATTTCAACCTCAGTATTTAATGCTTGTCCTGGAAGACCTCTTTCAAATATTGCCCTTATCATTCCCTTATTTCCATGAGAACCAGAAACTTTGCCTTTTATGATTTTTCCTGCAGGGCTTTTCCAAGCTACTTCTTTTCCTACAAGTTTCGCTGCCTCTTCCTTGTTCTTTGAACCAGCGTCTATGATAAAATGTCTTTCATGAACATGTTTTAGACTTCTTCTGAATTGTATGACTTTTGCTTTCATTGTGATAAAGAGATGTATAAAAAGAGGTTTTTAAAGGTTTTGAGAAAAAGAATTTTCGGGCAATCAGCATCCACTTATCCCATTGTAAGGATCAACAATATCCATCACAAAATTTGAAAAATCTCTATAAAGTTTCCTACATTCAAAATTTACCCTATAAATTGGCTTTGAAACAGTGATTCCTAGTTTTAGAATATCTGAAAGTATCCAAGGTGCATTAATTCTCCATATTCTACTTGAGAAATACTCTTCAAAAGAAATCTGCTTTAAGTCAATCTCACTTGTCTTTTTTTTGACCAATTCTGCTGCGATAGAATGATCTATTCTCCCCCGGAAAAAGTTGGTTTCATTTTTACGAAGTCCATTTTTTCTTTTAAAATTGTCTATAACCTCTTCAAGATCAGGATTATTTGTAACATTATCTTGGGTCATTTTAAAAATATGAAAAAGAGGTTTAAAAATATTATTGCACTATAGTTACATTCCCAGATTAAACTCACCGTACTCTTTCTTTATCAGGGAAAGAACTTTGTCATTAAGAGAAACGGGCTTTCCTTTCTGCTCAGACATCACTTTATCAAACTCTTCCTGAACTCCATCAACTATCTTATCATCATCAATCTTCCTTAGCTTTCCTTCTTCAATGATGAATAAGGGGTTTGTCAAGAATATATCTAAATGTTTTTCCTTGTTTTTCCCGTATGCTACAACTGCTTGCATTTTTCTTATTTCAACAAGATCACATCTCTGGCCGTATTCAATAAGATGATTTATTAAAAAAGTTGTGTTTTTTCTTACATCCTCTATTTCGTATTTTGTTGGTTTTTTCTTACCCTTATATCTCTTTCTTGCGTCAATAAGTTCTCTTATAACTGTTAATCCTTTTGGGTCCATTTTTCCTTTTTTTACTAAATCTAGTTCAAATTGCTTAATTAGATCTGCTTCACTTTTATTTCCAAAAAGATTTTTAAGTAATTTAAAAACATTATCGTAAGTTTCATTTAAAGTTCTCTCTTCTGCTTTTTTTTCTATCTGCCCCCTTAAATCTTTAAGACGGTTCATATAATCTTCTACGTCTTTCAAAAGCTCATCTACTTCTTTACCAGATACTTCTTTTATCTTCTGATGTTCAAATCCCTTGTAATATTTTATTGTTATTTTTTCAAGGATATCTATATATTTTTGCTCCAATATCTTTTCTTTCTCGACGAAAATTCTCTTCATTTCCTTTATTGTTTCATAGGTATTTGTCGGAGGGATTCCATAAAGCATTAATAGTGCCTGGCTTGGAGAAAGAATGCTCCAGTACAAATCATTAATAACAATATCTAACAATCTCTGCTTGACAATTTCTTTTGTCTTATCTCCCATTGACATGAACTTATCTATTGCTTCTGGGCTTGGTTTTATCTTCCCCATTTTAAGCAAAAGTTTCCATGGTAAGAATCCACCCCTATCGTAAAGAGGTATACCATCTCTTATCATCCCGAATATTACTGGTGCAGCATCTTTTACATCTTCCCAGAATTCTGTTAAAAGATAAACTTGGACATGGAGGAGAGTTTTTACTCCAGAAAGTTCTGCAGCTTCAGCAACATATTGATAGATTATGCCTCTCAATCTTTCTTTAAGTTCTAAACGAGACATTCTTTTTACGTCTGTATCATCAATAAGAACAAAAGCGTCTATATCGCTAGTAGCTTGTCCTTCTCCTCTTACCATACTTCCAACAATAACGTAACTGTAAATATATTTTTCAAATTTCCTCAAAACAAGACTCTTATGAATAGAACTTATCCTGAATGTTCCGAGTATTCCCTTATCAAAAAGAGGATAAGACATACCTATTGCTTCAATAATATCATATTTACTATCAAGACAAAAGTTTGCTAAATCTACTGGTGTAAATATATTCATCCACATTTTCGGCTTAATGTCCTTTATCTCTTTAAGAACTTCTGTTTTTATTTTCCCTATTTCTTTAAAATTCTCCTCCGGGATAATCATCAAAATATGCATCGGCTTTGTTTTTCTCTCTTCTTCTGTCAAAGCATTTTCCTCATCAAACTTTTCTGCTGCTTGCGGCGGGATAATACCTAGTGCAAGCGTAAATGGGTATTTTTTAAGAATCTCTTTTTTGAAGCTATCAAGTTTTTTTCTCGTTTCTTCCATCTCTTTTTTCACTTCTTCAGGAATATCTTGACCTGCGACAGGCATTTTTTTATTTAAATCATAATCATTATTTGTCATTCCAGCTATGTCGGAGGGTTGATTAGAATCGGGGGTAGGTGGTGATTTCTCCTTTGTCATTTTTTACTATTTTTAATAGTAACAACCTTTTAAAAAGGTTGGGGTTGATTTTTTATGTTCTCAAAAACATATAATTTTATATATCTGGGGAAAATGGTTTTTATATGGTCGGACAGAATACTGAAGATCTAAGGAAAATAGAAGAATATATCCGGACTTACAACATAATAGTACGAATACTCCCTGATTCAGATCCTAGTCAAATAGCAAAAAGCCATACCTATTCTGGATTAAAAGACACTTTAGATTCAGCTAGGCTTATACCTAAAGAGTTCTTAGAAGCAAGGACTCCAAACGAAAAAGCTGCTTTTGAAAGAAATTTTTCTATATTGGAAGACGCGGTTAATATTTTAGAAAGAGAACGTTCAAGAAAATAAGTTACTTTTTTTGGAAACACCTTAGCTCTTGATTGATTAAGCTGCTCGACTTATTAATCTTAAATGCCTTCGAACACAAAGGCATGTTGTTGAATACTCTAAGTCTTTCTCTGGGATTGTTAGAAGATTCTCCTCAGAAACCCCCTCAGGAACGCGATATAAAACGGAAGACACAATCGGTCTTCTTGCAAATCCTCCATTGGCAGAATATATCTTTTTTATCACTGCAAGTTTTGCTGGTTTGTCTTTTGTAAGAGCTCTTCCGGCTTTCCTCAATTCATTTACAGAGGGCCCCATGTCAGTAGATAAGGGAATGAGATCGTCAAGTTCAGCCGATGTAGAAGTTCTATAAGGAACTAAAATAGTTCTTGTTCCAGATTCTCCTTGCTTTAGTTCTTCATCAGGAATCGGGAAGGGTCCGTAGATTACTACTCCTGGAGCGAATTTAAATTTAAAGTGAATATTTCTCTTTGCAAGTTCTGCCGCTTCATCTGGGAGAGGATAAAGAGAAGCAGAAGTAAAATATCTTGGTTTTAGAAAACATTCCATCACTCCGTATCTTTCAAATCCTCCGCAAGTAAGCACTGCTAAACTTAGTTCATTATTTAAATCTCCATTCCGAGCATGTAATGCTATACCTTCTTCCTGCAGAAATTGCGCTTTTTGTGCTCGATTCATAAAATTTCTTAATCTCATTAGTTTTTAACATTAATTATTCTTAAGAATATAATGACGAATCGCTCCTCCCGACGACTAACCTCCGGTGTAAATGCAAGTCTTGATGTAAACGAGTGTATAGCGAAGTTACTTTTTTGAGAAGAAATCCTGCCCCAATTGATTATTACTTAAAAAACCTATAAAGCGGTCTCGCTGCAGCTACTAGTGCTACAACAAGGAAATACCACGGATTTACAGATTTAACCCAATTCATAGCTGCCGGCCATATTGCTAACAAGAATATAACCCCAAATGCAACAGCTAACTTGGTTAAAGCAATATCCCACATATCCAAGTTTTTCACTTTTTTGTCAAAAAACATTTTCAACCTCCCTTATAATTATTAGTTTATTTAGCTATTAATACTTTCTGATATTATTTGCTAGACATTTACTCCAAACAATGCATGATAAGATATTTTTTTAATAATCCAATAGACAATAACAACAACGCCTGCATAAAAGAATGCAACAAGGGGCATATCGTCTTCATAAAAAATGCCCCAAATTCCAAGAATTATAAAAAATATGAAGGTGCACAAAAATGCTATTTGAAGCAATCGAAAATACCATTTTTTGTGAATTGTTTTTTTATCAACCATCCGGCATCATAGAATTCCACGTTTATAAATATGGACGATACTGGGATTGAACTGATGAATCCTCGGTGTAAACGAATATATCTAAAATTATCAAACAATCTAATTATCCAGTCTCTTTTTAATAAATTGTCCAGTATAACTATTCTTACATTTAATTAAATCTTCAGGAGTTCCTTCAAAAAGTATTTCTCCACCACGATTTCCTCCTTCAGGACCCAAATCAATTATCCAATCAGCATGTTCAATTACTTCTAAATTATGTTCTATAACAATTACTGTATTGTTATTATCTACTAATTTTTTAATAATTTTTAGAAGTTTTTCTATATCAGCCATATGAAGTCCAGTAGTAGGTTCATCCATGAAATAAATATTACCTTTCTTATGCAGTTCTGCTGCAAGTTTTATTCTTTGAGCTTCTCCTCCAGATAAGGTACTTAACGGCTGACCTATTTCTAAATATTCAAGGCCAACATCACATAATACCTTTAGTTTTCTATTTATTTCAGGACTATTAAAAAATCCCATCAATTCAGATATTGTAGTCTTCAAAACCTCTTGAATGTTCTTTCCATGATATTGTAATTCTAAAACTTTATCTGTGTATCTTTTTCCAGAACATTCATCACAAATTATTTTTACTTCATCTAAAAAACTCATTTCGTAACTAATAGTTCCTAGACCCTTGCATTTCGGACAAGCTCCTTTTGAATTAAAACTAAATAATGAAGGATTTGTTTTAGTTTCTTTTGCAAATTCTTTTCTTATATCATCAAAGATACCTACATAGGTTGCAGGATTAGATCTTGAAGATTTTCCAACAGGAGATTGGTCAATTATAATGGCGTCTTTATTTTCTTTTATGAAAATATCATTAATCAAACTACTTTTTCCAGAACCAGCTACACCAGTAATACAAGTTAAAACTCCTTTGGGTATTTTAGTTGAAATATTTTTTAAATTATGTAATGAAGCATTATTTATTTCGATAAATTCATTCCATTGTTTTCTATTGTTATCTAATTTCTCTTTTTTGTTTAAGTACTCTGCAGTCAAACCCTTGGATTTTTTTAAACCCTCAAATGTTCCTGAATATATTACCTCTCCCCCCTTAGACCCGGCATATGGGCCGATATCAATTATATAATCTGCACATTTAATCAAAGCAGGGTCATGTTCTACAACAAAAACACTATTGCCCTTTTCCTTTAATTTAATCAGCATTTCAATCAGTTTGCTAATGTCCCTAGGATGAAGTCCTATAGAAGGTTCATCTAAGATATACATCATATCAACCAAATCACAATCAAGTTGTCTGGCCATTTTTACTCTTTGACTTTCTCCCCCAGATAAGGTTGCAACAGGACGATTAAGAGACAAATAACCTACACCTATTTCTATAAGATGTAATAAAATTTGTTTCATTTTTTTAACAAGGGGTTTTGCAATGTCTCCTTTTATCTCGTCGAGATACTTATTCAGGTCAGTTAACTCCAGATTTATAAGTTCGGGAATTGTTTTGCTATTTACTTCGACGCTTCTTGCTTTTTCATTAATTCTTGAACCATTGCAAGAATTGCAGTCTGAATAAATAAAATACTTTTGATAAGCATTTTTTCTTTCTGAAGTTAATTCTTCTGGAGCTTTATTCAAATAGACTCTTTCTAATCTTCTTGCAATTCCCTCAAAGTTTTTAATATATGTTCCTGCCCCATGCTTTTTATTAATTGGAATAGATTTAGCATAAAGTAATTTCTGAATCTCTTTTTCAGAGAAATCACTTAATTTTTTGTCAACATCAAATAATCCTATTGAGACCATTTCTCTCCAATTCCAACCCCCAACTTTATGATCTGGATGACGTATTGCTCCTTCTCTGATTGTCTTATTTTTATCAATAAGCTGGTTTACATCTACTGTTATTCTTTTGCCAAGCCCCTTACACTCAGGACACATTCCAAGGGGATGATTAAAACCAAAAACAAAAGAAGGTCCTATAAACTTGTCACCACATCTTGAAAACAATAATCTTAAGTAAGTGTAAAGTTCAGTTGCTGTTCCAACTGTACTTCTTAATGTCGTACCCATCCTTTTTTGGTCAATTATTATTGCTGTTGAGATGTTTTTTATCTCATCAACATCGGGTTTTGATAATTTGGGCATCCTTGCTCTTGCAAAAGAAGAAAAAGTTTCAATGAGCTGTCTTTGTGCTTCTGTATATATTGTATCAAATACCAGAGAAGATTTACCAGACCCAGAGACTCCTGTAAAAACTACAATTTTATCTTTGGGTATTTCTAGAGAAATATTTTTAAGATTATGCATTCTTGCGCCAGTTATTATAATATTTTTAGCCATACTTTTTCTAGAATTTATGGATTTATAAATAATTGGTGGTGATATTGATCTAGTCAGGACCGAACTCGCAAGAGCAGGGTGTAAACGAGTGTATAGTGAAGTTACTTTTTACAAAAGCACTTCAGCTCCGTATTGATCCGTTTTTAGTTGATATGGACCCACGAGGAGTTGAACCTCGGAATACTCGGTGTAAACGAGCTTATATAAAAGTTACTTTTTTGTGGGGGCGTATTAAATCTAACCAAACATTCCACCTTCGGAATTGCATTGTTTCCAAAAAGCTCTTGGGCCCTCTGTTCTTATCGTATTAACAACTCCAAAATGTCCTACTATTGCTTTCAATGTTTTCTGGGGAGTAACTCTGCCTCGCGTTTCAGAAAAATCTAAATCATGAATCCACTGATACCACTTTCCATCTAACGTGACTTCAATTACATAATGTTTATCTCGTTCTGCATCTTTGTAAGTTATATTTTCATGTTTAGTTGTGGGGTAAGTATGAACTTGATAATGTAAAGTTTGTCCTTCTTTATCTGAAGTGCCCAGTCCGACCAGATGGGTAGTAATGTCTATCCAACCTTCTTTCATATCTTTAAGTTGCATCTCAGTAAAATCCTCTCTCAATCCCCAAGGCACAACTGTTCTTTCACCGTATATATCCATAGTAGTTTTTATTAATTTTTAGTTTTTAAGGATTTATATCATTAAGGATAATATGGACCCACGAGGAGTTGAACCTCGGAATACTCGGTGTAAACGAGTGTGTAGTGAAGTTACTTTTTTGTGAAAGCACCTTATATCTATATTGGTCCGTTTTTAGTTGATATGGACCCACGAGGAGTTGAACCTCGGAATACTCGGTGTAAACGAGTCAGTTTACCGCTAGCTTATGGGTCCTTGATAAAAATAGAGAATAAGAGTTTTTAAAGTTTAAGCATCCCAGGGGGACTTGCCTTTTTTATAATCAAAAATGCTTCTCCCATGAACTGCCAAACAAAAAAAATCTCCTGCAACTCTATCTGCTGCTCTTTGTTCGGGAGTTAATTTAGTATATCTATTGTTAAGTTTTTCTAATCGTTTGTATTCTTTACTTCCTCTTTCAACTTCCATCATGCGCGATAGCAAAAGAGATCTTATTCCATGAGGATCTTCTCTTTTTATATTCTCAACAACTCTATCCCAATTAATGGGCCTCGCACCAAATGTTTCAGCTAAATAGTGAAGTTTATGCTTGTCTCCTGTTAATTGGGCTTTTTCTACCATCTCACCCAAATGCATATCATGTTCTCCATGACTATAAAGTGCCTCTTTTATCAATCTAGTCATAATTATTAAAAACCAATAACCTTTAAATAGATTATCTTATTCAGGAATATAAATTGCGCTGCTAGTATATCGGTTCGTACGTCTCGTTGCCAACGAGGAGAGCCGGGTTCAATTCCCGGGTGGCGCATATAGCTATTTTGGTATATTCGAGCGATCTTGGCGTATTTCAGGGGGTATTTTCT
>Ga0247841_10003443_pt1 | contig 29374 bp, 24 predicted proteins | sample LaCruzMarch2015__2_FD_192410 | JGI IMG/M metagenome (GOLD analysis project Ga0247841, IMG submission 192410) | Freshwater microbial communities from meromictic Lake La Cruz, Castile-La Mancha, Spain - LaCruzMarch2015_18m | ecosystem: Environmental > Aquatic > Freshwater > Lake | place: Spain... | reverse complement strand
CGGAGGATTTCAGGGTATTTTTTGCTACTTTCAAACAGATACTTTGGTCAGGCACGGGGTCAATGATCTCTTTCTGGTAAAGTACGATCCAACAGGCAAGGAACTCTGGGTGCGACAGATCGGGGGCTGGAACGAAGAATCATTTGAATTCATCAAAGTTAATTATGACAATGCTTCCAACCATATTTTCATCTCTGGTAGTTTTTATGGAGCCGTAAGCTTTGGTTCGTGCATTATGACCTCCAGGGGGGGATTGGACATTTTCCTCTTAAAATATAACCTCGATGGCAATTGTGTTTGGGGTACGCAAGCGGGTGGAGTTGGAGATGACAGAGCATCAAAAATTGCTTTTGATAAAAACGGATGTATTTATATGTGTGGTTCAAATTCTTTAACTGCCAATTTTGATAATTTTGAGATTCCAATAGGAGGTTTCCTGGCAAAATTCAACCAGGATGGGAAATGTCAATGGGCTAAAAATAAATTTGCCTGGTCTCAGATAGGAACGCCTGGGCTGAAGATAGTTGATTCGGATATCATTGTTGGCGGATGCTTGGAGGTTGATGATACAGTAAGAATAGACACCATTATTATTGCGCATAAAGGATTTTGGAGTAGCCTGATCTGTTGTTTTGATTCTAAAGGAGATGCAAAATGGCTCAGGGAAGGGATATCCCATATCACCGAGTCTGTTTCAGATATTGCCATTGATGTAGATGGGAATATCTTTCAAACAGGATATTTTCGTGATTCCATCAATTTCAGCGGTACTTTTTTAGCGCCAAAAACAGGAAAAAAGGAGATGTTTTTAGTTAAATATGATAAAACCGGAAAAACCTTATGGGCAAGGCAAACTGTTAGCAGTTATTATGCAGAAGGATTCGGCCTGGCAACAGATAGAAATGGAAAGATCACGGTAACAGGTCACTATAGCGGGACAACGCGGTTTGATGATTTTCAGGTTAAATCTGTTTCGGGGGAGGATATGTTCATGACCAGTTACGATAACTCTGGGAAATGTCTTGGCGCATATTCTTTCGGAAACGGCTGGGGATCGGGCATCTGCAATGACACCGAAGGCAATCCGTATTTTACGTATCTATTTTCGGGTTCCACTTCATTAGGTTCAAAAGTTTTTAATTCCTATGGAGGTACAGATATTATTATAGCCAAATGCTCGGCCATCACCGGCGTTTCCGAGATGCCCAGGGAGCAGCAAAACCGTTTGCTCATCTATGCCAACCCCAACACCGGCAAGTGCACCATCACCATGCCGGAGGAGTTTGTGAATGAAAAAAACCTCACCCTGCAGATTTTCGATCTGAATGGACGGTTGATTCAGCAGGAGCCTGTGGTGGTCACCGATGGAAAGATCAAGCTCAACATCGAAGCCCAGGCGAAAGGAATGTATACCGCCATCCTCACCAATGGCAAAAAAAGCTATTCGGGAAAGATTGTGTTTGAATAAAAGGGTAATTTATGAAACAACTTCTCGTTTTCTCAGCGCTATTCATCGCTCTTTTTGGAATTGTACCTTCATCATCTTCCCAGGAAATCCAATGGTCAAATCATGCCGGAGGCCCCGGGCCTGATAATGGGGGACCAATTGTTATTGACAAATTTGGAAATATTTATTTTTCAGGTATCTATGAAGGGAATGAATGCTATTTTCTAACGGATACAATCTATCAGTGGGGTTATAACGGGATGTTTATCATAAAATATGACACCAAGGGCAATGAAATTTGGGTTAAGCGATTAGGAAATAACAATGTGGATATTCCTCAACAGATTATGGATATGGTTTATGACGCTTCATCAAACATGATATATTGCACAGGTCAGATTTATGGCACAGCACAGGGAACAGTTTTTTTTATTTCAAAACTTGATACCGATGGCAATGTTATTTGGATGAAGATTTATTCCGGCGTCAGTTTGTTTTCCTGCTTCAGTGGATTGGTACTTGATGAGAATAAGAATATCTATGTAACTGGCAGAATTCAAAACACTGTAATGTTCGATTCCATTCCGGTTGCTCCGGGAGGTTTTATTGCAAGGTTCGACAGCAACGGGAATTGCATCTGGGCAAAGAAAAAAATCGGTTCAAATTCCCAGGTTGACATCACAGGAATTAAGTACTACAATAACAACCTGTTTATCGCCGGGTACATGACCTGCGACAAGACCATTTTCATCGACACGATAAAAATAGATCATAAGGGATACGGGAGCAGCATGATCATGTGTTTCGACAGGGAGGGCAATGTGCAGTGGGTCACGGAAGGAATATCGAAAATGACCTATTCATATTCTGATCTTGGCATGGATAAAACCGGGAATATTTATTATACGGGATGTTTCAGGGATACAATCTCTTTCTCGGGGAATCTGTTAACAACCTGGGCAGGAATGAAAGATCTGTTTCTTGTGAAATTAGATAAAAATGGAAAGGTTCAGTGGTTAAAACAAACGAGCGCCTCGATTGCAGAAGGCATAGATATCATATCGGATGATAACGGAAACACCTATGTTACAGGATATTTTAAAGGCCAGGCCGCATTTGGGAACTATAAAATCACCTCCCTCAGCAGCAATGATTTCTTTCTTTCGCGCTACAATGCGAATGGCGAATGCAAAGGGGTGATCAATTTTGCCAATGGCAGGGGCAACGGGTTGTCTCAGGACTCCGATGGCAATCCTTCATTTGTAGTTAACTTTGAATATACGACTCAGGTTGGTCACAATACCTATGAATCTTATGGTTCTTCAGATTTTATATTCGCCAAATGCTCGGCCATCACCGGCGTTTCAGAGATGCCCAGGGAGCAACAAAACCGCCTGGTCATCTATGCCAACCCCAACACCGGCAAGTGCACCATTACCATGCCGGAGGAGTTTGTGAATGAAAAGAACCTCACCCTGCAGATCTTCGATCTGAATGGCCGGTTGATTCAGCAGGAGCCGGTAGTGGTCACCGATGGGAAGATCAAGCTCAACATCGAAGCCCAGGCAAAAGGAGTATATACCGCCATCCTCACCAATGGCAAAAAGAGTTACAGCGGGAAGATCGTGTTTGAGTGACAGCTACATGTTCAGCACCTGCTTCAGGAGTTTGTAGCCGGTGGTGCTGGCGCGGAGCTTGGCGCCGTTCTTCATGAGAACAGAATAGTTTTCCTTATCGTAATATTCGATTTTATCGATAAAGGTGGCATTGACGATAAAGGAGCGGTGAATGCGGATATACCGGTTGGGATCAAGATGGGCTTCAAAATACTTCATCGTTTTTTCCTTCAGATGGTTGGCATCTTTGGTATGCAGCATCACATAATCGCCCTCGGCCTCCAGGTAGATGATCTCGTCAACTGCAACCACGCTGACCTTGTGCCTTGATTTCACGGCGATGCGTTGTAAAAATTCAGGGGATTCATCGAGTGTTTTGACCAGGTTTTGCACCGGGGCCGAAGATCTTGTACCGGAGCCGGCCAGCGCCAGCGCCTTTTGCACGGCCTGGTTGAACCTTTCCTGCGAATAGGGCTTCAGGATGTAATCGATGGCACTCATCTCAAAGGCCTTGATGGCATATTGATCATAGGCCGTGCTGAAAATGATGAGCGGCGGCTGATCGAGCAGTTCCAGCAGTTCCAGCCCGGTAAGTTTCGGCATCTGCACATCGAGGAAAACAAGATCGGGTTTCAACTCCTGGATGGCCTTCAGGCCGGTGAATCCATCGGCAAATTCACCGGTGATCTCAACTTCCGGAAAGTTTTTCAGGTAATGACGAATGACATCCCTGGCAGGTTGTTCATCATCGATTAAAATCGTTTTGATACTCATGGATCAGCCTTTTTAAGCATTGAATTTGATGCCGGGTAAACTTAGCAGCACCCGGTATTTATTCCCCTCAACAGAGGTTTTTATAAGCTTATCGGTTTTATACAGCAACCGTAAACGTTCCCTGATATTCTTTAACCCCATCCCCGCCCCTTTCCTGGGCCGTGCTTCGGGATCAAAGTCATTCACGATGGATATTTCGAGGTAACCCGACCTGTATTCACAATCCATCTCGATCTTCACCCGCTCGGTGCTTTCGTAAACGCCGTGTTTAATGGCATTTTCGAATATCGGTTGAAGCAGCATCACCGGAATTTCATGATCCTTGCATTCGCCTTCAAGGTTAAATTCAAAGTCGAGTTTTTCCCCGAAACGAACCTTTTCAATTTCAAGATAGCGCTTCACGTTCGCGATCTCTTTTTCAAAGGTAGTAAAGTTGGTATGATTGATGGAGACGGAATAGCGGAGAAAATCGGAAAGCTTGATGACCATTTCGCGTGCTTTCTCGGGATTGGTAATGGTAAGGGAGCTGATCGAATTCAGGCTGTTGAAGAGAAAATGAGGATTGATCTGTGACTTCAGCGTGTTGAGTTCCGATTCCTTGAGCAGTTCGCTGAGCCGTGCCTCGAGCAGGATTTTATCCTGCAGGTTCCTGTAATAAATGATGAGGTAATAGGCCATGCCCAGAAGGGCGTAAAAAAGTATCCCGATAAAGATGCGGTACGGGATGGAAACCACCAAAAAATCCTTGTAGGCCTTGATCCCGTTAAAGAGATAACCCAATAAAGTGTATGAAATTCCATACCAAACCACGAGGATCAGGGTCAAAAAAGTGACATGGTTAAAGAGTACATTCCACCGGTTACGGTTATCGGGAATGCTGTAACGAACAACATACCACAGGGTGATCCCGATGATGCAGAACAGCACATTGAAAACAAGGCTGTCGGAAACGGCAATATCAATGGGAAATGCATAAAAGAGGTAGAAAATAGAAAAGTGGATCCCCGCGATGAGGATCCACAAACCAAAATAGACGGAAACGGATTTTGAATTCAGAAATACCGGGTGGTCGTTCATTTACAGCCTTCAGGTTGATCAATAACTTTTTATCTCGCCACCTCCGAAAATCGTACTGCCTTTAATGACCAGCTTGCGCGATGGGTCAAACGATTCCTTAACATGCACGCGCTTGTCGGAGAAATCGCCCAAGATGGAGGTGGTTTTCAAACTGATATTCCAATCGCAGGGAACAATGATGGTCACACCGCCAAAGATGGTATTCACCTCCAGTTCGTTGATTCCTTCTGCCAGCGTAGCCTGCGTTAGGTCAATCTCGGCGCCGCCAAAGACACAGTTAACGTGTCCGCCGCGAAAAACCTGGCTCACACGGGTCTTCGAACCGCTGAAGATATGTTCTTCATGGATATAGCCATCGTCGAGACGTTGTGTGCCTTCGCGCGGAACATAGTTTTTATGGTGATGATGCGGTCCCCGCTTCACCAGGATAAGAACACCGATGGCAATAAGAATCGCTGGCCAGAACAGGTGCATCACATCGAAGGTGACTTCGAATATCCGGGGCAACAGAAAGATTCCGCCGATGATGAGCAGGATATAACCGGGTGTGCGGCTTTCGCTGCCAAACAGGCTGATCATTCCAATGGCAATGAGGATCATCGGCCATGAGAAAAGAATATGTTTTAACTCATCTGGGAAAAAACCGGTGTTGCTCGCCAGAAGGAGAAAGCCAGCCACAATGACGACGACTCCAAAAGCGTATTTTTTCATCCGTCGTGAGTTCGAGTATTTTTCAGTATTTGGTTCCATGGTATTGAGGGATAAAATTAAATATTTTTCTGAAGCAAAAATAGGCTGTTTTACATGACTGGAAAACGCCTTATCGTTAAATCACCGAAAAAAACCGTTAAAAGAGTCAGGAATGATGGCAGGTGAACACTGTTACCGGGAAATCAGAAAACCTCCTGTGCCTGGAAATAAAAACCGCTCGACAGGTCGCCGAGGGCAAAGTCGATCAGCAGGTTTGTCCTGTCGTGCTTCCCCACCATGATACGAATCCCGAATCCTGCGCCGGGTTTGAGATACCCGAACAACGGAACATGGTTATCCCGGTCGGAGGAGGTTGTGACATTGGCGAAGAGCACGCCCCCTACAATCCCGGAGCATCGTGAAATCGGGAAACGGTATTCCATCTCACCGTAAACGAAATCCTCTCCCCTCCACCGTCCCTGCTTGTAACCCCTGCCGGAAGAGTTCATCTGGTCAAACCCCAGCGCCATCAGGTCAAAGTACGGGATATCGCCACTGACCTGAAAACTGCCGAACAACCAGAAAGCGAGCAGATGTCGGGGTACCTTTTTGGAAAGACCGATGTAGGTCCGGAATTCCGTCCATACCTGCGAGCCCTCTTTATCGCTTCCAAGCCATCGGAAATTGTACCGGTAGTTCACATTGACATAGATCCCTTTATAGGCATTGATGATGTTATCGCGGCTGTCGTATGCAAAATTCAGGCTCAGCCCGGAAGCGACATTGGAGCCGAAATTAAAGCCATGCAGGGTGGAATAGGTGGTATAGGGTGTAGGGGTGACCAGGCTATCTCCCTGGAAGGCGGTTTTATCCTGGACATTATAATGGTAATCGAGGTGATACCCGATCCCGGCATAGATGTTATCGGTGATTTCACGTGAAATGACATTGTGGAATTTGATCCAGTTAAAGATCATGGGATAGGCAACGTTTCCCGCGTTTGTGCTCAATCCCCAGGTATCCATCCGGAAAAAATAGAGCCGCCAGTCGGTCTGGAGAAACCAATCATTATCGGAGGTGAAGATATTGTTCTTGACCTGAAGAATAACCTGTCGCTCGGTGGTCCATACAGCCGAAACGAGACCTGCGGAAAGCTTGGTTTTAGGTTTCTTCCCCCAATACCACGACAGCGATCCACCGGCGCCAAGCTGCAATCCTGTAACAGGAGTATAGCTGATGGTGGGGATGGCCAGGATTCTAAATTTTCGCTTCACCGTGATCCCGGGGAGTTTTTCCTTTTTGAATACCACATCAAAAATATCCTCCTGAACACAATCAGGTTTTGATGCCGAACTGTCCGGATTGTTTTGTGCACGACTCCGTGCAATTGTTCCGAAGATCAGCAGGATCAGGAGTACTGGAAATATGATCGGTTTCATCGGCGCCAAAAGTAAGAATTTAATTGGTTTTTCCGTAGCTTTGCAGCAAAGGTTTATCGGATGATCCTTCCCTTTCGCAAATATCATGGAACCGGCAATGATTTCATCCTCATTGATAACCGGGTACCCGGGTGGAGTCCGGCAACGAAGCAGGTGGCCTTTCTGTGTGACCGGCATCTGGGGATCGGGGCCGATGGACTTATGTTGCTTTCGGAACAACCGGGATACGATTTCGGCATGCGCTATTTCAATTCCGACGGAAATGAAAGCAGCATGTGCGGCAACGGAGGCCGGTGCATAACCTTTTTTGCGCAATCTCTGGGACTGATCCGCGACAGTGCCCGTTTTCATGCCATCGACGGTGAACATCTTGCTGAAATTACCGGCACGGATCAACAAACCACCGTGGTAAGGCTAAAGATGACCGATACGGTGATCGGGCAGGAATACCGCGAGGGAGTTTTCCTGGATACCGGTTCGCCTCACCTGGTGGTGTTTGTACCTGATGTTGAAGCGATCGATGTGTTTCATGATGGAGGGTTGCTCCGCGAGGATCAACGGTTTGCTCCCGGAGGCACCAATGTTGATTTTGTTCAGAAAGGAAAGGATCATATTTTTGTCCGGACTTACGAACGCGGGGTTGAAAATGAAACGTTATCCTGCGGTACGGGAGTAACGGCTTCGGCGCTGGCCACAGCTTTTCGATATCCCGGGAATCCCGGATATTGTCAAATCAAAACACGGGGAGGAGCCCTTAAGGTAAGTTTCCTGCAGCATGGGGCATCATTCAGCAACATCTGGCTGGAGGGGGAAGCAACATACGTTTTTTCCGGGAAGGTAGAACTGACCGGCATATAACCAACATTAACCCATTTTCTATGACCGATAATTTGTTGACCGGAGCCAATATCCGGCTTCGTGCGCTGGAACCACTGGATGTAGATTTGCTGTACGAATGGGAAAACGATACCTCCATCTGGAAGGTAAGCAATACCCTGACGCCATTCTCGCGCTTTCAGCTTGAAGAATACGTGATGAACACCCAGCAGGATATCTTTGCATCACGTCAATTGCGGCTGATGATCGAGTGGATACGACCCGGAGAGACCAATATCCCCGTGGGTACCATTGACCTTTTTGATTTTGACCCGTTTCATCTGCGGGCCGGCATCGGGATCCTGATCCGCGATGAATTCCGTGAACAGGGATTTGCACGCGAAGCGCTCGGGGTATTAATCCTTTACGCGTTCAGCACTTTGCAGTTACATCAATTGTATTGCAATATTTCCCCGGGGAATTCTGTTAGCCTGAAACTGTTTGAAAAACTCGGCTTTGTCCGGTGCGGAATCAAGACAGATTGGCTCAACGAAGGAGAGTCGTGGAAGGACGAATGGATGTTTCAATTGATCAACACGAATGAGTAATATATTTACTCAATACGCCATGAATACGCGGCGGAGCCTTCCCGGTGATTTGATGCCTGTCATCCTGGTTGGTCTTGTTTTGCTGATAACGGGCATGGCCTCGGTCAGGTTTTACCGGTTTGTTTTCCGACCGAATGTTGACTTGCATGGACGCTCGTCGGTCGTCGTGAATATTCCCTCCGGCTCAGATTTCCTTTCTGTTTCGCACCTGTTGATTTCACAAGGCTACCTGATTCACCTCCCTTCTTTCGAATTTACCTCACGGCGGATGAACTACACGGATCACGTCAAGGCCGGGCGCTACCGCCTTGTAAACGGGATGAACAACCGGGATCTGATCGGTTTGTTGCGATCGGGCAGGCAGGAGCCTGTGCGTGTAATGCTGCAGAATGTCCGTACCAAAGAGGAGCTTGCCGGGAAACTGGGGAGTCAGCTTGAAGCCGATTCGTTGAAATTCATGAAATTGTTCAATGATTCTTCATTTTTAGCGCGGTATGGATTTGAGCGAACCACCCTTCTCACTGCCTTCATTCCAAATACCTATGAAATATACTGGAACACCTCTGCTGCCCAACTGTTCAAACGGATGCACCGGGAGTATAAAAAATTCTGGCAGGGAAAACGAAGTAAACAATGCGATTCCCTGGGTTACACCATCGCGGAGGTGACCACACTGGCCTCGATCATTGAAAAGGAGACTGCCCGGGACAGCGAAAAGCCGGTGATGGCCGGGGTTTATATTAACCGGCTTAAAAAGCGCATCCCCCTTCAGGCCGATCCAACAGTGATCTACGCGTGGAACGACTATTCCATCCGGAGGGTTTATAAAAAACATACGGAAATCAATTCACCCTATAACACCTATAAGTTTGCCGGACTGCCTCCCGGACCGATCTGCATTCCCTCGATCGCCTCCATTGATGCCGTATTGAATTATCAACCCGGCCTTTTCCTCTATTTTTGTGCGAAGGAGGACCTGTCGGGATACCATAATTTTGCTGCCACGTTACAGCAACACAACAGGAATGCCATAAAATACCAGGAGGCGCTGAACAAACTGAATATAAAATAGGCCTATGCTCCGTGACCGATATGCCGGAATTGCGGTATGGATCTTACTCCTGATCCTTTTTTCATCGCGGATCACGGTGGCGCTTTCCCCCGACACGGTTTCCAAAGACACGTTGTCGATAAAGAAAGGACGCCTTACCGGTGTATTATCGGTTCAGGGCGCCTTGTATCTTGGCACCCTGGGCGGACTCTATTTTGCCTGGTACAAGGATTATCCCCAGTCTTCATTTCACCTGTTTAACGACAACAACGAATGGCTGCAGATGGACAAGCTGGCCCATGTCACCACCGCATACTACATCAGCCGCATTGGCAATGCCTCCTACCGGTGGGCAGGAATGGGCCGGAAAAGCTCCATCTGGCTGGGCGGCCTGCTGGGATTTGCCTACATGCTGAATATTGAAATCCTGGATGGATTCTCGGCGGAATGGGGTTTCTCGCTGGGCGACCTTGCAGCCAACACAACCGGATGTGCCATTTTCGTCGCCCAGCAACTGATCTGGGATGAACAGCGGTTTGTTCTCAAATATTCGTACCATCCTACCGAATATCCTCAATACCGGCCCGATCTGCTCGGGAAAAACCTGCTTCAGAATATGCTGAAGGACTATAATGGAATGTCATTCTGGCTATCCGGCAATATCCACTCATTTCTCGGGAAAGAGAGTAAATTCCCACGGTGGCTCAACATCGCCATTGGGTACGGCGCTGAAGGAATGACCGGAGCCAACAGCAACCCGGCATCCTCCGGCGGTCAGCCGGTTCCGGAATTCACCCCGTACCGGAAATTTTTCCTTTCCGTGGATGTGGATCTTACCCGCATCCGTACGCGATCAAAGGTGCTGAAGGCGGTTTTCAACGTGCTTGGCTTCATTAAAATCCCTGCTCCCGCGCTGGAATACAATACACTGGGGAAATTTCGCTTTCATCCCTTCTACTTTTAAAAAAACTTCTTACCTTTACTGGTGTACTTAATACCCATTTTCCATGGAAGAACAACCGGGTAAATCACCTTCGGGAACCGTGCATACGCACGATCCGATACTTCAGCAGATTCCCAATAACCTTCCCAATTCAACCACTATACTTGTTTTGGGAATTTTGTCCATCGCTTTTTGCTGGTGGCATGTTATTTCCTTTGTGGGAATTGTACTTGGCGTCGTCACACTGGTACTTTCCCGCAAAGCGCTTGTACTTTATTCAACCCATCCGAAACGGTTTTCGGTCAGCTCACTCAACAATGTCAAAGCAGGCAGGATTTGTGCAATCATCGGATTGACCATTTCGCTCATTGTCTTCCTGTTCGTGATTTTGATTTTCGTGGGTATTCTGGCCACCATACCTTTCTGGGGAATGATGAATCAATAAACGTTCCCGGCTGGGCTTCGGAGCTCAGTCGGATTAACTTATGAAAATACTTCCGGTTGAAAAAATTCGTGAAGCAGATGCCTTTACGATAAAGAATGAACCGATCGCCGGCATCGATCTGATGGAACGGGCGGCTACTGAATGTTTTTACTGGTTAATGAAGGCAATTCCCCACGATAAAAAGATCCATGTTTTCTGTGGTACCGGGAACAACGGAGGCGATGGGCTGGCAATTGCCCGACTGCTATCGGGTAAGGGATATCACCTCAGGGTATATCTTTGCGGGAACCCCGAAAGGCTGTCACCCGATTGCAATACCAATCTCACCCGGCTGCAGGTGAGTGAAGGCAGGTTTACCAACGGTACTTTCCATGTTTTGGATGAGAATGGGCAACTTCCCGAGATCAGTAACGGCGATGTGGTGATTGATGCCATTTTGGGGAGCGGTTTAAGCAAGCCTGTCAGCGGTTTTTTTGCTGAGGTCATCGGGCATATTAACCATAGCGGGGCAGTTGTCGTTGCCGTTGATGTTCCTTCCGGACTTTTGTGCGATACCACCAACTTCACGACCCCAACTCCCGCGATTGTACGGGCCGATTATACCCTGACCTTTTCTCCTCCGAAGTTAGCCCTCTTCTTTCCGGAAAACGATGCCTTCTTCGGGAACTGGCAATTGCTTGACATCGGGATCATGCCGGAGTTCATTGAGAAGACAGAGGTCCTGAATGAAATGCTGACACCGGAACACTGCCGGCATTTTCTTAAGAAACGGAACAAGTTTGCCCATAAAGGGAATTTCGGTCATGCTTTGCTGGTTTGCGGCGGATTGGGAAAGATGGGCGCCGCGGTGTTGGCTGCCAGGGCATGTCTGCGTTCAGGTGCAGGGCTGGTCACTGTCAGGGTTCCAAAATCAGGAATCTCCATCCTGCAATCGGCCGTTCCGGAAGCCATGTTATCGGTCGATTTTTCCGACGATATCTTCTCTGAAGTTCCGAATCTGACACCCTATACCTCCATTGCCATTGGTCCGGGTATCGGCCAATCGGATATTACTGCACGGGCATTGAAACACCTCATACAAACAGCAGGCATCCCCCTCCTTCTCGATGCCGATGCCATCAATATCCTGGCAGCGAATAAAACCTGGCTGGCATTTTTGCCCAAGGGCTGCATCTTTACCCCCCATCCCAGGGAATTTGAACGTCTGGCCGGGAAGAGCAGCAACGACTATGACCGTAACCGGTTGCAGCGTGAATTCTCATTCAAATACCATTGCTTCGTGGTATTAAAAGGAGCGCATACCGCCATCACCACGCCTGATGGACATTGTTATTTCAATTCTACCGGGAATCCCGGAATGGCCAGTGGTGGCAGCGGGGATGTTCTTACCGGAATCATTGCCGGCCTCATGGCACAGGGATATTCTTCGCTTGAATCGTGCCTGCTCGGGGTCTATGTTCATGGTCATGCCGGAGATTTGGCCTTGTCGGAAACGGGTTTTGAAGCCCTGATTGCCGGTGATATCATAAAAAATCAAGGAAAAGCATTTCAATCGTTGTATGGAAAATTTTGAGAAGGACATTCTTGTCAACATGGTGATCGCACCCTATGTGCAGAAGGCTACTGCATTGCGGGGAATAAAAAGGTATGTCGGCGGAAATCAGTTCCGCCACGCACTGGGAACCTATGCCATTCTGATCGACTATCATTATGCCATCCCCGTGCTGTTGAAAGCCAGTGTGATCCATGACCTGTTTGAGGATGTGAAATGTGTTTCCTTTGATGACATCAAGGCTGTTGATGCAGATGGCCCACAGGTTTTAACGCTGGTTCTCGAGGTTACCCGCCGCAATTCAGAAACCAAAAGTGAATTCCTGAAGCGAATCCTGACGGAGGGTTCAGAAAATGCCAAAATCCTGAAATGTGCCGACCGCATCAGTAATCTCACCGATCTTCATCCCGATATATTCGACAAGGAATTCATCCGCAACTATATCCAGGAAACCAAAAAATGGGTACTTCCCATGGCTGAGCAGGTAAACAAAGACATGCTGTTTGAGTTGGAGGATCTGGTCAGACGGAGAGACAGCAACCTGAGGTTCTCCTCCTCCCTCTGGCCACTGAAGCGAAAAAACGGGGATTAATCGGCAAGAACTTTTTCGAGAATATCCTCCTCCACCCGCAGGTTATCGATGATAAAATTCTGTCTTTCGGGAGTATTCTTACCCATGTAGAAGGTCAGTACTTCGAGAATGGATGAGTCCTTCGTGAGGATCACCGGATCGAGTCTCATATCCTTTGAGATAAAGTTGGCAAACTCGCCCGGGGAAATTTCACCGAGCCCTTTGAAACGGGTAATTTCCGGATTTACTCCCAGTTTCTCCATGGCGGCACGCTTCTCCTCCTCCGAGTAGCAATAGATCGTCTTTTGCTTATTCCTGACCCGGAACAATGGTGTTTGCAGAATAAAGAGGTGTCCGTTACGGACCAGATCGGGATAGAACTGGAGGAAGAAAGTGAGCATCAACAGCCGGATATGGCTCCCGTCAACATCGGCATCGGTTGCGACAACCACGTAATTATAGCGCAGGTTTTCGAGTCCCTCTTCAATGTTCAGCGCCGACTGAAGGAGGTTGAATTCCTCATTTTCATAAACCACCCGTTTGCTAAGGCCAAAGCAGTTAAGGGGTTTTCCCTTCAGGCTGAACACGGCCTGTGTATTGACATCCCTCGCTTTGGTAATGGAACCGCTGGCCGAATCACCTTCGGTGATGAAGATGGTTGATTCGTATTTCCGGTCGTCGTGATTGTTATAATGGATGCGGCAATCCCGTAGTTTTTTATTGTGCAGGCTGACCTTTTTAACGCTCTCCTTGGCAATTTTCTTGATGTTCGCCCATTCCTTTCGTTCCTTTTCACTCTGCATGATCTTTCGAAGCAGGGCTTCGGCAGTATCGGGATTCATGTGGAGAAAATCGTCGAGGTGTTTCTTGACAATGTCCATGATGTAGTTCCGGATGGTTTGTCCATCGGGTTCGACATGCAGGGATCCCAGTTTGGTCTTGGTCTGGGATTCGAAAACCGGATCCTGCACCTTTATGCTGAGAGCAGCTATCAAGGAGGCTTTGATGTCGTTGGTATCGAAATCCTTCTTATAGAATTCACGGATCGTCTTAACCAGCGCTTCACGAAAAGCAGCCTGATGGGTGCCTCCCTGGGTGGTGTGCTGGCCATTCACAAACGAATAATACTCCTCGCCATACATCTCGCAATGGGTGAACGCGCATTCGAAGTCACCATCACGGAGGTGGATGATGGGATAAAGCACAGGGGTATCGATATAGCTGTTCAGCAGGTCGAGCAAACCATTCTGGGCGTGAAACCGCTCACCGTTGAAGATGATGGTCATGCCGTTGTTCAGGAATACATAATTCCAGAGCATTTTCTGGACATATTCAGGGATATAATGGTACTTGCCAAATATCTCTTCATCGGGAACAAAGGTCACAATGGTACCGGGGCGCAGGTCACAGGGTTTATCGGGGTAATCGTTAAGCACATCCCCCCGTTGAAATTCAACGATCCTCGTCTTCCCATCACGGATGGCCTGGATTTTAAAAAAGGATGAGAGCCCGTTGACTGCCTTGGCTCCAACTCCGTTCAAACCAACTGCTTTCTTGAAGACTTTCGAGTCGTATTTTGCCCCGGTATTGATCTTGGAGACACAATCGACCACCTTCCCCAGCGGGATTCCACGGCCATAGTCACGAACGCAAACATGCTGATCCTTGATGGTAATTTCGACCGTTTTCCCGAATCCCATGACAAATTCATCGATCGAATTATCAATGATCTCCTTGATCATGACATATATTCCATCATCGGGAGAGGAGCCGTCGCCCAGTTTACCAATATACATCCCCGGACGCAACCGGATATGTTCCTTCCATTCGAGTGAACGGATGCTATCTTCGTTGTATGCTTCTTCCTTGAACATTCTTCCCCCTTGTAAAGCCCGGCAAATATAAAAGAAACTCCCAATCCCCACCGAGATTTCGTGGATAAGTTTTCACTCGACTTATTCACAATATTCCGTTAATTTGCATTTTGATCCGGTGATTTCATAATTGGATAACCGCTCCATCGTGATGCTGCTAAAAAGTAATATAATCCGGTTATTTACCTTCTAAAATTGTCGTATGCCACTGATTTTAAAAGAATACAAAGAGATGATCGGGTGGATCACCCTGAATCATGACGCCAAACGTAACGCACTGAGTTTTGATCTGTTGAATGAATTGCTCGATGCCATTCACTACATGGAGCAACAGAAAGCCCGGGTGGTTGTCCTTCGTGCCAACAAAGGAGCGAAGGTATGGTCGTCGGGGTTCAACATCGATGAATTGCCCAAAGACGGCAGCGATCCGCTGGCCTACGACAATCCTTTGCAGAAGGTCATCCGGGCCATCATGAAGCTCCCGGCGCCTGTGATCACGATGGCCGAAGGAAGCATCTGGGGAGGAGCGTGCAACATCGCCTTCATCAGCGATATTGTCATCGGCACTGAAAACACCTGTCTGGCCATTACCCCGGCAAAAATCGGCGTTCCGTACAACACCTCCGGGATCCTGCAATTTCTCGACATCATTGGCTCCCACATTGCCAAGGAGATGTTCTTCACGGCCGATCCCATTTCTGCAGAAAGGGCCCATCACCTTGGCATCATCAACCACCTGGTGAAAGTTGAGGAGCTGGAAGAATTTACCCTGAATATTTCCAATAAAATACTGGCCAACTCCCCGCTCAGTATCCAGGTGATCAAGGAGCAGTTGAATATCCTTGGGAATTCCATCCCGCTTCCTCCCACCACCTTCGAACACATCGATATGCTCCGCCGGATTGCCGGCACCAGCAATGACTACATGGAAGGGCTGACGGCCTTTTACGAAAAGAGAAAACCTGTCTTTAAAGGGGAATAACCTTACCCTGGTTTACAGCGGTAAGGGCGGCGATTTCCTGACTGATTTCCGGATTTCGTCTTTCAGAAGTTTAAACTCTCCCCGTGTGATGAGAAAATCCCTTGCTTTTAGCCTTGTGATCCGGGAAAAGATGATAAATTGATAAAGTGTTGCAGCCGTGTATGAACAGGTGGCCGTAATCCCGGCGCCGATCAGCCCCCAGACGGGGATGAGGAGAAGTCCGAGAACGACCGTGAACACCAGGCCTATGGCCGAACTGATGGTATTGTGGTAAGGCTTGTTGATCCCGGCGAAATAAGCGCTGAAAATCATGGAAACACTCAGGGTCACGATACCAATTCCCAATGATGCAATGACCAGCCTTATCCCAGTGAAGTCAGGACCAAAAATCCGGGAATAAACAAAGGCCGGTACAGCTACCAGAACGATCAACACCAACAGGGTAATCACCCAGGTAATTTTCGCAAGGGTAAGTGAAATCCTGGCCGAATAGCTGTCATCCATCTCATTGGAAATACGTGAATACTGAACCATGGAAATGCTCCTGCTGATCAGCCAGAGTCCTTCGGAGAGGGACACCCCTATCGTAAAAACCCCCACTGCCGCACGTCCTAAAACCACATTCACAATGAGATAACTCAAACGGTAGTTCAGGGTCTGAAAGATATTGGCAAACTGAATGTAGGTCCCGAACCGGAATACGCCGGCCAGAATATCTTTCATGCCGGTAAGCGGCTCAGGTTTCAACGAGGGGAACAACATGATCAGGCTCACGGAATAGGTGAGGATATAAGAAAAAAACATGGCCCAGTAGTACGACATCACTTCCCTGAAATTCAGGATGAAAAGACAGAAAAGGAGGACCAGCACGAGTGCAAAAATCTGAAGCAGGTTCAGCACGTTGAATGCCTTTACCCTCTGCAGTCCAAGGAGGAGCATAAAATGAGCCGAAGCCAGTGAGATCAGCAAAGCGAGAAACAGGGTTTCGTACACGTAGCCATCCGGGATCACTTCAATTCCGGGGAACAGAATGCCGAGGAACGAGAGGAGTGCGGTACTGGTTGCCGTGATGCAGATGGTCCAGACATAGGCCGGGAGAAATAGTTTATAGACACCGGTACGGGGCGTCATGTAAATAAGCGCGCCACCGGCCACAAAGTTGTTAAAAAGCTGGATGATGGTAACCGACAACATGATCATGCTGATGGTTCCCAGCTTCTCCGCGCCCAGGTAACGGGCATTGATGACCACTACCAGAAAAGCAAAGATCGCGTTGACGAAACGGGTACCAATCGTCCCGACAATCATTTTAAACATCCCGGTTCCGTTTTCGTGTGAGTTTTTTCCTGAACTGGTTCTTGAAATAATACCCATTGAACCTGAAGCGCTTCCCATCGATCAACGTGTACGCTCCAACGGCCGAAAGTGTATGAAGCCCTTTCGAAAACCTGGATTTTGCCACTGGTTCAACAGTACTGACCGTCACCTCCTCAAATTCGGTTTCGGTCAGTTTAATGATCCTGTTTACCACCACACGCGAACCATAGGTCTGGGTGCAATCCTGGGCAGGGCGGTACAAAATGCCATCGTGGTGAAACGGAGTACCTGCCGGTCGTGAGGAACGGATATCGATCTTGACCGGATTTTTTGCATGGGGTTGGAAATCTCCCAAGAGATGATCGGAATAATAGATATGCAGATGCGTGTTGGAATATTTTTTAATGGTAAAAAACAACCACCAGCGTTGTTCATAAAGAATCAGCGTGGGATCAACAGCGTCCACATCTTTAAGAAGGATCTTTTCCTCAATGAAAGCCTCTTCGGAAAAATTTCGTTTATAAAGCCCGATGTTCCGGTCGCGGTATGATTCCGGAATGCAGTAAATGATTTTCTGGTGCTCCAGGATGAAGGGATAGGAAAGATGATGATGGCCCTCAATGGTTCGGATGGGAACAGAAAAACTATTGCGAGAAGAATCCCAGATCACCTCTGAAATGGTAGCATATTGCTTTGAATAACTGTAATCTTCCACGAGGATATGCAGTTTATCATGATCGAAAAAGCCAGCGGGATCTGCAAGGTATTTACTGTTGCTCATCTCCCGTGTCCAGATCACCTCTGCAGCCTGGATCGGTTGATTCCCCAAGGCAATTTCATGGATGGGTTTATGAATGATTCCGACATTCCAGAGTTCAGCCCTGAAAAGTTCCTTGAGGTGAAACAGCAGTTTATTCCAGAAAATCCGGAAAAGAAAGGTGATCATTTTCCCGTTCGATGGTATTTTATACACCCGGGCATCGGTAGCGCTTGGAGCAGGGAATTCAAACCGGCCGGCAATGATGTCATCGGCAACCAACGCAGGCCAGGACGCGCTAACCGAAAGCAATTGATCCAGGTTCCCTGAATACGAATGGGCAACGGTTTTCAGGTACCCCTTTTTCAAAATGATTCCGGCATCAAGTCGCTCCGTCAATCGCTGAAGGATAGCTCCACTCACCGGGTCACCGGAATGGATTTCCCAGAAGCCTGGAGGTCCTCCCCTGTATTTCAGTTCGTCGTCGTGATGAAACGACCAGATTCCATATCGGGCTGCATTCAGAATATCACCGCGAAGAATACCGAATCCAAAACGGAGTATAAAATCCAGTTTATGATTTCGGATGCCGGTCACATCCTCATGGCCAAAATACTGGGAATGTCCATTCTGCTCAACCAGGCAGGATACCACGGGAATTCCTTCCAGTTCCTCGGATAAATCAACCGTTTTCTTTGCATCGGGATGAAAAAGATACCGGTGACAACACTTGAAAACCGCTTGTGACCAGAAGAAGGCTTTTTTCCCGGCTGCTGGTTTGGCAGGGTCACTCCATCGCTGGTTCATGATCAACAGGGTCAGCTGGTGACCCGAACCCTGCAGCTCACGGATCGCATCTGCCTGCCAGCGCTGAAATACCAGGCTTTCGCAAAGGATTCCAAAATGCAGTCCAACGGCAATCTCGGTGATAGGCTCATCCATCATACAGGGGAATTTATCCTCGATAAAATTATGAAATTGATTTGATATAAATATCTTTTATCCGGGCGCCAATGTTTTCAGGGGAAAACTTCCCGGATACTGTTGCCCTGACCGTTGCCTTATCAAAGGACCGGCAAAGGTCCAGCATCCTGTTCATGGCCTCCGTAAGGGATTGATCATCCTCCGGAGAAACCATCATTCCATTGTTCCCGTTGATCACCTCAGGCACAATGCCCACCCGTGTTGCCACCACCGGTATTCCGCAACTTAAACTTTCCACCACAACGGAGGCGAAGGTCTCATAACGGCTTGACAGTACCAGAAAATCAGCAGTATTCAACAGGTTTACGAGATCAGAATCCGTTTTCAGCCCGGTAAAACGTACAAACGTATCTTTAACGCCCAGTGAGCAGGCTAAATCCTGAAGCACATTCCAATCCGGCCCATCTCCTACCAGCAGGCATTGGAAATCCTTACGCACCTCCGCAAGTGCCTTGACAGACCTGAGAAAACCCGATATGTTTTTCGATCTATCCTCAAAACAGGAGATGTGGATGATGGTCTTGACAGAACTGCTATTCACCTCGGAGGAAGGCAAAAATAAATTTTCATCCACCACATTATGAACGATATGATAATTCGGGTTGTTCAGCCTGCAGTTTTCCATGGCCTGCTTCAAAATACCGGAAACCGCTATTACGGCTGCCGCCCGTTTCACGACAAACCGGGTGATACACCCGCGTATCCATCCATGATAGGTGTTGTTTTGCGGAAAATAGCGCGACCAGTGTTCGGAAATCACGAAAGGTATTTTCATCTCCCTGCTGACCCTGTATGCGAGAATCCCCATGCGCGTAAGGATGTGTGCATGCACCAGATCGGGTGAGAATTTCCGGATGCTCCTGACAGCACGTTTATTGGCACGGTAGAACCGGTAGTGCTTCAGCAGTTTTGAAAAAACCGAAGATCCTTTCGCCGGAACTTTGAAATAGACCCTGAGCACCCTTACCTCATTCTCCTCGGCAAATTCCGCTTCGTATTTGTTGGGGCAATCGGGATCGGGATGGACATACACAACGGCAACATCGCAAAATGGGGTGAGCGCCTCCGCCTGACGCTGGATGAACAATCCCGGCATCGGGTCATACCGGTTCGGATACCAGTGGGGAAGAAAAAGAACACGGAGCTTTGGGTTCACAGGTTTCAGGTTAAAATGGCCTATTAAAATTAACTGTTTCGATGATATGGATGGCATTTTTCAATCTATCCTCACCCATTCCATTGATTACCGCAAAGGGGAAATTTCTTCGCGAGAGTTCCTTCAAATATAAATCAAAAAGGAATGACCGCCTCTCCGGATGTTCGCGAAGGGGATCGTATTCCCAGGGAAGGTCGATATCGCACAAAAGATAGAGGGGATAGCGGTGTATGTCAATATTTTTCAATATCCATGGATCGCAATGCTGATATTTCACTTCGCTCCATATTTTGGTCACGATCAGTTCCGTGTCGCAAAACAAGAATCGGTTCGCACTCCGCGATTGCTCCTCTTCCTTTTGCAACTGTCCTTTGGCGATTTCTAGGATATCCTCCAGTTCATAGGGCCGTCCAATTTTTTCAAGGTATTCGCGGGAATATTCAGGAACCCATGAGGTACGATAATGCATTGCAAGTTGTTCGGCCAATACCGATTTCCCGGTCGACTCAGGTCCGGTTATGCCAATCCTTATAATTTTCTCTTCCATTCACGATATCCTAACACGGCAATGACGGTAAAGACGAGGAACTGGAAACTGCTGAAATACAATTTTTCCCAGGCAAAAAGGCCGACGGAGACAGCATCTCCGATAATCCAAAATATCCAGTTTTCAAGTTTTTTCCTGGCCAGAAGCCACATTCCTATTATATATATGGATGTGGTCAGGGCATCCAACACGGGCACGCTGCTATCGGTAAAACGGGAAAGCAGGAACCATAGTATCCCAAAGAACAAGGCAGCGGCCAGGGTATTGGCAATCCACTCCTGTCGGGTACAAAGGGTAACGCGGAGGGGCGACCGGTCAGGGCTTTTCCGTGTCCAGTTGTACCACCCGTAAACGCTCATGATGAAATAAAACAGGTTGATGACAGCATAGGCGTATAAACGGGAATGAAAGCAGATATACACATAGATGAGCACATTCACCATGCCAAAAGGATAGGCCAGGATATTCTCCTTTTTCATGTACCACACGTAGAGCAATCCAAAAGCCACGGCAATCAGCTCCAGCGGGGAGGTCTGAAATATTCCGAAATCAATCACTGCATTTATATCCATCGTGGCAAAAATAACCCTTATCCGTGAGAATTTATGTGTCAGTGAAGCCGGAATTAATTTAATTTTGTACCGGTATCCGGAATTATCGCTGCATGTTCCATCTTTTCCATTCTCAACTTCCCTTCATCGTTAACCTTCTTATCCTGTTGCTTGTTGCAAAGATCTTCGGGGAAATCGCGGAGCGGTTCCGTCAACCCTCCATGATCGGAGAGGTACTTGCCGGTGTCATCCTGGGGCCTTCCCTGTTCAACATCATCCCGGGCACGGGTGATATCAAGGTGATTGCCGAGCTGGGGGTCTTCATGCTGATTCTGATGGCCGGGTTGGAGATCGAAGTAGAAGAGATCCGGAACTCCATCCGGGGAAAGAACATCTGGATCGCCTTGCTCGGGTTCCTCATTCCCATGCTCAGCGGGATTCTGATCGGGCTGGGGTTTAATTTCACCAACACCTTCACGATTTTCCTGGGATTGACCATAGCCATCACCGCCTTACCGGTCAGCATCCGCATCCTGATGGATCTTGGGCAACTCAAATCCGTCATTGGTCAGCGCATTATCTCCGCGGCCATTTTCAACGATATACTCTCCCTTCTTATCCTGGGGATCATTCTTGATTTCAATGATACTTCCAAAAATCTCACCGATCTTACCTTTTCCATTCTCTTCACGATCCTTAAGGTTACGGTATTCATCGGGGTCCTCGCGTTGGCCTATTACCTGTTCAAGCTGGCCAAATCGAAGGTGAACGTGGTGAATCCAAAAATGAATGCATTTTTCCATTACCTGCGGGGAAAAGAATCGTTGTTCGCGCTCGTTTTGCTTTTTGTTTTGGTTTTTTCGAGCATTTCGGAACTGCTCGGGTTGCATTTTATCGTAGGCGCCTTTTTCGGGGCCATCCTGCTGCCACGAAGCATCTTTGCCAAAGGTGATTTCGAACGGATTCAGCGCACCACTTCGGGTATCACCATGGGATTTCTGGCGCCCATCTTCTTTGCCACCATGGGCATTGCCTTCAACATCAGCTCGCTCAACAACATGCTCCTTTTGTCGGTAGTGCTCATCGCCTCCTTCTTCAGCAAAATATTCGGAGGCTATTTCGGGGGCAGGTTGGCCGGTTTTGATAACCCCAGTTCCATCACCATCGGTTTTGGCCTCAATGCCCGTGGAATCATGGAACTGGTGATTGCCAATATAGCCCTGCAGAAGGGATTCATCGATATATCCATCTTTTCGATCCTGGTGCTCATGGCGCTTCTAACTACCCTCATCACCCCTTTCATGCTCAATGATGCCTTTTCACGGCTGGAGAAAAAGAATCTGAACCCGCCTGAAACTTTTACATAATTTTTAACAATACTCTTGCCGGTCGGCAATTTCTTTTTAATTTTCCACCTTCGCACTGACAGATGCCATGATTCGCGTGACAAACGCGTGATCCTTAAGCATACTGATAAAAAGATATAAAAAAACGATGTTCGGCCTCGATACCACCTATACCATTTTACTGCTGATTTGTCTTTTCGCTGCCTGCGCGTTTGAGTTCATCAACGGATTTCACGATACCGCCAATGCCGTTGCTACCGTGATTTATACGCATTCGCTGAAACCTTCGGTTGCCGTTGTTTGGTCGGGGATATGGAATTTTATCGGGGTGAATGTCGGTGGAATCGCCGTTGCCATGGGTATTGTTAATCTGTTACCCATGGAAATGCTGGTTGACCAAAACCTTTCACACAACATTGCGATGATCTTGTCATTGATTCTGACCGCAATCATCTGGAATCTTGCCACCTGGTATTTTGGAATTCCATGCAGCAGTTCACATACCCTTATCGGCTCTATCTTTGGGGTTGGTCTTGCTTTCATGCTACTCCCGGGTAGTCATGCCGTGGCACTGAACTGGAAAAAGGTCATCGATGTTGGCATGTCGTTGCTGATATCCCCCGTTTTTGGATTTGGTCTTGCTTATCTACTTATGGTAATTCTTCGGAAAATTGTCAAAAATAAAGCCATTTTCAAAGAACCTCCGGCAAAGAAAGCACCGCCAAAATGGATCCGTGCTATACTGATACTTACCTGTACCAGCGTCAGCTATGCCCATGGGTCTAACGACGGACAGAAGGGCGTTGGACTGATCATGCTCATCCTGATCGGATTTGCTCCAACATTTTTCTCCATCGACCGGAGTAAAAAAGCTGAGGATCTTTTATCCGAAACCCAAAAAATTGAATGGGGACTCTATAAAATTGATAGTGCGTCCTTATCTGCAGCCGATAAAAAGAATTACCTGGAGGTGCTTGTCAACCTGAAATTCATCAAATCGGAATTAAAGGGAGTTACTTCCTTTAATAAACTCGAAAAAACGGTGAATTTTAAAATTCGTAAGGCCATTATTGTGGTAAGCAAGAAAGCCGATGGAGTAATAAAGAATCTTTCTTCATATCCGAAATCCCGCATGAGTCCTGTACAACTTTCGATACTGAAAACCAATTTGAACAAATTTAAAGCCAACACGGAGTATTCACCCCGATGGGTCATCCTTCTTGTTTCCATCTCCCTTGGATTGGGTACCATGATCGGATGGAAACGGATAGTCGTCACCATTGGTGAAAAAATCGGGAAAACTCATCTTACCTATGCTCAGGGTGCCAGTGCAGAGCTCGTTGCGGCCAGCACCATCGGGGTGTCTACCATGTTTGGGCTCCCGGTGAGCACAACTCACGTACTTTCGTCTGGGGTTGCCGGTACCATGGTCGCGGGAACAGGGCGACAGAATCTTCGGATGGGAACAGTGAAGAATATTCTGATAGCCTGGCTCATCACACTACCAGTCACTATAGTCTTTTCCGGTCTGCTGTTTTTCCTGCTGCGCATGGTGTTGAGTTAAAAAAACATACATTTGTACCCTCATATACATCTTTGATCTATGCTTGATCTTCTTAAAGCTTTTCTCGATATTGTCCTGCACATTGATGTTCACATCAAAATATGGGTAACCGAGTACCAGACCTGGACCTACCTGATTCTTTTTCTCATCATTTTCATGGAGACCGGTTTCGTGGTAACGCCTTTCCTGCCCGGCGACTCCCTGCTGTTTGCTGCCGGTACGGTGGCCGCCATGGACGGGCATCCGCTCAGTATTTTACCATTGATGCTTCTCCTGATTTGTGCCGCTTTTGGCGGGGATAACACCAATTATTTCATCGGTAAATTTCTGGGGCAAAAGGTATATGAAAAGAATTACCGTCTCATCCGAAGGGAATATCTTGATAAAACGCATGCCTTCTATGACAAACATGGCGGAAAAACCATCATCATCGCCCGCTTCATGCCGATCATACGCACCTTTGCCCCGTTCGTGGCCGGTGTTGGAACGATGCTATATACCCGTTTTCTCACTTTCAGCATTGTTGGAAATATCCTGTGGGTTGTCTCCTTCTCCCTGGCTGGCTATTTCTTTGGAAACCTTCCCATTGTAAAGAATAATTTCACCGTTGCCATTCTTGGAATTATCTTTGTATCCATTTTGCCGATGATCGTGGTATTCATTAAAAACTACCTGGGACGGCATAAAGAAAAATAACCATCATGGGTCGCGTCACTCATCACAAAGGACAAATCTCCACGCTTTCGTTGGCAGGTTCGCTGGTGACCCTGGGAATTATTTTCGGGGATCTTGGCACCTCTCCGCTTTACGTGATGCGGGCGATCATCTCCGGAGCCGATTCCATTTCTGAAGCATTCATCCTGGGGGGACTTTCGTGCGTGTTCTGGACCCTTACCCTTCAAACCACGTTAAAATACATCATCATCACTCTGCGTGCCGACAACCGGGGAGAAGGTGGAATACTGGCACTTTTTGCCCTGATCCGCAAACGGGCCAAGTGGGCCTATCTTTTCGCCATCATCGGAGGATGCACGCTGCTTTCGGATGGCATCATTACCCCTGCCATCACCATCGTCTCAGCGGTTGAAGGACTGAAACTTATCGGCCCCCGTATACCGGTTATTCCCATCGTGCTGTGCATTGTCACCACATTGTTTTTTGTTCAGAAATTCGGAACAAAAATGATCGGAAAATCCTTCGGTCCCATCATGTTCGTCTGGTTTTCAATGATCGGAACATTGGGGGTATTGCAGGTCATTCACTATCCTCAGATCTTTAAAGCAATCAATCCTGTTTATGTATACGATTTCCTGACCAAGTTTCCCCAGGGATTCCTGCTGCTGGGCGCCGTTTTTCTGTGCACTACCGGGGCTGATGCCCTTTATTCCGACCTGGGACATTGTGGATTAAAAAACATCCGGGTTACCTGGAGCTATGTCAAACTTTGCCTGGTCATCAATTATTTCGGACAAGGGTCGTGGTTATTGATTCATGCCGATGAAGTAAACCGATGGACCAATCCGTTTTTTGCCATCATGCCCTCGTGGTTTCTGATATACGGTGTCATTGTTTCAACCATCGCGGCCATCATTGCCAGCCAGGCCATGATTACCAGCTCCTTTACACTCATCAGCGAGGCCATATCCCTGAATTTCTGGCCCAAAATCAGAATCAATTACCCTACCAACATCAAAGGACAGATGTACATCTCGAGCATCAACTGGATGCTTTATTTCTGCTGTATTTTCGTCATTATATTCTTTCAAACATCCTCCAACATGGAGGCTGCCTACGGGCTGACAATCAACATCACCATGCTCATGACCACCACGCTCCTGGGCATATACCTGTTGTATAAAAAAGTTCCGGTATATATCATCCTCATTTTACTGGGTGTCTTTTTCACGATAGAGGGATCTTTTTTGGTCGCCAACCTGAATAAATTCATGCACGGGGGCTGGTTCACCCTGATGCTGGGATCGTTCCTCTTTATCATCATGTACGTGTGGTTCAACGGAAGAAAGATCAAGAACAGTTTCATTGAATTCGTAAAAATTGAACAGTACTTCGACATCATCAAAGAACTTTCCACCGATGAAACCGTGTCCAAGTTTGCCACCAACCTTGTTTTTTTGACCAAAGCCAATAAAGACACAGATGTCGAGTCAAAGATCATCTATTCGATGCTGAACAAGCATCCCAAACGTGCCGATGTTTACTGGCTTTTACATGTGGATATTCTCGATGATCCGCATGTTCTCGAATACCATGTTCATCAGCTCATCCCGGGAACCCTGATAAAGGTGGATTTCAAGATCGGATTCAAGGTACAGCCCAGGGTGAATCTCTTTTTCCGCCAGGTACTTGAAGAGATGAACCGGAACCATGAAATTGATCTTGAAAGCCGCTATCGTTCCCTGAGGAAATACCATGTATTCAGTGATTTCAGGTTCGTGGTCATCGACAGGATCCAGAATTATGATTTCGATTTCCCCCCCAGGGAACAATTCATCATGGATATTTATTCCATTTTTAAACGTTTCGGGATCAGTGAAGTAAGGGCGCTGGGTCTGGATACTTCAAGCGTGACGGTAGAAACCGTACCCCTTTACGTGGACAAAGAGATTCCCATCCTCCTGACCAGGCACGATAAAACAAGCGGGGGGAAATAATTCCATTTGCTTCCTGATAATATTGATATACATTTGCAGGTTTTATTTTCATATGTGTTTGCTTAAGTGGTTACCATGTTAAAGAAAAATGCACACATCACCAATGTCTCTGCTGCCGGATTACTGGTCACGCTGGGGATCGTGTACGGCGATATCGGGACCTCTCCTCTGTATGTCATGAAAGCCATTCTTGGCGGGGCGCTCACGATTGATCCTGCCTTTATCAAAGGGGCGCTCTCCTGTGTTTTCTGGACCCTCACCCTGCAAACCACCATTAAGTACATCGTCATCACCCTGCGTGCCGATAACAATGGAGAAGGCGGGATATTCTCCTTGTTTGCACTGATCCGGAAGCGGGCAAAATGGGCCTATGTGTTTGCCATCATCGGAGGTTGCACCCTGCTGGCCGATGGCGTGATCACCCCCTCGATTACCATTCTCTCTGCAGTTGAAGGGCTTATCCAGATCAATCCACGTATCCCGGTAATTATGATCGTTCTGGTCATCATCACCGGGTTGTTCTTTGTTCAGCAATTTGGCACAAAGTTCGTGGGCGAATCTTTCGGCCCGATCATGTTTATCTGGTTTGCCATGCTGGGCACGCTTGGTTTTTCCCAGCTCATCCATTATCCCGCGATCCTTACAGCGCTTGACCCTGTAAATGCCTACCTTTTCCTCACCAAATATCCCAATGGATTCCTGTTGATGGGGGCTGTCTTTCTTTGTACGACAGGGGCGGAGGCATTGTACTCCGATCTTGGTCACTGCGGGATAAAAAACATCCGGATCACCTGGATATATGTCAAATTGTGCCTGTTGCTCAATTATTTCGGGCAGGGAGCCTGGATCGTGAACAACCAGGATCAGATTTATAGTTGGACCAATCCCTTTTTCTCCATCATGCCTTCCTGGTTTCTGGTAACCGGCATCATCATTTCGACGGCCGCGGCCATCATTGCCAGTCAGGCATTGATCAGCGGCTCCTATACCCTGATCAGCGAGGCCATCTCACTTAATTTCTGGCCCAAGGTCAAAATCAAATATCCCACGAACATCAAAGGACAGATGTTTATATCGAGCATCAACTGGATTCTCTATTTCGCCTGCATGTTCGTGGTGCTATTCTTCCAGAAATCTTCCAACATGGAGGCTGCTTATGGTTTATCGATCACGATCACCATGCTGATGACCACCTGCCTTCTCAGCATATACTTCTTCTATAAAAAAATTCCCAACTACGTGATCGTTGTTTTTCTCCTTGTTTACCTGAGCATCGAAGGCGCCTTTTTGGTTGCAAACCTGAATAAATTTTCGCATGGAGGGTGGTTTACCATTTTACTGGGATCCATCCTGTTCATGATCATGTACGTATGGTATCATGGACGAAAAATCAAGAACAGCTTCATCGAATTTATCAAGATTGAAAAGTACTTTCCGGTTATCCATGCCCTGAGCAAAGACCATACCATCCCGAAATATGCCACAAACATTGTATTTTTGACCAAGGCCAACAAAGCTTCCGACATTGAATCAAAGATCATCTATTCCATCCTGAACAAACAACCCAAACGTGCCGATGTTTACTGGTTGCTCCACGTGGATATCCTCGATGAACCTCATGTGCTTGAATATAAGATCACCCACATCATGCCCGGGACACTGGTAAAGGTCGACTTTAAAATCGGGTTTAAGGTACAGCCCAGGGTCAATCTTTTTTTTAGGCAGGTGCTTGAGGAGATGTACCGCAACAAGGAGATCGATCTCTTAAGCCACTATGAATCTCTTAGGGAATTCAATGTTATGAGTGATTTCCGCTTCATTGTCATTGACCGGATTCAGAATTACGACTTTGATTTCCCGCCAAAGGAGCAATTCATCATGGATCTGTACTCAATTTTCAAAAGGTTCGGGATATCCGAAGTCAGGTCACTGGGACTCGATACGAGCAATGTATCGGTTGAGACTGTTCCGTTGTACATTGATAAGGAATTGCCCCTAATTCTTACCCGGAATGATCAAACTTTGCGGCAGGGATGAGATGCCGGTTACCGGTAGTTGTTTCGCCGGGAAATTGCTTTCAACGCGGCATTGACAACATCCGGCACATCCAGTCCATACTTTTTAAGAAGCTCTTCCGGTTTGCCGCTTTGGCCGAATTCATCGTTCACGGCAACCATTTCCATGGGAACCGGGTGATTCAGGGCAATTAGCTGGGCGATGCTGTCGCCCAGACCTCCGTTCCGCATGTGTTCTTCTGCAGTAACCACGCAACCTGTTTTTTGAACCGACGTCAACACCGCTTCGCGATCGAGGGGTTTTATTGAATGGATATTGATTACTTCTGCAGATATCTTCTGCAGTTCAAGGATTTTACAGGCTTCAAGTGCAATCCAAACCAAATGGCCGGTTGCAAAGATGGTAACATCGGTTCCTTCATTCAGCAACAGTGCTTTCCCTATGGTAAATTCGGCAGACGGATCGGTGAAATTGGGCCATTTCGGACGTCCAAAACGGAGATAAACGGGACCGGTATGACGGGCAATGGCCAGGGTTGCAGCCCGGGTTTGGTTAAAATCGCAGGGATTGATCACGGTC
>Ga0247841_10003442_pt1 | contig 29386 bp, 23 predicted proteins | sample LaCruzMarch2015__2_FD_192410 | JGI IMG/M metagenome (GOLD analysis project Ga0247841, IMG submission 192410) | Freshwater microbial communities from meromictic Lake La Cruz, Castile-La Mancha, Spain - LaCruzMarch2015_18m | ecosystem: Environmental > Aquatic > Freshwater > Lake | place: Spain... | reverse complement strand
CCGACAACTTCACCGGCATACATCTTTTCATATTTACGTTTCAAAGAAACCAGAATCAAACCACCGACAATTAAACAACCAAGCTGGAAATAAGGAAAGTTTGCCGCTCCTGCTGCTGCATATTCAGCGAAGCAAAAAGTTGCTGTTAAAAGGACTACCGCTGCCGCTACCATCATTGTTCCTAATGTCTTTTTCATGATCTGTTACCTCCTAATGAGACCCAAGTTTCAGAAACGAAGTGTACTGAAGCTTGCTGGTCGAATTATCCCGTCAAGCGGGAGTTGTTTATTTGTCTTTACTCTAATGAAAGTATCGTGCCAAAAATAAGCCAACAATCATTATTATTGTAACTATAAGATAATGCAAAGCAATAACTAAACAGAGCAAATTAGTTTATGCTGTAAACAACCTCCCTTACCCTTCCTCTTTCCATGAAATGTTAAAAATTGTTTAACGAAATGTGAAAAGCATTTGTTCTGTTGTTATGGCGCGGATAATGGATAAGCACAACATCGATTTTGCATCGGTTTTCATAACGTGCTATGAATCATATATAAATCCCCGGACCAAAAGGAGGCTTGCATTTATGGATAGCTCTAATGTAATCAGCCCAGCCATATCGTATATTAAAACAAGGATGAAACGAGGCAAGATTGTATCCGTTGATGATGCGGTGTGTTTGATTCGAGATGGGGATACGGTGGCACTTGATGGCTTTCTGGGGGCATGCGCGCCAGAGGAGCTGATCGTAACTCTTGCCGATAGATTTCGCAAGACTGGTGAACCGAAGAATCTGACATTAATTTATGCCGCTGCTATTGGCGATGGGAAGGACAGGGGTGTTAATCGTCTTGCGCAGGAAGGTCTTATCAAGCGGGTTATTGCCGGTCACTGGGGCTTGACGCCGCAATTACAGGCGCTGGCTTTAAATAATAAAATTGAAGCCTATAATTTCCCCATAGGTGTTTTGACACATCTGTTTCGTGATATTGCCGCCAAAAATCCCCGGACTATTTCGCGGGTTGGTTTGGGGACTTATGTTGATCCGAGAAACAGTGGTGGCAAAATTAATGCAGTCACAAAAGAAGACCTTGTTGAGGTTGTTCAATTTGACGGCAAGGATTATCTGGCCTATAAAACATTTCCCATCCAGGTAGCGATTCTACGCGGGACTACGTCCGATATGGACGGCAATATCACCATGGAGAAAGAAGCTGTTACCCTGGATGTTCTTCCACTGGCCATGGCCGCTAAAAATTCAGGAGGATTCGTTATCGTTCAGGTGGAGAGGATTGCCGATCGGCACGCGCTTAATCCGCGTCATGTTAAGATACCGGGTATTCTAGTCGATTGCGTTGTTGTCGCCAAACCGGAATATCATAGTCAAACCTATGCCACGCAGTACAATCCTGCTTTTAGTTGCGAATTTAAAATTCCCACTGCCACTGTAGATCCTTTAATTATGAATGAGCGTAAAATTATCGCCCGCCGTGCCGCGTTCGAACTTCAGCCGAATATGGTTGTCAATCTGGGGATCGGATTGCCTGAAAGTGTTGCCAGTGTGGCCAATGAAGAAGGAATCTTCGAATATTTGACACTGACGACAGAAGCCGGCTCTATTGGCGGTATTCCTTCCGGTGGTTTAAACTTTGGTACATCAACGAACATGGATTGCCTTATAGATATGCACTCCCAGTTTGATTTTTACGATGGCGGCGGCCTTGATTTGGCTTGTCTTGGTCTGGCGCAAATGGATCAGCATGGCAATGTTAATGTCAGTAAATTCGGTCATAAACTTGCCGGTTGCGGCGGGTTCATCGATATTTCCCAAAATTCAAAGAAAATCGTGTTTGCCGGTACTTTCACTGCCGGCGATATGCAAGTTACGATTGCTGGCGGAAAACTAAAAATAGTAAAAGAAGGCCGGTTCAGAAAATTTGTCAAAGATGTGGAGCAGGTTACCTTCAGCGGGAGGACGGCGCGGATGAATAACCAGCGGGTTTTTTATGTGACAGAGCGCTGCGTTTTCGCGCTGACGGGTGCGGGGGTAGAGCTTATCGAAATTGCCCTAGGCGTTGATTTGGAAAAGGATATCCTCGCTAATATGGATTTCAAACCCATCATAAAAAATCCCTGCCTGATGGATGAACGTATATTTAAGCTGCTGCCAATGGGTTTGAAAGAACATCTTCTGAGCATCCCACTTGATGAGCGTTTAACCTATGATCAGGCTACAAACATTTTATATATAAATTTTGAAGGGCTTTCCGTCCGAACAAAAAAAGATATCGAGGATATTCGGGCTCGATTTGAAAATATCTGCAAGCCACTGGGGAAGAGAGTTAAAACAATTGTCAACTATGATAACTTCTCAATTGTGCAGGAGATTGAAGACGATTATATCAATATGGTCAAATATGTTGTCTCTGAATTCTATACTGATGTGACCAGATATACGACAAGCACGTTTCTGCGCATGAAGCTGGGAGATGAATTAAAAAGACGGGATATGGCGCCGCATATATTTCATTCTAAAGAGGAAGCAAGGCAGGCACTGGAGGAAAAGGACAAATTCTGATCCCGCTAATTTTTTAACGATTTTCCAAATCCCGAAAGGCGACCATGTTGTGGGAACTGGTTGCTGTAAATATTGCCCGGATGATTGCTCTGGTCATACAATCGGCAGCAGCACTGCCCAGCTCAATTAAAGCCATTGCTTTAGGCGCGGCAAAAAAACCGGGTGTATCTGGTAATTCTTTCTTGTTTGTCGCCATGCAAAAAATTGTGTCACCATCGAACATTGTGTGTGCCGGCCGGATAGCCCGAGCCATGCCGTCATGAGCCATCTGAGCAATTTTTTGCGCCTGAGCTTTGGTCAAAAAAGCGTCTGTTACTATAATGCCGATTGTTGTGTTGCGGCCTGCTGCAGCTTTCGGCGACACAGGCAGCAATACTGATCTTTTCCCCTGCTTGCCGAATTCTGCGCCTTGCTCCATTCTTATTTCCCAAGGTTGGCCCGTTGCCGGATCTATTACCGATCCTAAAGAATTGACGGCAACCATTGCCGCTACTGTTAGTCCTGAAGCCAGAACTTCACTCGCCGTTCCCAGTCCGCCTTTAATTCCCCCTGCTAGAGCGCCCGTGCCCGCCCCTACACATCCTAATAGAAACGTGTCGGTTCCGGCATTTTCACAAGCTTTAGTTCCCCATTCTGCCTCGATCGGGGGGATGTAGTCCTTGCCGCGACCTAAATCAAACAGCGCCGCCGCGGGCACTATCGGCGCCACGTTTCCGGCATCAAGCGGGAAGCCCCAACCTTTATTAGAGAGCCAGCGGACAACACCATCCGCAGCGGAAAGGCCATACACCGAACCGCCGGTAAGGACGATAGCTTGAACTTTTTCTACCAGATTAAGCGGCGCCAAAAGATCAGTTTCACGTGTGCCCGGCGCTGAACCGCGTACATCCACCCCGGCGGTTGCTCCCTCAGGACATATCGCCACACTTACACCGCAGGCAGACTGTGTATCAGTAAAGTGCCCAACCAACAGGCCTTCAACATCTGTAATAGAATTATTTTTGCCGGAATTCATTCAGGTGACCCTATTCGCTGATTTTTTGTTCATGTCCACACTATAAGAATTTCAGTTTTTTATGTCAAGGAAATGTTCGCATTTTCCAAGAAAGAGTTTGGTATTACCTCCGTATTGAGAAAAAAGAAGCTGGACAGTGAATTTAAAAAATGGTTGCAAAAATCAGCTTAACACACTAGATACGCCTTGATATGCTTCATAGACAAACACTACCTAACTATAAATGACGGTTTCATAAAAAGACGCAACGCTGTCATTCCCGCGCAGGCGGGAATCCATAACATGTTTAAATTACTGGATTCCCGCCTGCGCGGGAATGACAAAAAAGACTAAAAATAACTTTTTACGAATTCATCATAAATTAGAAAATGAAAAATGAAAACTAAAATCAGGAGAAAAAAAGTGAATAAATGGATGATTGTTATAAAAGCAGCGGTTGCGGCAGGAGCGCTTTCCGCCATTAAATTTGGTTTGCACGCGTTGAACCTGGAGTTTATAGAAATTAATTCTATAATTTCCGCGTTGATCAGCGGTGTTATTTTTACCATGGCTGTTTTGCTGACGGGCGTGATGTCGGATTTTAAGGAAAGCGAAAAAATCCCCGGTGAACTCGCGGCATCAATAAAAGGCCTGCACAAAGACTTTGAACTGGTAGAACCAATGGCAAAAAAAGAGGCCGGAGCTGCTCTTTTGCAATTGAACAGCCTTATCACTATTATAATAAAACAGTTTGAATCAAATACCTGGAAACAGTCGGAGATATCGGAAGTAATAGAGAGAATAGATAAAGAAATTGCGGAAATGGCGGCAATGAATATGGCGCCTGCGTATATCGTAAAAATGCGTAATGAACTAAACAACATTGAAAAAATATCAAACAGAATTGATACAATAGAAGAAACAAATTTTCTACCGGCGGCATACGCCTTGTCACAAACGGCGATTTTGCTGGTTGTGGCTATACTCCTCTTTTCCACTTTAAATCCTTATTTCATCGGAATGTCAATAATATTCACGGTTGCATTCCTTATTTTCGGGATATTAATGCTGATAAAAGATATGGATAATCCTTTTGAAACCGGCGGCCATGGAAGCGCTGATGTCGATTTATCCCATATTTATAAGCTAGATAAGTATTTAAAAAACCATGAGGTGCATTAATACGGTAGGTGCTTGAATGGTTTCAGAGAGGTATTTTATACCAAGTTGCTTTCAAACATTAAAATATGAATGTTTGAAAGCTTACTTGGTATTATGCCAGGTAAATCAACCTTTTAATGTTTGATAGCAAATTGGTATAAGACATGGATTTTAAAAGCGTAAACGATGTTCAAGAGCGCCTTGAGATGGCAGGCTACATTCCTTCCAAGGAAATATCTACGGTAGTATTTCTGGCGGCGGCAACTCAAAAGCCTGTTTTGGTTGAAGGCCCGGCCGGTGTCGGTAAAACTGAACTGGCCAAAGCCATAGCACGGAGCTTGGATCGGGAGTTAATCCGTCTGCAATGTTACGAAGGGCTTGATGAGGCCAAAGCCCTTTATGAATGGGAGTATGCCAAGCAGCTTCTCTATACGCAGATGGTGAAGGATCGAATTAACGATATAATTTCACATACGGCGACTCTTGCTGAGGCGGTTGATCGAATTGCGGATCAGGAAGATGCCTTCTTTTCCGAGCGGTTTATCCAAGCTCGTCCGCTGCTTCAGGCGATCAGTTCCGCAAAGCCGGTCGTTTTACTTCTGGATGAAGTGGATAAGTCCGATCCGGAATTCGAGGCCTTTTTGCTGGAGTTACTAAGCGATTTTCAGGTTACCATCCCGGAATTGGGCACACGCAAAGCAATCAGTATCCCTTTTGTTCTACTTACATCAAACAACTATCGGGATATGAGCGATGCCCTGAAGCGGCGCTGTGTTCACCTTTATATCGATTATCCGCAGCGCGAAACGGAGCTGCAGATTGTCCGGCTGAAAATACCGGGAATTGAGGAAAAATTAGCCGCGGATCTGGTTGATGCCATTCGCCGGATTCGCCTTCTGGACTTAAAGAAGAGCCCCAGTATCTCGGAGACACTGGATTGGGCTCAATCGCTTCTGGCTTTGCAGATTAGTGAACTGACGCCGGAGGTGATTTCTGAGACCCTTAATGTCATTTGTAAATATCAAATCGATATGGAAAAAGTACGAAAAAATATTGGTAAAATCATTTGAAAGTGGGACAAACAGAAAATGAACAGAAACGAATTGACAACCATAAGGCTTTTGACTAGGATATAAAAAAATATTTAAGGAGGATGATACGATGGTAAAGATTGCTATTAATGGATTTGGAAGAATCGGGCGTCTTGTTTTCAGAGCCGGATATAAAAGCAAAGATATTGAATTCGTAGCCATAAACGATATCGCTGATGCCAAGACACTCGCTCATCTGCTTAAATATGATTCCATCCATGGAATATTGAATGCGGAAGTTAAATCAGGAAGCAACTCGATTACCATCGACGGCAAAGAAATTAAGACTTTGTCCGTAAGAGAGCCGGAAACATTGCCCTGGAAGGATCTGGGAGTCGATGTAGTACTGGAAAGCACGGGAAAATTTACTGACCGGGCAGGCGCTGAAAAACATCTTAAAGCTGGAGCCAAAAAAGTTGTTATCTCCGCCCCTGCCAAGGGGCCGGACGTAACATTTGTCTTCGGGGTCAACCAGGAAATATACGATAAAAGCAAACATCACATTATATCCATGGGCTCATGCACCACTAATTGTCTGGCGCCGATTGTGAAGATTCTGCACCAGGAATTTGGTTTGGAATACGGTCTGATGACAACAATCCATGCCTATACAAATGATCAGGTTGTGCAGGATGAACCTCATAAAGATTTGCGAAGAGCAAGAGCTGCGGCACTTTCCATGATCCCCACGACAACCGGTGCCGCCAGAGCCATCGCGGAAGTCATTCCGGAAATGAAAGGAAAGCTCGATGGCCTGGCCATTCGCGTTCCCGTTCCCAATGTTTCTCTGGTTGATTTTGTGGCCACTCTTTCCAAGAGCACAACCAAGGAGGAGGTAAACGCGAAACTCAAAGAGTATGCAAATGGCCCGATGAAGGGAATTCTTTTATGCTCCGAGGAAGAATTGGTTTCCCGCGATTTCAACGGCAATCCCCATTCCTCAATCGTGGATATACCGAACACCACGGTAATCGGCGGCAAGATGGTGAAGATACTTTCCTGGTATGACAATGAATGGGGTTTTTCCAGCAGAATGACGGAACTACTCTCGTTTATCATGAGGTAGAAATAAAAAAAAGAGGCACGATATGAAACACATTGATCAGATTGAACTGAAAGGAAAGAGGGTACTGCTCCGGGTGGATTTCAATGTTCCGCTGGATAAGGATGGTCGTGTTACTGATGATACACGAGTGCGGGCAAGTCTACCGACCATAAACTACGCCCTGGTAAACGGAGCTAAGGTTATTGTGGCTTCCCATCTGGGCAGGCCAAAAGGGAAAAGAGCAGCGGAGTTTTCTTTGAAACCGGTTGTGAAGGTTCTTTCCGGTCTGTTGAAAAAGGATGTAGTATTTGTCGATGATTGCGTAGGTGAAAAGGCCACACAGGCCATAAGCAATATGAAAACCGGAGATATTGTCCTTCTTGAAAACCTGAGATTTTATCCCGGTGAAGATAAAAATGACGAGGATTTTGCCAAACAGTTAGCAGCACTTTGTGATGTGTATATTGATGATGCCTTTGCTGTTTCTCACCGCGCGGCGGCATCCAACACGGCAATTACTCAATTTGTAAAAGTCTGTGCTGCCGGATTCCTCCTGAAAAATGAAATTGAATACTTCCACAAAGCCATGAGCAATCCGGCGCGGCCACTTATTGCCATTATCGGCGGTGCCAAGGTTTCCGACAAAATTGCCGTCTTAGAAAATTTAATTGATAAAGTTGATAAAATTATAATCGGCGGCGGCATGGCTTACACTTTTTTAAGAGCCGCAGGCTTTACTGTTGGCAAGTCCTTGTGCGAAACGGACATGCTTGATCTGGCAAACAAAATTATGGAAAAAGCCAAACAGAAAAATGTGCAGTTTTTGTTGCCGGTGGATAATGTGATTGCGAAAAATCCCGTGGCTGACGCGGAAGTAAAAATTTGCGACATCAAAGATATACCTCCCGAGTGGATGGGTTTGGATATAGGACCTGCAACAATCACATTATTTTCAGACGCGGTAAAAACTGCCAAAACAATTGTCTGGAATGGCCCTTTGGGTATGTTTGAGCTTGCCCCTTTCAGCAAGGGAACATTCTCGCTTGTCCATGCTGTTGTCAGTTCCGGCGCACTCACGATTGTCGGCGGCGGTGATACGGATACAGCAGTTCATCAAACCGGAGAAAGCGCGAAGATATCTTTTATCTCTACCGGTGGCGGCGCTTTTCTGGAATTGCTGGAAGGAAAAACATTGCCCGGCGTTGCCGCCTTAGAATCATGCGGAGGAAGCAAATAATGAGAAAATGGATTGTAGCCGGCAACTGGAAAATGCACAATACTGTGGGTGAATCAATTGCCCTTGCTCAGGCGGTCAAAGAAGGCTCGAAGGATATTAAAAATGGTGAAGTAGTTATTACTCCTCCTTTTACATCGCTATACAGCGTTGGTACGGCAATCAAGGGCTCACAAGTTTCCCTTGCCGCGCAAAACATGCATTACGAAGATAAAGGAGCATTCACCGGGGAGATTGCCCCGGGGATGCTTACAGATGTCGGCTGCACTTATGTGCTTCTCGGCCATTCCGAGCGCAGAAAGTATTTTTATGAGACTGACGAAAACATAAATTTGAAGGTTAAAAAGGCTTTGGCTGTTGGTTTAAAGCCCATCCTCTGCGTCGGAGAGACAGAGGATGAAAGGGTTAAGGGTGTAACTCAGCTTGTTGTCGGAAAGCAGATAAAACAGGCGTTAAGCGGTGTGGAGAAAATTGATAATGTTGTGATTGCCTATGAGCCTGTTTGGGCTATAGGCACGGGTAAAGTCGCCACATCGGCCCAGGCCGAAGAAGTACACAGCTTTATTCGTGGCATTCTGAAAGAACTCTATGGTGATGTGTCCCAAAACATCCGTATACTTTACGGCGGCAGCGTCACTAAAGACAATATCGGCGAGTTAATTGGCATGGGGAATATCGACGGAGCTCTGGTCGGCGGAGCATCTTTAAAGCCGGATGCTTTTCTCGGCATAATTCAGCAAATCTCCGGGAAAAGATAAAAATGTATATTCGGGAGGTGTTATGCGCAAAATTATCTTTCCCCTCTTCCTTATTTTGATCTTTCTTTGTTCCTGCTCTAAAATAAATGAAGAAGCGGTGGTTTGGTTTAACAAAGCAAACGCTTTGTGGGACGGGCAAAAATATACCGATCCGAAAAAGGCTATCGGATATTTGAACAATGCCATTAAACTGCAGCCGGATTATGCTCAAGCTTACTACAACCGTGGTAATGCTTATTATAGTCTTGGCTTGTTTCAGCGTGCCATCAAAGACTATAATGAAACAATCCGACTGAAACCAAAAGATATAGATGCCTACTACAACAGGGGAAATGCTTATTTTTTTCTGGGCAACAGCAAGCTGGGCTGCCTTGACGCGGAAAAAGCATGCGAATTGGGAGATTGCAAATTATTAGAAGTGTCTAAAGGCAAGAGAAACTGCCGCTGATTCAAAAGTTCCAACCAGTAATAAGATAGATCAGAGAATATCATTGTCATTCCCATGTTCGTTACCCGTATTTACTATAATCTGCTTGTTTACTTTTTTACTTATTATAGAGTATAAATTGCACAGTGAAAAAAATATCTTGACAAGAGTAAATGGAATAGAAAATGTCAATCGGAAAGCTCAAGACAATGACGCCTGACCAGGCAGTCAAAGTAATTAAATCAGGTGATCATATACATCTAAGCAGTGTGGCAAGCTCTCCGCAGTGTTTGATTAGTGCCATGTGCGATCGTGGACGCGCCGGTGAATTCCGCGACGTTCATATCCATCATCTTCATACTGAAGGACCTGCCCCTTACGCCAATTCAGAGTTTGAAGGTATTTTTCAGCTAGATTCTTTTTTTGTCGGGGATAATGTGCGCCACCAAACCCAGAAAGGCTTTGCCGATTACATTCCTGTATTTCTTGGAGAAACCCAGCGTCTTTACCGCGAAGCCTATCTGCCTTGTAATGTTGCTATGGTTCAGGTTTGCCCGCCGGATGAAAACAGTTATACATCATTGGGAACATCGGTCGACGCAACTCTTGCCGCAGTCGAAACCGCTGACATAGTAATCGCTGTTATCAATCCTAATGTCCCGCGCACATTCGGGGATGCTTTGATTCCTGTCAGTATGATTGATATACTTGTTGAAGATGATGCTCCTCTGCAATCGTCTCAATTTTCAATGCCGGATAAAATAGAGACGGCAATCGGTAAGCATTGCGCTGATCTTATTGAAGATGGTGCCACATTGCAACTGGGTATCGGCGCAATCCCCAACGCTGTGCTTAATCAACTTGGCGGGCATAAAAGCCTGGGCATCCACACGGAGATGTTTGCTGATGGAGTGATTTCTCTTGTGGAAAACGGCGTTATTAACGGCGCGGACAAGGTGATCGATCGCGGAAAGATGGTGGCTACTTTCCTACTGGGTTCGCAAAAATTATATGATTTTGTTCATAATAATTCGCAAGTGATCATGATGGATGTTGGCTATACAAATGATCCTTTCATTATTGCCAAAAACCAGAAGGTTACTGCCATAAATTCAGCTTTGCAAATTGATCTTACAGGTCAAATATGCGCCGATTCTTTAGGAATAAAATTTTACTCAGGCGTTGGTGGACAAGTAGATTTTGCCTACGGAGCGTCGCGTTCTCAAGGTGGTAAGTCAATTATTGCCATGCCATCCGTTACAGGTAACGGCACAAGCAAGATAGCACCTGTATTGCATGCAGGTGCCGGAGTGGTCACAACACGCGCACACATGCACTGGCTTGTGACGGAATATGGAGCTGTTAACCTCTATGGCCGGTCACTTCAGGAACGTGCCAGGATGATTATCAGCATAGCTCATCCTTCACATCAAGAGGATCTTGATAAAGCGGCGTTTGAGCGCTTTGGTTCACATTATCATTATACCGGTAAATGATGAAAGAAGGCCTCATAACCACGAAAATCCAAGTGGTTATGAGGCCTCTGATGGTTTAGATTTTTATAATATGGAAGATATAATCAATCTATTCCACGGTTACAACAAAGTTATTTCTTCTGTTTTTCGCCCATGCTTCTTCATTATGGCCGGGATCGATAGGACGATTTTTGCCATAGCTAACCGTTTTTATACGCTTTTTATCAACACTTAAACTGACTAGATATTTCATGGCTTCTTTTGCTCTTTTATCCCCAAGAGCCATGTTATACGCGTCAGACCCTCTCTCATCACAATGCCCTTCAATAACGACTGTCGATTTCTTATTTTTCAATAAATAGCTTGCATTGACTTTGAGATTTTTCTTATCTTTGGCGCGAAGAGCATATTTATTGTAATCAAAATAAACAGCTTGAAGCTCACTGCTTGCATTTTGCGCGTCACTTGTAGATGCCGCCTGCTGATTCAGCGTTCCTTCTTGAGTAGCTGAAGAAACCGCCGACCCATCACTCTGAATTACCTGCTTCTTATCGCATCCTGTATAAACTCCGACAACAATAACTAAAAACAAACCAATAATTAAATAAAATCTTTTCATTCTTTGGCTCCTCCCTATTAAATTATTTGCAAAGATACTACATAGTTTATTTTTTAACTGCAAGCATTTTTTAAAGGATTTTAGCAAATATAATTAAACAATTGCAATTTCGGGGCTATTGTAATAAATTTATACTAGTGGGGTTCCGAATAAGGCTGATATTATACCCTTTGATTCTGACGCGGAGTAACCTAATAACCTAAAGGTCACGCGAGGTCATCTGCGACGTAACAGGATTTGGCAGAGGAAGTGAGTATGCCGCAAATAGTAAATATAGTTAGTGGCGGGCGCATTGGTGATCGCGATTTTTTCCGGAAGAAAATCTCCCGAATGGAAAATTGCCTGATCATTTGTTGTGATGGTGGCGTGTGTCATTTGCAGCAGACAGGGATTAAACCGGATGTAATCATCGGCGATATGGATTCCATTGATCCTGACCAACTGGAAAGTTTTTCCCGTCAGGATGTAAAGATAATAAAATATCCGGCAAGTAAAGACTTTACCGATACGGAACTGGCGCTTGATTATGCCATGAATCTTAAGCCCGCGGTAATATACATCTGGGGTGCCTTGGGTGGAAGGCTCGATCATACTCTTTCCAACTTGTTTTTGCTGGAAAAGACTAAATCCCTTCCCATCAAGGCTTATCTGATTGATGAATATTGTGAAGTTTTTCTGCTCAATAGCGATATCACAATCAACGAGTCAGCAGGTCAAACAGTTTCTCTGATCGCGCTCAGTCCGCAGGTTGAAGGTATAACTCTCCGTGGTTTTCTATATCCTTTAGATGATGCAACACTAAGGATGGGCGAATCGCTGGCAGTAAGCAACATTATTAATGGTGATGAGGCGAAAATCAGTGTGCGTTCGGGAAGCCTGTTGGTAATCCGTTATTGGCAGAAAGACATTTTTCCGGAGGCGGTGTAACTGATGAAACCGTTGAGGATATTATGCGTCGGCGGTTCTGATTCCAGCGGCGGTGCTGGTATTCAGGCCGATTTGAAGGCGGTGAGTGCCTGCGGTTGTTACGGTATGAGCGTTGTCACCGCGGTGACTGTGCAAAATACTTGTGGTGTTCAGTCTATTCATCCTGTCCCGCAAAAATTTATTTTGGCGCAATTGGACTGCGTTCTGAGCGATATTGGCGCAAACGCCGTTAAAACAGGCATGTTTTTAACAGTAGGAGCAATCGAAGTTCTTGTTAATAAGGTCAAAGAATATCGGCTGGAGAAATTGATAGTTGATCCGGTAATGATTGCCAAGGGCGGTCATTCCTTAATGCGCGATAATGCTAAGGTGGCACTGATCAGAAAACTGCTACCACTCGCATATGTGGTGACACCTAATATTCCCGAGGCGGAAATTTTAGCAAAGTGTAAAATTAACACGGTTGACGGGATGAAAAAAGCAGCCGCATTGATTCATGGCCTTGGCGTCAAAAACGTGGTGATCAAGGGTGGGCATTTGAGGGCTGCAAAAAAATCAGGCGCGGTGGATATTCTTTATGATGGGGAAAATTATTATGAGTATTCCTCGCCATGGCTTACTAAGAAAGATACTCACGGGACAGGTTGCACTTACGCTTCGTCGCTTGCGGCAGCTCTTGCTTGCGGAGAAAATATAACAGAGGCAGTCCGGCAGTCCAAGGTAATGGTAACAAAAGCGATTGAAAATTCACTTCGACTGGGCAAAGGGCACGGGCCGGTTAATGTTCTGGGTAGTATATTGAAACAAAAAGTTTAAGTTTTGGAGGAAGAAATGACACAGTTGGAAAAAGCCAGAAAAGGTCTGGTGACGGAAGAGATGAAAATTTGTGCCACGGAAGAAGGTGTGGAGGCGGAGTATATCCGGCAGGGGATGGTGGATGGGAACATCGTGATTTGCCGCAATGTTAACCATACAGCGATCAAACCTCTGGCGATAGGACTTGGTCTGCGTACCAAAGTTAATGCCAATATCGGCACATCCAAAGATAATAATGATCTCAAGCTGGAACTGGAAAAATTAAAAATAGCGTCAGCAGCAGGCGCTGATGCCGTCATGGATCTCTCCACAGGTGGCGATCTGGCCGCCATCCGCAAGGCGATTATGGAAAACTCTCCTGTGGCGATCGGCACAGTGCCAATTTATCAGGCCGCGGTAAAGATTTTGCAGGAGAAAAAAGCGATCTCCGAGATGACTGCGGAAGATATGTTTGCCGTCATTGAGGAAAACGGCAGAGACGGAGTTGATTTTATTACAGTGCATTGCGGTGTCAATCAAAGAAGTGTGGCAGCGGTAGAAGGGCAGGGAAGGGTGCTGGGTATCGTGAGCCGGGGCGGTTCGATGACGGCCAACTGGATGTACTGCAATAAAAAAGAAAACCCGCTTTATGAAGATTATGACCGGCTTGTAGAAATCGCGCACCGCTATGATATGGTTTTGAGTCTGGGTGACGGACTTCGTCCCGGTGCTATTGATGATGCGACCGATCAGGGTCAACTGCAGGAACTGATCATTCTGGGCGAACTTGCGGCGCGCGCGCGCGCTGCGGGAGTGCAGGTGATGATTGAAGGTCCCGGACATGTGCCCATTACTGAAATTGAAGCCAATATCAAACTGCAAAAGAAAATCTGCCAGGGAGCTCCGTTTTATGTATTAGGGCCGCTGCCCACAGATATTGCGCCGGGTTACGATCATATAACATCTGCCATTGGTGGAGCCATTGCCGGCGCAGCCGGCGCCGATTTCCTCTGCTATGTTACTCCTGCCGAACATTTACGGCTGCCGACACTTGCTGACGTTCGCGAAGGAGTAATTACTGCGCGTATTGCCGCTCATATTGCCGATATAGCCAAAAATGTACGCGGTGCGAGGGAGAGAGATCGAAAAATGTCCCAATGCCGGAAAAATTTTGACTGGCAGGGGCAGGTGGACTTATCCATTGATCCGGAAAAAACCAGCGCATTTCTGGAGAAAAGCAAGAGTGCGCAGGATGAAGGCTGCACGATGTGTGGGGAGTTTTGCGCAATTCGATTAGGTAAGAGGTGAAGAGGAGTAAATTTTGTCTTTTACAGCAACAGATAAACGCCAGGAAGCAGCCCGGATAGTTTTACAGTTAAGATCAGCGGGATTTGAAGCTTGTTTTGTCGGCGGTTGCGTGCGTGATTTTGTAATGGGTGTTGTTCCCGCCGATTACGATATCGTCACATCAGCACTTCCTGATCAGGTCATGGCGCTTTTTAATCGTACTGTCGCCATAGGAGCAAAATTTGGTGTTGTTGCTGTGATGGTAGAAGGCCATTCATTTGAGGTGGCAACTTTCCGCAGCGATGATGTTTACACCGATGGCAGGCGGCCATCGAACGTTCATTTTACTTGCGCTAAAGAAGATGTCTTCCGGCGGGATTTTACCGTTAATGGATTGCTTATGGATCCGGTAACAGGGGAGATCACAGATTATGTTGACGGCCTTGCCGATATTCAGAAAAAAATAATCCGTACGATTGGTGATCCCGATAAACGTTTTCAGGAAGATCACCTGAGGATGTTGCGGGCAATTCGTTTTACAGCTAATCTTAATTTCAAACTTGACTATTCCACACAAGAATCCATTGCTAAAAATGTTACTCAAATTCAAACAATCAGTGCTGAACGCATTCAGGATGAGCTAAATAAACTGCTTACCCGAGGTGGTGCCCGCAGGGGATTGGAGTTAATGGCACAAACCGAAATGTTGCGGGAGATATTGCCGGAGGTTGATGCCATGCAAGGTGTTGAACAACCGCCTCGTTTTCATCCGGAAGGTGATGTCTGGCAACATACTTTGATGATGATGGAAATATTATCTGAAAAAAAAATACATAGGGCGAACATTGTGCTGGCCTGGGGAGTTCTGCTCCATGATGTCGGCAAACCGTTATCACGCAGTGAGGATGAAAACGGCGTACATTTTTACGGCCATGTTCAGCACGGTGGAAAAATTGCCGATGAGATAATGAATCGCATGAAGTTTTCACGAGTGCAAAGGGAATCGGTACTCGATCTCATTTTGCAGCACATGAATTTTATGAATGTTCAAAAAATGCGTCCTGCCCGGCTTAAAAGATTTTTGCGCATGCCGGATTTTGATTTGCATCTGGAATTGCATCGTCTTGATTGTCTGGCCAGTCACGGTATGCTGGATAATTATGAATTTTGTCGTAATCAACTGGAAAACTTAACTTTGGAAGAATTACATCCACCTCGTTTGCTAACGGGTGACGATTTGATTGCCCTCGGGTTTACCCCCGGGAAAATAATCGGTGAAATTTTGCGGGCGCTGGAAGACGAGCAGATGGAAGGCAGAATTTCTTCACAAGATGAGGCAAAAATATTTGTTGAGAAGAACTTTAAAATATTGATAAAAGATTAAAGTGATGAAAAATTTACTTCCAAAAATAATATTTCTTCTTATAATTTTGTTTCTTGCTTTGTCGTGTTCCAGCCGGACGACACGCATAATGCCGGAATCATCGGTTCAAAAAAATAAATCATTAGAGCTCATGGGTTATACCATTCAGGCCGGAGCCTTTGCCAAAGTTGAAAACGCGGTGCGGTTGACGGAAACTTTGAAAAAGCGAGGATTAAATGCCACCTATTTCAAGGCCGCTGACGGATTGTTTAAGGTTCGCTTCGGAAACTTTTCCACAAAAGAAAATGCGAGGCTGCGGGCGCAAAGTTTAAAAGAGGCTCATGTCATTGAAGAGTTCTACATTGTCAAACCACAAGATTATACTGTTGCCAGACAAAAACAATACGGCACAAATTATTTGAGAGAGTCTCTTGTAAAAACTGCTCATGATTTTATCGGTGTCCCATATCTATGGGGTGGAGCTTCTCTGGAGACAGGATTTGATTGCAGCGGTTTAACCATGACAGTGTATCAGTTAAACGGTTTGAATTTGCCGCGTCATTCCAAAACACAGTATGATGCCGGAAGCCCTGTAAACATAAACCAATTACAAAAAGGTGATTTGGTTTTCTTTGCGCTAAAGGGAAAAAGAAAAGTTTCGCATGTGGGAATTTATATCGGTGATGGAAAATTCATCCATGCTCCGTCTCATGGTAAAAAAATATGCGTTGAGTACCTTTCCACTCCATTTTTCGCTAAAGGATTCGTTAGCGGACAAAATTATCTCTAATTAAAATTCTGACAATATTTTGTGATGAACGATTAAAATGATCATCTTTGAGTATATCATCGTCATAATAATGCGTCCGAATAATATCACATCATCAGCAAACCTTTGTCAACTCTATGTTTGGTGAGTATGAAAATAAAGAAAAAATGGTTTTTCAACTTCACATTCTGATCGTCATCGGGAATTTTATCAAAAAATAAGCGTTGATGGAGAAAAAATAAAATAAAAAAAAGTTAATATTTATTGCATTTTTTGTTGACGTTAATAAAAAAATAAAGTAAAATTGAACCACATGGGAGTAATGTTGTGTTAATCGAAGAATAAAATTTGATCAAAGGAGGCTACACAAGATGGCAACAGCAAAGAAAGCAGCAAAGAAAGTTGTAAAGAAGGCAGCAAAAAAAGTTGTAAAGAAAGCAGCAAAAAAAGTTGTAAAGAAAGCAGCAAAGAAAGTAGCAAAGAAAAGATAGTCAACAGGTATTAGGAAATAAAAATGAGCAGGCAACTTCGTTACTGTTGTTTGCTCATTTTTTTAGTAACTGAAAATTTCTGCAAAACAGCAATCCAAATAAAAATAAAATCTTTATTTCAATAAATGTGATTAAATGATATGAGAGTAATCGAGAGGTGACTTATGAATAAAGATTTAATACTCAGCATCGATAATGGAACACAATCAATAAGGGCGTTAGTATTCGATTTACGGGGTAATCTTATTTACAAGAAACAGGTGCCACTGCAACCCTATGTGTCACCCGAACCTGGTTGGGCAGAGCAGGACGCGAACTATTACTGGAAATCATTGTGCCAGGTCTGCCAAATGCTCTGGCAGGAAACATCGGTGTCTAAAGAAGCGATTGCCGGTGTTACTATTACAACTCAGCGCGCCACAATGATTAACGTTGATAAAAATGGCAAGCCTTTGCGTCCGGCAATAGTCTGGCTGGATCAACGGCGAACAAGCGGATTAAAGCCGGTGGGCGGCCTTTGGGGGCTAGCGTTTAAATTATCGGGCATGACGGAAACTGTAGCTTATCTGCAGGCTGAAGCTGAGAGTAATTGGATTCGCACTCATCAACCGGAGATTTGGAGCAAAACTCACAAATTCCTTTTTCTTTCCGGGTACCTTACTTACTGTCTAACAGGCAGGTTTGTTGATTCCGTCGGTTGTCAGGTTGGTTATATTCCTTTTGATTATAAGAATAAGCGGTGGGCTTCTTCCTGGTTGGAAAATTGGAAATGGGATATGACTAAGGTGGAACCGGAGATGTTGCCGGAACTGGTTGAACCCGCGGGGGTTATGGGACATATTACACGAAGTGCTGCTGCCGAAACCGGCATACCGGAAGGACTGCCGCTGATTGCCGCAGCCGCGGATAAGGCCTGTGAGGTGCTTGGCGCAGGCTGTCTTGAGCCTCATATAGGCTGTTTGAGCTACGGAACAACGGCGACGATCAACACTACTCACTATAAGTACATCGAAGCAATTCCACTAATTCCTCCGTATCCGTCAGCTGTCCCCAATGCTTATAGTCTGGAAATCCAAATTTTTCGCGGTTACTGGATGGTCAGCTGGTTTAAGGAACAGTTTGCACAACTCGAACAGCAAATAGCGGAATCAAGAGGAGTTGTGACAGAAACAATTATTGAGGATCTGTTGCACAAAGTGCCGCCGGGTTCTATGGGTCTTATTCTGCAACCTTATTGGTCGCCGGGAATCAAAGAGCCTGGTCCTGAAGCCAAAGGCGCGGTAATCGGTTTTGGTGATGTTCATAATCGGGCGCATCTATACCGGGCTATCCTGGAAGGTTTAGCTTACGCGTTGCGCGAGGGGAAAGAACGTGAGGAAAAACGAAGCGGGGTTGATATAACCGAATTGCGTGTATCCGGTGGAGGTTCGCAAAGTAACGCGGCGATGCAGCTTACCGCGGATATTTTCGGATTGCGCACAGCCAGGCCGCATATATATGAAACATCGGGCTTGGGCGCGGCGATAGACGCAGCAGTCGGGCTAAAACTTCATCCTGATTTTAAAACAGCTGTTGCGGAAATGACACGGATCGGCGAGTTCTTTGAGCCAAACATGACAACGCATAAGATTTACGACCAGCTTTATAAACGCGTTTACAAGCAAATGTATAAAAGGCTCAAACCACTCTACGAAGAAATTCGTTCAATAACAGGATATCCCAAAAGGGCAGGGGAGATCTGATTCACTTCTGCATTGGCAGATCATGTTCCTTCCAGCTGCTTCCCTGATATATGAACGGATGTACATTGATGGACTTGATCCCTTTTCCGGTTTTCTTGAAAACCAGAGAAGCGCTGATAGTTTCACGAGGGGCGATGGATACGCCCTGAGTTCCTGATGCCTTACTGGTAATTTTCTGCGAGCCTTTAAAAAAAATCACATTAGTAACTTCATAGGATTTTCCTGTCTGGTCGATAAGTTTTGATTTGGGCCATGATATGTAGCTGTCATAAAGGGCAACACTTTTTACAACATTGGAATTGTTGCGAATGCTGATGGATAAGGTTACTTCCGCCCCCGATGATTTTATGCCTGTATTTGTAAATGCAATTTCATCAGCTTTGACAGATGCAGCAGAAGACGATTCCGAATTCGATTCGGAGCTTGACGCCCACCAGGCTTTCTTCGATTCCGTCCCTTTGTCGGCAGCGCGTGTTGATTTAATTGATTTCTTATAAATTGATGGTTTGTCTGTTGCCGGAGGTATGAAAACAAACATAGCCGCAACGATGAATGCGATGACCGGAATGGCAATGTACATGATTTTCTTGTTGGCCAGTATTTGATTAAATGTGCTGCTCACTTTTACATTACTATCTGGAATATCATTTGATGGTGTTTCTCCGGCTGCAATTACTTCATCATCGGAAATTGCAGGATAATCTTTTCTTTCCGGCTGGGAATGTGCCGGTTGAGACCGCAGACCAGTATGCCCAACCGCGTAGATATCGTGTTCGCGAATATGCTTATCCGCCCTTGCTCCTTTATATTGAAAGAGTTGAGCATATTCCTGTGAAAGACAGGAGACAATATCATAATAGGAGCGTGAAACAAGTAATTGTCCGGCATCGGCAAAGCTCATAATGCGTTGCGCCACATTAATGCCGTCACCGATAAGATTTACCTGATTGTTAATGTCTTTGAGTAGCTTTACCGGGCCGAGATTTATGCCCATACGCACACGGAGATCAGGCATAGATGTTAACTGTTCGGTGTTCAATACATCGCGCATATTCATTGCAACAAAAAGAGCATCCTCAGGATCACCGAGAAATCCGATTGCCGCACCGTCACCGGTATCCAGAATAATGCGGTCGCTCACAGGAATATCCATCAGAGTTTCGGCAATAAGAATGTTGAAACGCTCCTTTAATATAATTTGTTCTTCAACCGATTTTTTTGAATATTCAACGATGTCCAGAAAGACTACACTGCAAATAAAAGTTCTATTAGGGCGAAATTTTAAGCTTTGGGAGCTATCCTCGTTGATCATGATTATAACCTCATCTAAAGATGATTAGACATAAACAGATTTATTTTAATATTTCAAGTTTTATTGTGAAACTCCAATTCCGAAAGTAAATAAATACGGCGCATGCCGGGCGCAGGACCCTGAATAACCTAAAGATCACCATGGGGTTATCTGCGACGTAGCGGAATTGGTAAGTTGTAATGATACCCAAGCATCAGAAACAGAGTGAACTGAAGCTTGCAGGTAGAATTATCAAGCATAAGCAGGGTATAAAACCCCTCAGCTTGCTGCGGAATCTGTTTCCAAAGCTTGTTTTGAGGTTCATACCCGTGATTAAGCAGTATATAATAAGGAAGAAAACATAAATTTATGACTGAAAATACTTGCAACTAAATACACAAAAGTATTAAAAGACTTTGCAGGTAATTAAATAACAGATATTGGCACTGGATTCCATTATTGAGGATCAGTTCAATGACGTGAATTTGGGCAAATACCTTAGGATAGTAAAGAAAAGAGAGAGGATCTTACCGAAATATGAAAACAAAAAGAAAAAGTGAAGTAGGGATCAGCAATCTATTGGTAACCGGAGGTTGTGGATTCATTGGCAGTAATTTTATTCGTAATTTGTTAAAGGATGCAACTTTTTCCGGCAGGATAATTAATTTGGACAAATTGACGTATGCGGGTAATCCGGAAAATCTGGAAGGTATTGCAACGGATTTTGGGCCAAGATATGTTTTCCAAAAAGTCGATATTTGTGATGCCGCCGGACTGGAAAAGGTCTTTAGTGAGCATGATATTGACGCGGTCTGCCATTTTGCCGCCGAATCGCATGTGGATCGTTCCATAAAAGATCCGGGGAGTTTTATCCAAACAAATATAGTTGGAACTTTTAATCTTCTGGAAATTGCCAAGGCCAGGGGGGATAAATTTAAACTATTTCATCATGTCAGTACAGACGAAGTTTATGGCAGTCTCGGAGCGGAAGGACTTTTTCGGGAAGATACGCCATATCGGCCGAACAGCCCTTATTCCGCGTCAAAGGCTGCATCCGATCATCTTGTGCGTGCGTACCATGAAACTTTTGGACTGCCCACTACAATATCAAACTGCTCGAACAATTATGGCCCATATCAATTTCCGGAAAAGCTTATTCCGCTGGTAATCCTCAATGCTCTGGAAGGAAAGCCACTGCCTGTTTACGGCGATGGTAAAAACGTTCGCGATTGGCTCTATGTTGAAGACCATTGCGATGCCATCTGGACAATCATGACGAAAGGTTTGATCGGTGAAACATATAATGTTGGCGGCAATGCCGAAATGGAAAATATTTTAATCGTGCAGCTGATTTGTGATATTCTTGATGAAATTGAACCGGCAATTGATGGAAAGCCTCGTCGTCAGTTGATCACATTCGTTGCGGACCGTCCCGGACATGATCGCCGTTACGCGATTGATTTTGCCAAACTAAATGCAGCGCTTGGTTGGTCTCCGCGGGAATCATTTAAATCCGGTCTGCGAAAGACAGTGAGTTGGTATTTAAATCAAAAGAAATGGGTGGAGAATATTAAAACCGGCGCTTACCAGAGTTGGATAAAAGAACAATATGGTTCATAACAATGCGTAAGGCAGATGTAGTTATATTAAACCTGAATGTTTAGGGAGGAAAGTATGACAATCAGAAAAAATTGTTTTTTAGTCGTGATAGTTTTTGTTTGTTTAAGCATGATTGCGGCCTGCACAAGCTATGAAAGGCAGGTGGTCCCTTTCAAAATGCCGGAAAGCAGTCCCAATGCTGTATCTTTTGATGGTGTCATTATTGCCGCCCGGAGCTTTACTGCAAGTGAAGCAAAAGATGCGTTTGGTTTTGACATTATGTCTGCGGGTATTTTTCCCGTCCAGGTTTCTTTTGATAATAAAACTGACCATTCTATATCGATCATAGCTGATCAAACTTTTATAATCGATGAAGAAAGCAGTGTTTGGCCAATTTTGGATCAAAGTATGGCGTATGACCGTTTAACTAAAAAAACTGAGCTGGGCAAAGTTGCTCCTGAATCAGTAAAAAGTGGTCTGTTGCTCGGTGCGGCCGGAGCGGTTATTGGAGCGGCAATTGGCATTGTTACCGGTACAAGTGTTGGTGAGGCACTTGGTAAAGGAGCTGCTATCGGTGCAGCGGCGGGACTTACCGTTGGCGGCGTTCAGGGTATGGACAATTCCGATGTAAAATATAAAATTAAGGAAGATTTACAATCACGATCATTGCAGTATCGGGCGATAAAAAAGGGAGAGCTGGCACATGGTTTTATCTTTTATCCCGGAGAGATGAAATCCGCGAAAGTGTTGCGGCTGCAATTAAGAGCAAATAATACGGGACAAATATCCACATTTAACATGAAATTGGAAAAGTAATACCAAGTTGCTTTCAAAAAATAAACTATGATTTTTTGAAAGCTTACTTGGTATTATGCCCGGTAAATCAACCTTTTAATGTTTAATAGCAACTTGGTATAAGGTTCAGTAATGAAAGAAATCGTTATCGCCATTAGCGGCATAATTTTATTTCTAATTGGTATGATCCGGCTATCCACTGTCGTGGGGTCTTTGATTAATTCGAGGATAAAGGAATATGTTAAATATGCCGTGGATAAACCGGTTTGGGGTCTTTTTACAGGTATCTTTTCCACAATTATTTTTCAGAGTTCTTCAGCTTCTACCGCGCTCACCATCGGCATGGTCAGTGCCGGCCTGATTAGCTTTTACAGTTCACTTGCCATTATTTTGGGTGCCGACATCGGCACTACATTGACCGTGCAATTCGTGATTTGGCGTTTTACGGAAATATCTCCGCTGTTTATTTCTCTAGGTGGGCTTTTGTGGTTGATTGCTCGTGATAAATGGAAAATTGCCGGTGAAATAATTTTTTTATTCGGCTTGATTTTCTTTGGTTTAGATCTGGTGGGTCAGGCAACAGCGCCTTTAAAAAATTCGCCTGATATTTTGAACTTCTTTACGAAGGCAAATAACCCTGTTATCGGGATTATTCTGGGCGTGGTCATCACCGGTATTGTTCACGCTTCTGCTATACCGATCAGCATTTTGGCGCTTTTAGCACAGCAGGATTTAATTTTGCTGGAAAACGCTATACCCATAATTTTAGGAGCAAATATCGGCACAACGATTACCGCTCTTTTAGCCGGAGCAATAGCAACAGTCAGCGGGAAAAGAACCGCTGCATCGCATCTGATTTTCAAGTGTGCCGGTGTGGTACTGTGTCTTATCTTTATGCCGTACTATATGGCAACATTAAAAATCCTTTCTTCCGGTGTCGCGCAACAAATTGTCTGGGCGCATTTTTTACTTAATCTTGTAATTGTCATTGTTTTTATTTTTTTTCTGCGGCCTTTCGCCCGCTTAATGAAAAAAATATTACCGGGAGAGGATGAAACTCTACCCATCTGGCCGGAATTTCTCGACCCCAAGTATCTATCCGACGTGGAGATATCTCTGAACAATGTACACAAGGAAATGCGAAGAGAAATCAGTCTGGTCCGTAAAATGTATTTATTAAGTGTCAATATAATAGCATCTTACAAGGATGGCCGAAAAAGAGACATTCTCTATATTGAAATGGTTGTTAATAATTTGCGCAGACAAATAATAAACTTCTTATGGAAAATATCGGTACAGCATCTTTCAACGCGCCTTTCAAAAAAGCTTTTTTCTTTTACAGCAATCACCGCGGATATTGAAAGCATTGGTAATCATGTAGTAGCCATAACTGAACTGTCCACGCAGAAAGAAGAAAAAAAGGTCAAGTTTAGCAAGATAGGCGAGAAAGAATTGCAGGAGATTATTTCGCTGGTAGGATATAATATTGATGATTCCATGTCTCTTATTGACTTATACAGCGATGAAAAAAACAATGATATTCTGCGGCGGGAAGAAGAGGTTGATATTAAAGTGAAAGTGGCCAGAGATAAGCATCTCAAAAGATTCCATAACCGTTTATGTCGCGCGGAAGCCGGACCTGTTTTTTTAGAGATGCTTATTCATTTGGAACGCATTTCCGATCATTGTGTTAATATTGCCGAATATATTTCAGACATTAAGGAAAGCAATGTGCTATAATACGTAACAAACTAATTTTTTACTTAAGCTTTAACACAGGGGGATCACGATGGATAAAAGGATAAATGCTCTGGCTTTTGCGCTGGAAAATGAAGAAAAAGAGAGAGAGTTTTATCTGGCCAATGCCCGTAGGACAAAGAACATGGCCGGTAAAAATATGTTTAAACAAATAGCCGACGAGGAAAAGGAACATTACGAAGTTCTGAAAGCATTGCATGATAAATGGGAAAAGCAAAAGAAATGGCCAGAAACTGTTCCTCTGGCAGTAAAGAAATCTTTGGCCGGCACCATCTTGCAGGCAATGTCCGGGAAAAAGTCTGCGCGCATCACCGGCAGCGAAGACGATTTGAAGGCTGTGCGCACAGCGATTGATTTTGAAGCCAGAGGGATGGCTCTTTATACAAAACTGGAGAAAGAAAGCACCGATCCCAGGGAAAAAGCCTTCTTTAATTTAATAGCCAGTGTTGAGCGCGATCATCTTCTTTCTTTGCGCGATACGCAGGAATTCTTGACTGATCCTGCCTCCTGGTATCAAAATATGGAAAAACCAATATTAGACGGGGCTTGATGCCTTTGTATAAAGTCACTCAACTTATCATTCCCGCGCAGAGACTGTGTCGCAATCTTCGTTTGTCATTGCGAGGAGTCCCTTGGACGACGTGGCAATCACAATACTATCAGGGCTTATGAGATTGCCACGCCGCCTGAGAGTCGGCTCGCAATGATAATTGCGATACCGTCTCGCAGGGTGAATCCAGAACATGCTTACAAATATTATTGGTCGATCACTATGGCGTCGTTATTTATGGATAGTTTTTCCAATTTGGAACTGATGTCCGTCCAGATATTATAGTAATTTTCCAACGAAGTCGTAATGTCTTTCAATTCTATCTGGAGCTTCTTAATTTTAGCCGAATCTTTGTGTGTTTGAGGATCGCACAGGGTAGCTTCGTTGCCGGATTTTTTTGTCTCCAGTAATTCTATCTTTTCTTCCACAGTCGATAGTTCTTTTTTCCAGGTATTTTTAATTTTGGAAAGTTTATTTCGCTCCTCGGCTTCCAACCTCTTTTTATCTTTGTTCGTAAAGGCCTGTTCTTTAGGTGCTGCCGTTGAACTGTTCTCCTCATTTGCAGAGGGGATTGTCTGGCCGCGTTTTTCGATAAAGTATGTGTAATTACCGGAGTAATCGTTAATGAATCCATCCTTAATTTCAAAAACTTTATTGACCAGATGATCCAGGAAATAGCGGTCATGGGAAACGATAGCGACAGTGCCGGAATAGTTGATCAATGCTTTTTGAAATATATCTTTAGTTTTAACATCAAGATGATTGGTTGGTTCATCAAGTATCAGAAAGTTTGTGTCGAGGAGCATAATTTTTAAAAGAGCCAGACGCGATTTTTCTCCGCCGGAAAGGACGGAAATGTTTTTAAAAATATCATCTCCAGAAAATAAAAAAGTGCCCAAAAGGTTACGTTTATCCTGATCAGAAGCATGGGTGGGGACGGAATTTATTTCTTCCCGGATTGTTTTTTCGTAATTTAAGTTTTGAGAGCTTTCCTGAGAAAAGAAAGCCATGTTGACGCCATCGCCATATTTTACTGATCCATAAGAAGGTTCCTCCGAAAGGCTCAGCAATCTGGACAAAGTTGATTTACCGGAGCCGTTAACACCGACAAAAGCCACCTTATCGCCGCGGAACAAAGTAAAATTAAGATTACTAAAGACATTTAAACTGCCGTAGCTATGCCCAAGATCAATTGCCTTGATTACTTCTTTCGCGCTTTTCTTACCTTCAGGGAATTTCATGGTAACGCTTTTTGATTTTGCATCGAGTGTCACCGCGGCGAATTTCTCCAGCATTTTAACGCGGCTTTGCACCTGTGCCGCTTTGGATGCTTTGTAACGGAAGCGTTCCACAAATTCTTCAATTTTTTTAATTTGCGCTTTTTGCAGTTGCATTTCTTTTTTCAAAGCTGCGTGCCGTCTGTCTTTTTCTTTTAAAAAATGAGAATAATTACCTTTGTAAATATGAATATTCAGAGAGGATAGCTCGGCAATTTGCAGAGCGATTTTATCGAGAAAGAAACGATCATGAGAAATAACGATAATTGTTCCCGGGTAGTCTTTGAGATAAGATTCCAGCCATTCCATGCTTTCAGTATCCAGATGATTTGTCGGTTCATCTAAAAGCATGATGTCCGGTTTAGCCAGAAGAATTGATGTAAGCAGGATGCGCATTTTCCAACCGCCGGAAAATAAAGCGCAACTCTGATTATGGTCACTTTCTTTAAAACCGAAGCCTTTGAGCAGCTGTTTGGCACGGGCTTCAAAAGCGTAACCATCCAGGGCGTTATATTGAGCCTGTGCATCGGAGTAGTTTTGGGAGAGTGTCTTGTACTGGGATGTATTTTGTTTGGCCTGAGAGATTTGATGTTCCAGAGCTTTAATGGATTCTTCAATCGCTGCGATCCCGCTTTTTTGCTTGAGAAACTCAATCAGGGGAATAGATTCAAGTTCCACCAGGTCTTGCGGCAGATAGCCAATTGTCTTTTGTTTCCTGTTGGGAATATCAATGAGGCCTGCGTCGGGATGGACTTGCCCAAGTATTGCCCGAAACAGAGTCGTTTTCCCTGTGCCGTTATCGCCAACCAGGCCAATGCGGCTTTTGGGATGAATTGTCCAGTTGATATTGTCAAAAAGCTTTTTATCTAAAAAAGACAGACTGACGTTGCGGAAATAAATCACGGGTCGCTCCTGAATATAAACCTGATGCTATATAGGCAAAATCCCTAGAGTTGTCAATTCAGAATTCCTTTATGGATTATATGTAGGATTGACTCGGAATAAGTGATGGAAATAGTATGCAGAAAGCGCGCGAAGCTCTTTACTCCATCTACCTATACGACGCACGGTATCGGATTGAAATGATGATTACTGCTTATAATCACATCCCTTTAAGTTTAAAACCTTTTTCTCTAAATAACCTCAGGCATGCATACACAACAGCTTCGTCGTAAAGGGTTCCGCTGTTCTTCTCGATTTCTTTAAGAGCCTCATCAATGCCCAAACCGGGACGATAGGGCCTGTGTGAGGCTATGGCCTCCACCACGTCGGCAACAGTGAGAATGCGTGCCTCAATCAGAATGTCATCTCCTTTCAGCTTTCTTGGATAGCCGGAGCCATCCATCCGCTCATGGTGCTGATAAACAATCTCCGCCAGCGGCCAGGAAGGCTCAACATCCTTCAGTATCTCGTACCCTTTCTGGGAGTGTTCTTTGACCAGAGACAACTCGATTTCAGTCAGTTTTGTCGGCTTCGACAATATCTCCGCGGGTATGGATAATTTCCCGATATCATGGATGGAACCAGCTATCCGGATTCTGTCGATTTTATCCTGGGGTAACCCCATCTCCGTGGCTATGGACATGGAAATGTCCGCAACCATGAGCTGATGACCGGCAGTATAGGGATCTCTGGATTCTACGGCAGACACCAAGACCTGAATAGTCGTGCCAACTGCTTTTTTGAGACTTTCGAGGGTCTGTTCAAGATTCTCCTCCGCCTGCTTACGCTCGGTGATATCCTGGCCCTGGGCAATGGTGGCTAAAAGGGTCTTGCCATCCTGAGCATAAATATTCGCTGAATTCCAGAGTACGATTCGGATCACTCCGTCTTTGCGACGAATCGGGAGATCCGCTGACTCCCAATATTCACCGAGTGAGGTACGCATGATCTTGTTAAGCGACTCATCGCGACTTGTTCCCGGAAAGAGGATGGACAATTCTTTACCTATGACCTCTTCAGCGGTGTAGCCCGTAAGACGCTCGAAAGCGTTGTTGAAAAGGGTAATCCTGGAAGCCAAATCCCAGGTGATGATTGGTGCGTTTGCATAGCCGATCAGTTTGTCCAGATAGTTGCGTGCCTCCCGCAGCGCCGCTTCAGCTTGCTTGCGCTCGGTGATGTCCTCAGAGATACCCAGGAGGAATTTCGTGGCTCCATCGGAACCACGCATGCAGACCTTCCGGGTATGGAGAAGCCGCTCGCCTTTCTTGGCCGTCTGGATGGGTTCTTCCGGGATGTCCAACATGGCGGCTTCTCCATCGAGCACTTCCCTTTCCTTGGCCATAAAGTGGGCTGCCTGTTCGGGAGGAAAAAGATCCAGGTTGTTTTTGCCGAGCAAATCCTTGCGGTCATATCCCAGGAGTTCCTCTCCAGCGCGATTTAATACTACAAAACGCAGGTCAGTTGATTCTTTGAGGAAAATCATGAGTGGGACATTTTCCACGACTGCCTCGATGAGTTCTTTTGAATCTATCAGCTCCGCCTCCGCCAGCTTGCGCTCGGTGATGACATCGAACACGGTAATAAAGTGTGCTTTTTCAGGACAGTACACAGAGAGGGAGAACCACATCTTTAGCGCCTCGACGAATATCTCGAGCTTTTCTGGTTTGCCGGTCAGGGACACCCTGGCGTAGATAGCGAAAAGTTGTGGATCTGTCTCCCTTATGCCCGGAATAACCTCGCTGACTTTTTTGCCGGTTACATTCCGTAAACCGGTCAAACTCTTGAAAGCACTGTTGACAGAGAGATAGATAAAGTCCTGCGGTTTACCGTTTTCAAAGATCATCCTGCAATAGGCAAACCCTTCGGCCATGTTCTCGAACAATCCGCGATAGCTCGTCTCACTCGCCTTCAATTCCTTCTCTACCCGTTTACGGGATGAAATATCACGAGTGCTTCCTTGGATTCCAATCGGTTCGCCACGATCATCCAATAGCCAACCAACAGTAACCTCAATATCTTTGATCGTTCCATCTTTACAGTATTGTTGCAGTTCGATCTGAAGAGATTGTAAGCGCTCAGATGGTGGTTTATTAAGTTGAGAGGCAATTTCAGCCATTACCGATTCAACATAGGATTCCACCACATATTTATGGAAAGGAATTTCCATAGCCTCTTGTGGGGTATAACCGCTTAATTTTGTAATGGAAGGGCTAATATAGGTAAATTTCCCTTCCAGTGTCATTTTCCAAATCACATCGGCTGAGTTATCAGCAAGAAGACGAAATAATTCCTCGCTCTCCCGCAGCTCCTCTTCTGCCTGTTTGCGGGAGGTGATATCTTCGAAAATCACACAGAAACGATCCTTTGTATCCCATGGGCGATAGACGTTGCAAAGGTAGATCTTTTTGGTTGGATCGT
>Ga0247841_10003441_pt1 | contig 29403 bp, 26 predicted proteins | sample LaCruzMarch2015__2_FD_192410 | JGI IMG/M metagenome (GOLD analysis project Ga0247841, IMG submission 192410) | Freshwater microbial communities from meromictic Lake La Cruz, Castile-La Mancha, Spain - LaCruzMarch2015_18m | ecosystem: Environmental > Aquatic > Freshwater > Lake | place: Spain... | reverse complement strand
GTTAGTATCGAAGTCGCGCCCCCGGGTACAACGGCATCCCAGGTTGATCAAGAAATATTTATTATTAATGGCGAAGAACGCTTTAATCATTTAGTTAAAATTATTAATCAGTATAAGGGTTCGGTTTTAGTTTTTGTGCGCACTAAACATGGCGTGAAGGGTTTAACTCTTAAATTGCAGTCAATGGGACACAAGGCGGTTGAAATTCACTCTAACTTGTCTCTTAGCAGACGCAAAGCCGCGCTTGATGGTTTTAAATCAAAGCGAGATCGCATTTTAGTGGCGACCGATGTCGCGGCTCGCGGACTCGATATTAACGCGATTGAATTAGTCGTTAATTATAACTTACCGGATAACTCCGAAGATTACGTTCATCGTATTGGACGAACGGGACGTGCTGGACAGGGTGGCAAAGCAATTACTTTTGCAACGGCCAATGAGCAAAAAGAAATTCGCGACATTGAAAGATTAATAAACAAAAGTATAAAACGAACAGAATTTGTTAAATTTAATAAGGAGCATGTCCAATCAGCCCATAATAATAAAAGGAAACCATTTTTGGGCAGTTCTCGCCACTCAAGTGAATCTTCTCGACCAGGCTCAGCGAGACGATACGGACAGTCAGCTTCTCGCGGAGCAGGTAAGCGCGGGCAATCAGCTCATCGTTTTTTGCGCCGCGAAAACGGGCCGCTTAATTAAAAAAATTACAATAAAAAATAGCCGTGAGATTATTTAGAGATAATATACTTTTATTTGTGGGATTGCTTTGATATAATTTAATACATAAATAATAATATATATTTATGACTGATTATTTCCAGTGGAAGGATAATTATGAGCTTGGTATTAAAGAAATTGATGCTCAACATCAATATTTTGTTTCTTTGATTAATAAGCTTTACAATGAAATTTTGCTCGGCAGCGCTCATAAAACTTTGGATGAAACATTTGTTGAGTTGATTAATTACGCCGAAGAACATTTTCAGACGGAGGAAAGATATTTCAAAGAATTTTCTTACATGGAAACTGAAGCTCATATTGCCGAACATCATCATCTCAAAAATAGTTTGACGGCCATGCAGACAAATTTTATAAATCAGAAAAACGATATGTCTTTCGACTTAATTGATTTTTTGGAAGATTGGCTTATTAATCATATCGAAACCGTGGATAGGCGCTACGTTGCTTGTTTCCAGGAAAATGGTGTAAAGTAAATATAAATAAATAAGAAATGTTTAAAAAAAATCGCCTTGGGGCGATTTTTTTTGTATTCCATTATTTTTTACTTTTCAGTTTGGCCTAGGTATTCTTTAATATCACTAATAATATTATCCAAACGACAATCGGATTTAGTATAGTATTTATGGATGCCCAAATTAATATAGCTTTTAATTTTCTCAGCACCGGCCGTGTTAGAAACCACAAAAATAGGGATTTTTTTGAATTTTTTATTACCTTTAATTTTGACTACTAAGTCTAAGCCACTCTCTTCTCCGAGAAGATAATGATCGAGCCACACGACATTTATTTTGCTAATTTCTTTAAGGTAGTCATAAGCTTGGACGACAGTTCGAGCCGTGATTACGAAAAAACCGTTTTTTTCTAGCTTTATGCGGATAGCATCTTGCAGCGATTTATCGTCTTCAACTACTAAAATTGTTGCCTTGTTTTCTGTCATAGATTTGTACTAATTAGGAATTAAGAGTTTTTGTTCCGTCTTTCTTTTTCATGCCCTCGATAGGTATCGAGAAGAAAAAAGTTGATCCCTTATTTTCTTGCGACTCAAACCAGGTTTTTGACCCTGAGTGGTCGGCAATCGCTTTCACGATATAGAGTCCCAAGCCCGTCCCCTCAGTATCTTTCTCTTTTATATTATCGGCTCGGTATAATTTTTCGTATATTTTTTCTTTATTATGTTCCGGTATACCGTACCCATTATCGCTTACCTTAATTAGGACAGATAGTTTATCAAAAACTATCTCGACAACTATTTTCCCCTTTTCCGGAGTGTATTTTATGGCGTTCGATATAAAATTTTGGAAAACTATTCTGATTAATTTGGGATCAACTGAGAGTAAAGGAATTTTTTTCGGAGTTTTTAGAGTCACGGCAAGGTTCTTTTTTAAAATGCTGGGCTGGAGTTCATGTATAATACTGGTAGCTGGCTCGTTTAAATCAACTAGTGTAGGTTCTATTGAGATAGTACCTAGCTCGAGACGGGAAACATCTAATAGAGAATTTACTAATTCGACCATCCTTTGGCTGCCCCGATATATTTCGTTAATAAAGCTTAATTGTTCGACGTTAAGTTTTCCAGCGTCGCCCGCAATAAGCATTTCTGAATACCAATTGATACTGGAAAGAGGCGTTCTTAATTGGTGAGAAGCAAGGGAAACGAACTCGGTCTTTGCGCGATCAATTTCTTTTTCTTTAGTAATATCACGCGCGAGACTCACCAAAAATTCGACTTCCTTGTTTTTATTTAAAAGTGGTGAAATTGTTACGAAAGAGTCAAAAAGCTCGCCATTCTTCTTTTTATTTTTTAATTCACCGACGTACTGTGTCTTATTTTTTTTGAGAGTGGTATAAATTTGTTGGATTTGTTTTTCGCTCATCGGTAGACGCCATAATTCATAGGCCGTTTTTCCGATAACTTCCTTAATCTTATAACCAGTATTTGTCTCCATGCCACGATTAGCATAGACTATTCGGTCACTGGCATCAGTGATAATCGCATATTCTGAAGTAGAATCAAGTGCTAGTTTAAATTTTTCAAGGTCACTGGCGAGATTTTTGGCTTTATTTTTTTCGATTTCGACATCTTCAAGAATATTGATAATTGCTTTTTTAGCACTATCGGCTTGTTTTTTTTCATTCAATAATTCTTTGGTGCGACTTAATACTTTATTTTCAAGTTCAAGGTAGTTTGATTTTAAGTTCCCAGAAACGTTAATTAAAATTTTAGACAAATCCTCTAACTCATCGCCGCTTCTCACCTCCTCTTTAATTTGAAAATTACCCTGCCCGATGGAGTAGGCGATTTTTTTTAGTTTTTCAAACGGTTCTAGCAGGCGCGCCATGAATACAGATAGGCCGAAAATAGAAAGGATTGAGATGAAAAGTATTAAGAGAAAGAAAATCAAGGCGAGACGGAAGGAGTCGGTAAATATTGCTTCTAGTTCATTTTCGGTAACAATAAAAGCGGCTAACGAGTCGAGAGGGGATGCCGTGATGATTTCTTCTTCTTTATCTTCCGGTTCGTAAAAAGAAATATTTGTGGCTTCGTGCAGTCCGTTTTTGATTAATGCATAAGCTGGGTCATAAGGCAGGGCTTCAATTTTTATACCATTGAATAATTTTTTTTCCGTTATTTCAGATAAAGTTTTTTCATCGATTTGCCCTAGACTTTTAAATAATCTTTCTGGGCGGTCGGTCTGAATAATTATGCCATTCTGATCGGTTAACATGATATGACCTGGCCCCGAATAGTGGGTTATGTTTAAGACTTCGTCCAGCGCCTCCATTTTCATTTTCATAACGATCACCCCAATCGTTTCGGCGTTGTTATTTTTAACAGATTTAGAAAAAAATAATCCGGGCAGTTCACTTGTTACGCCGATGCCAATTTCTGCCCCATTATTTTTAGAAATAGCATCTTTAAAATAGTTGCGGAAACTATAATTTTGGCCCATAAAAGATGGCTCAGTTGAGGCCAAGGTGTTTCCGGCTGTATCCATCAAATATATTGCCGAATAGTGGTTCCCGATATTATAGTCTTCGAGGATGTTGGTAATTATCGTAGAGTCAGAGTTCTGATTTGAAAACCAGTCGACAATTTCTCTTTTTGTTGACGCTTTGTTAACAATTGAACTAGCGTCATTTAAGAAGACATCAGTTTTATGAGTCAAATTAGTCGCAAATAATATTAGTTCCGCTTCTTTGCTATTTATGGAGCGTATATAAGAAACATAGCCAACAATTGTCGCAATCAAAATTCCAGAGATTAAGACTGTTACAAAAATGTTAAATATTAATTTGTTTTTAAGAGTTTTTTTGCCCATGTTTTTAATAAATCAGCTCCTCAGAGATAAAAAGAGGAGCTGATAAATTTGGATCTCTGAGTATTAATGTTTTTTATTTATCTTGTAGCTGTAATCGTCACCCCTTGTTCTGCCTGAGGAGCAGTGACGGTAATGCGGTTGTTAACAGTTTTGGAAATATAATATCCGCTACCCGTGGCCATTACGCCACCCTTAGGATCGACTGGGATGGCAGTTAGATATTTTTCATTAGTCGTCAAAACGGCCAAATCAATTAATGAGCCGCAGCCAGTTAAAGCCTTACAAATTTCTGTTGACGAGGCGGTGATTGCCGTTGGGATAGTTCCATTGTTGTCAATGGCATACTGATAAACAGCGTTTAGAATTGTGTTAACATCCGCTTTTCGTTGCGCGTTTTTAGTATCTCCTAATTGCTTGGCAGGATTAATAGCCAAAATAACAATACCCGCTAAGATAGCGATGGCCGCGACTACCAAAAGGATTTCTAGTAGAGTAAAGCCACTTAATTTTTTTTGTTCATACTTTTTTTCCAACTATTTAAGTTGGGATTTAAATATATAATTATTATTTAATTATAGCATGTTTTGACTAAGCTAGGCAATTAAAAGTCGGCTACTTCTTGCCAACTGGAAATATTAATTTTTGGGCTGACTTGGTTTATAATAATTTTGATTTTTTTTGTAACTGTTGTTGATGTCCCTTGAGCCGTGACAGTAATATTAGGTAATCCGGTCGTTGAGACGGTGGAACTACAGGTACCGTTATTAAAGATGATGTTAAAATTGCCAGTATAGCTGGTATTATCACGAATTTTTTGCATAGCTTCTTCGGCGCAAGCTTGAGTAATAGCTCGCGCTTGAGCAGCATAAATATTAGAGGCACTATTTTTGGTTGAATTAATTCCTTCTGACAAAAAAGAAATGATGACGGCGATACTAATTGCTCCAACAATAATAGCGCTCATAGTGGTGATATAACCTGGTTTATTAGATATAGATTTCGTCATATTTAGCGTCTGCTGGTCGTTAGATTAAAATGTTGTGCGTACAAATATTCGCTTCTTGTTTCTACGCCTTTCGTTCTGAGAATAAATTGGGTATTAATATTTCCACGCGTATTTATTCGGCTTAAATTAGAAAAGCTTAAATTCTCTGTTTGGACGAAATTATTGTTTAAATTTATGACTTGGCCGGTACCAATTTTAATTGTTATATTGCCATTCACGTCTGTGCTGAAAATAGTTGGGTTGCGATTTGTATCCAAGAAAGAAAGAGACAGTGTCGTACTTGTAGAGCCGGGCAGGGGGTTATTTATACCGCTGGAGTCTAAAATATTTTTTCTAATTATTGAAGAAATTTGTTCACCCTGCTGTTCGACTTCAGCGATTAGGCGATTTTTTATTTTGGCGTTGTTTATTAAATTTAAAAAATTAGAAATGGCTAAAACGCAAATACCCATTATTATTATATAGAGCGATAATTCAATCAACGTGAAACCACTGTGGCTGTTTGTTTTTATAATCGATTTCATGTAGTTAAGGTTTCGGTTTAAAAGCTAAAATTGCCCGACGACCAGCGTCCCCACCATTAGTAAGTTGTCTGTTAGTAACATTGCCCGAGGCCCCTGCTAAAGGCGCGATTTTATAGGCGGTTGAAATTGATGAGTCACTTCCTGATAAATTACGGTATTGAGCTAAGCCTAAATTTGACCATCCTAGGGTTTGGATTCCCCAAGTATTATCGTCGCCAGTGGCCCAAACAGCTAAAATAAGAGCGTTGTCGGTAATAGTGTCTATGCCGGAAATAGTAACATCACGCAAACCGCTGGGAGCGGAAAAACTTCCCGTTGTTTGTGGTACGTCAAGAACATTATTAGGATCGACATTCCGTAGAGCATGCATTAACACAGTTAGGGCGGTTGATCCGCTGCCGACGGTAACACTTGGATCGGCCGACCAGGTCCCATTATAAACAGTATAAAAAATACGTAAAATATTGGTTGTTCCACTGCCCACTTGGCTTAAAGTAGTCCAAGTTTGTCCTCCCGTATTAAGAATGGAAATATTACCAGAGCTGCTACGATAATTCACAATTAAAATGATAACATCACCGATTTGCAGACCCGAAGGTGGGGTGATGGATGCTGTGGGACCGCCCCTTGTTCCGTTATCTGCTGGGTTTGAAGCGCTTGCCACAATTTCAATTGGCATATTTAGTGTTTTTTCCCAATTAGTAAAATAAGTGCTTAAACTAATCGAATTACTTCGTTGCTCATTTTGCCGCCAAGTGACTGTTGAGGTAGCAATTAAGCGATCGGTGCCCAAATTGCCAATTAAAATTTGTCTCGTAAATTCTCCGTCTGTCGTGCTTGTTCCGTTAAGTGACCAAACGCCCGACGAAGTCGCTAGTCCATATGGTCCACCAATACTTAAATTAGAAAAATTTGCATCTCGCAAATTGCGTAGAGCTTCTAAGCCTTCTTCCGCATAAACGACAGCGCGTTGTCTCTGACCGCTAAGCCTAGTTGATTCTTGCCCGTAAAGAAGAGCGGGAACAGCAAAAGTAACGATTATTAAAAAAAGTGATGCACCCAAGATGACATCAATTAGGGCAAAGGCCCTCTTATTAGTAAGAGATAATCCCCTGACTGTTAATTGTAATAATTTTACTTTCATTATTTTGGCTTAGAGTAATACTTGGAAAAGTTTTAGGCGTACCGCTTGCTTTATAAAAAACTATTTCGGTCGGCAGACTCGCAGTCGTTCCACCAGGCAATCCTTCACTCTCATCATAAAGAGTATCGCGCGTAAGGTAAGCGCCCCCCTTGAATAGAGTGATAATATTACTATTTATATATACTCCCCAGTCAGCGTCTCTTTCGCTATTTTTTGCTAAAATTTGCGCATGGCGGATACTCTGTACGGTTTGTTGAGCGGCTAAATCTAAATTATTCCGATTATAAAAATAACCGTAAATTGGGGCAAAAATACCGGCGATGATCGTTAGAATACTTATCGCCAAAAGCATTTCGAGAAGACTAAAACCTTTTAAAGCTCGGTTGGGCATATTAATACTTATTTAAGCCACCGATTAAGCTATAAATTGGTAAAATAATAGATAAGGCTACGGTAATAACACCGAGCCAAACAATAATAAGGAGAATCGGCTCTAGAATAATTACAATATTTTTTGTCGTCATCTCTGTTTTTTCAGTATAACTTTGGCCTATTTTTATCAGAATATTCGCCAGATTTCCCGATTGTTCTCCGGCAATAATCATCTGCTGCACGGAATGGGGTATTAAAGAATTTATATGACGGTAGTGCGAAAAACTTTTTTGAAAAGAATTGCCCGATTCAATACTATTTTTTAAAAAAGTATAAAATTTTTGGTAGCGGATAAAAGCCCCCGATGTTTTAATAGAATCCAGGGCAGTTTCAATCGGTAAGCCGGCATCTAATAAAGTGCCCAATAGATAGCCGAAGCGAGCTAATTCTAATTCCCGAATTAATTTTTTGATGCCAGGGGAGAGAAGAATAATATCTTGACCGATGAATCTAGTTTTTTTATTAAAAAATAAAAAGTATATAGTTAAAAGTAGTAAGAAGATAAATGCAGGGACAACTAAATAGCCATAAGTTCCTAAAAATGAACCAAAATTTATCATAATTTGGGTAATTGGAGGAAGAGTGATGTCTAATTGAGAAAAAACGGTCGCGAGCCGAGGAAGAATAAACCAAGCAATACCAATGGCTATAATCAAAGTAAGAGCTAAAACAAAAACGGGGTACATCATGGCCGAGCGGAGTTGCGAGCGGAATTTGTGATTTTTTTCCGTTTGTTCGGAAACAATTTTTAGATTAGCGGACAGGCGACCACTCTCTTCGCCAATGCGAATTAAAGCAATAATTGAATCTGGGAAAAAATCTGTTTTTTCTAAAGCCCGCCAAAGAGTAAGGCCGTTTTCGACATCAGTATTAACATTACTAATAATTAGTTTTAGACTTTTTGATTTAGTTTCCTCTTGAACAGCCAAAAGAGCGGCTGAAACGTTCAAGCCGGAAGACAGGAGCAGGGCTAAATTTTCAATTAGGGCAGTTTTTTCTTGTCCCCCAATAAAAAATTGCCACCCGGCTTTTTTTGCTTTGGCGGGTTTATTTTTTATCATAAGGAGGATTGGCGACTCTAATTAATTCATCAAGAGTCGTTAAGCCATTTTTGACTTTGTTTATGCCATCAGCGAATAGAGAAAGAGACCCCTCTTTTTGAGCTAATTCCCAGATTTGTTGGCTAGAGGGATGACGCAGGATCAGGGCTTGCATGGCCGGAGTTAAATTAATAAATTCAAAAATACCAATGCGCCCTTTATAGCCCGTGCCCGAACAAGCAGAGCAACCTTTCCCTTGATAAAGAGTTATGTTTTTTCCAGAAAAGAATTTTTTGGCATTCGTTAAAGTTTTTTCAACCTCGCTTAAGCTAACATTTTTTGAATAGCGACAATTTTCACAAATTCGGCGCGCGAGCCGTTGCGCGACCACTAGATTTAAAGTCGAGGAAAGAAGAAAGGGCTCTATTCCCATATCGATCAAGCGGGGAATTGAGGTCGCGGCGTCGTTAGCATGGAAAGTCGATAAAAGGAGATGTCCGGTCAAAGCCGCGTTGACGGCAATCTCCGCGGTTTCTTGATCACGGATTTCTCCAACTAAAATTATATCTGGGTCTTGGCGGACAATTGATTTTAAACCTTTAGCAAACGTCAAATTGGTTTGCGGGTTAACTTGAATTTGATTAGCGCCAGTAATTTTGAACTCGACTGGGTCTTCAATTGTTGTAATATTTACATGAGGATTATTCAATGTCTTAATGAGCGCATATAAAGTAGTGGTTTTGCCGCTTCCGGTTGGCCCGGTAACTAAAATCATGCCAAAAGGTTTTTTGGCCGCGTCTTCAACAATTTTCTGTTCGTTAGGAAAAAAACCTAAGTCGGCTAAGGCAAAACTACGCATATAGTCTGCTAAAAGTCGCAAGACAATTTTTTCTCCATCGAGTGTCGGCACTAATGAAAGTCGCGCGTCGATGAGTCGAGCGCCCTGTTTAAAGCGGATTGCTCCGTCTTGAGCGGCAAAATGTTCATCAATCCTCAAGTGGGCTTGAATTTTTAAACGATTAATAATATTTTCATAATATTCCTTAGGAATCCTACCCGCTTCTTGCATTACTCCATCTATGCGAAAACGAACCACCACCTCTTTGTCTTGCGGTTCGAAGTGGATATCTGATGTTTTAAAATCAACCGCATCAGCCAAAATTTCTTCGATTATTTCCGGGGCTACTCTTTCTTCGGCAGCAATAATTTTGCTAAATCGCGTTTCTAGTGTTTTTCGATAAGAGCCCAGTGCTTCGTTGATATCTTTAGTTAAAGAATAGGCTAGAGATAATTTTTTCTTAGGAAATAGAGTTTTTAGTTTATCCAATAAATTAATGTTGGTCGGGAGATCAGTTGTGAGAACAACGCTTGCTTTATTTTCGGAAAATAGTACGAGGTGGAATTTTTTAGCAATTTCCTCGGAGATTTTTAATATTTGCTCTTTGGGCGGCATTTGCGTATTAAGATCGACATAGGGCAATTTAAAAAATTCGGCGATTGCTTGGCCGATTAAATCCTCATTTAATAATTCTTCTTCAATTAAATAGTCGCTGAGCGATGAATGGCGAAGATTAGCTTCATAAACGGCTTTTGTTAACTCCTTCGCTTCCAGGTAGTTTCCGTCTAGGAGAATTTTTTGCAAATCTTTATCCTTAATATCCATAAAAATTTTTTATCTTTATACGCCTAATATTTTTTTTATTTTAGCAACAATATCAACTAAGGGAGTATTTGATTTTACAAAGTATTCCGCTGCACCCAAGTCCTTGGCCTTTTGTATATCGCCTTCTTGACCGAGATTAGATAAGATTATGACTGGTGTTTTATTTTTTTTGGCCTTCATTTCGGCTAGAAATGAAAAACCGTCTTTTTTAGGCATCATTAGGTCTAAAAGAATAACCTGATAATTATTTTTATTTAGACTAGCCAAAGCTTCTTCGCCGTCAATAGCGACAGTAGCGTCGAAACCAGCATGTACTAATTTTAACTGTAGAGCTTTCGAAATTGGTCTATCATCTTCTACAATTAGGATTTTTTTTAATTTTTTTTCTATCATAAATTTAATATTAACTGAAGTAATTATAACATAAGTTGAGGGGAGCTGACAATTTATGCCTTTATCTTCAACTTTTAAGAATAAAATTAATGGGTTATAATGAATATATAATAGAGATTAACTATTTCAGTGGTTTTTTATGAGTATACTTTTGCCAGATAACATAAACGGCTTATCGAGCCAAGAAGCTAAAATTAAACTCTTAACTGATGGCTATAATGAATTGCCCACAGAGAAGAAGCGTCATCTTTTAATGATAATTATTGATATTGTGAAAGAGCCTATGATTTTGCTTCTTTTGGCCTGTATTTCTATTTATGCTGTTTCGGGTGATATTCGCGAAGCAATTGCTCTTGCAATTTTTATCTTTTTTGTAATATTTATTACTGTTTATCAGGAAAGCAAAACCGAAAAGGCGCTTGAAGCGCTAAAATCTTTAGCGAGTCCAAGGGCTTTTGTTTGGCGTGATGGTGAATGCGTTAAAATTACTGGTCGTGAAGTGGTATGTAATGATGTTGTTTTGTTAAACGAGGGTGATCGTGTGCCCGCTGACGGCGTTATTGTTTGGAATAAAGGTCTAAGTATTAATGAATCTCTTCTCACGGGTGAATCTGTGCCCGTCGCTAAAGTTGTCGGCAAAAAAGAAGCGCTGATGTTATATCCTCAAGGAGATAACACCCCTTTTGTGTATTCCGGAACAATGGTAGTTTCAGGCCAAGGGATTGCATTTATTAAAGCAATCGGCAAACAAACTGAAATGGGACGCATCGGCAAAATTCTTAATTCAGTTGAAGAAGAAAGAACGCCTCTGCAGAAAAATTTTGGCCAATTAGTCGGATATATTTTAATAGTAGCGATTATTTTGTGTATTGCCGTTATTGTTTTAAATTTATTAACTAAACACGAGCTGCTCCCTAGTTTTTTATCAGGAATAACCTTGGCGATGGCCATTTTGCCGGAAGAATTTCCGATTGTTTTGGCAGTATTTTTATCAATTGGCGCCTGGCGTTTGTCTCGTTATCAAATTCTTGTCCGCAAGTTAAGCGTCGTGGAAAGCTTAGGTGCGGCCACAACACTATGTGTTGATAAAACCGGAACCTTAACTATGAATCGGATGAAAATCGCTAAAGTATTTTTGGCCGCCGATAAGCGCCTGGTTGATTTTTCTCTTTTTGAAAAAAATAAAGCAATTTTTTTAAATGATAAAATTTTACGCTTAATTATAAAAACGGGTTCGTTAGCCAGCAACCGCAATACCTTTGATCCTTTGGAAGGGGCTATCAAAGAGGTGCGTCGAGAATTATTTCATGAGGATATTTATGTTGATTTAGAAGCAGTTCGCGAGTATCCGCTTTCTACTGAATTTTTGGCTATGGCTAATGTTTGGCGGCAAGCTAAAAATGAATTTGCCTGCGTTAAAGGATCGCCTGAGGCGATTATGTCACTCAGTAATTTGAGTAAATTTGAAATGACCCAAATACATAAAATAATTATTGAAATGGCTCGCGATGGTTTACGCGTTTTAGGCGTTGCTTATGCGGAGGGCGCGGCAATGAATTCAGGTATAAAAAATATCCCGTTTAAATTTTTAGGATTACTCGGTTTTCGGGATCCAGTGCGATCCAGTGCGGCACAAGCAATCAAAGAATGCTATCGGGCGGGTATTCATGTAAAAATGATTACTGGTGATTATCCGGAAACCGCCAGAAATATAGCTCAACAGATTGGTTTGGCTAATTACGATAGTATTGTCAGCGGACAGGATTTTATCACCTCCAGTGAAGCAGACTTGAAACTGAAAATAAATGCGAGTAATGTTTTTGCCCGGATGATGCCTGAATATAAGTTACAAATTATTAGAGCTTTAAAGAAAGATGGTCAGGTCGTCGCTATGACAGGCGATGGCGTCAACGATGGTCCCGCGCTTAAAGCGGCTGATATCGGCGTCGCCATGGGCGCTCATGGCACTGACGTTGCTCGTGAGTCCGCCGATATCGTTTTGCTTGATGATAACTTTTCATCACTGGTTGCCGGGGTTAAAGAAGGTCGGCGAATTTTTGATAATTTACAGCGGGCGGTTGTGTATACAATTGCTGTCCATTTGCCGATTGCAGCACTGTCACTTATTCCTATAATGTTTGGTTGGCCCTTATTATTTTATCCTGTCCATATTATGTTTTTAGAGTTATTAGTTGATCCGGTTTGTTCGATTGTATTTGAAGCCGAGCCGGCTGGACGAGGACTGATGAAAAGAAAGCCACGTAATTCTAAAAAGTCTATTTTAAATCGGAATAATCTGATAGTTAGTTTTATTCAGGGTTTCAGTATTTTATTATTCGTTTTTCTAGTCTATTATATGGGCATAAAATCTGGTCTAGCTGACAATGTAGTTAGGACTACCGCCTTTGTAACTTTAGTTAGTTCAAATATTTTATTAATTTTAGTTAATCGTTCTTGGTCAGAAAATATTTTTTCTTCTCTCTTCAAAAAGAATCAGTTTCTTTGGCCGATAATTTCTCTGACGATTATATTTTTATTGTTAGCTATCTATAATTCATTTTTAAGAAGCGTCTTTAGTTTTTCTTCCCTAAGTTTAAACGACTGGCAGTGGCCTCTCATTTTTTCTTTATTTCCCGCCCTTATTTTCGAGTTTATTAAGATATTTAAACAGTTTGAAAAAAAATAAAAAAAACATTGTTTCCAATGTTCTTGATTTTACTTAAAGATAAGCCCGTGCTTTTCCAGAACTTTTATAAGTTCTGGATTTTTTATTTTTGCGCCATCGACTTCCCAAAATTCTTGAGCCTTAACTGGCTCGCCGTGTTTTTGGTAGTAGAGGGCTTTTTTTATAGCCTGAAATTTATCAAGCTGACGGGCTAAATCAGCTCTCCCTGTTTTACCTTCTTCAAATTCAAGCCAGAGATTTAGAATATTTTTTCCCGCGAGTCCTAAATTGGCGCAAATTTGCCTCATGGCCGCAAGTTCAGCTTCATATTTTTCCGCTTTGGTCCAGCGATGATCAGTCGGACAAAAATGGTCGGTACGGATATCACCGAGTCCTTTGGCTGACTCTGGCCAGTCATGAATTTTAAGCATTCTATTTAGACCGGGGGTAAAGGGATAAAAATGATTAGCTAAATCAATTAATTCAGCCGTATGTTCACCGACTGTTTCTGGCGAATTTACTTTTCGATCAACCCAGCCGGTGCGTGGAATCGTGTAAAGATGTTTGACTATCTCTAAGACATAATCCCGTCTTTTGCCTTTGAAATTCAAAGGAGACTGTTTACATATGTTTTTCATGGCTCTTTTTTTAATGATCTTTATATATTTATCGATTTGGTATTTTATAATTTTATGTTTATCTTGTCAATTATGGTTTATGGGCCAGTGGACTATAAATCAGCACTTTAATTTAACGCTTAGCGCCGTTTTGCCCTGGATAATCCAAAAATATGGTATTATATTAGTATCTATGTGGAGTCAAGATAGGATTGAAAAAATTCTAAAATATGCAATTTTGGCGGGAATAATAACTCTCATGGTTATTGTGTTTTCTCAAAAAATTGAATTTACGGCGGTTGATTTAGGTAGGCATTTGGAAAATGGTAAAGTTATTTGGCAGAATAAGCAAGTATTATTTAAAAATTTATATTCTTATACTGAACCTAATTTTAGTTTTGTGAATCATCATTGGTTAGCCGGTGTGATTTATTATGGCTTGTTTCTGTTTGGCGGCTTTAAGCTTTTGTCCGTTTTTAATATCTTAATAATTTTAGCGACCTTTCTGCTCGCTTTTAAATTAGCACAAAAAAAAGCTGGTTTTTATTTGCCTGCTCTACTTGCCGTTCCTGTTATATTTCTCCTCAGTGAAAGAATTGAAGTGCGGCCGGAAATATTTAGTTATCTATTTATAATTCTCACTTGGTTTGTATTAGAGCGAGTGGGCGAGACTAAAAAATATCGGCTTTTAACTTGGCTCATTCCCTTGTTTATTCTTTGGGCGAATGTTCATATATATTTTTTTATTGGTTTAGCCCTAGTAGGCTTCAAAGTGGTCGCCGAATTTTTACCCTTCTTTATTAGTGCAAGAGGAAATCTAAAAAATCGTTTTCAAGAATCTTTCGCTCAGACTAAAGTTTGGTTTAAAAATTTAGGACTGCTATTTATCGCCTGTCTCATCAATCCAAATTTTTTTCAAGGTCTTATTTACCCCTTCAATATTTTGAGAAACTATGGTTATGAAATTGCTGAAAATAAGTCAGTTTTTTATCTTGAACATTTAATGATTAATCCTCATATCCCGCTTTTTAAAATGCTCCTAATCTTACTTATCATCAGCTTCGCGGCCATCTGGTTTTTTTCCAAAAAAATTAGATTTTTTGAATTATTTGTTACTTTGTTTTTTTCCGCCTTGGCTTTAATGGCCATTCGAAATATTTCCATGTTTGCTCTGTCAGCCCTTATTTTAATAAGTGCTAATTTAATTTACCCCCTTGCGTATTTAACTGATAATGTTTCTGGCTTGCGTCGAGAAATTATCAATAAATATCGCATATATTTAGCCAGTGGAGTTCTCCTTTTAGTATTAATTGGAATTTTTTACCTGTGGATTGATTCGCATCGTACAAATATTTTTATTAAGAATTCCTTAGGTTGGGGTTTGAGCCAGGGAAGCGCAGATTCGCTAAAATTTTATAAAGATAATAAATTAGACGGACCAATATTTAATAATTATGATTTAGGCAGTGCGCTTATTTATTGGCTTTATCCCGAAGAGTCGGTTTTTGTCGATAACCGACCAGAAGCGTATAGTAATGATTTTTTTGATGACATTTATAAGCCTATGCAGTTGGAGCGAAAATCGTGGCTTAAATACAGCGAAAAATATCAGTTGAAAACTATATATTTTTCGCATACTGATTCTACCCCGTGGGCTCAGACATTTTTAGCTTCGACTCTTGATGAAAATTGGGCCTTAGTGTATTTTGATCGCTATACCATAATTTTTCTTAATAAAAATAAATATGACGCGGCCGTAATTAATAATTTATCTTTAAATAATCAAGCTTTGCGCGAACGCTTGCGCAGCCTGGTGGTTGGAGCTGATTTGAAAAGTAAGCTTCAACTCGCTTCCTTCGCTCTCCTAATGCATGAGCCAGACTTAGCCGAAGAAATATATCGAGAAGTAATTTATTCTTATCCAAATAATGGTTTAGCCTTGAGCTTACTTGCGTCTGTTTATGCTTCTAGTCAGGACAGGGGAGCACTTATAAAGTCTTTAGATTATTTTCAGCGTGGTTTAGAAACCGGGCAGGTTCTTCCGGAAATTTATAATCAGATCGGTTTAGTAAATTGGCGTTTAGGTGATTACAAAAAAGCGGAGGCCGCTTGGCACTCTGCTTTAAAAATAGAAAGAAAAAATGTGGCCGCCTTATATTATTTAGAACAAATTAGACAACTCAAACTTCAGGGTCGAATTCAATAAGCAGCGAATTTAATTATTTATAAATTTTTCCCGGAATAAAGTTAGGATTGCGAGAAGTCCATCACGGGCTTTTATTTTTTTACCCTCTTGGTAGCTGCGGCGTTTATAATTAATCGGCAACTCACAAATTTTATAGCCATTTTTCAACAGTTGGGCCGTAATTTCCGGTTCAATTTCAAAGCGACGACCGCTTAATTTAATTTGTGTCAGAGCCTCGGTTGGAATTAACTTGAAGCAGGTTTCCATATCGGTCAAATGACTTTTGAAAAGAATATTCGTGAGCCCGGTTAAAAAATAGTTCACTAAATAATGAAAAGAGAAAGGGCGATTTTTTAAAAATCGAGAACCAAAAATTGCCGTCTTTTTTCCAGGCGTGATAATAATTTGCTTAAATAAAGAAATAATATCAGCCGGGTCGTACTCAGCATCAGCATCACAGACAATAAAATAATCACCAGTCGCCTCCTTAAGGCCGTGTTTTACGGCCGCTCCCTTACCTTCATTGGCTGCTTGATCAATCAACTTAAAATTATATGATTCTTTTAGGTTTTTAATAATTGACAGTGAGTCGTCAGTTGAACCATCATTAACGATTATAATTTCCTTTTTAATAGGCAAAGTAAAAATACTAGGCAAATAGTCAGCCGTAATTTTTTCTTCATTGTAAATAGGAATAATTATAGAAAGTATTTTCTCTGACATATTAGTTTTTAACGGTCATTTTTTTGTAGAATATTTGCTTAACAAATTCAACCATAAGTAAATAAATTATCACTAGTACAAAGATCGTGATAATGGCATACCAGGGAAGCGGCGAAAATCCAAAGAATTCGCCAATCCCTTTTTGGGTTAAGAGCCAGCCTAAGCCGACGGCGCCCAAAGTTGTTAAAAGCAAATATTTACTGGGACGAGATTGGAGGAAAGGAATTTTCTGTGTGCGGATTATGTAAATTACAAAAGTTTGCGTTGCCAGTGATTCTAAAAACCAACCAGCTTGGAAGGTGCTGACATTAAAATGAAAAACGGCAAATAAAATATAGAAAGTAAGCAGGTCGAAGATCGAACTAATCGGACCAAAAATAATCATGTATTTTTTGATAAAATTAATGTTCCAATGTTTTGGTTTTTTTAAGTAATCAGTGTCAACATTATCAGAGGGGATGGCTAGTTGGGAAGAGTCATAAATAAAATTATTAAGTAATATTTGGCTAGCGGTCATAGGGAAAAAAGGTAGGAATATACTCGCGCCAATTAAGGAAAACATATTGCCAAAATTAGAACTTAAACCCATGAGCAGATATTTCATAGTGTTGCCAAAAGTTTTTCGACCTTCGATTACGCCTTCCATTAATTCTTTTAGACCTTTTTGCAGCAAGATAATATCAGCGGTTTCTTTAGCAACGTCAACTGCATTATCAACAGAGATACCCACATCAGCTGCTTTTAAAGAAGGAGCATCGTTAATGCCATCGCCCAAATAGCCGACAATCAAACCGTTACGTTTTAATTCCGTAATAATTTTTTCTTTTTGGCTCGGCGAAAGGCGGGCGCAAATAGTGGCGCTGTTAATTTTTTTAAAAATAGCTTCATCACTCAAACGATTAAGATCTAACTCCTCGCCGGTTATGATACCCTTAATTTCTAAATTTAAATCTTGGCAGATTTTTTTTGTGACTAGTGGGCTATCGCCGGTCAAAATTTTAATATCGACGCCGTGTTCTTTCATGAAAATTAAGGTTTCTTTAACATCCTCTTTCGGCGGATCGTAAAAAGCCATAAAACCGCGCAGGGTTAAATTTGCTTCTTCGGCCATTTCGTAGCGCTCTTCCTTTTTAATAATTTCTTTCTCGGCGATTGCCAAAATTCGCAAACCTTCATTACTTAATTCATCGTAGAGTTTATTTACTTGTTGGAGTATTTCTTTAGTAAGTGGTTTTTTTGTCTCGCCATCTAAATAATATGAGCTGATTTTGAAAATTTCTTCGGGTGCTCCTTTTGTGACCATGGTAAGAAGAGAGTTTTTTTCAAAAATAATTGAAGAGCGTTTGCGATCAAAATCATAAGGTAATTCCTCTATTTTAGTGCAATCGCTCACGTCGATCGTGTCATGTTTTAATATGGCCGTATCAAGAATACTTTTTATTCCCGTTTCGAAATAGCCGTTGAGGTAGGCGACGGTTAAGACGGCGGGCGAATCATTTCCGAAAATATCAATATGTTTAATTACAGTAATTTGATCCTGGGTTAGAGTTCCAGTTTTGTCTGTGCATAAAATATCCATTGATCCAAAGGTCGGGATAGAATTTAAGCGTTTGACTAAGACACCATTTTTAGCCATTCGCATCGCACCCTTAGCCATATTAACACTCATGATCATCGGGAGTAGTTCGGGTGTCACGCCAACGGCCACAGCGAGGGCAAAAACAAAGGAGTCAAAAACACCCTTGTTTAAAATAGCGTTAATGAAGAAAATAATACTGACAATTATAACAATTACGCGAATTATTAAAAATCCGAAACTTTTAATGCCTTTTTCAAAAGCATTTTCAGTTTCCGGGCGAGAGATTCTTTGGGCAATTTTTCCAAATTCAGTTTCTAGGCCGATAGTTGTTACCAGAAATTCGCCATATCCCGAAACAACATTAGTTCCGGAAAAAATAATATTATTGCGCTTCTCCTCTTTTTCAACTGGCAGGCTCTCGCCAGTTAAACTTGATTCATTTAAATAAAAATTATTTGCCTTGATAATTTTTCCGTCTGCGGGCACAATATCGCCGGCCGTTAAATAAACTATATCTCCCGGAACAATATATTTTGTATCAAACTCTTGTTTGGTGCCGTCGCGCAGTATTTGCGCTCGGATGGCGATGCGTCGTGCTATTTTGTCGGCTGCTTTATCGGACTTATGTTCCTGATAAAAATTAAGGCAAACGCTAAGAAGAATCATCGTTAAAATTATAATCGTACTTCTTAGTTCACCCGTTAAGCCAGAAATTATGGCCGCCGTTATTAAAATTAAAATTAAAGGATTTTTAAAATAACTAATAAATTTAAGGAAGGGATGTCTTTTTTTGGCCGCGGATATTTGGTTATAACCAAAAAGGCGCGAACGTTTTATCGCCTCGCCTGTTTTTAAGCCCTGAAGACTGGAATCGGTTAATTCATAAAGCTGCCCAAGGGACTCATTTTTTAGTTGCTCTAAATTTATTATTGTATTATTCATATTTTTATTTATCATGGGCAGACTCCTTTATTATAACTTTTTTAGAAATTTTAGACCATTGGAGGGACTATGGCTATCGGCTGTTTATATTTCTTAGGGATGATAACTATAAAATTTGTGCCACGTTTAATTTCACTCGATACTCTTATTTGACCAGAGAAATCATGTTCCACGATGTTTTTAGTAGAAGCGAGGCCGAGCCCTAGTCCGCGACCACTAGCGGTTTTTGTGCTAAAAAATGGCATAAATATCTTAGCTAAGTTTTCTGGCAAGATCCCATTGCCACTATCGTTTATCGTAATTGTGATAGTTGTTTCTTGCTCTGACACAACTATAGCGACATTTTTAGTCTTAGCTTCTTCGCAAGCCTCGATAGCATTAGCTAGCAAATTAAGAATAACTTGACCAAATTTTACAGCATCGCCCTCTATTTTAATTTCCCGGATATTTAGGTGAATAATTTCGACATTTGCCTTATTTGCTTTGTAGGCTAAAATTTGAGAAATTTGCTCGATTTCTTGTTTAGGAGAAAATATGCTTATGGTGTTTTCGCGATTAATTTGTTTCTTAATACTCAAAATTAGCGATTCCATTTTGTGAGTGGCGAGTAGCGCTTGATTAAGATATGACTTCGCGTCTAATACTCTCGAATCAGCTTGAGTTTTAATTTGCCCCAGGTTTAAAGAAACGGCCGTTAGGGGATTAATTAAATCGTGAAAAATTCCTGATGATATTCGACCAAACTCAGCCAAGCGATAAAGTTGATTTATTTTTTCGGCTTCAATGACCCTTAGTTCCTGGGTCCGCCTTTCCACCTTAATTTCTAATAAATCACGCTCTTCACGCAACAATGATTCGCTTAACTTAGCACGACGCAAAGAACGTTTTATTTCTTGGCAGAAGAGCCAGGCAATCGTCGCGATGAGTGATAATAAAATGCAGTAAGTAATAACATCGGCGGTATGAGCTGGCTCATTGCGCCAAAAATTTTGCACTAGGATTAAACCGCGCGTTTGGCCGTCTGTTATAAAAACCAGAAACAGAGAAATTAGAAATGAACTTAAAAAAGCCATGTTTGCGCCTATTAGTATGCTAGAAAGAGTAATTACTAACACGGCCACTAAGAGAGCGGCCGGTAAATTTGCCCCCCAAATTATAAACGCAAAAAACATGGGTAGGGCAAAGGTGATTACGAGTAAATAAGAAGCAATTTTTACTAAACCAAGACTGCTCAGCCAAAGAAGGAAGATAAATAAAACAAAAAATAGTAAAGAAATATATAGGAGAAAGCCAGGTTTTTCTGAGTAAAAAATATAATGAGCAATACTTATAATATTAATAATAAAAAAACTACTTAGAAAAAAAATAAGCAGAGTATTTAAAATAAATTCGCGGCGCGGTTTAGTTTCGTCTTTTAGTGGTAAAGATATTATTCTTTTTAAAAAATTTATTCTTCTCATTTTTGCAAATCGACTTTATAACCACGGTTAGAGGCTGTAAAAATATAATGCTCATTAACCGTTTCAATTTTTTTACGAATATTCATAATATGGACTTCAACGGTGTTTGAAAAGGGATCAGCATTTTCATCCCAAACTTTGTCGAGGATGTTTTGCCGAGAGAGAAATACGCCCTTATTAGTCATTAAATATTCCAACAAGTAAAATTCACGAGCAGACAAGGGAATACGAGTGTTATTTTTGGTGACTAGAAATTTATCTGGATCAAGTTCAAGGTTGCCGATTTTTAAAATTTGTCCTTGAATATTTCTCGGACGACGAAGTACCGCACGGAGTCGAGCCAGGAGTTCAGAGATAGCAAAAGGTTTAATAAGGCAATCATCAGCCCCTAAATTAAACAATTCAATTTTATCATCAAGCTCACTTAGGACTGTTAAAATAATTATCGGTGTCGCGCATTTTTCAACTCGTAATCTTTTGACTATTTCAAAGCCACTTAATCTGGGTAGATTGCAGTCAAGGAGAATTGCTTCGTATCTATTGGTGAGCGCTAGATCAAGCCCCTCACGACCGTCGCTCGCTGACTCAATCTTAAAGCCGGCGTTGGTGAGCGCCAAAGAGAGAGAAAGAACAATATTGGCATCGTCTTCGATAATAAGTAGAGGCATAATAATTTATTTGTTTAATAAAAAAACATAGTCCATAATTATAGTATCACTAGCATTTATTGTAGCGGGAAGCAAATAAAGAAAATCTAAAGATTTTTATGAGTTGGGGATAACTTCTTGTTAGTTTAATTATCAATTGCCTTTATCAAGAATTCGCGATACTATATTATGAGTCTTATGAGCCAGAAAATATCAAAAAATGACCGTAAAAATCAACTGTTAGAGTTCTTGCGAGACAAGAAATCCGACCCCTTTTCAATAAAAGAAGGCGATTTTAAATATGGTCAACTTAAGGACTCTTTTTATTATACCGACTGGACAGAACAATCATTTTTGTCAGATACCGGGCGAAAAGAAATGGTCAGCCGCACTTTTAATTTTAACAAGTTAAAGTTTTTTTATTTTGTTTTATCATTGGCTGTTTTAATAATTATGGGCCGTTCTATTTGGCTGCAAATTATTAAAAATGATTATTATAGTTCTTTATCTGAGGGGAATCGTCTCCGCGCGGAAACAATTGAACCGAAGAGAGGAATTATATACGCCAAAGGCTTACAACCCTTAGTGCGCAATAAAGCTAATTTTGTCCTCTATTTGCGGCCGATTGATTTACCAAAAAATGAACTAGTGCGTGATGATTTAATTCGAAACATTAGTCAAGTTCTCGATGGTAATAAAATAGTTACAAATATTGCTTCGTCTGCCGCTAGTATTGGCAGTAGTAGCACGCTATCGTTAGTGGCGGATAATCCTTCCTTTTATAAAATAAAAGAATTATTGGCAACCGTTAAAATGAATTCGCTCGAATCATATCAGCCATTATTTGTAGCTGATAACATTGACTATGATAAAGCCATGTTAATTGCCATCGATTTGTCTGGTTGGCCAGGAGTTTTTTTGTCTAGTAAAATAAGACGGGAATATCTCCTTCCCACGGCCACTTCGACCGCGGTAGTTTTGGGTGAAAATAGTTTATCCCATATTTTAGGTTACACGGGAAAAATAAATGAACAAGAATTAAGTGAATTTGGCAAAGATTATTCCTTAATTGATTACGTCGGTAAAGCTGGTTTAGAGTATTATTGGGAGAAAGAATTAAAAGGTAGGGTGGGATCAAAAAATATTGAAGTAGACGCTCTAGGACGCCAGAAAAAAGTTATTAATGAAATCGCGGCGACGGACGGATCGAATTTATTGCTTTCTCTTGATCTTGAATTACAAAGAAAAACTGAGGAAATAACTAAAGCATATTTGGAAAAAGCTAAACTTCATCGTGCTTCCGTTATCATCATGAACCCCAATAATGGAGAAATTTTAGCAATGGTATCTTTGCCTGCGTATGACAATAATCTTTTCGCCAAAGGCATTAGTCAGGCTGAGTATAATATATTTTTAAATGATAAAGACCAACCCTTGTTTAATCGTTCTATTAGCGGTGAATTTCCATCCGGATCGACCATCAAGCCTATTTTTGCCTCTGGCGCTCTTCAGGAAAAAATTATTAATGAAAACACTAGTTTTTTCAGTACAGGGGGTCTAAGTATTGGCGAATGGTTTTTTCCTGATTGGAAGGCCGGTGGTCACGGTGCAACTAATGTCCGCAAAGCAATCGCGATGTCAGTTAACACCTTTTTTTACTATATCGGCGGTGGATATAAAGATTTTAAAGGTTTAGGTTTGGCCGGTTTAGTAAAATATTCTCGCTTATTTGGTTTAGGTGAATTAACTGGAATTGATCTTAATGGTGAGAGAAAAGGTTTTGTTCCGACTCAAGCCTGGAAAGAGGAAACTAAAAATGAGCCTTGGTATATCGGAGATACTTATCACTTTTCAATCGGGCAAGGAGATGTTCTTGTTACTCCGCTTCAAGTAGCTAATTATACGGCTGCGATTGCTAATGGAGGCACGCTCTATCAACCCCACTTAGTTAGTAAAATACTAAATACTAATAATCAAGTCGTGCGTGAAGTCGTTCCAAAGGTGATTCGTAAGGATTTTATCGATTCGGAAAATTTAGAAATAGTTCGAGAAGGTATGCGTCAAACGATTACAGCGGGTAGTGCCCAATCTTTAAAAATAGTGCCTGTTCCAGTGGCTGGCAAAACAGGCACAGCCCAGTGGTCGACAAAAAAAGATCCACATGCCTGGTTTATTGGTTTTGCCCCTTATGATAGGCCCCAAGTAGCTATTATGGTTCTAGTTGAAGAGGGAGTTGAGGGTAGCACGATGGCCGCGCCGATTGCACGTGATATCTTACAGTGGTATTTCACAGTTAACCCACCTAGTTTATAATATTTATGATAATTCCTTTACCCATCCATTTATTAATCCATTTTTCCTTAGCGATGTTAACCGGCTATTTAGCGGGTAGGTATTTTAATAAATTGGGTTGGGGTATTCTAGCCGGATTTTGTGCTGGCTTTTTAGTGGACCTTGACCATCTTTTGGAATATTTTTTAGTTTATGGTTTAAACTTCAATTTAGTGTATTTTTTCCAGGGGAGACAGTTTATTATAAGCGATGAAATTCATTTGTGGTTTCATGCTTGGGAGTATGTTTTAATATTTATTCTTTTGGCGTATTTATTAAAGAAAGTTAAAATTGCGAAAATGATTTTTATTACCTTAGCTCTAGCGCTTAGCGTTCATTTGCTCTCTGATTCATTTATCAATAAATATCCGCCTTTATTTTATACTTTAAGTTATCGAGCGGGAGCAGATTTTTCCGCCCGTACTTTAATGCGGCCAGAAGATTATCAAAAAAATCAAGAAGCCAAGTATTGGCTTGGTTTGTGAAATTTATCTAAAAATAAATAAATAATTAGCTTATTAGCACTCTCTTGACTTGAGTGCTAATTTTGTTTATAATGTTTTTATATGATAAGTGAACGCAAAAAATTTATTTTGGAAACAATCATTAAGGAATATTTAAAAACCGCTATTCCGGTTTCTTCTGGCACTCTAGTCGAAAAATATAAATTTGATATTTCGGCCGCGACGGTGCGTAATGAAATGATGGAACTAGAAGAAGAAGGATACATTTATCAACCTCATACCTCCGCTGGACGCGTTCCGACTGAACTAGCTTATGAATTATTTATGAGCGAACTTAGGGATGGAAAAAAGAGAAGGGAGTTAAAAGACAGTGAAACCGAAACACTAGAAAAATTATTTCAGCATGACGAACTCGCTTTTCGACAAACCGCTAAAGTAATTTCCGAGATGGCGAGCGCCGCCGTTTTCTGGGCTTTTCATAAAAATGATTTATACTATACCGGTTTGAGTAATCTATTTGCCCAGCCAGAGTTTAGTCGCGCCCATATGGTTTGTGATGTTTCAGGCGTAATCGATCGTATGGAAGAAATAATTGATGAAATTTTTGAAGACTTGAAAGAAGGAGAGCAGGTGTTTATCGGATCAAAAAATCCCTTTGGTAATTTTTTAAGCGTTGTACTCGTTAAGTATAAAAATAATAACTCTAGTGGCATATTTGGTATTTTAGGGCCGATGCGCATGGATTATGGTCGCAATTTAGCGCTCGTCGAATTTATAAAAAAGAAATTTATTTAAAACTATGAAGGAAATCAAAAAAGGTATATACAAACATTATAAAGGTGGTCAGTACCGTATTTTAAATGAAGTCCTTAACTCGGAAACAAAAGAACCGGAAATTGTTTATCAAGATATTAAAGATGAGAAAAAAATTTGGGTACGTTCAAAAAAAATGTTTTTAGAAAATTTGGAAATTGCCGGAGAAAAAAAACCGCGCTTCGAATTTATGAACGAGGAAGAAATTGACCCTTGGGAGCATAAATATCTCCGCGCTATCGCTGATTATCAAAATTTACTTAAGCAAACGGCCAAAGAAAAAATCGAGTTTGTCAGATACGCTTTGTCAGATTTTCTTCATAGTATTTTGCCAGTTTATGATCACTTGAAAATGTCGCTGCAAGGCCTAAGCAAAGAAGAAATTAATAATCCCTGGGCACAAGGCGTCAGCCATGTTTTAAAACAATTTAAAGAAGTGCTTTCAAGCCATGGAGTTGAGGAAATAAAAACACTGGGCGAGAAATTTGATCACGATACGATGGAAGCGCTCGACGGATCGGGCGAAATTGTTAAGCAAGAGATTATGCCTGGCTATAAATTAAATGGCAAGGTAATTAGACCGGCTAAAGTAATCGTAGAGTAATAAATATTAAATAAAAAATATATGTCACTTATAAAATGGACACCCTTTGTATCTGAATTTGATGACATGGATAAAATGATGGAATCCATGTTACCAGCGGTGCGCGGTAATCAATTCGGATTTACGCCTGCCGTTGATATGTATGAAGATAAAGATAATATTATTGTGGAAACACAACTCGGCGGGATTGATCCAGAGAAAGTAGATATCTCGATTGAAAATAATGTCCTAACTATTAAAGGTGAAAGCGAAAAGAAGAGTGAAGTTGAGGATAAAAATTATTATCGTAAAGAAATTCGTCGCGGTTCATTTTATCGCTCAATTCCTTTGCCCACTAAGGTTGATGGTGATAAGGCGAGTGCGGTTAACGAGGATGGAATGCTGAAAATTTCAGTTCCGAAAGCTACGGAGATAAAACCCAAGACCATTAAAATTCAAAATAAGAAAAAATAATTATAATAAAAACATATGTCAAAAATTCTAGGTATTGATTTAGGAACTACTAACTGTGCCATGGCGATCATGGAGGGCGGCCTTCCTAAAATTATTGAAAACATTGAAGGTAATCGCACTACCCCGTCGGTCGTAGCGATTTCCAAAAATAACGAACGGATTGTTGGCCAAGCCGCTAAGCGTCAGGCTGTTATTAATCCAGAAAATACTGTTTATGCGGTTAAGCGTTTAATCGGGCGCCATTTTTCTGAAGACGAGGTGCAACGCGATACAAAGACGGCCCCCTATAAAATTCTACAATCAGGTGAAGGTGTTAAAGTAAAAATGGGCGATAAAGATTATTCTCCGCAAGAAATTTCCGCCATGATACTTTCCAAATTAAAAGCCGATGCAGAAGCAAAACTCGGTGAAAAAATTACGGAAGCAATTATTACAGTTCCCGCCTATTTTAATGACTCGCAAAGACAGGCAACTAAAGACGCCGGTCAAATTGCGGGATTAGACGTAAAAAGAATTATTAATGAACCAACCGCGGCCGCGCTGGCTTACGGCTTCGATAAAAAGCAAGGACAAAAAATAGTCGTCTACGATTTAGGTGGCGGAACTTTCGATGTGTCAGTTTTGGATATCTCCGCTGATACGGTTGAAGTAAAATCAACCAATGGCGACACTCATTTAGGTGGCGAAGATTTTGATCAAAGAATTATTAATTGGATTTTAGATGAATTTAAGAAGGACCAGGGAATTGATTTATCAAAAGATACGCTGGCTTTACAAAGAATTAAGGAATCAGCCGAAAAAGCTAAAATTGAATTATCAACGGCTCAAGAAACAGAAATCAACCAACCCTTTATTACCACGGACGCTAATGGACCGAAGCACTTAGTCATGAAATTATCGCGCGCCAAACTTGAAACTTTAATTATGGACTTGGTTGAAAAAACAATTGAACCTTGTAAAAAGGCTTTAGCCGACTCTGGTTTTAAAATGAGTGAAATTAATGAAGTTTTAATGGTTGGCGGTATGACGCGCATGCCTTTAGTCCTTCAAAAAGTAAAAGAATTCTTTGGCAAAGAACCGAATTTAACGGTTAACCCTGACGAAGTTGTTGCCATGGGAGCTGCCGTTCAAGCTGGTGTTCTTCAGGGCGATGTAAAAGATGTATTATTGTTAGACGTTACCCCTTTAACTTTAGGAATTGAAACTTTAGGTAGTGTGGCTACCCCGCTTATTGAAAGAAATACAACTATTCCAACCTCTAAGTCACAAGTATTTTCTACGGCCGCTGACGGCCAAACGAGCGTCGAGATTCATATTGTTCAAGGCGAACGCCCAATGGCCCATGATAATAAAACCTTAGGACGATTTATTCTTGATGGTATCCCGTCTGCGCCTCGTGGTATTCCTCAAGTTGAGGTTAAGTTTGATTTGGACGCTAACGGAATTTTAAATGTTTCTGCGACCGATAAGGCAACCAATAAGCAACAAAAAATTACTATTACTGCGTCTTCAGGTTTGTCTAAAGAGGAAATTGAGAAGATGAAAAAAGAAGCCGAGCTTCATGCTGAAGAAGATAAAAAGAAAAAAGAAGAAGCGGAAATTAAAAATCAGGCTGACGCTGTTGTTTTCACTATGGAAAAAATGATTAAGGAATCAGGGGACAAAATGAAGCCTGAGGAAAAAAAGGAATTAGAAGATAAAAATGCTGAACTTAAAAAAGCTAAAGAGGCCGGCAATTTAGAAGATATGAAGAAGAAAATGGAAGAAATAAATACTCTGGCGCAAAAAATTGGCGCAGCCATGTACCAACAACCAGGTGCCGGTGCACCAGGGGGAGATGCTGGACAAGCGAGCGCGGAAAATAAAGACACAAAAGAAACAAGCGAAAAAAAAGACGAAGTAGTTGAAGGTGAAGTTGAAGAAAAGAAATAAATAAAGTATGTCCAAGGACTATTATGATTTATTAGGTGTATCCAAGTCGGCCTCAGCGGATGAGATAAAAACGGCTTTTCGTAAAAAAGCCCATGAGCATCATCCCGATAAAGGAGGAGACGCGGAAAAATTTAAGGAGCTAAATGAGGCTTATCAAGTATTAGGTAACGCCGAAAAACGTCAGCGTTACGATCAATTTGGTTCAGCGGCTTTTAGTGGTGGCGCCGGTGGGGCTGGTGGTTGGGGCGGACAAAGTTACGGCGGCTTTCAGGGCGGCGGCATAAATATGGATTTTGAAGATTTAGGAGACATCCTTGGTGGCTTTGGTGATATTTTTGGTTTTGGTGGGGGGCGACAAAGTTCAAAGCGCGAAACCCGTGGCCGCGACATGGAAATGGCTCTCAGTTTAGACTTCATGGAAGCAGCGTTTGGTTTAGAAAAAGAAATAAGTTTTTCTAAAAATATTACTTGCGACCGTTGCCGGGGTGAAGGCGCCGAACCAGGCGCAAAAATTGAAACTTGTAGCACTTGCCGGGGCAGTGGTCGCGTCACGCGGGTTCAGAGAACTATATTGGGTAATATTCAGGCACAATCAACCTGCACTACTTGCGATGGCGAAGGAAAAATATATAGCCAAAAATGTAACAAATGCCACGGCAGCGGCGTTCATCATGATTCTGTTAAAATAAAAGTTCGTATTCCAGCGGGAATTAATGAGGGTGAATCGATTCGCTTGTCTGGACAAGGGGAGGCTGGAGAAAAAGGAGCGGCGGCGGGTGATTTGTATTTACGAATTAAATTACAAAAGCATAAAAAATTTGTTCGCGATTCTTATGACGTTAAAACTGAAGAAAATATTAGTATTAGACAAGCAATTTTAGGAGATAAAATTGATGTGGAAACTATCCACGGAGTTTTTAAATTAAAAATTCCCGAAGGGACGCAGTCGGGTACAGTTTTTAAACTCAAGGAAAAGGGAATTACTAAATTACACAATCGCGGTATTGGTGATCAGTATATAAAAATTATTGTGAAAATTCCGAGTAGTGTGAACAAAAAACAAAGACAGCTATTGGAAGAGCTCGGAATATAAATAAATATTTAGAAAATGAAAAAGGCGACGTCTCAAGTGAGTTCGTCGCCTTTTTGGCAAAGAAGAGTCTTTTTTGGTGGATTTAATTCCCGAATTTATTGAAAGCAATATAGCGATTTGTTTCAGGGATTTTTATGTCACCGATTTCGGCACCAAGAGAAATTTTCCATTCCGCTTTTCCGAGAATGGTAGGTTCGGCTGCCGGGTAAATATTTAGGATCAAGCTCTCCTTATCACCCTTACTGTGGTCAATTTTTTCAACCACGAAAACGTTGGTAACCATCTTCTGAGCTTTCTGGCCGAGAGTGTTTCCATTCAGGAAAAAATGTTTGGTCAAGAATGTGCCATCGATAATATCGCCCCGGCGGAAATGTTGCGGAACTATGACCGGCAATGGTTTATCGTCCACAATAATACTGTGTTCGGGGATAAGCTTCATATACTTGTCATTGCTTCCCGGAACGTTTACCAGAACGTTTGTAACCACAAGAATCGTCCGGTAACTGGCATTTACTTTTGTTTCCATTTTGTAACAATTTGGTGAGTACTAGTATTGTTTTTTCAATATAATAGTAAAGAACTTTGGTTGAATATATTATCATTATTATTTATTTTTGTCAATCTTAAGGTAT